>ENA-ORXR01001588-ORXR01001588.1-marine-metagenome-genome-assembly--contig:-NODE-1588-length-23765-cov-155.756037_pt1 | contig 23765 bp, 23 predicted proteins | sample MGYA00237866_ERZ511479 | MGnify/ENA metagenome assembly ERZ511479 | reverse complement strand
ATACTAAGTAGATACTAAGTAGATACTAAGTAGATACTAAGTAGATACTAAGTAGATACTAAGTAGATACTAAGTAGATACTAAGTAGATACTAAGTATAACCACAAACTAAAAATTGACTTAAATTTAGTTATTAAGTGCCGTAATTACTATAAAAACAAGCAACATAAGCAAGAGAGCTATTCCGCTAAGTATAATGCCTGTAATAGCCAATCCTTCACCTTTTAAATTATTGCTTCTGTTGATTTTCTTTAGACTTCTAACTCCAAGATTAAAAGATATGATACATAGCAATGTACCAAGTAAGGCTGCGATAAAACTACCACCAATATAGATAAAAAATGATCCTATTACTGCTAAAACTACTGAAGCAATAGCCCTCCATTCTATTTTTTTAGTTGTTGTCCTTAGATGATTTATTTCACTCCTATCCTCATGCTGAATTGTTCCTATTTTGTTCAAAATCTCCTTAGCCTCCTTACCTCTATTTTCTAAAATAGTTTGACCCAATTTATCATTCTTGCTCAAGAATGGTAATTTCTCTAAACCTTTTATTTCTCTAAAAGTGCTTGTAATTATATTTTGTTCTTCAAATTGCAGTGAATTGAGTAATTCAGTAAGATCAAGTTTTACTATGACCGTCTTATCAATTTTACGGATAGCTTTTTTTAAGGGGTTTATGGCTATCTTTTGATTATCAACCTTATCCTGTTTAGGCTTTTTTTTAGCCTTCATTTTTTTATGAACAATGCTTTTATTTTCCTTCAATTGTTTAAAACTGGGACATTGAGTAAGGTTTTTATTTGAACTACAAGAAGTTATAAATAGAAGAGTTATAAAAAAAGTAAAAAAATGTTTCATAGTGTCTGTATTTTGATTATTCATTTATAATATTGCGATTGCTATTAGAGCACCTATGATATCAATGATTCCGATAATTATTGCTGCTTTTGCGGCTCCTTCTTTTTGTATATAGATATTAGGATTTTTTCTTATTTTTTTTAAACTTCTTTGCCCAAGCCAAATAGCTAAAGCTCCAAATATGATTCCACCAATAAACAAGCCTGCTATGCCAAATCCTAAAGCCCAACTTGCACCTTGATTGCGTTTGAGTTGTTTATTATCATAATTGCGTATTTCTTGTCGAATTTCATTGTTTTTCTGCTCAACTTTATGTTGAATTTTTTTGAATGTTTGAGTTATTTTATGAGCTACTTTTCTAATAGGAATAGGCTTTTGAAATTTATGTTTAGTGTTTAAAGACGTTTCAGCAACAATATTTATAGTAGGTTTTGTTTTCACACCAATAATGTTGTGCTGAAAAGTGGATGATTCTTCAAAAAACTTAACTTCCTTGTTTGATAAATTAGCAGCAATGGCAATAGAGGGTAATTGTGCAATTTCTATTTTTTTAATTTTGTTGATAGGGGTGTTTTTTTTCGTTGATGTCAGTGTTGTAACTTGTTTTGTACGGCTTTTTTGATGCCTTGTTTGCTGTTTTAAGGTTTTTTTCGACGCATGATTACTGGTAGTACTTTTAAAATCAGGACAAGCAACTTGCGTATTTTGTAAGGTAGAACAAGATGCAAAGAGCATTACAATCAGGGATAAGTAAATAAATTTGTTCATTTTGTAAAAATTTTTAAATTACTAAAACATATATATTAGTATATTGAAAATGCTAAAAAATTTATCATTTGTTAATTGATATACATTTCCACTAATTTGTTTATTTCAGACATATATGCTTATTAAATTTACAATATACTATCATAGCATTACAAATCAAAATATATCCGTAATTATGTTACAAAACAATATATTAAAACTCCACAAAAGCATTTTTTTTGCAAAAATAAAAGGTTGATAGAATTGTTGACCTGCATGTTTTTTGTTTGCAGCCATTTCGACTCAACTCGTCGAAATGACCGTTTCCAAAAACTGTGCCGTTCAACAATGGGTGATTGCATAAAAAAAGGCTGGACGTGATTTTGTCCAACCTTTTCTGTTACAACGAATGGGTAATTCGAGTTTTATTTTTTGAAAAAATCTTTGGAGGTGATGTTGTAGTTTTTGTAGGTTTTTTCGTTGCCACCGAGTTGTACTTGGTATTGGGTGTAGTGGACTTTGGCGTCTTCTATGTATTGGGTCATTTCGAAGCTTTTGTGCTTTTCGTTGTAGACTTCAAAAATTTCTTTTTCGGTAAATCCGCCTTTGATGCCGTTGGCTACTGTTTTGTCGGCTGACCATTTTTTGCCGTAGTAGACTTTGAGGTAGTAATCGCCATTGGGGATGTGGTCGATGGTGTGTTTTTCTTCGGAACGGACGTAGATATTTCGGACGACGGCTTCTGTTCGTTTTTCAATTAAACAGATTACGGCGTCGTTTTTGTCGGTGTTGTTGAGGTGTAGTTTGTTGAAAGAGCCTTTGTCTATTAGTTCTGTTTTGAAGTGGGATTTGTAGGGGCTTGTGCCTGTTTTTGGCTTGTTAGTGCTGTGGTGTCGTGGTGCTATGGTTTTTTGGTGCTGCGGTGCTGTAGTGCTGTGGTGCTGTGGTTTTTGGATGTTTTGGTGCTGTGTGTGTTTTGTTTTTTGTGTTGCGTTTGTTTGGCGTTTATTGACGGGGAGAATGTAGTCGTTTAGTTCGTTGTGTTCGGGGCTGGACATGGCGAGTATTTCATCATAGTTGATTTTTTCTATTTTGTTTTCAATGGGCTTGTTTTGGATTTGGGATACTTGGGTTGTGACTGTTTTGGCAGTGAGGATTGTTTTGTCGTTTTGGTGGTTTTGTACGTTTAGGTACACAAGGGAAGAGGTGATCCCTACGACCAATAGGGGTAGAACCAACCTAAAAGTATCTGTGGCTGCTACTTCTTTGAGGGCTTCTTCTTCAAATTCAATTTTGTTGGTGGTGAGGTCGATGACGCCTTTTCGGTCTCCGACCATTGTGGGAACTAAGGTGGATTTGTCTATATCTTCATTCCCTTCGCCTTTCACAAAGTACAAAAAGTATTCTATGTCATACTTTTGTCGTTTGTGGGAATGGCTGAGTGTTTTATAGGCTTCTTCAATTTCTCTTAATCGTTCCTTTGTAAAGTTACTTTCGGGTTGATTTCGATACTGATGGGTCAGTTCTTGATATGCCTCTTTAATTCTTTCTAAACCTACATTCCACTCTATTGCTAGTGTTTGGTAGTAGTTTTTCAAGACCATGGTTGTTGTTTTTCTGGTAATTAGTTTTGTGTACTGAGATAAGTAAGTAAGGAATAGGTACGAAATAAACTCGCAATTTAGTCGTCACAGATATGATATTTCTCAAAGAAATGTCATATCTATAGCAATCCTAATTCAGTTCAGGAATTTTCTTTCACGCAAAGACCGCAAAGAATTTTGACGCAAAGACCGCAAAGCTCAACAGAAACCAATCTCTTTGCGACCTTTGCGAAAAACTCTGCGACCTTTGCGTGAGATACACTTTTTCTATTTTCAGATAGGACTGCTATAAGAACTTATTTCGTACACGTTCCTAAAGAACGAGTGGCAAGTGACGAGTGATTAATGCTTTCATTATCAGTTCGATACTTACGTGTGCTCATTATTGCGTCAATTCTTGACATGTATTTCACATATCAACATACTTATCTCTTGGTTGTTTTATTTTGAGCTTGGCTTAGTTTAGCTTGGATAAAGGCGCATTTTAATAGGCATTTTGTTCCTATTAAAGCTACAATATAGGTCTTTTTCAAAAAAAAAGAAAGAAAGAATTTAAATTTCCTTTATAATAAAATTGCAAATTAGTTGTATTTTTTATATTTTAAATGAATCATTTCCCTAACATAACACATATATTTTATGTTAAATTAAATGATTTTCACTAAATTAAATCCCTTCTTTTAAGTAATATGATAAATTTAAGGAGTCATGATATGTTGCGCTCTAAAATGGCGAGTATTAATGGAACTTTTGTGTTGATTGGCAATGAGGGATTGAAAGTGCAGGTGCGCAAACACAATTTTGAGACAAATATTGAAGAGGTTGTAAGTGAGGAAATTATCAATTCTTCGATTAATAAGCGTAAGGTCGATACGCCTATGCTGAAACACAACAATCAGCCTAAGAATTTGGCGAAATATAAGGGAACGAAGATAGAATTGTTGGAAAATGGGAATTTGATTCGGGTGACGAGGGGTCTGGAGAGTATTCAGATTTCTTTTTGAGGAACGAAGATTGATAGGAACGAAGGAATGAGTGAAAAAAGCGTTCAGAACTTAACTAAAATCTTATTTTTTGTCTGCTTTTTTTGACATTTCAATACATAACAAATTCCGAAATACGTTATTATAATTTAGGCGAAACAAAATTTACTTAAATTTGTATCTATAAACATTTGCTTATCAAAACATTATGATAATTCACAAAAACACATAATTCAATATAATTACACATAGTATATTTAGAATATATTTATGGCATAGATTTTGTAGCACTTTAGATACCTACCAAAATCAATTTAAAGACATTTACCTAAAAACTGTAAAGAATTAGGAGAATAAACACTCACAATGAGTTTTTTATAGAAGAGCTTCTTGGGATTTTCACTTTTAAAATCCCAATAAACTCTAAGAGTAGCCATGTTTGGACTTTTACTGTTAAAGTCCCATTATACTCTGCAAGTAAATGTTTCTTTAATCTCAAAATTTCTGTTACAATGTCATTATCTTCCTTAAACTTTGTTGTAAGTCATGAAGGGCATACAGTGTCTCTTACATCAACTTGTATTAAAAATGAATCTAGCTCATTTAGTGAATGGAGCAATTTCAAAAGCTTTTGTACTAAGGTATTTGGAGAAGCTGACAATGAATTCAATCTTGTTGAAGAGTTAGATTTTTCTACTCAACACCTGAAAGACGAAGCATTTGTCAGTCAAATTACTGAAGACTTTGTACTGGATTGTTATCAATCTTATGTGGCGGCGGCGGAAACGGCTGCTTAGTAATATTTCTGATTTATTAAAAAATGTGATACATAGTCTTTTACGCCATCTTGTATGGGGTAAAAGGCTATTTTATATTGTACTGACCTCAACTTTTGAATATTTGCTTCAGTAAAGTATTGATAGGTGTTGCGGATGTCTTGTGGAATATCTATGTATTCTATGTTGGTGGGCAATGTTAGTGCGTCAAAAATACTTGTGACGAGTTCGTTGTAACTTGTGGCTTTGCCTGTTCCGATATTGTATAAGCCCGATGTCTGGTTGTGTCGCATCAAGAAAAGTCCTGTTTGTACTACGTCTTTGACATAGATAAAATCTCGTCTTTGTTCGCCATCTGCACAGTCTTCTTTGTGTGAGCGAAATAGCTTAACTTTTCCTGTTTTTTGGATTTGATGATAGGCATGCCATACGATGGATGCCATGCGTCCTTTGTGGTATTCATTGGGACCGTAGACATTAAAAAACTTCAATCCTACCCAGTATGGGGGCGTTTTGTCTTGGTCAAGTACCCACTTATCAAAATCGTTTTTGGAACGCCCATAGGGGTTCAATGGCTTTAAGGCAGGTACAATTTTGTGGTTGTCTTCAAATCCCCATGCGCCTCCACCATAGGTTGCAGCTGATGATGCATAAATAAGCGGAATTTGTTGTGTGGTACAATAGTGCCATATTTTTTTGGAGTAATCAAGGTTCAATTCCTCAAAAATGGCGTTGTCAAATTCGGTTGTGTCGGTTCTTGCGCCTAAGTGCAATACACACGAAATAGGCGGTTTTTCTCGTTCCAAATAGCCAAAGAGGTCGTTTCTTTCCACTTGTTGGTAAAACGCTTTTTCCTTAAAATTCTTCCATTTTTTTTCTATCTGAAAATCATCTACCATGATGACCTCCTCCCCTTCTTTTATCAATTCGGTCAAAAAGCAACTTCCTATAAATCCTGCTGCACCTGTAAGTAGTATCATATTTTTTATCTATTTAGCATAAGAAACATTATCATACAAATCTATTCGCTGTAAAATTAAGTATTTTATTTTTTTGGAGAGAATGGTGGGTTGCTTCGTCGTGATGCATAGTCCCGCTGTCCGTTCTTATGGTGGCTATTGGGTTATTACAAGGGATTGCCAAACCTGCGCTGTGGGCAGACACATGGGTCTGCCCCTACAACGCTGTGGGCTGCCCTTACGACATTCAACGACGCCACCATACCACTGCCATCGGGTCTATTTTGGATGGACAGAACGAAATTTATCTTATTTTTTCCGTACATTTTTCATCAATTCCTTATCTTTCTATTGGGGTTTGTAGCGTTTTTTGTATTAATCTCGGCATACATTTTGTTGAAATTGTTCTTGTGCTTTAGCAACGGATTTTGCAATTTTGTCGTTGTATAGTTATATGCTTTTGCCGTTTTATAGCGTTTAGACTATTTAAGATAGCCTCGATAGTAGCGGAATGGCTATATTGGTTTTTGTGGTTTAAGTCGTTTTTGTGGTTTTTGTAGTTGGCTCTTTATTCCAATTTGGTAAATATGTATATAGCCATATTAGCGGATAGCGAGACCCTGCGTCACGACGAAGCATTTGACCGTTCGCTTCTAAAAAAACATATGCTAATACCAAAAGACATTGCAGTACAACGTCTCTAAAAAACATATGCTAATACTAAAAGACGTTGTAGTGCAATGTCTCTACTCTGTATATAATAATTTATTACAAAAAAATAAATCATGAAATCGAATTTAATGTTTTTCTGTGTGCTCTTGTTTGCTACTTCTTTTCTGAGTTGTGATAAGGACGATGATGAGGATCTCAATGATATGGATGATCCTAAAACGGAGGTGGAATGTGCTGAGGTGATGGAAACTCTTGTAAAAAATGATAATAATTTTGGCTTTAAGTTGTTCCAAGAAATTAATGCGTTGGAAGGAGAAGATGTCAATATTTTTGCTTCGTCTTTGAGTGTGGCGACGGCTATGGCGATGACGTATAATGGTGCGTCAAATGCAACTGCTGCGGAAATGAAAGATGGACTTTTATTGGATAATTTGACTGATGAAGAAATCAATGAGGGCTATAAATGCTTATTGGAAACTTTGGCGGATTTAGACGAGCAGGTTGTTTTGGATATTGCTAATTCTATTTGGTGTAGAGAAGGCTATCCTGTTAGGGAAGATTTTTTTAATACGAATCAAGATTATTTTCAAAGCGAAGTAAAATCTTTAGATTTTAATGATCCTGAATCTGTGGAAATCATCAATACTTGGATTGCGGATAATACCAATGACAAGATATTAGATATGTTGGATATGATTCCTGCTGATGCGGTGATGTATCTTATAAATGCAATTTATTTTAGGGGAACTTGGAAGTATGAATTTGATGAGGAATTGACGCAAGCAGGAGATTTTTATAAGGAGGACAATACTGCTATAACAGTAAATTATATGAAACAACAAGCTGATTTTGATTTCTTAGTGACGGATGCATTTACGGCTATTGATTTGCCTTATGGTAATCACGATTATAGCATGACTATTTTCCTGCCCGAATATGGACATACTGTCAATGAAGTCATAGCGGATTTAAGCGAAGAAAATTGGAATACTTGGTTGGCTGATTTTGAGGAAACAGAGGTTGTATTAACTATGCCTAAATTTAATGTGGAATATAAAACGCTTTTGAATGAGTCGCTACAAAATATAGGTATTCAACGTGCTTTTGAAGAAAATAGTGATAACTTTTTGAATATTAATGATGACGCTCTTTATATTAGTCGGGTCATTCACCAATCTTTTATTGAGGTCAGTGAAGTGGGTACGGAAGCGGCTGCCGCTACGATTGTTGAGATTGTAACGGAGTCGGCAGAACCTAATCAACCGCCGCATTTATCGTTGAACCGCCCTTTCTTTTTTGTGATTCGTGAACATGTGAAGGGGACTGTTTTGTTTTTGGGGAAGATTGTTGAGCCAGGTTCTTAGGTGCTGTGGTTTTTGTAGATACCAAATTACTAATTCCCTAATACACCAATTTCCTGATTCCGAATACACTAATTTCCGAATACACCAATTCCTAACTCCCTGATTCCTGAATGAGTTTGATGCTTTTTTCTATTTCTTGGATGAAGTCTTGGATGTTTTTTTGGAGGGATTCTATGAGTTGTTCTTTTAGTTTTTCTTCTAAGTAGTTGGCTTGGACGATTAGTCCGTGGAATCCGCCTACTCGTAGTTTTGTTTTCATTTTGTGGATAAGGCGCATGGCTGCTTGTTCGTTTTGTTGGGCGACGTATGTACGTAGTTTTTTTAGCTCTTGTGGCATTTCTTGGACGTAGATTTGGAGCATTTCTTGGACAAAAGCGTTGTCATTTTTGGCGACTTTTTGGATGTAAGTAAGGTCTATTTTTAAGCATTGTTTTTGTTGGTGTTGTAAAAGGGCCTCATCTAAATCTTTTAGGGATAGGGGTTTTGATAGGGTTTGAACAAATACATTTTTGATATTGGGATTGGGGCTGCTGGATAGTAGGATAACGGGAGTGTTTTCTGCGATTTCGACGATTTGTTCTGCTTCTCCGTCGGGTAGATAGTAATCGGTGATGATTATATCTACTTTGTTACCAAAAGTTATTTTAAATTCTTCTATATTATTGACGATGGTTAACTCATATTGTGGTCTTTTTTTAAAGAGCCGTTTTAGGGACATTTGGTCTATGAGGTCGTCTTCTATGTATAGTATTTTCATTTGAAGCTATTTGTTTAAACCATATCATTTCGACTACGCTCAATGACCAAAGTTTTTTTGCTTTTTGTGTTTTAGTTATTGACTTTGCCTTTCATGAGCAAGTAGTAAAGAATGAAAGAAATAAAGAATCCTGTGAACCATGATAGGCTGTAGAGGAAGCTCAATGCTGGAATCCAATTGCCGATGAGGGCGACACTGACGCCGACGGCTAAGGCGATCATTGCGGCTGGGTTGAATCCTCCGCTGTAGCTGTATGCGCCATCTGTTTTGAAGAGTTCCGCTAATTGTAAATTTTTGTTGCGGATGAGGTAGTAGTCACTTAACAAGATACCTAAGACGGGTCCTAATAAGCCACTTACGAAAATGAGGATGCCGACAATCCAATTTATCATCCACCAGGGACAAATGACGATGCCTAAAATTCCTGTAATGACGCCTCCTGTTCTAAAGCTGATTTGCTTGGGCAAAATGTTGGAAAATGCATTGGCTGGAGCGATTACATTTGCAGCAATATTTGTACTTAATGTGGCGATAAGCATAAAGATTTGTGCGATGACAACGACAATAGGATTCTCGAATTTTGCCAATAAAGAGACGGGATCCCAGGGTGCATCTTCGCCCAATAGTATGTCTGGAAAATTGATAATGGCTGCACAAGTTACAAAAATTCCGACGAAAGAGTAGAGTATCATCGTGCCTGGTAAGCCTATAAATTGACCTGCTACTTGGGCATTTTGGGTCGCTGCATAACGGGTAATGTCTGCGATACTTAGAGACATGGTTGCCCAAAAACCGACCATCGCTGTCAGTAACAAAATGTATTTCCACCACTTAGATTCTCCTGTGTTACTGGATGCATTAAACGTTTGTTTGGTAGAGTAAATGTAGTCGTTTCCACTAGTTTTTCTTACCTGTAATTGTACGGATTTCGCATCGTTCATACCCATGCTATTGAGGGCAATGGTGTTGCTTGTATTTTGTATTTTTTGCCAACCTGATTCCTTTTTGTTTTCGGGATTAAACAATTGATATTCAGTAGCTTTTAGGACGCCTTCTTTGTCGGTGAGCGGTTCCAATCGCAGCGAATTTTCTCCGTTTATTTGGACAATGGAGGCGGTTGGTTTTTCCAGTTGTTTACTTTGTTTTAAGACAACTCCGAAGCCTCCTGCTTGCCATGCGCCCCACCCTATTAGAGCCAATCCCATCAAAATTAAGATGGGTGCAGAAAACTCTTCAAGCCATCGAATACTTTCTGTTCCGTTCCATACAAAATACATATTGACGAGCCAAAATATACCAAAACAAATAAATTTCCCTGTATCTAATCCGTCGGCTGGTTCGCTTCCCGTGACTACATTCCAAATGGCATAAATCGCCAATCCGCCAATCCACGTTTGTATCCCAAACCATCCGCATGCGACCAATGCCCGAACGATGGAGGCGATGTGAATGCCGTTTGTTCCAAAAGAGGCTCGTCCTAATACAGGAAAAGGAATCCCATACTTCACCCCTGCATGTCCGTTCAAAATCATGGGAACGGTAATGATGACGTTCGCTAATCCGATGATGATGAGAGCGACCCACCAATCGACGCCTGATTTTATCATATCTGCTGCGAGCATATAGGTGGGAATGCATACCGCCATGCCGACCCAAATCGCTGCGAGATTCCACATGCTCCATGTGCGCTTGGATTTGGGTACAGGAGCGAGGTCTTCGCTGTACAAGGGGGAATTGGTTACATCTTCTCTTAGTTCTACGATTTCTTCTTGTTCTTTCATACTTTTGGTTCTATTCTATTTTTTCTTTAATTTCTTCTTTTTTTTTAGAGCGAAAGGTTTCTTGCTTCGTCGTTACGTTTAGTCCTGCTATCCGTTATTATGGTGGCTTGCCTGCGCTGCGGGCAGACCCATGGGTCTGCCCCCTACCCAATCCGCCACCATACCACTGCTATCAGGGCTATTTTTCATGGTCTCTATGGCTGTTTCACATGTTTCTTTAAAAAAATTCCTTATTTGGGAACTTATCTTTCTTTTCTATAGTTGATTGGGTTGTAATTCAACAACAATACTTTTTCAATTATGAATACCATACATCAATCATTATCGCTCCTTTTATCAAGCCTGCTGTTATGTAACAGGCAAGGGGTATTGTATGTCAATTGATATGCAGAGCTTATTAAAACTTTCAGATTTGAGTTAAAAAATGCGTCTTTTTCGTCTGAATTTTGCACTTTTTTCAGCACCGTAGCCCTGCTACGAACTTCAAAAACTGCTTCATTCAGCCAAAAAATCCATTATTTTCACTTTCACATTCAAAGTCTCAATAAACTCTAAGATTTTAAAGATAATAAAAAATTTAAAACGCCTCTTGTAAATGTAGTACAAGAGGCGTTTTTTATGTCTTAGTAATGGATAAATAATAAGTTATCGCTTACTTATCAGGAAATTTTCCTTTGATAATCAGCGATTTATGCGGATGTAGTGAAATTTGGCAAACACGGCAGATTTAGACTCTGTGGCAACGCTTTAGAGACGGTGTGGGTTCGAGTCCCACCTTCCGCACATGAACCATATAGGTTGTTTTAGTTTTTTTCATTTCGACTTCGCTCAATGACCAAAGGGCATACAAGCAGTCACTTCTTCCTGTTTGTCTTTTTTGCTCCTGTAACCCAATTGGCAGAGGTATCTGGTTTAAGTCCAGTTCAGTGTAGGTTCGAGTCCTATCGGGAGTACTTTTGAAACATATCATTTTGGCTTTGCTTAATGGACGAAGGACATATAAGTTTGTTACTTGTTTATGTTAGATAATCGCTGCTGTTGGAGCTATTTTAGAGGATCCTTGGGTTTATTAGGTTCTATGATGGTTGTCTCTTTTTTTCTTTAATTCTGTCATAAAGTACCTTTTCGTCAAGGTCTAAGACCTCTACATTTTTATCTACAAATCTTATATATTTTTCTGCTTCATTTGGTTCACCTAATGCTTTATATGCCACACTTAAATATAAGGCTGCACACAAAGTTTGACTGTTGGCTTCCTCAAAATTTGCATTTTGTAGCAATAGAAGTTTTCCTGCTTCAAAATTCCCTTTTTCTATCAAGACACACCCTCTTGTTCCTCAAATATTTGTTTCATTTGAACCTATCTTATACGCAAGTTCAGAATATTTATCCGCTTCGTATAAGTTATTGATAAGCAAATTGTCCCAAGCAAGTCCATTATAAATATAACTTTTAAATGGTTTAGTAATGACTAAAAAATAAGTCCGCACAGAGATTTTTTGATAGACAAGGCGAAAAACGTAGACATAGCGAGCTATGGTGAGGCTTTTCAACGCAGTATATCGGAAAATATCGCATCGGACTGGCGACCCAGCCAAAATGTGGAAGTTATTATTTTTTCATTACTTAATAGATTCTTCATCAAGAAAGGGCAATAATTCCTCCATTAATAATAAAGTATATTTTTTGCGTCAATTAGAAAAAGTATATTTTGCATAAATCCCTTCTTTACAAACAGTTATGGTTTGGGCAAAACCAATTCATGACATATAGGGATAGAACGCTAACAGGTCTATTTTAGATGGTTTGGGGGGAGGGGGTTAATCTTTAACGAACACTCTTTTTATGCGCCGTATGTAGCATTAACATAATGTGAAAGTATAGAGATTGTTATACGCAACTAAGCGTCCGATGTATTCACTTTTAAGCGGCTTGATTTCTATCCATTCAATTAGGTCAAAACCGTTTTGTTCAACTTGATCCCACCATACTGGCGAAAATTGTCCATTATTGTCTTGTTCAAATGTTAATTTGATATTGACGGGTGGGTCAAAATCGTCGTTTGTGGTAATGGCTTTGACGATTTTTTGCCATTGGTGTGTTGTTAATAAGGGTTTTTGTGGTGTCATCATTTGCTTTTTTTATTAGAAACAACGTATCCTCCTAAGCCTTCACTAAACATATCAAATATCAAAATACTCTGGGCTTCATGATAATAAAAAGAATGCGTCGGTTCGTTCCAAACATAGCGTTTATCGACCCATAAAGGAATGGCTGTTTCTTTTAGTTTTTGGAGTATTGGTGGCTTTACAGAAATTTCAAAAGGTGCGTTGCAAAAGACCTCTTGATACACAAAGCTAATCAAAGATTCTTGTATTCCAAAGTTCATTTCTTGAAATTCATTCATTGCTCTATTTCCAATTAAATTCCAAGCGTTACAGTACATTTTTGACAAATTTTCATTGGTCGCTAATGTCCAACAGCCTTGATTTTCTTCGACCAATGCGACTAAATTGTTGCCATAACAATCTGTTATTTTTGATCTTCTGTAGGAATCTTGTTCGCTTATTTGTTCAAGATATTCTCCAAAAATAGATTCAAACAATTCTAAACTAAAGTCTCCTTCAACAAAGTTTTTTTCGTTGTTAAAGTAGCGTGATACTTCGTCTTTGTGTAGCCATTTTGTTTTGAGAAAATTTAAAAGGTTTTGCATTTAAGAAGAATTAATTGAGAATTAAATTGCATTTATACCACTTCAATAAAGCCACTGCCCTCCCAAAATAGACTCGATAGCAGTGGTACACGAAGGAAGGCCAGAAGGTTTTGCGAGGCCGTGTAGGAACGAATAGCGAGACCCTGCGTCACGATGAAAGATAAACCTTTCTCTCCTAAAAAACAAAAAAGCACTCAGCTAATAAGTCGAGTGCTTTTTATATGTATTTTCAAAGTGAACGGAGCTGGATTCGAACCAACACTTTGTACGCAATGCCCAGCCTCATTACTGCCTCTACCAAATTGGGCTATCCGTTCAGTCGCTCCCATAGGCTCTTTTCCTTAATCCATGGGAGCAGGTGCAGTACTACGTATTCACAGAGTTTTATGCTAAAGCTATCAGACGTATATACCTCATATACTTGCGGCACTTATGAATAAATGCAAGAATCAAAATGAGAGTGCCGCAGGAGATTCGAACTCCTTTCTTCTGACCAGAGACTCTATGACGGTTTCTGCCAATAATTCTAAAACTGAAGCTATGACCACAACATTGAAGCTTACTCGGCTGGGAGTATAAAGTTAATGATAATGCTAAAGCTCTAGGTCTTTTTTTTTTATAGAGGGATGAGGGATAGGTGACGAGTGTTTTATTATATACTTGTCACTCGTCCCCAAAACTACTCCTTATGCAAATACGTAAATAAACGTTCTGCAGTTAGTGTAGACGCCACCGTTTCTACATCATTTGCTCGTTTCAAGGCTTCCACAACAGCTACATGCAATGTAGAGATTCGTTTCAAAACTTCTGCTCTTTGACGAGGCGACCATTCTCCTGAAAATCGTTGTAATGTTCCTTGTCCCAACTCCTCAACAATCGTTTTTTGGGCAACTTGTGGGGTATAATTTACCGTTGTTTTACTTACATTGGGGTCTTCCAAAATGTACGACTCTTTGATTGTCGTTCTGTTCGCATAAACGTTTTTGGGAGATTGAAAAATGGCTCTATCTTGATACATTTCTGCTTCCGTCTTAATCCATTCTTCCGCATCTGAACGCACAGGAATTGTCGTATACACCGTTTTCAAATCAGAGCCTTCCAATAGGGTTTTTAAGCGCAATAATTCTAAAGAAGTGTACTCTCCCCAAGATTCTCCTTCGACCATTAAGTCGGCTTTGGCGATGCCCGAAGCATTGGTTTTTTCTTGGCTAAATAAGCTGTCGATGTATTCTTTGCTGTTCTCTGAAAACCATTCTAATTTTTCATCAACTGTCGTTTGCACCAATATATTTCCCCTTCGATTGGCTTGATCTACCGTGCCAGGATTGGGTTCGTAAGTCTTTTTTTCACCCTTAAAGGCACCTTGTTTATTTTTGAAAAAACCAATATAGTCTTTTAAGGCATTTTTGAATTGTGAGGCGAGAATATCTGTCTTTGCCAACAGTACATGAAGCTTTGGAGCTGCTTCTTTCTTTCCTTTCTTCGTCATTTTTCAGCTTTATTTAATTGTTAAGAATCGTTAGTAATAACTCTATCGACTTTGGATTAGTTCCCTTTTTAAAATTTTATTTTTTGGAGAGAACGGTAAAATGCTCCGTCGTGACGCGTGGGCCTGCTGTGCCATCAGGTCTATTTTGCATGTACAGGATGTTTGGGGGGCTTTTTTTCATCAAAACATTTGTTGAGAATCTGCATTGAAAGGATATTGTAAAGGAAAATAGGAGAAAAAACACTACTTTTACAATAAATCTTAACAGCAGCTAATAAAATGATTAACTTTCATACACTTTCCTTAAAAAACTTCAAGGCATTCAAAGACCTTTCTAATTTCACCATCAAGCCCATCACGATTTTGGCGGGAACAAATAGTTCAGGGAAAAGCTCTATTATACAAAGCCTACTCTTTTTAAAACAATCCTTTGAGAACAACAAAAATGCAACACACCTTTTCAATGGACCACTCACCAAACTAGGCACTTTTAAAGATGTTGTTTACGAAAAGAATGATAAGAAAGAAATCAAGATTGCTTTTACAACGTCTATGCTCATAGATGATCCTTCAATACGACCTATTCTCTCCAATTCAACACTTCTTTGGTATGATTTTAGTTATAAAATTTTCTTTAGCTATCAAATGGGATCAGGTGGGCTTTTAGATAAAGTAAATATTAGTTATTTCAAGGTTCAATTTATCCCATTAGCAGGAAGTATTACAGATATAGGGTTTATGGAATTTTTTCAAAAAGAAGACAAAATATATAATGTATCCTGGCAGCTTTTTCATCGAAAAAAATCATTCATTGACATTCTAAGAGAAGATGATGTCATTGAGATAATAAGAGGTACACAAGAAAATTTAAATATTAGCTTTTCTAACCTAAGACCCATTACAATAGAAGATAAAAATGTTCCTAAAGAGATAAATACTATACTATCATATTTAGGCACCTTCATACAAAAAACAGTAACATATAGTTATATTAGTCCGCATAGAATAGAACCCCAAAAAAGGTACATCTATGAAGATGAAGCCATCAATATTGGTAATTATGGTGAAAATGCAGCTTATATTCTAAGTAAATTTAAAAGAGACATCACATTTCATCATTTTGATACAACTCTACAAAAATTTAAGTTCAAAAAAACAACATTAGCGAATGCTCTAAAATTATGGCTTTTCTATATGGGCATTAACAATTTTGAAGCGGTTATAAAAGACGGCATTATTTATTTAGAGATGGAAAGTGGTACTTCTGGAAAAAAAGTAAAAGTCAATTTATCAGAAGTAGGCTTTGGAATTAGTCAAGTATTCCCCATTCTTGTGGAAGGATTAAGAATGTATCCATTTAGAACACTTATCGTAGAAAGTCCCGAAGCTCATTTACACCCCAAAATGCAGATGCAGTTGGCTGATTTTTTCATCAGTATGGCTTTATCAGAAAAAAGAGTGCTTGTTGAAACCCACAGCGACCATATCGTCAATAGATTGGTTCGTAGAATGATAGAAGATACAGAACGCAACCTCAAAGATAAGATTGCTATTTACTTTATCAATCCATCAGAAGAAGGTGCAAAACTTGAATTGGTAGAAATTGATGAAAATCGGGGTATTGTTAATTGGCCTGATGGCTTTTTTGACCAGACAGCCAATGAACAAGAGCTTATTATGCGTGCAGGACTCAAAAAAAGAATGGCTAAAAGAGATAAAAAATGAATAGTGTTTTTGTTCCTTCTGTATTATTTATAGATGACAAGGAATGGTTAGAGGAAGCCAAAAGAGATGCTTTCTTAGACCATTTTTTAAAGATTTTAGAATGCATAGAAACCTACCAATATACCAGAATTTATTGGACAGACGAATGGGAATACTTTTTATGGGAATCGCCTCAAATTCTCCCCTGGCGACAAGATAAAACGACAAAAATACAAATCATTCCCTTGATTTATAACAAATTTCGTCCATTACAAGAATACCTTGACACACCACTTTCTGAAAACACTTGTACTCCTGTATTATCAATACCTTATTCTTCAGAAATAGCCACTTACTTTCATCAATTTCTACATTTATTTATAGAACAAGCAGAGGAAATCTATCTTGTATTTGGCTTCGATCAAAAAAGCGATAAGCTTCCTGGCTTTACTTGTACGTGTCATCCAGAAGAATTAAAGTATACACCTATTTTAAAAGCAGTAGATTGGTTAAAACACCTTGATGCGGTAACGCTCTATTGGGTTAACAATACCATAGAAGAAGCTGCATTTCACCAAGCAATCAGTTTAGTATACCATCAAGCAAAAAACCAACCACCTCCCAATTACCTACTCGCAGACAGTTTTATCAGAAGCATTCAAACAGTAACGGTAAGGTATAAACGAGCGATACTCAATAGTATCATCAAAAGATTATCTTTAACAAAACAAGAAGCAAGCAGAGACAGACAATTGCAGGATGAATATATAAATCAAAGCGGAGAATATCGTTTTCGAGTTACCCCAAGACCTACTTCTACAAGAATTCATTACAGTTTTGTAGGTCAAGGTGAAATTAAATTATTACGTTATTATCGTGAAGGCGAACATGATGATGGTTTGTAAATAACAAGTAAGACAAACCTCAAATCACAGGCTTACTCAAACAAGTCTTACCATTAGAAGGCTTGCCAGTTTTATGGCAATATCTTTCTGGATAATTGGGGTTTTTATAACGTGTCCATGAACGATAGGCATCTTCTGTAAAGGGTTTTTCTAAATCAAAAGGGATTTCTTTACCTGTTCTAATGCAGTAGCCAGTGGGGATGCCTTTAGGGATTTTCGGCGCATTGGAGGAGATAAAAAACTTTTTGGTTTTATCAACTTTTACTTTTGATTTGACGTACTTTTTTTGGAGTAATTTCTTTTCAAAAATGGCTTCTTTGTGATAAATTAGCTCCGCATTATCAATGGTTTCAGACACAAGATAAGACGCTTGATCATCTAAAGAGATTTCGTCTGAAAACATATTGGTAATACTCTTAAAAAAGCCACTTCTACGACTCAAAACGCCAAATTCTATGTTGTTGTTCATCGAAAAATCGTATAGATTCATTGAAGTAATCATCGACGCTTTTTCGTTGGCATAAAACTTGGCATGAAGCCTTTCTTCATACCGTATTTCTACCGTTTTAAATTTTTTGAAAAAGCCCATATCTTCCAGCGATATACTTTTGGTTTTGTCATAATAGTTTTTCCCAAAAACCACAACTAAGGCTATATCGTCTGCTTGACGGGTTTTTAAAATGCCTTTGATTCTTTTGTGTAATTTGATGTAGGGAGAGATGATGATGATTTCTTCTGTTGCTTTACGAAATAGTGTTTCTATTTCGGTATTTAGTTCACTTCCTGTGAGCATTTGTGCCATTCTTTCTTTTTTTGTTTGTTTCTAACAAATAGGTTCTAAATGACACTACAAATATTGAACCAATTAATACTATTGATTATGTTAATTATCTATATATTTAAATCATCTTTATCATTATTTTTGCGATTATCTACCATCCTACTCCCTTCAAAAAAGCCTTTATCAAATCGAAAAAACATATCTTCCAACCACAATAATAAAGTAATAATACCAACCCTTTTCAATATTCAATTAATTATATTTTTAGTAACTTGTCCTAAAAAATAAGATTATGAAACAAGTTACATCAATATATTTATTATTACTATTCGTATTGATATACATAACAGGCTGTTGTCTTTTCCAACAAACCAATAATGGTGAAGATTCCACAACAGAAGAACCTACCGAGCCTACTGAACCCACCACATTACCCACACCTACCCTTTCAGTAAATCAAAAAAGCATTGTGGCCGATGGAGAAATTCTTTTGTCTATTGATGACAATAGCATTTATACCTTTTTTCAGACTGAAAGTCAATTATGTAATGAAAGCAATATCAATAGCTCGCCTGAACGACAACTATTTTGTGAAGACAAAGCGACTTTTAAGGATTTAACCCAATTTAAGGCGATTGTGGTTTCTGCTGACAATACGATTATTGGTTTTACGGTCGAAAGCGATATTTTGACGCCCGACAGTGCCGTTGGCATCTTGTATCCCTACGAAGACAACGACAAAATTCATTTTTTGACAAGCTATGCCATTGGCAACAACTTCTTGAGTTTCGCACCTGATGATGCCCATTTCATTTATGAAGCAGGCTGTTTTGAAGGACAATGTTCGCTCTTTATCAACGAATCCACCACACGCATCAACAAACTTACCATCAACGAATTTACAGACGAAACCACTGCCGATGCCAATTTCATCAAATGGATTTCCAACAACGAGGTCGAATACCAGTTACAAACAGCTTTTAGCGAAACAATAGAACAAGCCGCTTTTTAAATACCAAATTTTAATTTTTAGGAGAGAAAGGTCAGGAGCTTCGTCGTCATGCATGGGCCCGCTGTCCGTTCCAAACCTATCGGTTTCCACTACCATCGGGTCTATTTTGCATGGTTTCAACGCTTTACCACTTTATCCAAAATACCATTGACCAGTACATTTTTTAGTTGTGGTTCATATCATCTTAAACGCAAGGTTCGCAAAGGTTGTGCAAAGGGCGCAAGGTTTATTTACGTTCTAATTCTTTGCGAACCTTGTGTAGCCTTTGCGCCTTTGTATTGAAAGGAACATTGCTGAGGAAACTCAATAATTGTATCAATGAACAATGAGACACACCCACTATCCCATATACTTTTGTCACGGAAATGTTAAAAAAACCATAAACTATTGTATTTTTGCGCTACATAACGTATTTTTACGCTATAAAACGAAAGTATACGTTAAACTCCTATCAAAAATGAAAGAATTAACCAAAGTAGAAGAAGAAGTAATGCAAATTATTTGGCGAGTCAAAAGAGGGATTGTCAGAGACTTTATTGATAAAATGGATGATCCTAAACCGCCTTATAGTACGATTTCCTCCGTCGTACGCATCTTAGAAAAAAAGGGATTTTTGGCGCACAAAGCCTACGGAAAAACCCACGAGTATTTCCCCATCATTACCAAAAATGCTTATCGAAAATATGTGATACAGAATATGTTGCAGAAATATTTTTCGGGTTCTGCGACAAACATGCTCTCCTTTTTTGCCAAAGAAAATGATTTATCCTTAAAAGATGTAGGAGAAATGATGAAAAAAATGGAAGAGGAAGAAGAGTAGTTCTCACCACAAAAATCAAAACAATGCTATCTTATTTATTACGAGCGAGTTTAGGTTCAATGATTTTCTATATAGGCTACTTTTGTTTTTTTCGCAAAAGCACCTTTTTTCATTGGAACCGTTTTTATCTATTATTGGGCATCGTCGGATCATTGGTCATTCCGCTCTTATCCTTTGTTCACTTCCCCAATTTTACCAATGTTCCTATTGTATTTTTAGACGAAATAACGATAGGTACAAAAGCAATATCTGACTCTTTTGTAGCATCAAATCAATATTTACCTATTGCCTTAAAAACGATTTATACAATAGGCGTCTTTGGATTTTTATTGAGCATCTTGCGACAACTGTTACTAGTTTATCAAAAGATTCAAGGACATACGCAACAGAAAGAAGAAGGACACACGCTCGTTTTTCTGGAAGAAAACAGTCCTGTATTTTCGTTTTTTCACTATCTGTTTCTACCTAAAAATTTTGATTTTGAAACTCCTGAAAAACACCTTGTTTTACAACATGAGCAAGAACACATTCGACAAAGACACAGCATAGACCTGTTATTTATTTCATTAACACAAGCGTTTTTCTGGTTCAATCCCTTTATTTATTTACTCAAAAAAGCTTTGCAAAGCAATCACGAATACCAAGCGGATTGGGCTTGTACACAAAACGAAAAAATAAAGACTTATACAAATTTATTGTTAGCACATGCGACGCCTTGTGTTCCCTATCGTATCAGTCACGCTTTTAATCATTCCTCACAAATAAAAAATAGAATTATGATGTTATATCAAAATAGAAGTCATCGACTTACTACATGGAAATACCTTTTTATTATCCCTTGTCTTTTCTTAGTCTTAGGTATCTTTTCTTGTGCCAAAGAAGATACAACGCTTCGCCAAAATACCCTAACAGGTAAAACAAGCAGTTCTGACAATGTATTTGTTACAGTAGAACAGATGCCCGAATTTATTGGTGGAAAAACTGCCATGCTACGCTATATTTATACCAATATAAAATATCCCCAAATAGCAAGAGATGAAGGTATTGAAGGATTGGTGAAGATAAGTTTTGTTGTTGATAAATCTGGTAAGCCTACTGACTTTGAAATTAAAGAAGATATTGGTGGTGGTTGTGGTGAAGAAGCTTTGAGAGTAGTAAAATCTATGCCTGATTGGATTCCTGGCAAACAAAAGGGCAAAGCTGTTAATGTACAATACAATTTGCCTGTACAATATAAATTGGAGTAAAAGTATTCTTAGTAATGATTAAAAAATAAGATGACGATTTTAGGCAAAGAGATTTTTTATAGATAAGGCAAAAAGCGCAATCATAGCAGGGCTATGGTGAGTATTTTTAACGAAGTAAATCGGAAAATGTCACAGCATAAAACGTTGAGTTATTCTTTATTTGTTACTTAGAGTGTTGAGGTAGGTATAAAAAAAAATAGGGCAACGTTGTTGCCCTATTTTATGTTCCCCATTCACCTGAATATGCTAAAAAGAGTTTTAGCATTACAAGCAATAATTAATCTTAAAGACAATTCAAAGATAGGCTAACTTATTGATTTTTGCAAATTTTCTTCGATGAATTACCTATTTTTCTCGTTCAATTTCAAAAAAATACATTTATTTTATTTTTGATATTAAAATCGTTACAAATCAGAAGGTTGATCTATGATTTTTGATAAAATTATGACTATTTGAATTGGTTTTCAAAAACGGTAGGATTGGTTTTTGGGATTGTTGTCATTGTTGCCTGATACGATTATTGAAAAAGCATTTTTTCCTCTGCAATGTTCCTTTTTAACGCAAAGGCGCAAAGGTCACGCAAGGTTCGCAAAGAATTAGAACGAAAATATGTCTTGCGCTCCTTGCGAGCCTTGTGGTTAGGAATAGATACGAAATAAACTCGCAATTTAGTATTCACAGATATGACATTTCTTAAAGAAATGTCATATCTAATCTAAGAACTTATTTTGTACACATTCCTTAATATGATATACTGTTCATTGAGCGGAGTCGAAATGATTGCTTTCTAAAATCATGTCAATCTGCAATGACAAAAATCATGTTGGACAGATTATACCAATCCATAGTTAAAATGCATCTATATTGGTAAATGAATTCCATCTATCCATTAGCTAACCTATTTGAATGGTTTACTAGTTTAGTTAAGACTTGCTTGAAAAGGATTGATACTATAAGTATGTATTCTTAAAAAAGGTTGGTATTGGATTTGAGGTATGGCAAAAAAAATAGGGTAACTTGTGCTACCCTATTTATGTTCCCCATTCACCTGAATATGCTAAAATTGCTTTTAGCATTACAAGCAATAATTAATCTTAAAGACAATTCAAAGATAGGCTAACTTTTAGGTTTTTGCAAATTCTATTCGACTAATGTGGTCTTTTCCTCGTTTAAATGTATTTTTCATAAATATATTTTGGGTGGTGTAGATAGATGGTTGAATATAGCCGTTTAAAGGTATGTTTTATTTTGGGGCTGGATGATGGGGTTAGCAGTATGAATAATGTTGAGACCATGAAAAATAGACCCGATAGTAGCGTTATAGCTATCGTAGTTTATGTGGTTTTTGTGGTTTAAGTAGTTTTTGTAGTTATTCGGTTCTGTCCTTGATAGATTACTTGGCTATAGTAGCGGATAGCGGGACCAGATGTAACGACGGAGCGATTTACCGTTCTCTCCTTATTTTTAAAATTTCTTAAGAAGTTTGTTTAGTAATTGGCAAAAAATAAGATGATGATTTTGAGTAGAGATTTTTTTTGATGGAGAAGATGTAAAATGTAGGTGGGCTACAATTAGAATTTTTTACAGAAAATATCAGGACGATTTTATTCTAACTTTGTTGGGTTGGGGGCAAAAAAAAATAGGACAATATGCATTGCCCTATTTTCATGTTCCCCATTCACCTGAATATGCTAAAATTGCTTTTAGCATTACAAGCAATAATTAATCTTAAAGACAATTCAAAGTTAGATTAAATAAGTTTAACTGGAAAGTGTATTTCGATGAAATGCACATTTTACTCGTTGAATGGTGGAACTTCCTTAAATTTTGTTGATTTTTTCTTTTAATTCTGATTTTTTGCTTCGACTAATGGGTAATTTTTCCCCATGAATTGTAAGCGAACTTTCCTTAATATTTTCAACTTCTGATAAATTGACGATATAAGAGCGGTGAATTTTGGTAAATTTATGGGCTGGCAATTTTTCTTCAATGCTTTTTAGTCGGCTGTATATGATGTGTTTTTTGTCTTTCATTTGAATTAAGACATAATCTCCTTTTGCCTCCACCCACAAAATATCATCATACTCCAATTTTACCAAGCTACTTCCTATCTTGATAAAGAAATCATGGTTTTGATTTTCGTAAAGCACCTTAATGCGTCTTTTGACTTTATCTAATGCCTTCACCAATCGTTCTAGATAAACAGGCTTGATCAGATAGTCCGTTACATCATACTCAAAGGCTTCAATCGCATAGTCTTTGTTGGAGGTTGTAAAAATGATTTGAGGCAAATTGTGGGCTTGTTGAATCACATCAAGCCCTGTAATAATCGGCATGTTGATGTCCAATAGCATAAAATCCACAAAATCTTCTTGTATACCATTTAAAGCGTCACGAGGATTATCGTATAAACCTTGTACATAAAGTGGTTCGTGGGTATCATTGTACTGCTTGCAAAGTTGCTTTAGAATCATTCTATCTGACTCGTCGTCATCAACAATTATGCATTTTATCATGTATGTAGCTTTTTAGATTAAGGGAATGGGGGAAGCGTTGGTTTTTGTGGTTTTTGTGGTTTTTGTGGTTTTTG
>ENA-ORXR01001586-ORXR01001586.1-marine-metagenome-genome-assembly--contig:-NODE-1586-length-23788-cov-9.996331_pt1 | contig 23788 bp, 10 predicted proteins | sample MGYA00237866_ERZ511479 | MGnify/ENA metagenome assembly ERZ511479 | reverse complement strand
GGGGGGGAGGCGGCAGCGGCAGTGATGGGGGTGTGGCGGGAGCGACGCCGTCGCGGGTGTACAGTAGACAGCCTGCGCAGAAGCGCACCGGATCGAGTGCCGGCGCGGTGGGCCAGCCCACGTGACGCCGACGCGGCGGCCGGCGACCAGGGGGGTCACCTTGATCATTGTTCGAACAACGGAACATGAGTGTGTCCACAGGAAAACACAGTATTCATTGACACAATCTCCTCCAACACCCAACAAACTTTGTGTCTGAAGGACGCCCCGAAACTGGGCACTCCTCGTGACCGGGAGGCGCCCCGACACAAAGTCAAGCGGCCATCCACTTCGTGCGGTGCGCCCACCGACGCGGCCGCCTGGGTCCCGCGAGCGCAGCGATGCGGCGCCTCCGGCAGGCGCCCCCAACGCCGCCCTACAGGACTGGGCATGGGCGGTGCCAGAGGCCTCTGCTGGGGCCGCCCCCCAGCCCGCTGGTGTGGGTGACACCCGGACGGGGACGCCCGCCCCTCGTCCGGCGGGGTGGTCAAGAGGGACAGACCGAGCACGGCCGCCGCAACTGTTGTCTGTTCCAGCGTCGTTCCCCCTCTCCCAGAGGCAGGTGCAAGCGTTGGGCGTGCGAGGGCTTGTGGCCGTCGGGTTGGGGAGTACGGGACCCGCGCAGGGCCCGCAGGGTGCCTCACCCGCGTGCGCACGGACGCCGCCGATGGACTGTCCCGCCCGTTGACTGCTCGCCGCATGGCGGCTCGCGTGTGTCGCAGATCCGCTGTCTTCCCCCCCCTCCACTGCTCTTTGGTGCGTTGTTCCTCTCTCCACGGCTGGGGCACTGTTGTCGGACAAGGACCGGGGAGGGGGAGCAAGTACACCTTGCTCCCCCTGGCCTGGTGTCAGCCGGCGGCATGAGCAACCGGGACCGTGTGGGGACCTGGGTGCGAGGGGAGTGCAGTGAGGCAAGTGCTGACACAGTGGGGAGGCGCCCGTGGCGGGCCGAGGGACCGCAGGCCTACTGCCTTACCGGGACGGTTTGCCTGTCAGTCGGTGCGGCGGGGACGCCGGGACGAGGCAAGTACGCTACACGCCATGAGCCGAGGAGAGGACGGCGCGGAGGGCCGCGGGGGAGACGTGGGTACGGGCAGTGGGGTGGGAGGGCGGAGAGGTCCGACCGAGGGGGCTGCGGGCACCGTCTTGAGCGGTTATAGCTGGCTGCGGCGGGGACTAGCCCCGGCGCAGAGGGAAGTTGGGGATTCTCTATCATCTATCGAGCACAGCTGGGGGCGCAACGCGCGGGTGGCGCGTACGAGCGTTGACACACGACACGCGGACGGCGTGCACGTGAGGGAGGTCTCACAACAGGTTATGGGCCCAGGCCTACTGCGGCGCATTCCGTACGGACTGTCGGAGAGCCCGCTGGCCTGGTTGGACCGGGTGCGAGGGGAGTCAGGGGACCCAGGGAGCACGGGCAGCGTCGCAGAGGAGACGCCTGACGACGTGCCCGACCTGGTGCTAGCGGCGGACCTTCACCTGTCAACAAACCAAAGTGCGGCGGACGGGGCGACCTTGCCAGGCGACCCAGGCAACACGGCGGCAGGCGGCAACTGAGGAGACCTCAGTGGCTGGGGCGGCGGGGCATCGGACATTGGGCAAGACGGCCCGCTGGGGCACCCAATTGGGTCCGTGCAAGGCGGCCACACGATTTGGCAAGAACCGACCATGGCGGGAGGGGGCGACGCGGCACCGCGCGTGACAGCCAAGCTGGACGCGACCAACTACCTTCAATGGAGCTACGAGATGGAGCACACGCTACGCTACCGCGGCCTTTGGGGCCTGGTGGTCCCTCTGGGGACGAGCGAGGCGGAGCCCACCATCGCGGGGCAACCACTCGGAGGAGAACGGGATATGAGCGGTACTAGCGACCCCCTGGGGCAGGACACGTCGGAGGAGCCAACGGGGGACGCGGGGTCGGCGGACGACAAAGCGAAGATTAAGACACGGGCGGTGGCGGCCGCAGTACGGCAGGTGCAAGCGCTCGCGGGGCAAGAGGCGCTGAGCGCGGCAGCGACGGCGAGACGGGAACAGGACCTCCGCGAGGGGCAAGCCCGGGCCTTCATCATGATGCACGTCAAGGCACACCACGCGGGCCGGCTGCGGGGTGCACGCACGGCACGGGCGGTCTGGGAGGCCCTGGCGGACCAGTTCCGATCCAGGGGACCAGCGCGGGAAATCAACCTTCGCCACCGGCTGAGCACCATCGGCATGAACGACAAGGAGCCCGTGGTGGCCTACTTCAACCGCGGCTGGACCCTGGCGTGGGAGCTGGAGGAGGTCGGCGCGGGCATCAGTGACCGAACGCTCCGGGCGGCGCTCCTCGCGGGGCTCCCTGAGAAGTACTCTATGACTGTCGAGGTGCTGCAAGCCAACCGGACGATGACTATCGACGAGACGCTGGAGGACCTACAAGCGGCAGAGGAGCGGCTCGTGCTCGTCCGTCAGCGCAAGAAGTCCGAAAGGCGTCACGGGGGGAGCGCCGCCCTCGCAGCGACCGGGGAGCGAGGCGCGGACCGAGACGCCGAACAAGAGCTGCGGTGGAAGAAGGCGCGGTGCTACCGGTGCAACAAGCGCGGACACATCAAGCGGGTATGCCCAACCAAGACGGCTAACGCGTCGTCATCCGACGACAAGACCGAGAGCGACTCGTCCGGCATCGCCATGATCGCGGTCGCAATGGACGGGATACGGTCGGGGCCGCCCGAGGAGGAGGCAGACGGTGGGACACCCCCATTGGATGGGACCGACGGCTCCGGTAGCGCTACGACTGCGCTTGCCGCGGACGGCAAGGGCACGGGCCCGCCTGTGGGTGTCACGGACTGGAAGGTGGACAGTGGGGCATCGCATCACATGTGCGGGGACGCCTCGCTCCTCACCAAGCTCGAGGCATGCGACCCGGTGACCATATCGGTGGCGGTGGGGCAGACGGTGGTTGCCACGTCGCACGGGGTGGCCCGACTGCGGGTGGCGGGGCCACGAAAGCCAACGACGCTCAAGCTCAAGAAGGTGCTGCTGGTGCCCGGCATGACCATGGCATTGTTCTCTGTGCGGACGGCTGCCAAACAAGGGTACCGGACCGAGTTCTCCGACCGCGGGGTGCACATTCGCCGTCGGGGCAATATCATCCTCACCGGGCACACGCGAGGGGGTATCTACTCCCTAACGCTGCTAGGAACAGCGGCGGGTACAACGGCGACGTCGTCGACCGGAACCGCGGCCGCCGCCGCGGACGTGAGCGCTGACATCTGGCACCGGCGGTATTGCCATCTGGGCGTGGACATGCTCAAGCACACCGTCGACAAGGTCGACGGTATCGACCTATCCCGATCGTCGCTGGACGCGCTCAAGGAGCGTACCTGCGAGCCCTGCAACGTCGGCAAGATGGTGCGGCAGCCATTCGTGTCCGCGGTGGGGGAGCGCACGACGCGCGCGCTGCAGCTCGTGCACAGCGACGCGGCGGGCAAGATGGGCGTGCCCACGCCGAAGGGTAACGAGTACCAGGTGTGCGTCATTGACGACTACACTCGCTACAAGGCGCTGGTACCGGTTCGTACGAAGGGGCAGGCCAAGGACGTGGTCATGCAGGTGGTGAACCTCTGGGAGAACCAGACAGGCTTCAAGGTGCAGGCGCTACGCACCGACGACGGCAAGGAGTACACGGGCGGTGACTTCACGGCCTGGCTGCACGGCAAGGGCATCGAGCACCAGCGGTCGGCGCCGTACACGTCCCAACACAACGGGATGGCGGAACGCTTCAACCGAACGGTGCAAGAGCGGACGAGCGCCCTACTCTGCGACGCAGGGTTGGACCCCAAGTACTGGGCCGAAGCGGCGACGACCATCAACACCGTGGCCAACATGACTCCGCAACGACACCAGACGGCTACCCCGTACGAGCTGTTTCACGGGAAGCGGCCCGATGTGTCGCACCTGCGTGTGTTCGGTTGTCGCGCGTGGGCCTACAACCCGGCGAAGCTGCGGCGAAAGGGCGACTCCCGTGGCGTGCCGGCGGTGTTCGTTGGATACCCGGAGGGGACGAAAGGATACCGGGTGCTGATTGACGGGGCGGTTGTTGTTCGCCGCGACGTCCTCTTCGATGAGGAGGCACGAGGGGCGGGCGCCGGCATCCCGACGCATCAACCAGAGCAGTACGGCGCCAAGGACCCGCTCACAGAGGAGAGCGCGGAGACGGAGGACGGGTCGGGCGACGACCTGGGGGCGGCGACCTCTATTGAGGATGCGATCAAGGCCGCCCGCCTCCTTACGGGGCAGGACGGGCCGGACGAGGACTCGGAAGACGACGGGGAACCAGCGGCGGAGAGCGGCGAGCCACCACATCTGGCTGGGGATGCCGCCACCGCAAAGGGGCTCCTGTCCTGGGCCCTGGCGGCCCGTGCACGTGGAAATCCCGACAAGATGCGTCTGTACCAAGCCAAGAAAGAGCCTGACTGGTCGGAGTTCGACAAGGCAATCCAGGCGGAGGTGCAGTCGTTGTGGGAGAACGGGACGTGGGAGCTGACGGACCTGCCTGACGGACAGACGGTGACCCCGACGGAGATGCTTGCGGAACGCAAACGCGGCGCGGACGGGGGCATCGACAAGTACAAGGGGCGATTCGTCGTGCGGGGTGACAAGCAAACATACCTGGTGGACTACACGGAGGTGTGGGCGCCCGTCGTCCGCTACACGACGTTGCGGGTCTTCCTCGCGTACTGCGCGGCCAGGGGCATGGCTATCGAGCAGACGGACGTGGCGACCGCTTTCCTCAACGGGGACGTCGAGGAGGAGATCTACATCCGCCAACCCGTTGGGTACGAGCGGGGGGATGTGACCAAGGTCTGTCGACTGCGAAAGGCGCTTTACGGTTTGAAGCAGGCAGCCCGCGCCTGGTACCACAAACTGAAGGAAACCCTTGAGGCGGCGGGCTTCCAGGCGTGCCCTGAGGACCCTTGCCTCTTCCGGCGCGGGTCTGGACCAACGGAGTGCCTCATTATCGTCTACGTCGACGACATGCTGGTGGCCGGAGCCACCAAGGACGCGGCACGCGACGGGCTCGAGGCAGTCACGAGCCGGTTCAAGGCGCGAGAGCTGGGACGGCCGACCTACTTCCTGGGGCTGCACTTGGTGCACAACGACGAGGAGGGGACGCTCCACGTGCACCAGGAGCAGTACGTGAAGACCCTGCTCGGCCGGTTCGGGATGACCGAGGCTAAGCCAGTGCGCCTCCCCATCGGGGCGGGGGCGCGGCTGGAACGGGCTGGGGAGCCGCTGACGGGGGAGGACCCGAACCTCTACCAAGAGCTGGTCGGATGCCTGAACTACCTGGCGACAGCTACCCGGCCGGACATCGCCTTTGCGGTAGGCCGGCTGTCTCGCTTTGTGTCGGCTCCTATGGTGGCGCACCTTGCCGCGGCCAAGGTGGTGCTCCGGTACCTGGCCGGTACCAAAGCCAAGGGCTTATGCTACCAGCGCGAGGGCGACCTGATGGGGTACAGTGATGCCGATTTTGCGGCAGACAAGGACACACGCCGATCAACCTCGGGGAACATCTTCCTGTTCAAGGGGGCGGCGGTGTCCTGGGTGAGCAAGTTGCAGGGCTCGGTGGCCACCTCGACCACCGAGGCCGAGTACGTCTCGGCGGGGATGGCTGCTAAGGAGCTGATCTGGCTGCAGCGCCTCTGCGGGTACGTGACGGGGGAGGCACCGGAGGTGCTGCTGCTCTGCGATAGCCAGAGCGCGCTGGCTATGATGGGCAATGCGGTGTCCAGCGTTCGGACCAAGCACATCGACGTCGTCCACCACTTTGTGCGGGAGAAGGTGGCGAGCGGGGAGCTCAAGGTCAGCTACGTCAACACGACGGACATGACGGCGGACGCGTTGACCAAGCCGTTGGGGACCAGCGCCTTTGACAAGTGTGCGGCGGAGATGGGACTGACGCTCGGCGCTTAGGCGGGCCCGCGGGGGAGTGTTGTCGGACAAGGACCGGGGAGGGGGAGCAAGTACACCTTGCTCCCCCTGGCCTGGTGTCAGCCGGCGGCATGAGCAACCGGGACCGTGTGGGGACCTGGGTGCGAGGGGAGTGCAGTGAGGCAAGTGCTGACACAGTGGGGAGGCGCCCGTGGCGGGCCGAGGGACCGCAGGCCTACTGCCTTACCGGGACGGTTTGCCTGTCAGTCGGTGCGGCGGGGACGCCGGGACGAGGCAAGTACGCTACACGCCATGAGCCGAGGAGAGGACGGCGCGGAGGGCCGCGGGGGAGACGTGGGTACGGGCAGTGGGGTGGGAGGGCGGAGAGGTCCGACCGAGGGGGCTGCGGGCACCGTCTTGAGCGGTTATAGCTGGCTGCGGCGGGGACTAGCCCCGGCGCAGAGGGAAGTTGGGGATTCTCTATCATCTATCGAGCACAGCTGGGGGCGCAACGCGCGGGTGGCGCGTACGAGCGTTGACACACGACACGCGGACGGCGTGCACGTGAGGGAGGTCTCACAACAGGCACGGCCACTATGGCGATGGTCAGCCCACTCGAGGTGCACGGTACTTCCCCGAGACGTCAGGTCGGACAGGTCCGTGGGCGCCCATTGAGGGTAGTCGTGCGCGCCACCCACGGCGACCGCGTCGACCCCGTGGTCGGCAACACAAGGCTTTTGTGCGCGCGTCCACAGTGTCCGCGTCCGCCGCCGCCGCCCTCAGCATCGGCTACGAAAGTAGCGTATGGTCGCCCAGTGCCAACACAACACCAGCCGCTGTTGGGCGCCCGCCATCCACGTTGTCCTCGTCCCGTCCCGTCTAGAGCTGCCAAAGTCCAGACTGCCCCACACGGGATCGCCCCGGTGGCAGACATTGCGGAAGCCGACGCGGGGGGTCGTGGCGGGTGACACGCCACCGTGTCGGGGTGCGTCCCAGGCGGGTGCGGCTGCACTCAGCCTGTCGTGGGCGGTGACGCCGGCGGGCGGCGTGCACGACGCAGGATTCCGCAACGCCCGCCTGGGGTCGGTGGCGCAAAGCACAGAGGGGGGGGGGGCGTCGGCCGCCCGCATTGGGGGACAACACACGGTACGAGTTTCGAGAACGGATGTGGTGCTGGTGCAGCCTCCGCGCTTTGACAAGAAAGGTGGACTGAGCACTCTTTCTGCCCCCGCGAGCCCTGTCGCGTCGCACAGGAAACGCTCTACCTGCACTCTGAAGCTGCCTGCCGCGAGCACCACGTGCATGGCAAGGAAAATATGTGTTCAGTATCACTATTAAGTTGGCAGAAGAAATTCTTCTGCCAACTTAATAGTGATATCAACCACATCCGCAGCACTTCCTTCATAAATTTCGGTGCGGATGGAACACCTACAGATTTCTTGGTGGGTGAGCCGCCGGTGCACCGCCGACGGCCGCAGAAGGCCACGGCCGCAGAAGGCCACGGCCGCAGAAGGCCACAGGTGACGAGTTGTTCTGCATCGACGCTCGTGGCACACTGTACTTTGTGAGGGATCGCACAGCCATTGGATACGGCAGGCAAGTCTTCTTGCACGTGAGACCGACACTGGACGGCCTGGGTGGTGTGGTCAGGCGGATGGCACGGACTGGCAGAGAGCATCGCGGTGCACCCACGGTGGCAGCGGCCCAGACGCCACCACGAGGCCACCACTGTGTCAGACACGGGCACCGCCTCGAAACGGCGATGATACGACGCGGACCGCCCCTCACCCCCGCGGTACATCTGATGGGTGACGGCACGGTGTGGACCACACCCGTACCCCTGATCATCGCTGTGTTTGCGATGCGTGCTGCAACGCTGGCGACCGCGCGCGCCGCGCCGCCGGGCGGCTTGTGGCCGGCACGCGCCATCCATCGCTCTCCCGCTCGGCTCGGACCCCCCCCTCCTCGGGTGTTTGTTTCGACCTCACCGACGACGCGCCACGATGGACGCCCTACCCGTCAACACCCCAGGCCTTGCTTCCGCCTCCCTCCCCCACGCCCAGCGGCGGTGGTGGCGCAAGGTCGCCTCGTCGCGCCCGCCAGTGGTGGCCGTGCGCGTCGCCGCCTCGGCGGCCGCGCTCGTCGGCGTGTGGGCGCTCGCGCGCCTCAGCGGCCGCGTCGGCGTGGGCGGTTTGCCGACGCCCTTTGCCCACTTGGGCGCGGCTGACGCCGTGCGCGCGTGCGTTGCGGCGTCGCTCGACTACACGGTCGGGCACCTCGACGACTTTCAAGCCGAGACGGGCGCGTCGGCGCTCAAAGCCGCGCTGCTTGACGTCAAGGCGTCGCTCCTCGACGCGTCGGTAGCGGGCGGCAGCGGCGGCGGCGGCGGCGGCGCGGTGCGGCCGCTGGTCATTGACGTGGGCGCCAACCGGGGCCAAAACGTGCCCGTGTGGCGCTCGATTTACGGGCGCGACGTGCGCCTGGTGCTCATTGAGGGGAACCCGCCGATGGCCAAGGAGCTGGCCGCCAAATGGCAGAGTGCCACCGACACCGTGTCGGTCGTGCAGCGCCTGGTCAGCAACCAGACGGGGCTGTGGAACTTTCGGGTGCCCAAGGGCGACACGAGCTGGGAGCGGGCGGCCATCCAGGCGCCAGAGTCGGTGGGGATGTTTTCCTCAGAGTTTGACTATGTGGTACGTGCAAGCGCTGGTGTTGATGCGTGTGGTGACTTGAGGAGGGCGGAGGGGAGTAGGATGCCGACGGCGCGTGAGCGGAACGAACGGTGGCGGCCGCGTGCGTGTGTGGTGGGCGTCTCTCCCAATGACACCCAGCTCACTAGACGGGTGTTCCGTGCAGCGCATGTGTTGGTGTGACTCTTGATTGGCTGACTCTGTTGGGCTCCCGACACCATGTTTGTGGCTTTTGGCTTGCTTGATGCGCCGTGGTCCCCGCCGCCCACCACCGACAGGAGTTGCCGGCGGATACCCTGGACGACATTGTTACCAACGTTAAGCTGGTTCCCAGCGGCTGGGTAGACCTCAGCCGCAAGTACCCGATTGACTTCCTCAAGACGGACATGGAAGGGTGGGACGTGACGGGCCTACAAGGCGCAGCCGGCATCCTCCGCCGCACCCGCTTCGTGCTCTGGGAGTGCCATCTGCTCATGGCGCTCGCCAATGGCCCGCGGACGACCCACGCGCAGGGGGCTGCGCTGCTGGCAGAGGCGGGGTTTGAGACGTACAAGATTTCCCGCCAGTTTGTGCGCTTTGACGGCGCCTTCGCAATGCCCGAGTTGGACGAGCGCGCAAACATGGGCTGGCACAACTGCTTTGCCATCCGCCCGGACGACCCGGTGCGGCGGGACCTCCTGAGGCGCTTCAACATCCTGCCGCAGTGCGTCAAGCCCTTGGGATTGGACCGGTAGGACCTTTTGGTTGTTCTTGGGGCATGTCCGGGACGCTGACGATGAACCGTGGTTGCCCGTGAAGTGCGCCTGCTTTTCCGTAGCGCGGCCCAGAGCAACCTCTCGGCCGTGCATGCAAGAGAAATGACTGTCGTTTCCTGCCCGCGCCGCCGCTTCATTCACCAAACTCATTTCGACCCCGGCTTTGTTCTCTGTGTCCCCTGTCTATGTTGCAGACATGCAAGCCGAGTAGACGCCCGGTAAAGGCACAGCAGGCTTGTCTTGGCCACACCCGGATGGCCGCTCCGCCAGATGCTGCAGACCAAGTCACCAAGACTGGAGCATCTGCTGCACCGCAACGTGTCCTTGCAAGCAGGGAACTGACAGTTCTCAGAAAAGCGGTGCATTTTCATCCAACCAGCAGCTAGGCATTGCAGACCAAGCTCGCTACTCTTCCTTTTCATTGGCTGTCACAGGTTTCAAAGAGAATGTTGGAGATTGCTGACATTCCAGGTCCAGTGTTGATCCCGCCACTCAATTGGCCGAGATGAGATCCTGTGGTCCATCGTGTGCGTGACACACCATTTGCTGGTTCAGGCCAATGGGAGAACAAAATGAGATTTATACCACGTCAACCAGCGACAGTGGACCAACCAGCCTAGTTTTTGAGGACCGCTCGGATCTCATTCGCCGGCCGCGTGAAGAGTGACAACCCCGGGCAGACGCCCCTCGGCATTGACAAAGGGCCTTTATCCGGCGCTCATTGGCTCCACCAGCCATCCCCATAGCGCGCCGCTTGACTCAGTGCCCTCGACGCTCCACGTGTGCCCCTGAGCCCTGGATCGACGCTGCACAACCACCCGTCTCAAAAGCCGCCTACGCGTTCTCAGCCACAATTTCTGGAGCTGCTCCTCCGTATTCCTTTGTCGCTTCCCCAGGGCCAATTCTGGGGTCCACCAGCCACCACACGACTCGCAGCGCAGGGGCCGACGCAGGCGGGGCCTTGATCAGCCTTGCACCCCGCCAGTGACTGCCACCGCCACTGCCACCGAACTCCTCTAGTCGACACCGTTCCGATTGGGACAGGCGGCCGGACGACGGTGTTGACGACGACGGGGACGCTGAGATCATCTTCTCCCTCTCTCTCCCCTCCCTCCCGTCCTCCCCCCCCCCAACGCAGCTATGGCTGCCAACGGGAAGGCGGAGTCCCCCATGTACGACTACGCCTGTGATGCGGTGGCGGAGGCGCCTCAGAAGGGCGTCCTCAACCCGCCGCCGCGCCTACTGTGCGGGCCGGGCCCCGGCAATGCGCACCCGCGCGTGCTGTCGGCCATGAGTCTGCCGGAGATCGGGCATCTCGACCCCGCCTTCCTGTCCATGATGGAGGACATCAAGGAGATGCTGCGCTACGTGTGGCAGACGAACAACGCCTTCACTGTGCCAGTCTCGGGGACCGGCTCCGCCGCGATGGAGGCCTGTGTGGCCAACTTGGTGGAGAAAGGCGACAAGATGCTTGTGGGCTGCAACGGGTACTTCGGCCCGCGCCTCATCGACATGGGCGACCGGTACGGTGCCGAGTGCATTGAGATGAAGAAGCCATGGGGCGAGGTCTTCTCCTACGACGAGATCAAGGCGGCGCTGGAGGAGCACAAGCCCAAGATCCTGGGCATGGTCCACGCCGAGACGTCGACGGGCGCCTGCCAGCCACTGGAGGGCATCGGCGAGCTGTGCCACGAGTACGACTGCCTGCTCATTGCTGACTGTGTGACCTCCATCTCAGGTGTGCCATGCCACCTGGACAAGTGGGGCGTGGACGCCGCTTACGCCGGCACCCAGAAGTGCCTGAGCTGCCCGCCCGGCGTGTCGCCGCTGACCTTCTCGCAGCGCGCCATGGACAAGCTGATGGCCCGGCCCGATAAGGTGAAGAACTGGTACCTGGACATGAAGATGGTGGCTTCCTACCTCGTCGGCAGCGGCGGTGGTGCCCGGTCGTACCACCACACTGCCCCTATCAGCATGTGCTACGGCATCCGCGAGGCCTTGGCCATCTGCTGCGAGGAAGGCCTCGAGGCCCGCTGGAAGCGCCACCGCGAGGTCGCCGAGTTCTTCTGGGCGGAGCTCGAGAAGATTGGCCTGGAGTGCCACGTCTCCAAGGACTACCGGTTGCCGTCGTTGACGACTGTTAAGGTGCCGGAGGGCGTCGACTCGAAGAAATTGACCAAGCTCCTGCTGGACAAGTACCAGATTGAGATTGGCAACGGCCTCGGCGACCTCGCCGGCAAGGTGTGGCGCATTGGCCTGATGGGCTACAACAGCCGCTTCGACGTGGCGATGACTGTGGTGGCGGCGCTCAAGGACGGTCTTGAGCAGCAGGGTAAGCTCAAGATGAAGGTGTAAGGTCCATTGCCTGGCCTCACTGGCAGTGCAGCGCCCGCTGGATATTTTTGTATACAGGGCTGGTTGGCACTCGCTGTAGGCTGCCTCTATGCGCGTTGTGCGTCGTCTGTATCTTCTCGTTCTGGTATAGGGTGGCAGTTTTCTTTCTGCACCCACCGTTTTTGCAGTCCGCACCCGCTCCCCATATCGCAGACCCGCATGAAAGGTTGAAAGGTTGCGAGTGTTTTCTTGGGGCAGTATAAACAAAGAAGTATTGCAAGACCGAGATCCGTATTGCCTGAACCATGGTTGACGGTATCCAACAGCTCAGCATCATACGGACATGGAAGCTATTCCACTCAAACGACGCGCACGGGGGACAACCTTTTCGTCCTGTGTGGCCCGGCGGGAATGAACTGCCGCGGCGTCCCATGACATAGCGTGATGAGCTGATGGCGCATGAAAACCACACAAGACGAGGACAACGAAGTCAAGACAACGAGAATCGCCTGGACCGGTCGGGGGAATAGGGACGAGCTTCTTTCAATCAAACGCACAACGCAGATGCAGCACAACACGACTACACAAAACAACGAACAACGAGCATGGAAGGAAAAGAAGAAAAATACAGACGAAGGACAGGCAACCCCAGGGAAACAGCAGCTGCGAAGCGGAAACACCACTGTCCCATCATGTCCAACATGGGCGTCCCGGACGAGAGCCACCATGTCAACGGAAAGGACAGCCATAGGCTTCCGCCTGGGGAAGCCCCATATCAGCAATGGCCGCCGCCTTGGAACACGTTGAGGTAGCAGTACTCCTCTTCCCAGTTCTTGCCATCCGTGTTCTTCTTGTGCACCACCTGGTTGTACGCGTAGTCCCCAGGCCCGCACGCTGGCACGCACACTGGCGCACACGGCTGGCACGTCGGCGCGCACGATGGCGCGTGCGGCGTCTTGGGCGTCTTGGGCGTCTTGGCCGCCGTCGGCGCCGGGGTGGCCTTGGCCTTGGTTGACTGCGTCGCGCACTTGGTCGTCGGGCACACGGTCGGCGCGCAGCAGCAGATGGGCAGACAGCACGCCACACACGGGGTTGCGCAGGCCGTCGAGGGTGCGCACTCGGCCGGGCCACAGGTGCAATCGTCGTTGCCGCCGCCGCAGTTGCACGACTGCCGGGCCTCATCGAGCCACTGCTTGATGACGGCTGCCCGCTTGAGGTACGACTTGGCGTGAACCTTGAGGTTGGCCTTGAGTGCAACGTCCTCTTCCGAGGCACGGGCGGTCATGAGCCACTCGACTGCCGACACATAGCCACGATAGGCGGCGCGGCCGGCTTGGATCGACTTCTCCTCGCACGTGTCCTTGTCCGCCCGGAGCGCCTCCTTGGCAATCGCAAGGCCGCGGTGGATGAACGCCGTCGTATCGCTCTTGACCGACGCCGCTGGCGGGGGCGCCGGCTTGTTGGACATCAGGCTCGCGTACGTCGGCAGTGGAGGCAGGACGGCAGACATGGTGGGAAAAGGGTGTGACCGAGGCGACTACGGAGTGGGGTGGGAGAACTAAAAGGCCGCCGCGCCGGCGGGGCAAACGCAAGCCAAAAGGGGTGGGAAGAGCAAGGAGGAGAGCAAAGGCAGAGGAAGGTGGATGGGATGCGCGAAGAGATCGAGACTAAAGGAAACACCGGGATGAGGAGAAACGGAAGCGTCGTGATCAAGGTCGGGCAGGCCAAGTGATGACGTTGACCCCCACCGTCCGCAGACCCGGGAGCGCAGCGACGACTGTGTGTGCGTCCTTGGCGCTTGCCGGCGTAACACTCGTCCCGTCCTGTCCCACCGCCCCCTAAATACTCCCCCCCCTCGGCTCACACGCGGCGGGGCGCACCTCGGCAGCTGCAGCCGCCGGCCCCACGCCCGCGCGCTGCCCAGAGCCAGGCAGCCAACAGGCAGTCAGCGGTCCAGATGCGCTTGCCACACGGCGTGCACGGTCGGGGGCGCGAGTGGCGGGAGGGGGCCAGGTGGTACCTGCCACGGTGACAGGCGGCCACGGGGATACCAGGGCACCGGCCATCGCTTGGCACAAACCTCCTACGGTAGAACGCGTGGCGCCAATAGGTGGCTTCGGGCGGGGCGTCCGGTAAGCGTCGACCGTGTCATTGGCGACCCTGACACACTGGTGGGGCCGAAGCGGGTGCCCAGCAGCGAGAGAGGAGGAGAGTGGGCAAGTGGTGCCCCGGCTCCCGACGCTCAGTCACTCTGTTGAGTTTCCCGCCACGTGATCTGTCCCCTTCACAGGGACGTCCCCGGAGGAAGAGCCAGTGTTGATGGGGATGGACGCGTGGAGCAATCCAAACGCGAAACGGCTGGGGGCGACACCTCCCTGCACGAGGTGGTGGTGGAAGCCTGATGCACCGTGAACGCTTGGCAGATCCCAAGAGTAGCCTCTCTACAGAACTAGATGATCTGGTTCGATTGCTCGCCGTTCTGTATTTTTATTATAATTGTTTCTCATTTTCTAGACTCACACATGATTGTTGTGGACTTTTGGGTTGCGCTTCACTCGCCGAAAGCGTTCTTTGTTTTCGATTCTACTTTGACGCAATACAGTACATCGAGCTGTGGCTGTTTCAAGATGAAACGGTGCCGGACGGTTCGCAGTCGCCCGCCACTGCCCGTGATCCGACATACGTTGGGTGGACGTGCGTTTTTATCCGTGGATGAGGCGCCTCGCGCCACCTGACTGTCGATGCAGGGCGCACGGCACTCGGACGACCGCGACAGAAGCGGGCGCGTGCTTGTTAGCACCTTCGTACCCTCCCCCCATTTCTGTCGAGCGGAGCCATGAATGCTGTGGTTTTGAGAAAAGCTTGTTCACTTGTTGGAGCGCCCGGATGGGCTAGTCCCGAGCCGGGCGGCTTCCTAACGAAGAGCGGTGGGGACAGACGTGCGTCCTGGCGGGTGCCCTGCAGCGCACGCCCGAACGCGATGTTCGCCCCACGCTTGCCTGTCTCGCGGCTCTCTCCCCGCGGTATCCTCAGTCATGTCAGCCCCCCGGCTTTGCCACCATTACGTGGCGGGACGCTAGCAGTGTTGTGTGGCTGGTCCTGCCAGCCACTGTCAGCGGACCGTATGCGGCGCGGGTCCCCCCGCGCCGAGCGGTCGCTCATCCACCGGCCCGACAGGTGGCTTGGCGCCACCAGTTCCCGGTTTTACTCACAGTGAACTCTGGCGGGGTGGCAATGGCCACCGTGGCGGCCATGCAGCCGCCATTGTCGGCTTTCGCGCCGTTGTGAGAGGCAGCGGGACGACAGCTGTCAGAGGCATAGCCTTGGCCGCTACCGCTGCCAGCACCTTGGTGACATCGATGCTGTTGCCAGCCCAAACGTTCAAGGTCGAATATAGCTGTATGGCATTCCTTCTTCGTCGGCGGCGCTCTGACTGTCGTGGCGACGGCCAAGCCGCCGCCAATGCTGAGCGCGATCAACGTTGACTGCTCTTTCACCTCTCTGTCGCGGCAACGTCACGGTCGCGGCAACGAGCCAGAATTGGTTGCAGGAGCAAGTGTCATGTGACGGGGTGGCGGACCACGTTGCTGTGGCAGTGCATACCAGCTTTGGGACGACCTGCTTCGTGAAGCACGTCGTGTTGGTCCATGCACCAACGTCGTTGCGGTCCGCAGCACGTGCGTCAAGGCGTGCCCGTCACCGACTTAGGCGCGGTGCATGGTCCAGGGTCCTGCGCAGCAAGACGGAGACCATCACAGTCGACCGCAAAGGGCTGTGCCATGGCCCCAAGCCGCCCAATTCTGTGCCACCAACGGCTCGACGCTGGCCATGGGTCAGCCGGTCTAGACATAGGTGCGGGAGTGCTCGGTCGCCGCCATGTGTATCCAGCCGTGCCACGCCTCGACGGACACGCCGGCGGCTGCGGCGGCAATCAAAGCCCAGACTGATGGTCGTCTATATCCAGGATCGGTGGCGGTGCACGGCAAGAGGACCCGTTCGGCCTGCCGGCCTATACCTGAGCGGAATTCCTGGGTTAGGCCACTCTTTGGCTTTCAGAACGGCCATGTCACAACGCCGTCGCCAATCGTCGCTCTGACCTCAGCCGCTGTGACCCCCGCTGCGGATACTGGTTGCGTTTTGGCTGGCGACGACGGCAACGGCGGTGTCGGCCCCGACGGTGCCGACGGCGACAAGGGCGGTGCGGGCGGCGACGTCATTGATTGTGCCGTGGGGTCGCCCATAGCGTGGCTTCACTCCCAGGAACCGTCGCCGTGCAGCGATGCGCGAATTCCATGGCGGCGCGGATGTTGGCAGTGGTGCTCGTGTGCTCACAAAACGCAGACATACGAAACTGTTCTGTAATGTTCAGAGCGGCTTCACGCTCCGCCGTTGAGCCTCACCCGTCGGCCGCTCGTGAGAAGAACACATACAAGATGCGAGCCACTGTGGACGAACCACACCCACATAGCTCACCCTTTCAATCCACTCGATATCAAGACGAGGCGGTCAGTTGCAGCTGTTCGAGCCGCTGCAGAGCCTGGGACGATTGCTCGGGGGCGCGTAGCGCGGCGGCGAGGCCACGGAGCACGGCATCGCAGTCAGCCTCGTCTTCATCCGTGCCGGCTTTGCCGGGCGAGGCCCCCCTCGCCGCAGCCGGCTTCTTGCCGTCACCAGTGTCACTGGGAAGGAAGCCGCGCATTTCGACTTCAATCTCGGCGGCCTTGCGCGACGCCAACGCCAACACGGTGTTGGGCAGCTGCGCCAGCCGGGCCACGTTGAGGCCGTGACTCCGCGTCGCCACCCCCCGCGTCATCTTGTACAGGAAGGTAATCTCCGGGGCGGCATCCTCCACTGCCTCCACAGCGCCGTCGGCGGCGCCGTCCCCGTCTGCCACCATCGGCGGGGCGGTCGCGGTCGGCTGTGGCCGGCTGTCCTCCCGGGAGAGGAAGTCCATGAAGTAGTTGCCGACGGCGGTCGGGAACTCGCTGCGTAGGCCCCCAATGAGCGGGTAGTGGGTGACAAACAGAGTGACGCACCGCGTCGCCTGCACGATGTGCTGCAGCGTCGCGTATGCAATGGCCGTCCCGTCGTGAGTGGAGGTGCCGCGGCCTAGCTCGTCCAGCACGACGAGGGAGCGCGGGGTGGCCCGCTCGAGGATGGCAGACGTCTCTGCCAGCTCCACCATGAACGTCGACAGGCCGCGGCCAAGATCGTCGGCGGCCCCGAGCCGTGCGTGGACAGCATCAAAGGGACTTAGGGTGCACGACGAGGCCGGAACAAAGCAGCCGACTTGAGTCATGATGGCCAGTAGCGCCGCCATTCGGACATATGAGCTCTTACCGCCCATCTGCACAGGGTGAGACCGAGGGCAGAGAACGATGTCAAGAAGAACAGCAGCAACACGGAATAAGAGAGCAGAGAAAGAGTGGTTAGAACACGTACAGAAACGCGAATAGGCACAAGCTTCAGACATGAGTGATGAGCACAGGTACCAGCAAAAAAGTCAAGAAGAGACGGGTGAGATAAGCAACCACGTACGTTCGGCCCCGTAATCACCATGCACCGCTCCGAATCCGGGTTGACGCCCAGCGTGACGTCGTTTGGCACGTAAGTCGCACCACCGGGAAGGCACGTCTCGGCCACAGGATGACGCGCATCCCGCGCCGAAATGCCTGCCGGGTGGTCCGCCCCCCCGTCGACAACCGTTGGCTTGACATAGCCCGGGGAGAGTGCGACGCGGGCAAGCGCCGCCAGGCAGTCGAGGCTGCCGAGAAAGGACACGACCGACCGGAGCGCCGGACACGAGCGCGCAAAGTAGCGCAGGTAGGCGCGCCACGCGGCCGTCGCGGCGGCCGCCTGGCGCTCACGCTCCTCTGACAGCTGTTGCAGCAGGTCGCGCGAGCGGGGCGTGCGGAAGCGCACAAACGCCTTGGTCTGGTTGACCCGCATCCACGAGGCGGGCATGCGGGCAGCCTTGGCCGCCGCAATCTCTACGAGGAACTCCTCCGTGGCCACCTTCTTCCACTGCAGGCTCGGCTGCCGCAGCTCAAAGCGCAGCTCTTCTAGGTGGTCGGCGAGCTCGTCCAACTTTGTCGTCACCGCCGTTGCGCTCGCGGCCGACTCGGCGACGCGGGCGAGTAGGTCACGCCGCAGCGCAAGGTCGTCGGCCAACAGTGGCGCACCCGCGGCGTCAACTTCAGGCAGCGCCTCATCGGCGGCGTCATCGCGGGCCAAAAACAGCGCCGCATAGTCATTGTCGGTCGCGGCCTGCGGGGACAGCCAATCCGCCACGTCAGACGTGACGGCGGTCGACACGTCCGGCACTCGGTCCAGCATCTCAGCCAGCAGCGGCGCGGTGATCGGCTCCCCTGACTCGGCTTGCTCAGCCTTGGCGTCTGCAATGCGGGGTAGCAGCCCCCGAAAGGCACTGATGACGGCCATAAACTCCACCGGCGAGCAGCGCGCATAAAAGACCCGCGCAAGCGCCCGCTCCAAGTCGGGCAACGACGGCAGCGACGCGAGCAGAGCAGGAAGAGCACCACCCGCCGCCGGTGACACCGCCGCCCGCAACGCGTCGACTGCGTCCAGGCGGGAGCGGATGCGGCGGGCGTCGCCCAGCGGGTGGGCGAGCCAATCCCGGAGCAGCCGCCCCCCAAACGCCGTCGACGTGCGGTTGAGGAGGCCGAGCAGGGAGCCCCGCAGGCGGTTGCCGCCGCCTGATGCCGCCACGCTGCTGCTGCTGCTCGCAAACACCTCAAAGTGCCGCAGCGCGTCGGCGCCGAGGCGCATTTCCCGGTCGGCTGCGAAGCGGCGGTAACCGCGGGCGGCCACCAGCGCAGCCTCGAGCCGGAAGTCGGTCAGGTACGAGGTGACAGCACGGAGGCAGGCCATCAGGCCGGGCAGGGGCGCCGGCGAGCCGCCGGCCGGCGCGCCGCGCGAGGCCGCGGGCTTGGCGCCGCCTGCCGCACCGCCCCCGTCTGTCGCCGCCGCCGAGGCAACGGCCGCCAGTTTAGCCTCCACTTCCCCCGAGAGGGCCGCTTGGAAGGACCGCGCCGGCAGGCGCGATAGCCGCACCGACGCGCCCGAGCAGTAGTGCTTGATCGCCCGCTCCGTGGTGTGGGAGATGCCGCCCACTGGGCCAGCGGCCTTGTCCGCCTCGGCCGCCACCGCCGCCTCTTCCGGCGCTGCCGGCAGCAACACCTCCACTGGCTCGAGGGCTGTCAGGCGTGCTTCGAGTTTGGCCCGCAACACGTCGTCGACGAAGTCGTCGTGGATCACATCCCCCGTCGACGCGTCTACCGCAAGGAGGCTCACCGTCACCGCGTCGCCATCATCGAGGCCCGATGGCGCCCGGGACTCCCACAGGCACAGGATGTAGGAGGCTGCCGACGGGAGCTCCCCAGCCCCCGACGCCGACACATTGATGCCGTCGATGGAGTCGTTGACGAGGCAGCCACGGGAGTACACTTCGGTCAGCTGCCGCCGAAAGGTGCCACTCCCCGAGTCGGCCTTCTTCAACGCCGCCGTCTCCATCTGCCGCACAACGCCGACGCGGTAGCCGGCAGCGACCAGCCGCCGCACGTGAAAGGCGAGGCGGAAGACGGGCACGGAGGCGGTCAGGAAGTTGTGGTCAAAGTGGGAGTAGATGCGGAGGACGCGCGCGGCCGTCTCGGCATCGTTGCCAAAAAAGCGGTATTTGTAGCCAACCTCGACAAGCAGCACCGTGTCGGGGTTTTTGCGCTTTATGGCGACGACCTGCTCCTCGAGGGGAGTGTACTTGACGCGCGGCGCAGCCTTTCGCTTGCCCCCAACGCCGACGGCACCGCCGTTGGCGGCGGCCGCGGCGGCGGCCGTTGCCGCAGCCCCGCCTTCGGCGCTTTGCACGCGCGGTGCAAAAAAGCCGTCCTTTTCCAACCGCCCGAGCTTACGCACGAAGCGCTTGCTCAGCTCCGCGTCCCGCACAATGGCACCCGCGTCGGCCGCGCCGAGGCGGTACTGGCCGAGCGTACACGCGCCGTCACCACCACCACCGCCAACGACGCCGCCACCGCCGCCGCCGTCGTCGTCTGCGCCTTCCTCGTCTGACGGCGGCGCGCTGTCGACGTCCTCCACTTCGGCCGGGGCCTTGCGGAGGCGTTTGCGCGCGGGCTTGACCACCGCCTCCTCCTCCTCCTCCCCGTCCGAGCCGGCAGCGTCGCCGGCCGCGCCACCCGCACCGCCCGCCGCCGGCGCCCAATCGTCATCACTGTCTGCCGCGCCGCCACCCATCGGCGCGTCCCCGTCGCCGCCGCCGTCGCCGCCGTCGCCGCCGTCCGCCTCGTCCTCATCATCAATAACCATGACGCGGCGCGACGCGCGGCGGCGCTTGACCGGCAACACCTCCTCGGGCACGTCGTCCGCGTTGGCCGAGTGCGCCGACGATTGCGTCACGTCCGACGCGGTGACCGCCGCGGCGGCGCTGCCGTCCTCCTCGTCCTCCCCAACGACCGCCGCCAGCACCGCCGCCGTGGCCGCCACGTCGGCGGCGGCCGCCCGGGACATGCGGGCGGTCGCCCCGCCGCGGCGGCGGGCGGGCGACGCGGACGCGGAGGAGCCGGCCGAAGCCGGCGCCGCCGCCGCCGCGCGCCGTGGGCTCGCGGCGGCACCCCGCGGCGGGGGCTTGGCGCCCGCCGCGTCGGCGGCATCGCCGCCCTTGGGCGCGCCGAAAAAGCGGGAGAGGAGCGTCTGCTTGGAGCCGCCGGCGGGGACGGGCGGCTTGCGCCGGGGCACGGCCTTGCCCATCGTGGCGCGCCGCCAAATCGGCCGCCCCTGTGTCCAAACGACAGAGGGGGAAACACAGGCGGCAGGGGAGGGGGGGGGCGGGGGGAACGAGTGGGCGAGGGGACGATGAAAGAACACACACAAGGGGCGAGCGCGTCGAGGCCGAAGGTGCCGTGCACAGTCGACGCGCGCGCGGCCGTGAGCGCTTCGGCGCGCGTCCGCACGGCGCCTCGGTGCGCCCGCAAGGACCTCTGGTCGGCGCGCGGGGCGGGTTCCAACAAAAGCGAGCAAACCGCCCATGCATCCGACATTGGCCGGCCAAAATGAACCGCGCCAACCCGCCGCCCGCGCGATCCCGGATCCACCACGTGGATTGAATTTGCACCTGAGAATGAACTTGGCGCGCACAGAGTCGCGGGACGGCTGGAGGCGTGGCGACGGGCGCCCGCCTCTTCAGCGCAGCTGAGCGCCTCGGGAACCGTATTAATAGAGCGCCCCCGCGGCAGCGTGCCCTCCCACCGCCCACGTCGCACGCAGCGAGTCAGACCGTCGACCAGCGCCACGCCGCCCACACGCCGCCGACCGCACGCAGAAACCCAAACAAATGTACACGGGCGGGCGGCCGTGGGGCCGACAGCGGCGGCGGCACGCCGCCCCGCCCCACCCGCCCCCCGCCCCGCCCGCCGCCCCCCGCCGTCGGCCAACCACCGCCGCCAGCCGGTTCCGTTCCCCTACGGGCGGGCGATGGACCCCCCCCGCCCCTCACCGGCGGCCGCCGCCGTCGCCCCCGTGCCCGCCCACGGGCGCGGCCCGCCTCACGAAAAGACAGTGCCACACGCGCGCAAGCGCCCCGACCCGTCAATGTCGTACACGCGCTCCACGCGGAGGGGGCGGCCCGCCACTCCTGCCGCCGCCGCCGCCGCTGCCGCCGCCGCCGCCGCCGCAGCGTCCTCCTCGGCGGCCGCCGCCCACCTCTGTGGGCAGCCGACCCCGTCCGGCGTGGCCCCCCCCCGACGGAATTTGGGGAGAGGGGATGGTCGGCCCAGGCGAACGGGCTCGTCGTCCCCCGAACCGTGCCTCGTACGTGGAAAGGCAAACGCGCAATGGGGGGCTCCGGGGTGGCCCCCGGGAGCGCCCCGGCCGCCGCCTGACCCGGGGGGGCCCCGCGCGCACGCCTCGTGTTGCATTGCAGGGCGCCGCGCCGTCGGTACAGCATGGCCCATCCGAGGCGCGTGGACCGCTGCGCGGGCGCGCCGCGTACGTAGCCGACGTGCGGCGCCGTCGCCGGCGGGGGGACGCTGCGGAGCAAACAGGGGCGGCGGCACGTTTTCTGCCGGATCGGGCGCTACGTGGGGCGCGCCCCGCAGCGCCGCTACGCACGCCGCGCCGCGGGACGGGGCCGTCAGCAGCGCGGCCCCCGCGCCGGGGCACGCGTGGCGCGTGGATTACAGTACAGACGCGCGCCCGTCGTGGAATGAACGTAGCGGCCGCCGCCGGATTTAAGCAGCAGCGGCAGCGCCGTGCGGCACCCCGCCAGTGGGTAAACGCCACACGGCGGCAGGTGGCCCGCCTCGCGCCCACTGAAACTGGTTGACGCCTCTGCTCCGTGGATTGCCCTGGCTCCACGGACTTGGGTCAGGCCGCGTTTGGTGGGGAGCATGGATGAAAGGCCCGAGTAAACTGGGACTGACTCGCTCCTATTGAGATTTCCGTCAGGATGCGAGTCTGTCACCTGCGGCTGACACAACATGTTCCTAGACGACCAATGGGGGGGACTCGCGCCATATGTCCCAAACAGGGCCCGCATTGCGACTCGTCAAGCTTCCGAGTACGATTTTCATACCCGCCGCCGAGACGTGCCGCGGTCCCCCGTGCCGCGGCGCGTGTGCTGATGCGGGGCGGGCCGCGCCCGCGCCCACAGCGACGTACGGCACTGGCTTCCAGTGACTGGGACGAGGCGGCGTCTACGTTTCGTCCGCTCGACAGCCGACGCGGGAATAGGAAGCAGCGGGGGTGCCTCGGCGCACGCCTCGGTGCGGAGCCCGCGGTCTGAACGAGCCGCGCCGCCTCAACTACAGTATGGTCGTTGCGCCAAAAGCTGGAGAGGCCCCAGTAAAGCCGATCGATGTCTGGGCCAATCAAACGCAGAAAAGAGCCTCTTTGTTAGGCCTGGACTCTCCACTTCTTGGCGCAACGACAATACCCCATGCACCGCCTTGGCGAGGAGCATGGCGGGAGACGATGCCACGCGACCGGTGTTGATGGCCACGTGGTTATTCTCTCCCGTGGTGCACCGGCCTCCAGACGCCCAGTCCTTCACGTCGGTGGGGCAGGGCCCCGCCCGTGGAAGAGGTGCGCCGACGTTGAACGTACCTTTTAGGGCACACGTTCAGGAAGAATACGGACCACACCAAGAAAATGGCATACCCAACCCGCGACAAAAAAAAACAAGGACGCGAACAGCGCCCACGTCCCCGCGTTGGTCGCCGCCAACCGCCACATCACCCCCGCCCCCCCCAAAAAAACAAGTCAGTCATCCTTCACAGCCGCTCGACCCCCCCCCCTCCCCCTCCGCTTCCACCGCCGCCGCCGCCTCGCACAGCGCGCGAAGCCGCCGCGCCCAGCGGCGCACCTTGACGAGCGGCTTGGGCCCCACGTCCACGACGCTCAGCACGTACTCCCACGCCACCCCGTCGCGCGTCGTGACGCGCCGCACGGGCTGCGCCGGCAGCGCCGCGGCGAGCCACGCCGCCTCTGCGGCGGTCGGCGGCCGCCCCCGGCCGCCGCCGTCGCCGCCGCCGCCACCGCCGCCGACGCCGCTGCCGCCGCCGCCGCCGTCGGCGGCGCCCGTGCGGGCGCCACCCGCCGACCCGTCGGCGCCGCCACCCGCGGCCGCCGGCGGGGCCCCGCCGGGGCTCCCGTGCACCCGCCGCAGGGCAATCATAAAGCTGCAATCGTTGGCCACCTGGCCGACCATGAAACGCGCGAGCAGGCCCGCCGCTTCGCGCTCGGTCAGCGCAGCGGCGGCGGCCGTGGCGGCGGCTGCCGCCGCCGCCTCGGCCGCTGCGCCCGCCGCCCCGTCGCTGCGCCACTGGCGCACGGCGGCGGCGGCGGCGGCCGCCGACGGCCACGCGAGTGCCGCCTCGGCCGCATCCAACGCCGGGTCGGTCAAGAGGCCCCCGCCGCTGCCGCCATCGAGGTAGGCCGCCCAGACGGCGGCGGCGGCGCCCCCCCCCCCCCCCCCCCCCCCCCCCCCCCCCCCCCCCCCCCCCCCCCCCCCCCCCCCCCCCCCCCCCC
>ENA-ORXR01001584-ORXR01001584.1-marine-metagenome-genome-assembly--contig:-NODE-1584-length-23821-cov-3.214538_pt1 | contig 23821 bp, 22 predicted proteins | sample MGYA00237866_ERZ511479 | MGnify/ENA metagenome assembly ERZ511479 | reverse complement strand
GGCCGAAATTTTATGCATCACTAGCGTTTAGTAACACTGACACGGGCAAGACGTCAGCCGTACGATCACCATTAGACTCATGGCTATTCATGCCGACATTCTCGGCCGCGTCAATGGCCATTGCATTGGCATCCGTGGCCGTAGTATCCGCATCCATGGCAGCCAATGATTCAGCGCTGTCATCGATGAGCTCCTCTGGAATCTGTGGCAGCCATGGATCATTGAACGTCGGTGCGGCCTCGCCATTCTCGACCGCTCGAGAGGCTGCCTGAAAGGTGTGCTTGAGCAGATCATGACGTGGTGTCATGTTCCATTGAAAGTACGGGTCAGGGGTAAGCCAGTTATCGCCGTAAGTTGCCGCCAGCAACTCAGCAGACTGGTTGGGTACCAACACTGTCTCACCGGATAACAAGGCTGACTGCAATGGTAGTACGAGGTCTTTGTCACAGACGTGTGCCAGATTATAGGAACACAACTCGCTCGTGGATTCACGGTAGAAGAACAGGAAGATATCAACCGAGGGCATATCCGGCAGGTAGAGATGAAAGTTGCCGAGATGGCTGTCGGATGTGGCAACGGTATAGCCACGATCACGTAGTTCACCCACGATACGATAATAATGTTCTGCCGCTTCTGCCGGGCTATCGGCATCCACGAGGATACCAGCGTCGAAATCATCATCATGTGCAATGAAGTCACCCGTTCGCACCTGGCCCAGTAAAGCGCCGTAAGCCACAAACAGATCTGATACATCGTCTATACCGGCAATGGCCTGCCGAGCCAGCTCATAGGACTGGATGATTTGCTTACGCCAGTTCGCGTCATCCGCTGGCGGTTTAAACAGATAACCAGCCTTAGCACTCACCCTATAGCCCTGTTCCAACTGAGAGACCAGTGAGCTATTACCAGAGCCGAAAGCAGAAGGCTGCTCAACGTCAATCTGTGTTTTACACGGCAGGATCACGTTCACTGTGTAGTCTTCAGGCATGGCAGTCATCAGGCAGTGAGCAGGTCTGAATATGAATTTACTGCCCTGTCCGTCTGCGGTAGGCATCAGCGGTACGTAGGTCAGGTGTGTATCGTTGACTCTGATTTCCGCCAGACCTGTAGTGGGGTTTGAGCAAACGCCATGCAGCCATTTCTTGTCATCGACACGTAGCGTGGCAACCGGTGCCACAGCGGGTTCGGTCGTGGTGCTGTCAACCAGCCTCAGATGCGCGCTGGAACTTGGCGACGCTACAAAACGGCCCACGTGCGGATCTTCACTTTTGTATCGGGCGTAACCCGTACCTTCGCACGAGTACGTGCATTCAAAACCAGCTTTTGCCAGTATGGCCTTGAATTCATCCGCGCTTTGAAATCTGCGAAAGTGAGAGGTGCCGAATTCCTTGACACCGTCTTCGTCGCCATCTAGCCGAAACTCGAAAAACAGCGTGCTGTCCTTGTGCAACACTTTGGCTAGCGAGCTCAACATGATGAGCTGATCCGCCTCGGTGATTGCATGCTGAAAGAAGCGTGAATACAACACAACCGGCTCACTGAAATCCACCACGTGGCGCAAGGATTCCACGGCATCGACAATCGATGTTTCTACCGCTGCAAAATTGTGTCGCGCCATTGCAAACTTCTGCAGTTCGTCGCAGATTACCTGATCAGAGACAGTAATTGAATGTCCCATCTGGTGAAAGAATCGCGAATCCCGGCCGTTACCACAGCCGAACTCGATGATCCTGGCATCGTTGGTACCGAGCCATGACTGTACGAACACAGAAAATTGTGACGGAAAGGTGGGCACTTTCGAATCCGAATAGATATTTCGCCAGTAGTCTATGTTTGCAAGCATGTCTAATCTCAGGTTAAGCAGCCTCTAGGGACAAGGGCATCGAAGCAGCTTGCGTGCCACGCCTCTGCGGCGCATTGCACTATCAACCCGTGTAACCCTATTCCCTGACCTCGGGGCAGATTAATTGCATCAGCCGTTCCAACGCCTGCATTGCGTCAGCACCGCATCAATTCTGATACGGATCTTCACGCATTTCAGAAAAGTCGCCCTCTAATTTACGCCCCCTGCATCTATGTACGCCTCAGCGGCGTACTACCAGCCGTGTTCGACAATTCGTCGTGCATGTAGTCACGTCAATCGAACGGAGAATTTCTTAATGTTAGAACGAAGGTTTATTCCTGTACTAACGGCCGCTCTGGCGCCAGCGCTGTGCTTGATGGCCGCCACACCCGCCACCGCTTCCAGTCACCGAGAAGCACCTTATGTCACGCAACAACCCAAGATCGACGCTACTGATTTCTATGCTTTTAACAGCTATGAGTCTGGTCGCGAGAGCTATGTAACACTGATTGCTAACTACGTTCCCCTTCAGGACGCATACGGCGGTCCTAATTATTTCACCATGGACCAGAACGCTCTGTACGAAATTCATATCGATAACGACGGTGATGCCGTTGAAGATGTGACATTCCAGTGGCGATTTGATAATTCACTGGCTGGCGATGACGGTATTGCGCTGGATATCGGTGGAACCATGGTAAAGATCCCATTGAAGCTAGCCGGTGGTATCAGTGGCGAAAGCCAGGCTGCAGCTAACACTAGCGAGTCGTATTCGTTGTCCATGGTTGCTGGCGCTCGCCGCAGCGGCACACGCACGATGGCTGCCGATGCCACTGATGGTGCTGCAACGTTTGCCAAGCCACTAGATTTCTACGGAGACAAGACTTTCGGCGGTGCTGACGGTTACTCAAACTATGTCAACGCACTGCATAACTCACAGGGTCCTTACCACAACGTGACGCTGAGTGGATGCCCGGCTGATGCGCAGAGTGCCCGCGTATTTGCAGGACAACGTAAAGAGTCTTTCTCCGTCAATCTGGGACGCATCTTTGACCTGGTGAACATCAACCCCATCACGATTGAAGACGATGACAGCAACAACCTGCTGGCTGACAAGAACATCACTACACTGGCTATCGAGATCCACAAAGACTGCCTGGTTGGCGATGGCAACGGTTCCATCGGAGCCTGGACAACAGCAAGCAGCAAGCAGATTCGTATCCTGAACCCGACTGCAAGCTACGAGCGTCCGGAAGTTAGTGGCGGTGCCTGGACTCAGGTATCTCGCCTGGGCGCACCACTGGTCAATGAAGTAGTGATCGGACTGACTGACAAGAACAAATTCAACGCCAGCAGCCCGGCGATGGATGGTCAGTTTGCCGCCTCTGTCACTAACCCGACTCTGCCAGCCATCATCAACATTCTGTTTAATGGTGACGGTGGGCTCAATCCAGAGGGAAGCATTGCTCCAACAAACTTCCCACGGAATGATCTGGTTACAGCGTTCCTGACAGGTTTTCCGGGCGTTAACCAGCTGAGCACTGTTACTGCATCTGAAATGCTTCGCCTCAACACAGGTATTGCAGCCACACCTGCCGGTGAGCAATCCAACCTCGGCGTTGTAGCTGGCGATCTGGCCGGTTTTCCTAACGGACGTCGTCCGGGTGATGATGTTACCGATCTGGCGCTTCGCGTGGTGATGGGGGCTCTTTGCCATAACATCGCTGTGGATCTTAATGCTGACGGTGCTACCGACGAAACAGACAACCTCGGTCTGTGTGGTGGTGAAACGCCTGAAGAGAACGAAGCCATGGCCCCTGTCGGTGCTGTGGCACTCAAAGATGGTGCCCCACAGAACGCTGCTCAGTTTGACTCTGCTTTTCCTTACCTGAAAGCACCTCTGTCTGGTAGTGATCTGTAATGAGTAGCGCATACAAAGGTATTGCACGCACTGTGAAACCTCTGCTAGCCGCCGTGTTCATCAGTGCATCTCTGGCAGCCTGTGATTCAAACGACGATAACGATGGGATGGAAGGTCCCGACGAAGGCCCGGACATGCCTGTTATGGGAACCGGTACACTGGATCAGCTGCTCGCACTGGGTGAAGACGGTGAACCGGCGAACGATGGCCTGGATCAGGTAGAAGCTGATCTACTGACACGTTTTGGCTCAGAGGACGGCACGCCGTTTCCAGTGAGCGATACAGACACCGTTCAGACGTTGCTAGGTAATTGAGAAGGCGTTTTTCGCTTAACAGACTATGCGGCGATGTATAGTTGCATCGCTGCACGGTAAACTGAAGGCGGGTTCGGCCTAACGCCAACCCGTCTTCGGCCCTTTTGATCACAGTCTCCATAGCCTCCTTATATTGCTTTTTGCATCCATCTCCACTGACGTCGCGTAGTGTCTCACTGTCAGGTAACTAACTTGTTGTCTCATGACCCGCACCTCGCAAGGCTCGCAGCTTTCATTTAAAAAAATGATGCCCGGTTTTAAAACACTCGCTTTAGCCATTGTCTGGTTGCTTATTACAAGCCCGGTGCAGGCACACGAAAACCTGACCACCAAAGTTGAAATTCTCGAAAGCGAGAATAAAACCCTGGCTGTCACGGTCACTCTGTCTCTTGAAGCGGCATTGGTATCGTTCGGGCCAGAGGAGGAAGGGGATTCTCATTCAGCAGAATTTTCACGACTCGGCGCTTTGGGCGCAGATGAGCTTGCTGTGGAATTCGAACCGGTCAAGGCCGAAGTCATGGCCGGGCTGAGCTTGCTTGATGATAACGATGCACCTATCCGGCTCTCTTTGCTAACTGCGCAAATACCAGAACCTCCAACCGACGGCAGTAACAGACAAACCGTGTTGCGTTACGTCGCCGATCCACTGCTACGTGGTGAGATGATTCGCACTCACTGGAGCCTGCCAATCGGGCCCTTGATCGTGCGGGCGGATGCACGTGACGGTACTGAACTGATCAGCGCCTATCTGCAAACAGACGAAACCAGTGACCCCTTCTCATTCAGAAATGGCTCTGCGCTTTCGCAATGGACTGTGGCTAAAGATTACCTGATAGTCGGCTTCAGACACATCATTCCCGATGGTTGGGACCATATTCTTTTTATCGTGGGATTATTTCTATTCAGTGCTGCCTGGCGACCACTACTCACGCAAGTCTCGGTGTTTACGCTGGCCCATTCGTTAACACTGGCGCTGGCACTCACCGGGCGTGTCAACCTCGCGCCATCACTAATAGAGCCGCTTATCGCGTTGTCCATTGTGTTCATTGCGGTGGAAAACATCCGTATCAAACAATTGAAGTCCGGCAGGCTGTTGGTCATCTTTCTGTTCGGCCTGCTGCATGGCCTTGGTTTTGCCGGCTCAATCGGTGAGATCGGATTTTCAGGTGTCACTTTTTTCAACGCTTTGCTGTCTTTCAACATTGGCATTGAGCTGGGGCAGCTTGCGGTTATTGCGTTGTGCATGATTACCGTCGGGCTCTGGTTCAGTACCCGCGCCTGGTATTTCCTGCGCATACAAGTGCCGGCGTCCATCATGATCGGTATGGTGGGTAGCTTCTGGTTTGTGGAACGCCTGACTACCTGATACCCCTATTTCAATATGTAGGCTAATGCTTGCGTGCTTGCAAGCACCGGTGAAATCTGGCTAGTTTCTCTGCAGATCCTGTGCTGCCATGAGCGCCGTGTCCTGCCTGGCCTGCCGATCTTCAAGCGTGAAAAAGGCAGCCTCCACATCCACGGGTACGCCCAGATCTTCCAGAAATTCGCCATCGGCGTTGAAGTAGTACTCGGTAGACATTGAGAAGTCGATACCGTTAGGTAATGACTTGGGCAGAGTGTCGGAGAAAATCCCCTGAGTAGCCTCACCCACCAACTGTGCATCAGCCACCTGCTGCATGGCGAGCGTAAACACTTCAGCCGCACTGGCTGTTGCGGTGCTGGTCAACAGAACAACAGGCTTGAGGAAACTAGATCGTGTGGTTGGCTCTATAAATATGTCGCTTAGCGGCAATCTAGAATCACCTAACCTAGCCTGCTTGCGCCAGCCTAGCGCACGTGCATCGGTGAATCGACCGGCAATGCGTGCACTCACCCCGTCGTCGCCACCGCCATTAAAACGAAGATCAATGACCATGGAATCCACATCGGCCAAATTGCTGAGTATGTCATCGAACATGAGATCGACAACAACAAGCTGATCAGTAGTCAGTTCTGAATCCGCGAAACCGGCCATGGCAATCAGATTCAGATAGCCGATGTTGTTTGGCAGAATTGACCAGAAAGCCTGCTCAGAGTCATGCTCAGTGACGGCAGCACCGTCTTCGAAGGAATTGCCAATAACCTCTATCACAATCTCGAACTGCTCATCAAAGTATTCATCGATATCGAGCTGGTTGTCGGCGGGCAGTTGCTCAAATTCCGCTTCAACAGTATCGAAGAACGTCGGCTTGCCACCAAAGTCAAAATCCTCTTCACCATCGGCAGATGCAACTTCAACGCGTCCGTCTGCCAGTGGTTCGATCATCTGCGCCAGGATAACAAGCAACTCATCATCGCTGGTATTGTCCGTAATCCGGGGTCGGAAGTTAACGCGTTGCTGAGTCCAGTCAACCTGCTTGAGATCAAAGAAGGCATAGTGATCGTTAAAATTCTGCCAGAAGACATCAAAGTCTCTCAGTGGGTGTTCCACATAGCCATCTTCATCGAAATTGGCTACTAGTGATGAGGTACAACTCTCTGGCAAAATCGTTGTTCGCTCGAACTCGATAGCCGGTACTTTGGCACCAAAAAATGAGTTCAGCAGAATGTTCTCATCTGTTGCAAGTGCTACGTCGTCTGTAAACTGCTCGTAAGTCTCATCGAACGGTTTTTCCCATGTCTGGCAGGTTTGTGTCGTGTACTGGTAGTAACGAAAATCTGTAGGCTCTACGGTGAGCGCAATCCCGTAAGCTGGTGCGATCCAGTTACCCTCTATGGACAGCAACGGGAGAGGATCATCTGAATCACTGCAAGCAGTTAATGCAACTGAACAGATTACAAGAGTGGGAATGGCTTTCCAGAACATGATGATTTTCTCTATCAGTAAAATGTAAAATTGATAGTAGACACTACGTGTCTGAATTCTTGTAACAGTGTGTAGTGGCCTCTATTCATGCCGTCACAACTTCTGAATACTCGCTACTGCTCAAGATTCGTCATCCTTTAACCCTAGTGATGCATAAAATTTCGAGTCCAGAAGCTTATAGAGCTGTATATAAGGCGCTGCACGGAATTTTTACTGGATTGAGTCGGGCCGCGTAGGCTTAGTCACTCTAAGTGAGATCCAGGAAAAATGAGTACAGCGCCTTAGATGCTGCTATAGAAGCAGCGAAGCGGTTCTGGGCCGAAATTTTATGCATCACTAGGGTTAAGATTCAGTCAACCACAAGATTCGACAGACAACAAGCTTCATGCCTCTCCTACTTTCGTCACACTGGCTAAGGATCGTCTATGGTGCATCGCGTGAGACTTCATACCTTTGCGGGAAAGATGATAAAAATTCTTGCACCCAGCAACTCAGGGCACGTATCGATTTCTACCGATCCACCGTGCCGTTGGGCAATACGGTTGACTATCGCAAGCCCGAGGCCGTGGCCTTTCTCAGTGTTGGTATTGACACCACGGGTAAACGGCATGAGGATAGTGCGGCGTTGCGATTCTGGAATACCGGGGCCATCATCACTCACAACCAGCAGCGTGCTGTCGTTCGCGCGTTTTAATTCAACACGCACAGACAGCTTGGCAAACTTGAGTGCGTTCTGCAGTAAGTTCCCGACTAGCATCGTGAAATGATTTGCATTGCCCTTTATCCGATGCTCACCAGTCATACTGACTGTTATAGGAATGTTGCCCTGATCATGGCGCTCAATACAGTCAGCAATGAGCTTTTCTATGGGCAGAACGGCTGATGACTTCTCTGGCATCTCATGGTCAAGCCGTGCAAAGTCCAGCAAGGAGCTCACCAGCTCCTCCATTTCGGAGATGTCGGCACTGAGACGTTGGGTATATTTCTCTCGTGCCTGTGGATCGCGTGTGTCCTCCAGCGTATCAATACCAAAACGCAAGCGGGCGAGCGGCGTTCGAAGATCATGACTCACAGCAGAACTCAGCAATTTGTTATCACTGATGAGCGTCTGAATACGCTCGGCCATTTTATTGAATTCGACTTCGATATCCGCTATGTACGACACACCTTCTGTGTTGACTCGACGATCCAGCAGCCCTGCCCCAAAGTCCTTGGCAGCTGCACGCAATTTGTTTAATCGTCTGATCAGCGGGTATAGCCAGATTAGCAACAGAGCTAGCACCACCGTATAGAATACGGTGGTGAATATAAGCTTCAATGCTGCCAGTGAGTTGGCGTTGTAGTATGTGGGTATGATTGTCAGGACATCTGCGTGTTCTGGCAGATAGTAGTGCAGCGTCACGCCATCATCAGACTCCAGTACCAAAGCCTCACCCGCTTCAAACGTCTGTTGTATGGCTGGTGGGAGCTGGAAATCTCTGGCAGTCTGTAATGAAACTCCTACGAATTCCGAATCGGCAATTTTAATCAGAGCATCACCGGGGTCTTCTGTTGCATCCAGAACCGCCGCAAGCTGCGCGCCCATTTCCTGATAAATCTGCACCTCATCACTGATGTTGTCGTTAACGTATCGATCAAACAACTGATCGAGAGTCCAGCCCACTCCGACAATGGCAATAAGTACAACCAGCAACAATGATCCAATCAGAATGCGCATCAGGAGAGCTTGCTACCAGGCATCATGCGCGAACAGGTAGCCCTTGCCACGTACTGTCTTGATCAAAAACGGCTGCATCGGATTGTCATCGACTTTCTTTCTGATACGGGAAATCATGACATCGATTGAACGATCAAAACCATCGTATTCAATACCACGCATTTGACTGACAATATCCTCTCGTGACATCACAGTCCCTGCATGCCTTGCAAGCAGCCAGAGCAAATCGAATTCGTTGGATGACAGCTGCAGCACGTGTTCTTCCAGCCGTGCACTGCGATTATCGGCATCAATAAACAGCTTGCCAAACGTCAGACAAATCAGACTCTCTACGTCACTACGCAACAGAGTCTGAAGCCTGGCCAGTAACGCCTTTGGGCGAATCGGCTTGATCAGATAGTCATTGGCACCCGCACTAAGACCACTGACCTCGTCGTGCTCATCTCCCCGTGCTGTCAACATGAGCACAGGATTAGCGTAGAACTTGCGAATTGCCTTGCACACCTCAAAACCGTTAGCACCGGGCAGATTGATATCGAGAATAACTAGGTCGGGCATATCATCTCTGATCAGCTCAATGGCCGTGTCGCCCCGGTCAGCAACACTCACCTGATAGTTATTCTCACTCAGGTAATCGGCAATCCACTGAGCCAGAGAGGCGTCGTCTTCAACAACCAGTACGTGCTGCACTAGAATAATCTCCAACGACTGCTTCGTGATGCGCGATTGTTATATACCCAGCTGACCTTGACCGTTGCGCGGCCTACAACAGGTTGCTGTTCCCTACCCGCCACGAGATAGAAGCTCGTTGTCTCGGCCGCCTCCAGATCATAGCGGAAATTACCATTAGACACGCCCTCCCAGCACATCAGTGCCGTTGAGTCACCGTCACGCCAGATACAGATTGCCTTTTGCACATGAGCATCATCGAGAGACTTCCAGCGCAGCTGCACACGCAGATAACACGTTTGCCCTCTGACCAGTGATATGCATTTATCGGGTACTGCGAGCAGTTGAGCAGTGTCTGCTGATAGTGCAGGTACAGCAAACCCACTGAAAACAGCAGCAGTGATAATCGCAAAACTCCGACAGTGGCGTTGCCTAGAATACATAGCTTAACGAGGTTGACACGATCACACCTAGATTGCCATCAGCCAGTGGACTCTCCGTTACGGAATCGGGCAGGTATAGACCTTCAGTGGTTGCCTTGAAAATCCATCCATCACCAACGGGTAGTGTTGCACCCAATTCCAGCGTTGCCAGAGTGCCACCGGATGCTTCGTACAGCGGAATGCTGGCGGTAGACTCTTCTTCAGATATGCCAAAATAATAATCTAGCATATTGCCCGTGAAATACCGGGCACCAACAAGACCATGAAGATTCCAGTTCCTGACTTGTCGGAATTTACCCACTTGTACCGCCACCATATGGCCATCGTGCTTTCCCGAAACATCACTGTAGCCTTCAAGCTGCGCCAGTGTGTTGCCCGCGGTATGCGTGACTCTGATGCCAGCCATTAAATCTGAGCTTCGATTGTTGACAGATTCAAACTCGCCAATTCGGGGCTCGTACCTGCCAAGCCCGTCAGTAAAGACCAGATCTACACGGGTTGTCTCGTTTCTCCAGGGCGTGTACCCCGCTGCCAGAATACTGAAGCTATCGGAATTGGTTTCCACAAACAGGCCTTTCCATTCAGCGCGACCGTTGAACAACAGACCCAATTCCAGAACGGCACCTGTGGGATCCTCAGCATCTTCACTCGCCCATCCCACAATGGGGATATCGACAAGCATTGCCGCAAAACCAAGCTCGAAAGAGACGGATTTGTCGCTCCCTTGTCTTATTTCATAGGCGATATCTGCGCCGTGTACGGCTTGAACGCTGAGTACCAGACACAGAGGTACTGTACAGGCTGCCATGCGTTGTATTGTTGAACAGTTGAACATGATGCGTATCCTGTTTAAAGCCCTAATCATTTCAACACTATATCGCCACGACGCGGTACGACTCTGTAACAGCATGTTGCGTCGCGCAGCTATCCACATTTTGTGCAGCAAGCCTTACCCTGAGTTTGGAGAATGATCCAGCCTCCTAGAACAGTCTCCAGCCACTGGAACTACGACGTCCTGTTCGATAAACCCAGGCTGTACTGACCGTGACGCTCGACACGATTTCTCCCTGTTCTCCCAGTCGCAGGGAGTAGGACTCCGATGTTTTTGACGAGTAGTCACGCCAATAAGACGTCTCCGCACCGGAGGAGCAATACAGCAACGTGTCAGAGTCTTCCATGAAAAGACAATAGCGCTCACCTTGCGCATTGAGCCAGGACAGTTGGATACGCTGATAACACTGCTGACCACGGTGTAGCGCAACACAAGAGGTCGGCATGGCCGTGAGCAGAACAGTTTGCTCCTAAGCCATGTCTGCACATTCAGCTTCTAGCGTGGGTGCGGCGAGAAGACGTGTGCAAAATGCAGCAATAGCCAGCGCAGCCACCACTAAGGTCAGGCGTTTGCCATAGATTGACACTGTGTTCACAGCCTAGAAAACATAGTGCAACCCTAAGGTCAGAGTTCCGGCCTCACCGTGGGCAACTAACGGACTGTCCTCGATGGAGTCGGGTATCTGCCTAAACTGTAGTCGCCCTCTGAATACCCAATCCTCATTCACCGGAATACTGGCACCCGGTTCAACTTCAGGTATGACAGCCGATCCCGCCTTGTAGACCTGAAATCGATTCGTTTGTTCGTCGGCATCCACACCGTGCAGGTAATCGTGAAAGGTGGCCGAGTGGAATCGCACACCACCAATAGCCTGCAGATTCCAGTTACCGCGCTGCCATTGACGGCCCGCCCGTAAATTACCCAGAATGCCATTGCCGTCATACCAGTCAGACACCAACCTCAGCTGCACAATGCTCTCACCAAAGTAGCCGGAGGTCTTGATCTGTATGTCACCGATCGGGCTGAGATTGATGGGCTGATTAATATGGCAACTCGAGCCGCAACAGATTGCCACGCCAAATACGGAGACTATCTACAACAGCTCGGATCGCTAAACGTAGTACGAGACCCGGACTCCATTCGTCAGGCACTGGGCGAGGACACACTGGATTTTTTTGGCTACTCCTATGGCACTCGTCTCGCCAGCCTGTATCTGCAGACCTATCCTGAGAGCAGTGGTGCAATGGTACTCGATGCCAGCATCTCCCCGGACTCGTCCTTGTCGCTTCTGGTTGAAGGTGCGCTGCCGGTTCTGCAAAGCAATCTGGAAGACATGCTGAGTCAGTGCACACGAGTAACGCCTGAGTGCTCTCTGGACGACTTGTTGCTGCGACTGGGCAACAAGGTATCGGAGCTACTCGTTGCCGATAACACAGACGAATTTGAACTACTGGGCACACTGGTTCTGGAAGGTGCGACCGATCCCGAGTTTGGCGACTTCCTTGTTGCCCCTCTGGTGTCTTATCTACTCAACGAAAATGTGTCGGTGTTGGAAGACTTCGTGACCTTTCTCGACTCTCTCGGGGGTGACGGGGCCGACAATGACGAAGGCATCACCGCACAGATTGCAGTGCTGTGTGCCGACGATGACAATCGCCCTACGGCAGACGATCTGGAAACCTTGCTTAATACGTTCAATACGTGTTCTGATCTGCTTGCCGAAGCCTACCTGCCGCTGGCTGCATCGTGTGTGGGCTGGCCGGAAGCCATAGAGCCTTTACCGCTGATCACCACACGCACAGCCCCTGCCTCCCTCGTCATTGGCGGCACTACCGATGCACAGACCCCGCTAATCTGGTCTGACGAGATGGCAGAGTCTATTGGAGGATACTTTCTGGCCTCTTCACACCGCGGCCATACCGCTGTATTTTCAGAGCGCAGCACGTGCGTCGATGATCGGGTGGTGGACTTCCTGTTAAATGATCAGCTACCTGTTTCAGGCAACTGTCTCGCTAATACCGACTAGTTCAGTTTGTTATACGCACGCTATGACTTCAACAGCAGATAGAGCTCGGTAAGCAGCTCTGCTTCATCGATGACCGTAGCATCATTGAGGTATAGCTCAATTGGATGCTGGCTTTTCACTGACTTGTGTTTCTGAGCCTTTGCATCAGCCAGCGACTTTGCCCACGCGTTGGGCAAGTGCCGGAAAGCACCGGTATGCATCACTAGGGTAAACAAAAGGGCCTGCCGCTCACTGAGAACTGGCCATTGGTGGAACCCGTTGACAACGTGTCAAAAGAGGTTCCCATGACGCTTGCGATATCGCTCATGGAACAGGTTGCCTGTATGCCCACATACGACACCTCTGGCACACTGACTTTCACCGCATCTGAGGCACTGGACGGTATCTTCTCCTTCTCGATATAGTCCTTCAACAGCGCCAGTCCACAGCTGACCATAAATGAACAGCAGGAGGGTCGTCTGAGCCCAGCTACCTTTGACAAAGAGTAGAGCATGCTTGAGCGATAACGCTGAAATTGCTCTAATTTTTAGAGTTTTGTACCGATTTCGCTGAAAATGATTTCAACACGTCTGTTCGCCTGTCGACCTGATAACGTTGAGTTGTCAGCAACGGGTTGTGTATCACCCAGTCCACGGGTCTTGATTCTGTTCTGGCTGATTCCTGCCGCGATGAGTCCACTCTCGATCGACTTGGATCGCTCAAGCGATAGATTCTGATTGAAAGACGGATCACCAGATGTGTCTGTATGGCCTTCCACCAACGCATAGCGATCAGGATTTTCACGCAGATAGTCTGCAGCTTTTGAAATGATACCGACCGCCTCCGGGCGAAGACTCGATTGTTCGAAATCAAACTGCACTCCGTCAAGTGTCAGACTGGGTCCTCGAGCAGTTTCAACAATTTCAAAAGGCGATTCGGCCTTCTGTATCAGGATTGGCGCAGGTTCTTCCACTTTGGGATTACTGGAACAGGCCATGACAAGGCTGGTGATACCAGCGACGGTAATGATTTTGAGTTGATTGACTACGCGCATAGTGATTTCTTTAACCTTTCGTATTTGCTTCGGCCATCAAGCTAGCGACAGCTTGCTCGTAACATTGACACAAATTTAAAATTTATTTATCGCAATTTCGTTGTTGACACGGGGGAGCCACATAAGAGGGCTAAAGCAAAGCGATTCGGGCGGACCGTGGAGTAAGGGCTTTCGACTGGTCAGAGGTTAGATACTGCTACGGACTATTCAGGTTTCAAGGCCTCATAGTTGCCGGTCAAATAGCCACCAGGCCACTTTTTTAGCGCTTTCTTGTCAATCAGGCTCATCGTCGACATGCTTATTGAAATCCTGTTCTTGACGATGCCATATCCGCCTTCAGGGAATCTCGCTGACACTGTCCTCAGCGAACTCTCGACATCCGGTCAGCTCGACGCATCACCAGATTCATGGCCGTTGGTGATCTTGCCGCTAATTCCTATCCCTAACCTGCGGTCGGAAATCGGTCACATAGTTCGGAAATTTTTCACGGAATTGATCGTACTCGAATGCGGCGGCAGCCAACATGTCCTGTGCTTCCAGACGTCGCATTTGCTGTATCCATGCATTCGGCTCGTGTCGGTATTGCGCCGCAATCAGCTTCGATGACTGCACCGTCGTTGTGAAACCGGATAAGCCGGAATCCAGTTGAATGGGCATCAATGTAATGCCTGACTGATTCCCGGTCATCTCGTCCATGTTGTCTCGATCCACTTCGCGGGCATTGTCACGCACCGATTCTTCCGCCACGTCGGCTGACAATACTTCACCGGCCACATCGCCCGCTGCACCGCCGACATTGTTGTCAGTTCGCGGCGGTGTGCTGGCAACTGTACGAGCAATAGACTCAGGCTTTGTCACGGATTCAGCCGTGGTCGCTGCATCCTTGGAGGTTTTCTGAAAACGGGGTGTGGGACGCGAATAGTTCTGTGGATCAGTAGGTGCCAGTGTGGACTCAGAGGCTGTGTTGAGAGAAGATTCAGGGCTACGAATTAACTGTGGGGCGATGCCTATGGCAATCATTGCACCAGCAGCGGCAGCGGCGAACCATGGACGAAAAGCAGAGCCCTTTGATGGCATTTTCTGTCTGTCACTTTCAGCGGCATGCCTCGCGTGAGAGAGAATCTGCTGGTCCAGATCCTTGGGCAAGTTAATGTTCTGCGCATCGAACAGTGCGCCAATATCTCTATCGTCAGGCGAACCATAGGGTTCTGTTCGCTTGTTCATGAATACTCCTGCAGCGTGCTGCGCAGTTTTACGACGGCATATCGCAAACGGCTTTTCACGGTTTCAACGCCGACATTGACCACGCTGGCCACTTCACTGACGCTCATTCCAGCGATGTGGCGAAGAAGCACCGCCTCTCTCTGTACATCCGGCAGCAATTGTAATGCCTCGATGAGACTGTCCGAGCGTTGAGTAAGGCTGGCTATCTCATCGGGCATGAGTGGCATGGCAAACAACGATGATACGTTAGTGTACGTGTCATCCATTTCAGACGCTGCGGTGATAGGTGGAACTCTCTTCTGTGCCCGATAATGATCAATGACACGATGGCGGGCAATCCTGTAAAGCCAGGCATTAAAAGGTGTGCCGGGCTGAAAGCTGCTTCGGTTCTTGACCACTCGTAACCAGACGTCCTGGTAGTGCTCGCGTGCGATGGCCTCATTGCTACAACTGTTCAACAGAAATTGAAACAAGGCCCGACGATGCAGCGCATACAGCTGCTCGAAGGCAGCCACATCCCCTGCAGCGTAAGCTAGCATCAATGCGTCATCATCGCTGTCTATGCGCCTTCTCCGGTTTGAGGCACATCAGGTTTACCCTTCTTCCTGGAGAGCAATTCCGTTTGCAGCGCGCTGCATTCGATCAAGGCTTTCGGCCATGTTCACCAGGCGAACAAATTCTGCACGGTAACCATACTCATCATCTCCTGTGCTGTTTTTAGCCAGATCGCGGACATCCTGGTAATCAAATGCATCCATTGGCGGATAACTTCTGAGTAGTTGTCCCAGTGCAGCTACGCTGGCAGAAAAACGGAAATTTGCAGACGGCTGTCCTGCTTGCTCGACCAGTAGCCTATCGTGGACCGCCTCACTGATCAATCGACTCTGTTGCTCACCGGGCAGCTTGTACCGCAATCGTATCTCTGCCAGCTCATCGTTGTATTCAGCCGTGTGAGATGATCCAGGTTGCTTGTACCGCAGTGCCGGGATCTGTTCACCACCTTCACCACGCAGAGCTACCTCATACAAGGCTGTCACTGTGTGGCCTGCGCCTATGTCTCCAGCGTCTACCTTGTCATTATTGAATTGCTCTCGGGTTAACAGCCGGTTGGTATAGCCGATCAATCGGTATTCACTGATTCTCTGCGGATTGAATTCGACCTGTATCTTCACGTCACCCGCTATACGCATCATGGTCGAGTAACGCTCGTCAACCAGCACTTTACGGGCTTCGGCCAGTGTGTCGATATAGGCATAAGTACAGTTGCCGGTATCTGCAAGCTGCTCCATCAGGTGGTCATTGTAGTTTCCGGTGCCGAAACCCAATGTGGTTAATGCAATACCGGATCCGCGCTTCTGACTGATGAGTTCTTTGAGTGCTTCAGTATCACTGATGCCCACATTGAAGTCACCGTCAGTGGCCAGGATGACTCGGTTGACGCCGCCCTTGATGAAGTTTTTAGCGGCCAGCTTGTAAGCCAGTTGTATACCTCCCGCACCGTTGGTGGATCCACCTGCTTGAAGACGCAACAGTGCATTATAAATAGCCGCCCGCCGATTACCAGCCGTGGGTAGCAATACCACACCCGATGATCCGGCATACACCACGATGCTCACGGTATCGCGTTCGTCCAGATCGTTAGCCAGCATGCCTATCGCCGATTTCAGCAGACCCAGTTTGTTCGGGCTGTTCATGGAACCGGACACATCGACGAGGAAAACCAGATTGGCAGCCATGCTGTCGGTGTGAGGGGGTACGAAGCCTTTAAGACCAATATGCAGCAATTTCGTCTGAGCATTCCAGGGGGTAGTTCCCAGCTCGGTGACGAGCGAGAAAGGCTGCTCAACGGTAGCCTCCGCAGGGTAATAATAGGAGAAGTAGTTCAACATCTCCTCTACACGCACGGCATCCGCCGGTGGCAGACTTCCCTGTTGCAAAAAACGCCTGATATTGGAATAGGAGCCAGTATCGACGTCAATGCTGAATGTAGAGACAGATTCGTTGTCAGTCTGCTTTACTTTATTGTCGTCAGGTGCCTCGTACTGCTCGCGGGAAAATCTGGTTGTCGGGTCAGGCAGAAAATGACTGGCGAGCAGAGTACCTGAGTCAGCAGACGAATCCCTGCTGAGCTTTTCCATCGCCTGCGACGTTAGCCTTACTGGTATAGAAAAGGGGTCAGAGCTGTACGCCGCAGTCTCTTCTGGTTTTGCGCCTGGGTGCAGTGTTTCCTGCACGCTGGCATCGTCGGTTGTACAGGCTGTCAGCAACAGCGTGGCGGTTGTGGCAGCAAAACATAGCGCGGTAAACGGGTGGCGTGTCATGACGAACCTCTCAATCGTGTAGTCAGTGGCGCGTCCAGCCAGAGTTCATGGCACCTGCGAACTCGTGATACTTGACTGGGTGTGACTACAAGACCGACGGCGATGCGAAAACGGGGTTAAATAGTTTCAGATCATAGAATCAGAGAATCCTGTATTTGTACGCAGACGCGATGTGAACCCCTTCTATCGCAATTTTGTTGGTGACACAGGGGGGTCCCACATAAATTGATTAGTGTGGACTACTGTGTCGCTTTTTAATTGGTGCAGCGGGCAATAAAGCCCGCCGCACCTGTACAAACCAGCAGAGCTGTTGTTGCTTAGGCGACGCGCTTGACGCCTGCGCCATCGCGCAACCTAAGCAGGCTGCGGCGGCGCAGGAAGGCTAGTGCGATGAGCGCCAGCAGTGGTGCCTCCAATCCGCCTGTGCCACTTGCGAAGCTGCAGCCACCACCGCCTGAAGAGCTCCCGGAAGAATCTCCGGAGCCTTGCTCACCCTCATCTACGGGCTCGATGCTACCGTTCTCACCGCCAGTCGCCTGTTCCGCGACGAAACCCACGCGTGTCTCGGAATCTGCGAGTGCAATCGGATTGGCTGAATACGCCAGGTCATCGGCAAAGCCCACCATGCGACTGCCACCGCGCGCGTTGGCGCGAACACCATTGAAGTAGTTATGTGGCGTGAAGATGCCAGTGGTGATGGTGTATTCCACAGTCTCCTCACCGGCGGTGAAGACCAACACGCCACGCAACCGATCAATCGAGATCACGGTGCGAACCGGTGTGTCCAATGCAAGTGGCGCGGTGAAGCGCAGGCAACTGTCCTCCGTTCCGCTGATCAGATCCAGTGCATCGCTGAAGTCGGGCGAGTTTGACTGGTAAGCGCAGTACTCGATGTAGCGCTGACCCTCGTCAAAGGCGATCAGATTTACCGAGGCGTAGACAGCGCCGGTGTTATCACTCTCGTTTTCGGCGGTGCCATCGCTCAACGCGTTGTACATGTGCCCACCGACACCAATGTTGACCAGGCCACCACCGTCGTTCGACTCGGAAGAGAGTTCGAGCACGGCCGACACATAGTCTGACGGGAATCGCGACACAAAACGGGGTTGATTATTCTCGCCCAGCGATGAATCCACTTCCATGCGCAACCGGCCATTCGGCACGGTGACAGCACGCCCGGCGCTCTGGGTCGAATACGTCGAACGATAGGGTGCGATAAGCGGTGGATCTGTAGCAAAGTCGATTGTGCCGGTCTCGGTGGTGAGCGAGTGCACAAGGCCGACGGCACGGCCCGACGTGCCTTCGTGCTGCACGTTGATCGATCTTTCGTTGCGTTGGGCTCGAAAAACCGGCCCACCGAGCGCAACAACACGGGTTTCGTCAGCGAATGACAACGTCATCTTCGCTGCCTCCCGGTCCAGCTGCACGGACAAATCGTATTCGGTATCCAGCTCCGGCACTGTGTCGAAAGTGCCGCAGTTTTCGCCATCGACGATGTCGAGACTTTCGTTGTTGCCCTCACCGGTCTCACGGTCAAAACAGAAGCTCGCTTCTCGCCGACCGTTACCCCGCTGGAGGATGCGCAGCTGCATGTAAACATCGCCACCACGACTGTCAAAGCCATTGTCTTGCGTATCGTTGTACCAGGAGCCCTCGATACGTACGAGTGCGCGGGTATCATCACCAACGGTCAGTTGTGACTCGCTTAAGAGGCTCACGCGGGCGCTCACCAGATCGGTATCTTCCTGGATGCGCAGACGGGCGTCGCCGCAACAATTCTCGGGATCTGTCTGTGCGGCCTCGAGGCGTAGCGAACCGTTGATTAGAGCGATACCGTAATTGCCGCGATTCCGGCTTGGGTCAAAGTTCAGCAACGTTGTCTGTTGCGAGAAATCGTCAACGAAGTCAAGAGGCGCGCCACCGGTTTCAACGTACGGGTACAGGATGGTTGAATCAGCCGCTGTCGGTTCAGCCTGCACAGGCGGGAACGGTGTTGGCTCGGTTGCGCCGCCCGCGCTTTCGCTTGTTGTCAACGCGGTAGGGAACGTGCGCAGATCGTCGACCAGCAGCACAGCCGTAGCCGAACTGCGAGGCGACACCTTGACTTCGGCAAACGGATCACTGTGGTTTAAAGTGGAGCTGGTTATTGTTTCGATTTGCTCAATCTCGTTGGCGCGGTAGGTGATCGTGCTGGCCTCCCGGTTCAGTGCGATGGCCATCCGAATCGGCTGGTCAAACGCAATGCGGATCGGTAGCTCTCGACAGTAGCGATCATCTTCCAGCAGTCCACGATCCTCGAAGCCCTCGGAATCTTCAGTGCGAACCAGGCAATACTCAACAGACGCCTCGCCATTGGCACGGATCTGGGCTACCAGCTCGGTGTGGACATCACCAGTTCGCCCGTCATCGCCACCGTCAGCCCTGTCGTTGTAGAGTGACTTCTGTAGCTTTCCTTGTACACGGCCATTGCTGCCGATCATCGACTCGGAAGTCAGGGTCAGTGTCGCCTCAAGATAATCCGTCTCATTCTGGAGGCGAAGGGCATTGCCAAATTCCTGCCCGTCGTCATCGCGCGCCGTCATTCGAAGCACGCCATCCGCCACGTTAGCGGTTCGCACATCACCGAGTACATCGAAGAACGGCTGATAGCGGTCCAGCGCGAGAGGCTGATTGGCAAGATCAAAGCTCTCCTCACCCAATCGGAGTGTGTGCAAATTTGCCACTGCGCGTCCCAGCGTGCCGAAGTTCATCCATAGTTGCATTCGCTGGCGTGGATTGGTGGCGGGGTACACCTCTCCCGGGATCGTGATGGTCCGTGTGGTGGAGCCGAAAGACACCTGTACCGTGCCGGCCTCTCGGTCGAACGCGATATCCATCGCGCGGCGCTCCTCGGCAGTGATTGTGCCCTGCTCAAGGGTGTTGCAGAACTCGCCGGGAAAGTCTGATAGTGATTGCTCGTCGGCATCGTCGAACTGCCGTAGCAGGCAATAGTCAACTGAATAATTGCCACCACCGTCGGCGCTGTAGGTCATCTGCATCTCGACATCGCTGTTCCGGTCACCCGGTTCGGGTGTCTCGCTGTACAGGATAGCTTCGAGAAAAAGCGTAGCTGAATCGGTGACGTCGCTCTCGGCAAGAAAGGTTGCGTCGATACCGAACGCATCGACATCATCGGTAGACTGGATGAAAAGACTCCCCGGAACCTCCGGATTATCGGTACCGGTTTCGAGCCGTAGCCCTTCGGCCACCGGTCTGATCGAGAAGTCGGCACCCGTGCCGTTGAACGAGCCACTACTGAATTGCGTCGAATCGACCGAGAAGTCGTCCGCAAAACCACCGTCCTGTGCATGTGCGGCAGTGATGCCTGCGCCTCCGAGCAATCCTCCGGAGATACACATACTTAACGCAATCCCGCGGCGCGCTCTCACTCTACTGTTATATTTCATATTGCCTCCTTTGTGAAGGCCATACCTTAGTGTAACGCTCGCAATACTTGCATCACCCGATCGGGTGATGGATGCTTGATATCAGACCAGAGTCTCAATGCCGACTGTATCGCGAATCGCCCGGGGGTATAGGAGGAATCACGCAGTATCACCACCAAACTGCCACACTATAAAACCGATATCCGTGGCATCGGGCGCCGCCACTTGGACACCTTTGGCATTGTGCAGTATGCGTCAGCACCGGCAGACTGTCCGGATTCGCACCATCGCCCAGATTAACGCTGGTAACGAAGAAACTCATATCCTAATCGTCGCTGCTTCCCCCATCCGGCGATGCACACAATACAAGTGTGGCTAAATGACACGCGATCAGAGTTATCCTGATCTCCGTTCTTAACAGCTTGTGTATGTCCTGTAGCTGACCTATCGGATGACTGTTCAGTCAACAGGAGACTAGTGGCGCGTCAATGACCGGGATAACAAAGAATCTTACCGGCCGTAACAGGCGTGAAGCAGAACTAAACCCTAGTGATGCATAGTTGAGTAACATTGTGCTCACAGGTGCGCAGTGCTAACCTCACCGCAGATTTTTCAATGGATGGAGAGATTTAGTCATGGTCCAGAAGCGTTTGCAGTTGTTGTTGTCTTCAAGTCTCGTCGGAATGTTACTACCTGTTTCGATGGCGTCCGCGCAGCAAACAGTGAGAATCTCTGCGCCGCACGTTGCCGGTGCTTCTGAAAATAGTAGTAGCAACCCTTGCATCAATGCGGACGGTAGTTGCATTGTCTTTCAGTCTAATGGAGAGCTTGACGCCTGCTTCGGTGTCAATCGATCTGACACTGTATTCGTGCACGATACTGCGTCTGCAGTATCGACACTGGCAAGTCTAATAGACGGTAGCAAACAGGGCTTCGGTACTGACAAAGCAGCAGTCAGTGGTGATTGCTCTGTTATCGCGTTCAATATCTATGAGGTCCTTGGTGCTCCACCAGTACCGACCGCAGGTTTACTGGCGAGAGTACCCGGGAAGCGCCCTGGACGAAGGTACGATGGTATTAACCATGGATACTCCACAATGTCAATCGATTGATGTAGCAGCAACCCTTGACTACGAGATTCGCAAACCCGGCAAAATTGTGCTCAATGCATCCCCAAACGCTATTGATTTGCAAGTTCACTCTACTGATCAGGCGCAAGCTGTTGCCGCCAATGTTGATTGCGAATTATCTGAAGATTCAGAGGATTCCGTTGAATCCCTGATTACGCAATTGGCACTTGCTACGGGCCCTCTGGTTCTTAGATTAACGTCGCTGTCAGAACAGTCAGAACCTTTCACCCTTACCCTGGATGGTGAGACAGACGAGGGTTATGCCAGCGTCATGAACGGTATCAAGTCTGATGGGTACATAAGAGGCTTCTCCATTGACCTAAGTAGCGATGGGCGCAAAGTTGTTTTCGGAACGACTGCTGACAATTTGTCTGAACGGGACAACAACGGATATGATGATATCTACATCCATGACACAGTCACAGGTGAAACCCAGCTGGTCAGTAGTACAATCGACAGCAATACCGGTAACAATATCAGTACATTTGCACGTATCAGTGGGAATGGTTCCAGAGTGCTGTTCTCCAGTTCAGCGACTGATTTGCTGGCTGAACCTGGCAAGGACCATCGTTCGGCATTTTTATACTGTATCAATACCGCTACCACACAGCTGGTGTCTGTTAACTCAGAGGGTGAGCCAGCGAATCGATCTGTCATTTTTGTTGATATCAGTGCTGATGGAAATCATGTGATTTTTGAAACAGCGTCAAACAATCTGGTTGATCTGAATCAGAATGGAGTGTTTGATGATCTCGGTGATACTATTCACCAGATTTACATTCACAACATAAACTCAGGTGAAACCGAACTCGTCAGTGTGGACAATGATGGTGTTCCAGGTAACTCTCAGCACTTGAGGCCATTAGTCAGTGGCAATGGTCGTTAAGTTGCGTTTCTGACGTCTTCGGCTCTGGTATCTGAGGATATCAACGGAACTGCCGATGTTTATGTCAGGGACAGAGTAGCTGTGCGAACTGCCCTCGTGAGTAAGGGTGTAGATGGTTCGATAGCCGATAAATTCAGTCATTCACTGGACATAAGCGATGATGGCCAATGGTTGACTTTTGAGAGTTCTGCATCAAATCTGACGGCTGACGATGATAACGACGTCAGAGACATATTCCTTGTCAATCTTTTCTCTCTACCAGAGCTTGCGGCAGACGCTCCTGTTAATGACGATGGTCCAAACCTGAACAACAGCAGTAATTCATCTTCAGCGGGCGGTGGTGGTTGTTCGATTGCAGCCGGAACCTCAGGTTCGACAAACATGTCACTTCTGTTGCTGCTCATATCCAGCCTCGCCCTCAAGTTATTGCGAGCTTTGACCGGCAAACGCAAACCTTGAGGCATCTCAACTGCGATAAGCAATCTCAGTCTCGAGTCGGAAATGGCCGAGTTATTTATGGGCGCACTGTACAAAGAAGGCGCACTGAAAAAACCGATTAGTCTGAATGGCACTTCTCGAAGCTGCACTTACAGAAAAACTGGGGCAGGCAGAAAACGAATAATGGCAGGTAAGAAACAAATTAGCCGCTGCTTTGGATTTTTTGATAACTGGCAAACGAAAAATCCATGAATTCTGATTTGAACGTTATGCAGAATCGGCCCATTCCTGAAGTTCTAAGCATGGAATGATTAGAACTTTGTTCAGTCCGTGGGCACATTGCGATGGGCGTAGCAAAAGTTACCAACTTTGCTCGCATGCGAATTCAACGATTCAGAGCACTTCCGTGTGTAAGTAACCCATTTCATTACGCGACTACAGCACATTGTCATCTAAGGTAGCGTAGTTCTCTAGGCGGACCACATCCCATAACGCCAAACCCGACACGTTATGAGCGTATAGGTAGTCACACTACTACTTGTTGACAGGAATATGGCCGATGAATGTGGGTGGACAACCTACCCGACTTTTACCGACTCTTACATGTGTATCCTGAGGCACCGGTTGCTGTTATCAAGGCCAGCTACCGTGCCATGATGCAGAAGATGCGTCTGCACCCGGATCTGGGTGGTGATGCGGCGCTGGCACAGCAACTCAATGAGGCGGTTGCAACGTTGTGTGATGCCAGCAAGCG
>ENA-ORXR01001583-ORXR01001583.1-marine-metagenome-genome-assembly--contig:-NODE-1583-length-23823-cov-5297.364019_pt1 | contig 23823 bp, 23 predicted proteins | sample MGYA00237866_ERZ511479 | MGnify/ENA metagenome assembly ERZ511479 | reverse complement strand
TTTACATGTGTAATCATATCAATAAATAATTTAAATGCTTCATTTTTATATTCTACTAAAGGATCTTGTTGACCATAGCTTCTCCAGCCAATTGAGTCTCTTAGAGCACCCATTTTTTGTAAATGGTCTTTCCAGGCATTATCAATTTGCTGTAACAAATAGTATTTTTCTAATTGTCGAATTAAACCAGGCTTGATTTGTTCTAAATATGCTTCTCGCAAATCATAATTAATTCGAACTTGCTCTATTATCCATTTTTTTAACTCTGATGAATCAGAATATAGATCTTTAGATATAAAAAATGTATCTGTTGCGTTTAATAAATATTTAATTTTCGTATTTAAATTTATAAATTTTTCATTGTTTTCTTTCGAGGCTAACCAAAAGTTGACAATATCATCAATTGTACTTTCTGCATATTGCAATATGCAGTCTCTAGGATATCCTGATTCCAATATTCTTCTACGCTCTGCATAAATTGCTTGACGTTGACTATTTAATACCTGATCATACTCAAATACTTGTTTACGAGTATCATAAAAGTATGCCTCTACTTTTTTTTGTGCTGCTTCTAAACTCTTACTAAGCAAAGTTGACTCCATTGGAGTATCATTGTCAACATTCAACGCTTGCATTAAATCAGCAATTTTGTTACCTCCAAAAATTCTAAGTAAATTATCTTCAATACTTAGGAAAAATCGAGAAGACCCTGGATCTCCTTGCCGACCAGCTCTACCTCGAAGCTGGTTATCGATTCTTCTTGATTCATGTCTTTCTGTACCAATTACATGCAAACCACCTGCTTGAGCAACATATTTTCTCTCTTGGCTAAATATATTCTCATATTCTTGAAATATTATTTGATAGGCTTTACGGAGCTGGGTTTCAAAATTACTACTAATTGCAACTTGTTCACAAGCTATTGAAATTTTCTTCTCTAATTCTAAAACTGAAAGATTTGCATCAATGAGATCATCTTCTAAACTTATTAAAATCTGGTTTACTGAATTTTGACTATTTGGAGATAACTGTTGTAGTTTTGAATTGCTTTGTACTGAAGATTTCTTTATTAGTAAATCTATTAATATAGATTTAGCAATATAACTAGGATTACCTCCAAGAATAATATCAGTACCTCTGCCTGCCATATTAGTTGCAATTGTAACAGATGATTGTCTACCGGCCTGAGCTATAATATCAGATTCTTTTTCAACATTTTCTGGCTTTGCATTAAGTAAGCTATGAGGTATCTTATACTCAGTTAATAACCTAGAAAGTAATTCTGATTTCTCCACACTTGTTGTTCCTACTAAAGTTGGACGACCAGAACGATACATATCGTAACATTCATCAGCAATTGCTTCCCATTTACGATATTCATTACTGTATACTAAATCAGATAATTCTTTTCTTCTTAAAGGTCTATGAGTAGGTACACAAATGACTTCTAAATTATATATTTTATCTAGCTCAGACTCTTCAGTTTTAGCTGTTCCAGTCATTCCTGATAACTTCGGATATAGTAAGAAAAAATTCTGATATGTTATTGATGCGTAAGTTTGATTTTCTTGCTGAATAGGAACGTGCTCTTTAGCCTCTATTGCTTGATGAAGACCGTCACTCCATCTGCGGCCAGACATTATTCTTCCTGTAAACTCATCTACAATAACAACTTGATTATCTCGGATAATATAGTGAATATCTTTTATAAATAATTCTTTTGCTTTTATAGCATTTAAAATATAATGTACCCAAGGATTTTCTAAGTCGTATAGATTATCAATGCTTAACTGATCTTCACAAAATAAAGTTCCTTTATCAGTCAAGATTATATTTCTTGCTTTTTCGTCAACTTCGTAATGTACATCTTTAACTAATATATTACTCAGTAAATTAGTCTGTGAGTATTTTTCAATAGGAGCCTCAGAAGGACCTGAAATTATTAATGGAGTTCTAGCCTCATCAATTAATATAGAATCCACTTCATCAATAATACAAAAAGAAAACTTATTTTGAACTATTTCTGAGATAGATAAAACCATATTATCTTTTAAATAGTCAAAACCCAACTCACTGTTAGTTATGTAAGTCACATCACATTGATATGCTAGTTTTCTTTCTAGTTTTGGCAAATCTTGTTGAATTAAACCAACTGATAAACCCAAAAATTTATGAATTTGACCAACCCACTCCGAGTCTCTCCTTGCAAGATAATCATTAACTGTAACAATATGAACCCCATTTCCGGATAAAGCATTTAAATAGCCTGCTAATGTTGCTACTAAGGTTTTTCCCTCTCCTGTTTTCATTTCAGCTATTTTTCCTTGATGCAAAATAATAGCACCTATCATTTGAACATCAAATACCCTTAGTCCTAAGACTCTACAACCAGCTTCGCGAACCACAGAAAAGGCTTCAGGCAAAATATCATCTAATGTAATTCCTTTTTTTAATTCATCCTTGAAATAATTAGTTTTACTACGTAATTCTGCATCTGAAAGACTTCTTGTTTTTTTCTCTAAAGAGTTAATCTTTTTCACAATTGGTTCATAAGTATTTATTTTTCTTTGGTTAGAACTACTAAATAAAAGATTGAACATTTTTTTAATTTCCCCAATACATAAAACTAAAATATAAATTGAAATTATTAGGCTTTATTGAAAATTTTCTAGTAGTGGAGAAAAAATTTCATAAATTATAGAAATAGGCTTTCCTTTATAAAATAAAGTATAGTACCTTCCCCAAAATGGACCTTTTGATGAAAATAATTGTTCTAGTTCAAATGAATAACCAAGGAATATCTCATGGATATCTCTATAAAAATCTAATTCAGACTGAATAAGAAAAGCACCAATTGCTTGACTCGGATATTTATATATTTTTTCATACCCTTTTATATTCCACCAAGAGCTTGCGAATATCAGTTTTTTACAAGTATTTGTGCCAATCCAAACTTTACGATTAATAAAAGATTTGCAAATTATTTGATCGCTACTATATACATATGTATTAAGATGATCTATATAAGTACTAGCATACGTAAGAATTTGAGAGTGCCTAGTAAAGGAACCATCTCCTAAAAGGATTACTTTCCAAATAATAGGAATACTCCTATTGCTATAAATTTGATTTGGTAAAATATATTTAGTGTTCCAACAGGATGCAAAATTAAATGTCATCTATTAATTAATGTAAAAGAAATATCAAAGCTCCATAAAAGTTTTGTCCAAATTTCTTGTTTCATATTTAGAATTGATGATGAGCGATTTTCCTGTCATTTCTAATGGTTTTTTTAAATTTAAGATATCCAGAATTGTTGGTGCAACATCTGCTAAAGAGCCATTTTTTCGAAATTCTACTTGACCACCATGACCAGATATAGTTTCTTGTTCGCCTTCAATCAAAATGAATGGGACAAGATTAGTAGTGTGCGATGTACAACAAGTCCCTTCATCCGTGATCATACATTCAGCATTACCATGATCAGCAGTAATTATTAAGGTACCATTTGACTGACTTACTGCATCAAATAAAAGCGCAATACACTTATCAACTGTTTCAATAGATCTAATTGTTTCTTTTAATTTTCCTGTGTGGCCTAACATATCTGCATTAGCATAGTTAATTACAATACAAGAATAGATAGCTTTGTTTATAGCACTAATACTTTTTTGAGTTACTAATTCAGCAGACATATCTGGCGATAAGTCATAAGTCGCAACTGAAGGGCTAGATACTAATTCTCTATCTTCTCCTGAGAAAGGCTCTTCTGCTCCACCATTAAAAAAATATGTTACATGAGCATATTTTTCTGTTTCAGAGACCCTAAATTGCTTTAAACCATATTTAGATATAGTCTCTCCAAGAAAATTATTCAATGTATTCGGAGGAAATGCAATTGAAGTATTTAAAGATGAATCATAATTAGTAAATGTCAATACATGCAAATTGGATAAAGATTTTGTTAAGAAACAGCTAAAGGGCTTTTGAGTAAAAGATTGAACAAGTTGCCTCATTCGATCGGGGCGAAAATTAAAAAATATTATAGCATCACCATCTTTAATTGAGCCAGTATTAATACGTGATGGAGGAATGAACTCATCGGATATTCCCTTATCATAATAATGGTTAATTAAATCATAATAGTTTAAAGGCTGATTGGTAATATCTGAGCTATCGCTGGTCAAAACATTATATGCGGCCTTCGTTCTAGACCAGCGAAAGTCTCGGTCCATAGCATAATATCTACCACTAATTGTGCTAATAATCACGAATGATTTTTGCTCAATATGATCCGCAATCAATTTAATAAAAGATTTAGCAGAATTGGAATTAGTATCTCGTCCGTCTGTTATTAAGTGAATATACAAGTTAGGAATTTTTTTAGATTCCGCTAAATGTATTAAAGCCAATAAATGATCTAAATGAGAATGCACGCCTCCGTTTGAACACAAGCCAATTAAATGAAGTGATGTCTTATTAAAAATAGCGTGATCGCAAGCACAATTTAGCTGTATATTATTAAAGAAACTTTTATTATCTATTGAATTCCCAATTTTAACTAATTCTTGTTCAACTACTCGGCCTCCACCAATTGTGGTATGACCAACTTCGGAGTTTCCCATTTGTCCTTCAGGTAAACCTACCTCTTGTCCTGATGCAGCTAAAAGTGTATTAGGGTAAGTTTCAAATAGGCTATCAATAGTTGGCGTTTTTGCTATTTTTATTGCATTTCCCTGATGGCTATTACTATGACCCCACCCATCAAGAATTGCTAGCACTATAGGGTGAACTTTTTTTTTCATCATTGCTAGAAAAACTATTATTTTATAATTGCAGAATCTTAGAAAATAATAACATTTTCTTAATATTTATTGAAGTTTCATGCAAATTATTTCAAGTAGGGAATAAGATATAATAAATAATACTCAATTTACAAGTGGATATATGTAAATTGAGTATTAGAATTTTAGCAATTAAAATAATTAGCGAAGCTCGACTTTTAGCTTAGTGTATTGATAGCATAATCTAAATATACATTTGCTTCATTACCGATTTGGCCAGACAGACCATGACTACCCTTAATATATTGTAGTGCTTCAACATACCAGCTTGGAGATAATTCAAAACTACGATTAATTTCTTCAAGTCCTGCAACTAGATATTCGTCCATCGGGCCTGTTGCGCCTACAACTAAACAATATGTAACCATACGTAGATAATAACCAATATCTCTTGCACATTTTGCTTTACCAATTGCACTAGATGCATAAGTTGGACCAGGCATTTGAGTTACATAAGGAAATTTAGTATATACAGATTGAGCTGCCCCTGTGATTAATCTTTGAGCATTATTAGTCAAGGAACGAGCTGCTCCTAAACTAGCTGCTGCTCTTTGGTAACGACCGTTAATGGCTTGTAACTCTCCATTGCTTAAAAAACGACCTTGACTATCAGCAGATGCAATTGCTTCAGTAATTGGAGTCTTCATAAAAGGGATACCTCAAAAAAATATAAAAATGGTACTAAACTAAAAAATTAAACTGTTTGCTACTAAACAACAGAAACAGCAGCACGGTCAAAATAGCTACCAAGTTCTGCAACAAGTGCGCTGCAATCTCCTTGAGGAGTACCAGTTAAATCATTAGCTAGTGCAACAGAAGCTTCTTTCATTTTTTGTACTGCAACAGATACAGAAGAACCTGGCGTGCCCAAAGCTTGATAAGTTTCTCTTAATCCATTTAAGCATCTATCATCTAATACGCTAGAATCACCTGCAATCATAGCATAGCTAACGTATCTTAAAACAATTTCCATATCTCTTAAACATGCAGCCATACGTCTGCTAGTATAAGCATTTCCACCAGGCTGAATTAGTTGAGGTTGTTCTGCAAATAGAGCTCTTGCAGAATTTGTAACAATTGCAGAAGCATTAGAGTTAATTTTATTTACAACATCAAGACGTTTATTACCTTCTGCAACCATGCTGGATAGAGCATCTAGTTGTGTATTACTTAGAAATTCTCCTCTTGCGTCTGCTTGAGCTACAACTTTTGCGAATGCATCTAGCATAAATTCTATCTCCTTAATTTAGATTTATAACTTATTATATTAAGTTACCAATTCTAGTTAGTGTTTGAAATACCGAAATTCTAAAAGCTAAAACTAACTGATAGATATTTCTTCTATAAATATATATACAATCTATTTAATAATTTTATTTTAAAAGATGTTAAGATGTATCTTCACTATACTTTAGAAATTCAATCACTAATAATTTCAGGTTGGGTAATTTCATCTACCATTTCAAGAATTGCTCTAATAACTGGCTTGATTTGAGGGTCATCAATAATGTCAACATCTTCATACTTTTTTCTTTTGGCTCTATTAGCAACTTGCACAGTTATTTTATATCGATTAGTTGTAGCTTCTAGTAGTTCTTCTGTTTTGTAAGTTATATCGCTCGAATCTAAAGAGTTATGATGATTCATAATAAAGCCTATAGAAAATATATAAATAGAATTACCAATTCGTGCTATCAAAACATTTTAGATGATATAATAACACTTGTCATTGTATAGATAATATATAATAAAGAGTATTATGTAATTCCAGTATGAATACAATCCAAACAATGACTCAATAAGAGAAAAAACATATCTTATCGAGCATAATGTTAATATCAAACAAATATGTAACATCCATTTATTATTTAATAAAATTATTTATCTAGATTATTGAAAAATATTATGTTTAATCAAAAAATTGTAGAACAAGCATCTAGAAAGCTTACTGGTAGCCTTACTAATTCTTCCAGTTTAGTCTCTATTGAAAAAGAAAGAGATGCTTGTGGCGTAGGTTTTATTGCAGATGTTAATAATATTGCAAATCATAAAATTGTAGTACAAGCTTTAGAAGCATTGACTTGCATGGAGCATCGAGGTGCATGCAGTGCAGATCGAGACTCTGGAGATGGAGCTGGTATAACAACGGCAATTCCGTGGAATCTATTTCAAAATAGTCTAAAAGATAAAGGAATAACAATTCAGAATAATGAAAGTATTGGCGTAGGGATGTTATTTCTACCAGCCAGCAAACTACAAGAATCTAAAAAAATTATAGAGAATGTTTTAAAGGAAGAGAATTTAGAAGTTGTAGGATGGAGATTAGTTCCAACTGTAGAAGAAGTTCTTGGCAAACAAGCTTATTTAAATAAGCCCCATGTTGAACAAATGTTTTGCAGATCTTCTAATTTATCTAAAAATGAGCTAGAAAGGCAGCTATTTTTAGTAAGGAAAAAAATTGAAAAATGTATTGGTATTAATGGTAAGGAATGGGCGCACGAGTTTTATGTATGCTCTTTATCATGTTACACAATTGTATACAAAGGTATGATGAGATCTGCTGTATTGGGTCAATTTTATCAAGATTTATACCATTCAGAGTACACTAGTTCATTTGCTATTTACCATCGTCGGTTCAGTACAAATACAATGCCTAAATGGCCTCTTGCTCAACCAATGAGATTTATTTCGCATAATGGAGAAATTAATACACTGTTAGGGAATTTAAACTGGATGAGATCCAGAGAACCTCTTCTTAAGAGCAGAATATGGAAAGATAGAATTGATGAATTGAAACCGATAACAAATAAAGATAATAGTGATTCAGCTAATTTAGATGGAGCTGTTGAATTATTGATTGCTTCAGGTCGAAGTGCAGAAGAAGCTTTAATGATTTTAGTTCCAGAAGCTTTCCAAAATCAGCCAGAATTCAATAAAAATACGGAAATTTCCGACTTTTATGAATATTATAGTGGTTTACAAGAACCTTGGGATGGTCCAGCTTTAGTCGTATTTACTGACGGGAGAGTAATTGGTGCAACATTAGATAGAAATGGGTTAAGGCCAGCTCGGTACGTTATTACTAAAGATAATCTTGTAATTGTTTCCTCTGAAAGTGGAGTAGTTAAAGTTGAACCAAGTAATATCAAAGCAAAAGGGCGACTAGGTCCTGGGCAAATGATATCTGTAGATATTATTTCACACAAAATATTAAATAATAAAGAAATCAAAACATCTGTAGCTAATAAGACTGCATATGGAGATTTGCTCAAAGAATCTAGACAGATCCTTAAACCTCAGGCCTTTTTTTCAGACCAGCAAGTTGAAGGCAAAAAATTAATGCAATTACAAACTGCTTTTGGTTATACGAATGAAGATGTAGAACTTGTAATTGAACATATGGCTAGCCAAGGCAAAGAACCTACTTTCTGCATGGGGGACGATATCCCGTTGGCAATACTATCAGAAAAGTCTCATATCTTATACGACTATTTCAAACAAAGATTTGCTCAAGTAACGAATCCAGCCATTGATCCATTACGTGAAAGCTTAGTAATGTCTTTAGCCATTCAAATTGGACACAAAAGTAATTTATTGGATGATCAGCCTGTTTTGGCTAAACATATTAAGTTAGATTCTCCTGTTATTAATGAGGGGGAGCTAAATGCAATTTTAGAATCAAAATTATCTTGTGCTCGTATTAATACTATTTTTAAAGTAGAAAAAGGGCCAAATGATTTTAAGAAACAAATTGAACAATTGTGTGAAAGTGCTAGTCAAGCAATCCTTTCAGGTAATAATATTTTAATTTTGAGTGATAAAAATGATATTCTAGATTCAGAGAAAGTTTCCATCCCACCGCTATTAGCTGTTGGAGCGGTACATCATCACTTAATTAATAAAGGATTGCGACAAGACGCATCTATTTTAGTAGAAACAGCTCAATGCTGGAGCACACATCATTTTGCCTGTTTAATAGGTTATGGCGCAAGTGCTATTTGTCCTTACCTAGCATTTGAAACTGCAAGACATTGGTGGTCGAATCCAAAAACAAAAATGCTGATGTCTAAAGGTAGACTGCCAGCTTGTAATATACAAGAAGCTCAAGCTAATTACAAAAAAGCTGTAGAAGCTGGTCTACTAAAAATTCTCTCAAAAATGGGTATATCCCTATTATCAAGTTATCACGGGGCACAAATTTTTGAAATTCTTGGTTTAGGCTCAGAAGTTGTTAACTTTGCATTTAAAGGTACAACCTCTCAAATTGGCGGATTAAGTATGGAAGAGCTGGGACAAGAAACTGTAAATATTCATTCTAAAGCTTTCTCGGAAGTTAAAACAAAGAAACTAGCAAATTATGGATTTGTACAGTATAGGCCTGGCGGAGAATACCATATTAATAACCCGGGAATGTCTAAGGCATTACATCAAGCAGTTCGAGGTTATAATCCTGATTATTATAATAGTTATCAAAGACTTCTACAAAACAGACCCCCAACAGCTTTAAGAGATTTATTAAAACTGAAGAGCAATAAAGCACCTATTGGGATTGAGGAAGTCGAAAGTATAGAAAATATCTTACACAAATTTTGTACTGGAGGAATGTCATTAGGAGCTTTATCTAGAGAAACACATGAGACTTTAGCTATCGCAATGAACCGCATTGGAGGCAAATCGAATTCAGGAGAAGGTGGAGAAGACCCAGTTCGATTTAAAGTACTCAGTGATGTTAATAAGTCTGGTAATTCAAACTTACTACCTCACTTAAAAGGCTTAAAGAATGGAGATACAGCAAGTTCAGCGATTAAACAGATTGCTTCAGGACGTTTTGGTGTTACACCAGAATACCTAATGAATGCCAAACAATTAGAAATCAAAATAGCACAAGGGGCTAAACCTGGTGAAGGAGGTCAGCTACCAGGAAAAAAAATTAGTCCGTATATTGCTACACTGCGAAAATGCAAACCAGGTGTTCCATTAATTTCACCTCCACCTCATCATGATATTTACTCTATTGAAGATTTATCGCAACTAATTTTTGATTTACATCAAATCAATCCTGCTGCTAAAATTTCTGTTAAACTAGTTTCAGAAATTGGGATAGGTACAATTGCTGCTGGGGTCGCTAAAGGCAATGCAGATATTATTCAAATATCTGGTCATGATGGTGGAACAGGAGCATCTCCTTTAAGCTCTATCAAACATGCAGGATCTCCTTGGGAACTCGGGTTAAGTGAGGTACATCAGTTACTAGCGGAAAATCAACTTAGGAATCGAGTTACTCTTAGAGTAGATGGTGGACTACGGACTGGATCTGATATAGTTTTAGCAGCCATTATGGGTGCAGAAGAATTTGGTTTTGGTACAGTTGCAATGATAGCTACTGGGTGCATTATGGCAAGGATTTGTCACACGAACAAATGTCCAGTAGGTGTAGCAACACAAAGAGAAGAGTTGAGAGCTCGATTTTCTGGTGTTCCAGAAGCTTTAGTAAACTTTTTCTTATTTATAGGTAATGAAGTTAGAGAAATTTTGGCAAGTCTTGGATATAAAAGTCTTGATGAAATTACTGGTCAAAACCATTTATTAATAAAAAATACAGATGTTAACTTAGCAAAAACCAAGGGCATTGAATTAAATTCAGTAATTAATATCAATAGTCATGTATGGACTAAATTCAATTCAGTGCATACTAATGGTCCTGTTATGGATGATGATATTTTAGCAATACCAGAAATTAGTGATGCTATAAAGTTAGAAAATGAAGTTGCGAAACATTTTAAAATTGCTAATACAAATAGGACAGTTGGAACAAGACTATCTGGGGTAATTGCACAAAAGTATGGAAATGAAGGATTTAAAGGGCTAATTAAGTTGAATTTTTATGGTTCTGCAGGGCAAAGCTTTGGTGCATTTTTAGCTTCAGGAGTTAATTTAAAACTAATGGGTGAAGCAAATGATTATGTTGGTAAAGGAATGAATGGAGGCAGCATTATTATAGTGCCTCCTGCTGGTACTACATACGAGGATAATAACCAAGTAATTATAGGCAATACCTGTTTATATGGTGCAACCGGCGGATATTTATTTGCTCAAGGTCAAGCTGGGGAACGATTTGCTGTAAGAAATTCTCTAGCTAAAAGTGTTGTTGAAGGTGTTGGTGACCATGCTTGCGAATATATGACTGGTGGCACCATTGTAGTTCTTGGCAAAGCTGGTAGAAATGTTGGAGCTGGAATGACTGGTGGGCTAGCATATTTTCTAGACGAAGAAAATGAATTTATTGAACGAGTAAACTCTGAAATTGTAAAAGTTCAGCGAGTAATTACTAAAGCTGGGGAACAACAGCTTAAAAATCTTATTGAAAATCACGCTGCTAAAACTGGAAGCTTAAAAGCTCATAGTATATTGGAAAATTGGGATACATATTTACCGCAGTTTTGGCAAGTAGTTCCGCCCTCTGAGGCTAATATTGAAGAAACTAATCCAGCTTATTCAAATAGCACAATTGCTGCTTACTAAACAGAATAGTTTTGCTTTTTTATCAAAATTTGTTATTCATAGTTGTATTATATTGACTAGTTTTAACAATATCAAATCCTATTTAATCAACCTGCAAAATACCCTACAATTCAATTACCATTGGAGTTTTATTATTATGGCTCATAGTGTTAAGGTGTACGATACATGTATCGGCTGCACTCAATGTGTTAGAGCATGTCCTTGCGATGTATTAGAAATGGTACCTTGGGATGGGTGCAAAGCTAAGCAAATTGCTTCTGCACCGAGAACAGAAGATTGTATCGGCTGCAAAAGATGCGAAACAGCATGTCCTACAGATTTTTTAAGTGTTCGAGTTTACCTTGGAGCAGAAACTACTCGTAGTATGGGTCTTGCTTACTAAATAGTAAATATAAGACAATCCTATAACAATAACATAATTCCAAAGATCATTTATTCTAAAACTGTTCTTTGGGATTATTCACTATAATTAACTTAAGCTTATTCATGACAATTTCTTCAAAAATTTCATCTGATTTTGGTAAACAAAGCGCTCTTAAAGTTATAACTGGCTTAAATAATTTCAATGTAACACAAATTAAGCAAATGGCATTAGCATCAGAAATAGCTAAAGTAACATATCTAGACATAGCTGCAGACACTAATATCATCAAACAAGTAGAATCTGTTAGTAAAATACCTATCTGTGTTTCTGCAGTAAAATCAAAAGAATTACTAAAATGTCAAAAAGCTGGAGTAAATATAGTAGAAATTGGAAACTATGACTGTTTTTATGAACAAGGACGTCTATTTAACTCTGAAGAGATTAAATTAATTAGCAAAGAGACAAGGAATTTACTACCAAATGCCACACTTTGTGTTACCTTACCTCATATTCTAGAAATAGAAGAACAAATCAGATTAGCATATGACTTACAGGAAATTGGTGTAGATATGATTCAGACAGAAGGAAAAAGCACTAGTATTTCCAAAATAGAACATTTGTCTAGTCTGATCCAAAAATCTGCTTCTACATTTTCATCTACATATGTAATTTCTAAAAAAATTCATCTTCCTATTATTTCAGCTTCAGGTATTTCTTCTTTAACTAGTCCTATCGCATTTCTTTACGGCGCATCGGGAATAGGAATAGGGACCAATATTAAACGCCTACAAAACATAAAGTCTATGGTGATGTATATATATGAAGTTCAGACAGCTATTAGGAGTAATCATCATATAAAACATAATATAAAGCACTCTATTAAATCTTCACAAATAAGTCGTCAATTAATTTCTTATTAATTTGATTAAGCTATTATTCAAAATTGATCTACATATGCTTAAATTATAGATATAATATATATGAGCCTAATTAAAAGTTTATGAAGAGGCAATATAAAAATACAAAGAAGGAATTTTTAGGCGCATGCTTTTTGGGGATTATAACACTATTCTCGGTAAGTATATGGCATGTTATTAATCGAACTAGCAAAAACAAAAGCTATAAAGTATTTGTTGAATTTGATAATGCTTATGGAATTCAAGAAGGCACATCTGTTAGATTAAGAGGTTTGCCTATTGGAAAGGTTGTAGGAATTCATCAATCTGTATCTAGCATTTTAACAAGTATTGAAGTTCAATCTTGTCATACTATTATTCCGAAAACATCATTAATTGAGACTAATCAAACAGGGCTTTTAAATGACACTATTATTGACGTAGTTCCGTTAAATGCACCCGGTCAAAAATATACTTCTTTACAAGAAGGACCGCTATCTAAGACTTGCGATAACACTCAAATTATATGTCATTTAAATTATTTACAAGGCGAAAGAGGTCTTAATTATGATGATTTAATACGCGCTACTACTAGAATTTCACAAAGATTTGATGATCCTGAACTATTTTACGGGCTATATTATCTAATAGGCAATATGCTCAAACTATCCAGCAATTTAGTAGATTGTACTGAATATATAGCATCTATTAGCTATTTTTTTAGGCTACAATTAGAAAAAAATTAAATTAATATTTAAAAGATTTTATGATTACTAGTAATCGCAAACCAACAGTCCCTGATTTCATGAGACCTGTTGCAGAACTGGAAAGTCAAGTTGCAGAATTAAAACGGTTAGCTCCTAAAAATGATAAAGTCATTGAGAATAAAATAAATCGATTTCAAGACCAACTAACTAAACTTCAAAAGAAAATTTTCAGTAGTTTAACACCTCTTCAACGACTAAATTTAGTCAGGCAATCAGAAAGACCTACTACTCTAGACTATATACCAAATATTCTAGATGAATGGATTGAATTACACGGTGACAGAGGAGGAGCAGATGATCCTGCACTTGTAGGTGGAATAGGAAAAATCAATGGGCAGAGTATTGTATTCATTGGTCATCAAAGAGGTAGAGGAACAAAAGAAAATGTTGCAAGGAACTTTGGAATGCCTGCACCTGGAGGTTATAGAAAAGCCTTAAGACTTATGAAACATGCTAATAGATTCGGAATGCCTATTTTAACGTTTATTGATACGCCTGGAGCTTGGGCAGGACTTAAAGCTGAAGAACTAGGTCAAGGTGAAGCTATTGCTGTAAACTTAAGGGAAATGTTTTCTTTTGAAGTACCTATAATTTGTACTATTATTGGAGAAGGTGGATCAGGTGGAGCTCTTGGTATTGGTATTGGAGATAGTATAATTATGCTGGAATACGCAGTATATACAGTAGCAACTCCTGAAGCTTGTGCTGCAATTTTATGGAAGAATAGCAAAGAGTCTCTTGCCGCAGCAGAAGCATTGAAAATAACATCTCATGATTTAAAAGTAATGGGGATAGTAGACGAAATACTTACAGAGCCAATCGGTGGAGCACAGGCTGATCATCAATCTGCGTCTAAATATTTAAAAAAAGAGCTCATAAAACAACTTAATATTTTATTAAAATTAAATAGAAGTCAATTAAAAACTCAAAGATATGAAAAATTTCGAAAAATGGGTGCTTTTTATGAAATTTAGCAAATTATGAAGATAGTACTTTAATCTTTCAGTCAGACTAAAGCACTATCTTCATAATTTGTCTAATATTTTAAGAGATTAAACCAACATTGCTTAAGCCAAGAATTGAAGCAGCACCAATAACATGTCCAAGACTAGTTGTAGCTAATAATTCTGGCAAACCAAATCCTTCAACACCTGAAACAGGAATAGATGGTCCTAAACCTCTAACCTTAATAGCATATCTTCCTGCAACAATAGCTAATAAATTACAAGTAATCATAACCATCGCTACTTGAGTAGACCAAGGAGATGTATGAGGAACGGCTGATAATACAAATAAAATATCCATAAAAAATTAAAAATTAAAAGTATTTGATAAATATAGAGTATTTGCGTTGTATTGTAGACGACTACAATACAAGATTCAACTTAATTATAATAAGGTTTAATATATCTTAAATGAAACCAATTGGGTAGTTAAGGATAAAAATTAAGCAAGCCAACCATAGCTATGTAATCCTTTACCTAGAAAATTCACTCCTAAATAACATATCCAAACAACTAGAAAACCTACTGAGGCTAAAATAGCAGGTTTTTTTCCTTGCCAGGATTTAGTTATTCTAGAATGTAAATAAGCTGCAAAAATTAACCATGTTATTAATGCCCAGGTCTCTTTAGGGTCCCAGCTCCAATAAGAACCCCAAGCTTCATTTGCCCAAACAGCCCCTGCAATTATTCCTATTGTTAACAGGGGAAAACCTAGTCCTATTATTCTATAGCTTAAATTATCAATACTTTCCAACAAATTCATTCTAGTTCTATTAATTAGTATATTAGATTGATCTTGAACTATTCCAGATTGATTGGAAAATGCAAATGATGGATTAGAATCTGAAGATTTAACTGTGTAGGAACCCGTTCCGACAGAGCTCCCTTTAAGATTAATATCTTTCCCTCTAGTAATGATTAGAAATAAAATAGATAATAATGAGCCTAAAATTAAAATTGAATAACTAATCATCATAATACTTACATGCATCATTAGCCAATTTGACTTTAAAGCTGGTACTAATGGAGACGCTTTTTGCATTTCAATTGGAAGCACCAAACTAGCAAACGCAGTAACAAACATTGCAACTGGAATTGATACAGCACCAATAAGTCTACTTTTAGTTTTACTTTCAATAAATAAATGAACAAATGTTAATCCCCATGCTAAAAACAAGAGAGATTCATATAAGTTACTTAAAGGAAAATATCCATTAGCAACCCATCTAGAAGAAAGTGTCAATGCAAGCGCAATATTAACAAGCAATGTGATAAGAGCTGCTAATTTATTTAGGCCTGAAATTCCTGGAAAAGCTAAGCTAGACCAGTAAACTAGCATCGCAGTAAGCAAGCCACCAAATGCAAAATTCACAGAAGAATTTTGCATTATTTCTAAATTCATTTTTAACTCCGATACTTATTTTGAATGGTAAAAGTAAGTATACAACTATATTGAAAATCAATAGTAATATAAGTAAAAAAAAGCAAGCAACTATAATTGCTTGCTTTTTTCTAAATACTAAAATAAATTAGTATATTAACATAAAGAGTTGATAATATAATCTAAGTTACCAGCATATTCAACACCTGCTTGAGCAGACATATCACGTGGAACACATAGTCTGTCACGAGCAAACGCAAATGATGCTACATAAGCAGAAGTAGGTAGATTTAAAGTGCGGTAAACTTCACGAGCACCAGCAATGCCCCATTCGTCTACTGGACCTGTACCACCAACAACTAGGCAGTAATTAACTAGACGCATATAATGATCTACATCTCTATAGCATTTGTTTACTTTTTCTTGACTATCACCAGCTTCACCTGGATTTTTCAAGTAAGAGTATTTAGCAAAACAAGCATCGCCTGCTTCTTTAACAACTGCTTCATGGTTGCTAGCTAACTTTTCAGCTGCTTCCAATCTAGCTGCTGCACGTTGAATGTTACCTTGAACAGATTCAAGATCGGAACTGGACGGGAAACGACCAGCAGCGTCTGCTGCACTGATCGTAGTAGTAATAACTGATTTCATGTTTTTCTCCTAAATGGATTAAGTACTTTTATAAAATACTTTTAAAACTTACGTTTTGAAATTATTCCAAACTTTTAGCTGATAGCTGCAGCTACTCTATCACAATAGCTAGCTACTTCAGAAGCTAGAGCAGAACAATCACCATCTGCTGTCGCCATTTTACGTTGGGAAGCAGTATTAGTAATGAATGCAACTGCAGATGCTTTCATAATACTAACAGCTCTAACTGAAGAGTTAGTAGGTACCCCTAAAGCGATGTAAGTTTCTTTTAAGCCGTTAAGACAACGATCTTCTAGTACAGAAGGATCTCCAGCAAGAAGAGCATAAGAAACGTAACGTAAAATAATTTCACCATCACGTAAGCAAGCAGCCATACGACGATTAGTGTAGCAATTTCCACCAGGTGCAATTAGACCAGGATTTTCGCAAATCATACCAGAAACAGCATCAGAAACGATGCAACTTGCATTGGAAACAATAGCATTAACTGAATCTAAACGTTTGTTACCATCTGCGATGAATTTTTTTAGAGCTTGCAGATCGCTACCACCTACATAAGCAGCTTTAGCGTCGGAATTAACTACAACTCTGGAAAATGCGTCAAGCATTGAACTCTCCCTATTATAATGAAGGACTTCACTGTTTCGACTGTCAAGTTATTTGAAAAGCCGATGTATTAGTATCGAAAGTACAATATAAAATATATTGATACAATAGTAACTAACAAAGTAATAATCTGTAATATTTACTGACGCAAGTGAGAATTTTTTACTACATATTTAATAATATTATCTTTAAGCATCATGATTTTCAATGTCTCAACAAGGAGATTTTGGGCTTGATGAAGGTCTAGTGGTTCAATTTTTTGTCTATATAAGACTAATTCAAATTCTTGTTCAAGACTTAATTGATTAGAAATATCCATAATATATAAAATTTTTACGACTAATTTTAAAATTAATACTGAGGAAAATTAACATTTACAAAAAAATATTATTGAAATATCAAAAATTATAGAACATAAAAATTCTTTTTTTGTTACGAAGTACATTTTCGTAGTATACTTTTTTTTGCATAGTTATACAAAATTATCAATTGTGAACTAGTCCATATTAATAAAATACGATTTATAGAAACATGACGTTTTAGGTCATCTTATAAAAACGTATTAGTATATCCTATAAATATTATACCTTATATAAGGTAAAGACGTAATTCCGGAGACTTAAGATGTCTATTCCATTACTCAACTATTCACTATCTACACAAAACCAACGCGTAGATGGTTATGAGGTATCACCGGGCGAAGAGCAACCTAGAGCTTATAACACAGATAATCTACCTAGCGCAGTAGAAATGGATGAAGTAATTTGGGCTGCTTATCGACAAATTTTCAGCGAGCACCAAATTCTAAGTAGTACATCCGACCCGTATTTAGAATCACAACTACGCTTTAATCAAATTAAAGTCAAAGATTTTATCAGAGGATTAATTTTATCGGAATCATTTCGGAAGTTAAACTACGATGTGAATAACAATTACAGATTTGTTGAAATCTGTGTGCAAAGAATATTAGGTCGTGATGTTTATAACGAAAGAGAAAAATTAGCATGGTCAGTGGTAATTGCTTCGAAAGGTTTAGAAAGCTTTATTAATATACTACTAGAAAGTGATGAGTATGAAGAAAATTTTGGTGATTCTATTGTTCCATATCAAAGAAGAAGGATCATAGCTCAACGTAGTAAAGGAGAAATGCCTTTTAATCTTAAAACTCCAAGATATGGAGCAGATTTTAAAGAGAAATTCGGCATGCCGCAATTTATTTGGCAAGGACCTGTGCGTCAGTTTAGACCACAAGAACAAAGACCAAAAGCTGGAGATCCAGCTTTATTCTTGGGCATGGTCAATGATCTTGCTACTGTTTAAATAAAGAAAAATTAGATATAAGTAAAGTGCACTTAGCATTAAGAAGCTTTATTTGTATCTTCCAATTTTTTAGGTGAAAAAATATAAAAAGCTCATTATTTCTAATATTATGGTATAATGAGTTAATGCAGTTATAATCCTCAGTAGCTCAGTGGTAGAGCAATCGGCTGTTAACCGATTGGTCGTAGGTTCAAGTCCTACCTGGGGAGATCCAATACATATCAAAATTTTTATATACAGTAATGAAAAATGAAGCTTGATGTTCTTTTATATAACGGCCAACATTTAGTTAATAATATTACACTACATCAATTAAATCATCTAAATATAGCTAGCTTTAGTTTTGTTTTTTTTTCTGGATTATTTACTAGCTTTAGTCCCTGCTTAATTTCAGTATTACCTATTTGTATTGTATATATTTCTGGGGAAAGCCAGCAATTCAGTCAAATAAATAAATTAAAAAATTTATTTTTCTTTTGTTTAGGTACTATTTCTAGTTTTACAACTTTAGGCTTAATAGCAACTTTATTAGCAAAAACATATTCAAAATTGTTCAATGGAATCCCTATAATTTCGGCATTAGTTATTATATACATGGGATTTAGTTTACTTAATCTTGTACCTCTTAGCACAAATCAAATAAATACAAGAATTAATAATAATAATCAGAATATAAAAATGTATTTAAGCGGTCTAGGAATTGGATTGGCAATTTCTTCGTGTAGTACACCTATTTTTGTAACGCTCTTAATCTGGATTAACTCTAGTCACAAGTTGTTTATTGGACTAATTTTTATATTAATTTATAGCATAGGTTATATTTTTCCAATTATTATTAGTATTCTATTTTCTTCTAAATTTCTAAAAATTGCATCTAATCCTTTTTTAAATACTCTATGGGCTCCATTTAGCGGCACAATATTGCTGAGTGCAGGCATTTTCTCACTCTTCTCTAGCATTTTCAAGTATTGAAAATGATTTGAAAAAATTTTCATATATTATTAAATACAATAACTTAGCTAGTATACAAATATTAAGCATCAAAACCCTAAATTAATCTTTACATAATTAAATTAGCTCAGATAATAAAGTTAAATAATGTAAGCTAATTAAAAAAATTGAAGAAACAAATTTTTTAATTAGTTAGAATCTCTATAATATTTTTGTATTAAGTTATGGAAATAATCTAAAAGATAATTGATAAAAAATAAATTTTAAATATTAGAAATAAGATGCAAATTAATTTAAGATTCAATAAAAAAGATATTCGGTGGTATCTATTAAGATTATTCAGTAATTTACAATTTTCTATAATACTTCTGTTAGTTATTGCAAGCTTTAGTGTTATAGGAACTATTATTGAGCAGAATAAAGATATAGATTTTTATCATACACATTATAGTATTTCTGATGAACACTTTACTATTTTAAACTGGAAAAGTATAGAGTTATTTGGGTTAAACCATATTTATACGACATGGTGGTTTTTGACCTTACTATTTATTTTTAGCCTTAGTTTATTTATATGTAGCTTATCAAGACAAATACCATCTTTACAAAATGCAAGAAGATGGTACTTCTATAAAAATCCTAATCAATTTAAAAAGTTCACAGGAAGTCAAGAAATTAAGGAAACTAGAATACACTTATTAGCTTCATGTCTTCAAAAATTTAATTATCATATATTTCAACAGGGGAATTCTATTTACGGTTACAAAGGATTACTCGGTAGATTGGCTCCTATTTTTGTACACGCAAGTATTATTTTACTACTTATTGGTTCAGTGTTAGGCCTAGTTAGTGGTTTCAGTGCACAAGAAATGGTTCCTTGCGGAGAAGTATTTCGCCTACAGAATATTATTGCTTCGGGCAAATTCAGCTATATCCCTCAAAATTTTTCTGCTAAAGTTAATAATTTTATAATAGAATACAATCAAGATAATTCTATAAGTCAATTCTTTTCAGACATTTCTATATTAAATACAGAAGGGGAAGAACTCAAACGTTCAACAATCTACGTAAACTCACCATTACAATTTAAAGGTTTAACAATTTATCAAACAGACTGGGACATTATTGCAATTAGAATTAAAATTAATAATACTGACACGCTACAGATTCCCTTGAAACAAGTTCTTTTACCTAATAACAATAAGATTTGGGTAGGATTGATTTATCAAGATCAGGATAGTCAGGTTTCTCTTATTTTACAAGACTTACAGAAACAAGCAACATTGTATAATAAAAGCGGTGGTAAAATCATGTCTGTCAATATAGGAAAAAGCTATCTTATTGACAATAATAATATTACATTTTTAAGTATTATACCAAGTACTGGTTTACAAATTAAAAGCGATCCTGGGCTCCCAATTGTTTATATTAGTTTTTTCTTTCTAATAACAAGTGTTAGCGCTAGCTATATTTCTTATTCTCAGATATGGATTATAGAAAAGAAACATCTTTCCTATATAGGTGGAGTAACAAATAGAGCTCAATTAACATTTGAAGAAGAATTATTAAAAATATCTATCAGAAGTTCAAAAATATGAAGATCATTTTAGGCACTATCTAAAAAATTTTTCAAAAGTTGTTGACCGCAAACTGTCCATAAACTTTCTGGATGAAATTGTATTCCTCTTAACATTTTATACTGTTTATGACGGCAAGCCATAATAATGTTATTGTCTGTCCAAGCTGTTATATTCAAGTTAATAGGGAAATTAGATCTATCGATGATCAAACTGTGATATCTAGTTGCAATAAATGGATTAGGTAAATTTGTGAATAAGTCCTCTCTATCATGATATATGTGAGACGTTTTGCCATGCATAATTTGCGGTACTTTAATTATACTACCTCCATTAATATAGCCAATACTTTGATGACCTAAACAAACACCTAATATTGGTATATATTCAGCAAGCGAAGAGATAACATCTAAAGAGATACCTGATTCAGTTGGCTTACCTGGTCCTGGAGATATTATAATTTTTTTAGGGTTTAATTTTTTTATCTTTACAAGATCAATTTCATCATTTCGACAAACTAAAACATCATATCCTAGTTCTCCAACACATTGTGCTAAATTATACGTAAAACTATCGTAGTTATCAATTATTAAAATCAAATCTTTTGTTCCTGTAATGTATTATTTAGATATACCTAATATAGGAGAACTAGGTTCCGCTTTTTCACTTATTGGCATTCGACCAGCAATATAAGTTAGTCTACCAGATTCTACAGCAAGACTCATGGCTTGGGCCATTATTTGAGAGTTCTCTGCACGAGCGATTGCAGTATTAACTAACACTGCAGCAGCACCAAGCTCCATAACTTTCCCTGCTTCGCTTGGAGTACCAATTCCTGCATCTATAATAACAGGAATTTTTGCATTTTCTATAATAATTTTTAAATTAAGGAGATTTTTCAATCCTTTACCTGAGCCTATTGGTGATGCTAATGGCATGACTGTAGCGCAACCAATATTTTCAAGTTGTTTTGCTAACACTGGGTCTGGGCCAATATATGGCATTACCACAAAGCCTTTATTTATTAGATATTCAGCAGCTTTTAATGTACCTATTGAGTCAGGTAATAAATAGCGAGAATCTGGGATAACTTCTAATTTAATAAAATTATTATCAAATTGACCTAATTTTTTGACTATTTCTCTTCCTAAGGAAGCTATACGAACTGCCTCTTCTGCATTTTCACAGCCAGCCGTATTTGGCAAGATCCAGAGTTTAGACCAATCCAGACCATCAATAAGATTAATACGGCCTAGATTTTTAGTATTTTGGGCTCTTCTTATAGCAACTGTAACAATATTTGCACCGCTAGCATTGATACTGCTAATTGCATCTTTTAGATTTTTATATTTACCTGTTCCTAACATCAATCTAGAACTAAAACTTTTGTCACTTATTTTGAGTAGATCTAATTGGTCATTGTGATTTACAAAATGTGGTAGACTAAATGATTGTTTCATTATTATTAATCCTATATACTTTTAATAAAAACTATTTTAAGATCTAGTAAGTTTTTTAATAGAATATAGCAATTACAGCTTATTAAATTAAATAGAGTTTACTCTTATAAGAAAAAACACTTATTTGATAATTATGTAAATAATTTTTAAATAACAAAATTTAATAAAGTTTGATACTCATTACAATTTTCATGATCAGACTATTTACATTTGGAATAATCACTATATTAATATTAGTGATTGCGAGAATAGCTCTTCAAAGAGCATATAAATATATTACATTAAATAAAAATATTAATACTACTGAAAGTAAGACTCGACTCAGTATTCGCTTAGTATCAATTATTCCTTATTATTTACCACTTTTTGAAGGACTCCAAAACTTTGGCCAGTATGTTTTGCCTGATTATCCTGTAGGAGCAATACCTCTATATAAAAAAATACTACTTCCAATGTTAGTTTTTTATATGAATCACGCAATATTAGGCTTAGTAACTTTTTTTGCACTTTATTATGTATTAGTACGAAACAAAAGTCCTATCCCTGTGCATCAATTAGTTCGTTTTAACTCAATGCAATCAATTTTACTTTTTTTAGTTGGTTCTCTATTTGGTGCTATTTTTCGAGCTTTTCCTATAGAATTCAGAATTAGTTTTATTGGATTAATGGTTTGTAATATGATGTTTTGGTTCGTACTATCTACTATTACCTATTCAATATTAAAGGCTCTTCAAGGAAAATATTCTAATATACCTGTAATATCAGAAGCCGTTAGAATTCAAATTAGTGGATACAGTACATAAATAATAACATAAATAATAAGGATAACACATGATACAAACAAAAAATGGCCAGGGAATAAAGTTAAACTGGTATGAAACTGTTTATTTATTGAAATCAGATTTAAACGAAGATAGAACTCTATCTATCATAAATGAATACAAAAGTATGCTAACCAATGGTGGAGCAAAAAATATTATTCTACAGCATAGAGGTAGAAGACATCTTAGTTATTCTATTAAAGATTATAGAGATGGTATTTATGTACAAGTTAATTATCAAGGAAATGGAAAACTTGTTCAATCTTTTGAAAAATCATTAAGATTTGATGAAAATATTATTAGGTATTTAACCAATAAGCAAAATAAAAATAATAAAATAGAAGGTTAATCTAATTCACGTATTATGCTTGTATTTTTGAATACAAGCATAATACGTGAATTAGATTATATATATTTAATAAATAGCTTTGGCACTGTGCTACTTTTCCAAAGGGCTACCCCTTCAGTATTATCGCCGCTACAGCATTTAACAACCGAGTTCGAGATGGATCGGTGTGGTTCCACTGTGCTATTAGCACCAAAGCATAAACCTGAAAGGTTATTTTATAAGCACAACAAATATTAGTCAAGTCCTCGGTCTGTTAGTATATCTCAGCTGAGTGCATTACTGCACTTATACTTGATACCTATATAACGGC
>ENA-ORXR01001581-ORXR01001581.1-marine-metagenome-genome-assembly--contig:-NODE-1581-length-23876-cov-24.929115_pt1 | contig 23876 bp, 20 predicted proteins | sample MGYA00237866_ERZ511479 | MGnify/ENA metagenome assembly ERZ511479 | reverse complement strand
GCGTCAAATTTAGCCAAACATATAAAAAAAATAACTTCTTCATTTGGGGTAGATTATTTTCTTCCTCTTCCCTAAATAAATAAGTTCAAATATAATTTCCGTAAAATATGCAGAAGAGCCTTTAAACCTAATTTCCCAATTCCTTAATTCCCTTTTTGTCCAAAGTCCGGCTTATTATGCCTTGCTCTTTATTCTAATAATAACTGCTTATACACATACTCCTCTTTCACTTTGATGACCAACCAATATACCCCTGCCGAAAATTCTGAAATATTGACCACATTATTGTTCGTTTTATCAAAATAAATCACCTTACCAAGTCCATCATACACTGACAGCTCACTCGTTTCGTCCAAGCCCGAAATCATAAAAACACCGTCTGATGGATTAGGATACACTGTTATATCGTCAGCCGACAATACATCTTCGACCGCCACTGTACAGATGGTCGTTACTTGTTCCTCACTATTACAATTAGGAGCATTAGCACTTATCGTTGCATTACCGCCTCCGAGAATGTGGTCGCACACCGCTTGTACGCTACACATAGAAAGTTGGCTATTAAATTCAATAGTCAGAGAACTGATAGATAATTGATAGTCAAGCGCACTAATATCAGTCAACATATGATTGCTTAAAATAACAAAATTTCCTACGGAAGTCAGGGCAGACAATCCGGTTAAATTTTGAAGAGAAGCATTAGATGCAATATTCAATCCCACAGGAGCATTCGTAATTTGGCTTAAACACGATAAGTTGGTCAGTTGTGGATTACTTTGAAAGACAATATTTCCGCCTATCGAATTGAGTTGCATGGGTGAGGTGTCTGCAAGATTACTATTGCCCATGAAAGTCAAACCACCGCCTATTGCTGCAATCTGACTCAATCCGGAAAGGTCGGTCAAGCTCGAATTGTCTTCAATAGTCAGGTTCATCTGAACAGCCGTAATCTGCCCTAATCCGGTCAAGCCCGTGAGTTGGTTATTATTGGTTATCGTAATATTTCCTCCTATAGAATTAAGTGCTTGTAACGGTCCTGTATTGGTGAGGTTATTATTATTAATAAGCAAAAAATCGCCGCCAACCGTAACAATTTCATTCAATCCGAAAATAGTCGTCAAATCCGAATTATTCTGAATCGCCAAATCACCTTGTATTTCAAGGAGACTTGACAAACCGGATACATCCGTAATGTCCGATGTACCACCCGTCAAGGGACCAATACTAAGATTTCCCATGATAACAGTACAGTCAGGGTGATCCGCCGCATAAGCTTCCACATCTGCCTGTGTATTGAAGACCACATCACCCGGTGGGCAGGTCGTCGGACAATTTGCCTCTATCTCTGCGGAGCTATTACAGCCCGCCGCGTTATTTTGTACACTAATCATGCCTCCGGCAGTGATGTGTTGGCAAATAGCATTGACCGAACATTCTGCAAGTTGGCTATTGCTAATCAAAAACACATTGCCGTCAATCGTCAGAGAATGGTCTAAGGCACTAATGTCAGTCAATACAGGATTTCCCAACACGTTTAAATTATCACTAATGCTGCTCAATTGCCCCAATCCATCTATCGTAGTGAGTGCATTATTAAGCGAAATAAATAATTCGCCTACTTGCATTAGGCTTTGTAGTCCGCTAATTGTCAGTAAGTTATCATTTTGCGAAATACCCAATCTCGCGCCTACATCCATGAGATTATTGAGCGCAATTCCGGTCAATCCGCCATTATCATCCAATAGACAATTGCCTGCTACGGAAGTCAAATTTTCCAAACCGCTAATGTCTGATAGTGCAGGATGATTGCTTACTTCAAGAGAGCCTACGGTCGTCAATTGTCCGAATCCGATGATGTTTTGCAAAGCGGCATTCGTGGTGATTTGGAGCGTACCAACCTCTGCCAATTGGTCAAAACCACTGATGCTTTCAAGGTTGCTGTTATTGAGAATAATCACCGTACCGCTCACCCAATCCAATGTTTCAAAACCACTAATTGCCGCGAGGCTGTTATTATTATTGATAAAAAAATTGCCGCCGATACTATCCAATTGATTCAAGCCCGAAATATCCGCAAGTGCATTATTATTGTCGAAGAGCAGGTCGTCTGCCACTTTTTCTATGCCGTCCAAACCCGAAATATCTTCCACCGTACCGCCAATGAGCAGCGTACCGTTTATCTCCGTACAATCCGGGTAATTAGCGGCAAAAGCATCTACACTTGCCTGATTTTGAAGGCTTAATGTACCGGGCGGACATTGAGCATTCGCATTAATAATAAATAGCAAAAAAAGGGGTAGCCAGATAAGGTGTTGAATTCTTTTCATATGTAGTCGTTTGGTTAATGTTTGAAGAAAATCAAAGATAGGTAATTCGTGCTTTTCAGATAGGAAAAGTCGCAAAAACGTAACACGGACATTCCTGTCCGTGTTTCTCGTACGGGCAGAAATGTCCGTGTTACATTACAAAATCCCGCCCATACTCCCGCCGTCAATCTTAATTGCCGCCCCATTCGTAGCCGCAGCCAAGGGACTCGCAAGGTAGGTAATCGTATGCGCCACTTCCTCCACAGAAGCAAAGCGTTGGAGTAATGAAGAAGTCCGCACATCGCTGAAAAATGCGGTTTCGACCTCATCGCGGGATTTATTTTCTTTTGTGGCAAGATTGTCGAGAAATTGCGCTGCACCCTCTGTCAATGTAGAGCCGGGAATTGCTGTATTGACCGTAACATTTGTACCTTTGGTGAGTTGCGCCAAGCCACGCGACACCGCCAAAACCGCTGCCTTCGTCATACTATACGCCACCAAATCTGCGGGTACGAGCGTCGCACATTCACTCGATACAAAAATGATACGTCCCCAATTCGCCGCTACCATTTTCGGCAGCAGATGCCGCGACAAACGCACGCCACTCATCACATTCACTTCAAATTGGCGCATCCATTCAGCATCTGAAGTTTTAATAAAAGATTGGGAGGCATAAGTACCAACATTATTCACCAAAATATCAATGTGCGGTAATTCTTTTATCAAATTATCCACCTCATTTACGTCTGAAAAGTCGGCTGCGATTCCATTCACATCAGCATCCGGGATGGCGGTTTTGAGTCGTTCAATAGCGGCATCAATTCCGGCTTGCTTTCTGCCATTGATGATGACTTTCGCGCCTTCCTTCAATAGCGATTTTGCCACCGCAAAACCAATACCTGCGGTGGAACCTGTGATGAAGGCTGTTTTTCCTTTTAATTGTAAATTCATAGTTTTATTGTTTCACTGTTATATGGCTTCATTGTTATATTGTTGTATGGCTTCATTGTTTCACTGTTTCATGGTTTTTGCTTCGCAAAAACTTTCCTTTAGCGATATAACCATGAGTCTACACTAAATACAAGAAAATTCAATTTTAACGAAATTTAATATTGTATTTTATTATTAATAATTTTATAAAAATATTTATATTTAAAAAAATGAATTTATATTATTGAAAGTAAATAAATTAAAAGTTATTAAAAAATTTAATGCTTCAATATGTTCGCCAAATGAAAAATTGATAATTGAGAGTTGATAATTGCTTTATTTGAATATTCGTAAGAATTTCATTTTGTTTTTATTATAAATGATAATTTTAAATTAATTATCAATTATTCATTCTCAATTTGGCGAAGACATTGCTGTAAATTCCAAATTCTATTTAATTATGAAAAATAAACAATTGATTATTAAACTGTGGCAATTATTGCCAATGGTCGTTCTTTTCCTCTCCGCAGGCATGTTGAACGCACAACACGACCAACAAATTATCGTCCAACTAAACGATGATGTTCCGGTCAATAAACTCATTGCTCAACATCAATACAAGAATGGGCAAGATATTGGATTAGTCTCAAAAAAAATGCTTTCTAAACGACTCAATATCTGGTTGTTGGAATTTGATAAAACAAAAATAAACGGATCGGATATACTGGCGCATGTCAAGAATAGCCGCGAGGTTGTGATAGCACAGATGAACCAACAGGTCGATTTTCGCAACGCGCCCAATGACCCACTCTACAGCTCTCAATGGCAGTACGACAATACGGAAACCAACGGCGGCATATCCGATGCGGATATAGACGCACCGCCTGCATGGGACATCACTACGGGTGGTACTACCATCACAGGCGATGAAATCGTGATAGGTATAGTAGATGGTGGCGTAAACCTGACACATCCCGATTTAATGGGAAATATTTGGGTGAACCCCGGAGAAATTCCCGGAAATGGCATGGACGACGATGGAAATGAATTGATAGACGATATACATGGTTGGAATTTTAATGAAGACAATAACGACGTAGGCAATGGTGACGAAGGACACTGGCACGGTTCGCCTGTCATGGGCATACTTGGCGCAGAAGGTAATAACGGCATAGGTGTCACAGGCGTCAATTGGAATGTAAAAGTGATGAACCTCGTGGGTAATGGTGGTGCAGATGAAGTGGTCGCGGCTTATAATTATATGCTCGATATGCGGATGGACTATAATGAAACCAATGGTGCAGAAGGCGCATTTATAGTGGCGACCAATGCCTCGCTGGGTACATCAGGTTTTGCAGAAGACTTTCCGGTATGGTGTGCGATGTATAATGCGCTTGGCGAAGCAGGTATTGTCAGTGTAGGCGCAACGACCAACTCCCGTATCAATGTAGATGTCGAAGGCGATATTCCGACAACTTGCACGAGCGATTATCTCATCAGCGTTACGAATACGGACGACCGCGACGAGATAGGAGGAGGTTTTGGAGCGACACATATCGATATGAGTGCGCCGGGTACAAGGGCATTTACAGTGGATAATTCGGGAGGCTATGATATATTTGGTGGCACGTCGGCAGCTACGCCGCATGTAGCGGGAGCAGTGGCACTGTTGTATAGCGTACCCGTTACTGCTTTCATGGATGATGCTCATGAAAACCCGAAAGAAGTAGCCCGGTTGGTCAGGAATTTTATTTTGCAGGGGGTAGATGAAATACCTGATTTGCAAGGAGTTACTGTGACAGGAGGTCGCCTCAATTTATTCAATAGTATCACACTTTTACAAGAATATTACGACGTGGAAGGCAATGTCTTTCCTAAAGATGCTGTATTCATCAATAGCGTTTCACCCAACCCTGCCACAGAGGATGTACGGGTTGAAATCAAATTATACGAAAGTACTGTTGTCACTGCAAAATTGTTAAATGCACTCGGTCAGGAAATAGACCGCCAATCACTCGGCAGGAAAAATAGGGGCGTTCATCGCACCAATTTTGATGTGAGCCAACTGCCAAAAGGCGTTTATTTTATTAGTGTAAATGCCAATTCGTTGGGAAGTATAGCGACGGAAAAGATATTTGTTGAGTAATTTCAACCTCAACCTCAAATTCAATAGAAAAAACAAATTGTAAAATTTCAACTTCGTTGAAATTACTTTGAATTTGAGGTTGAGGTTGAATTCACTCGCTATGCAGATACTTCCGATACACCTGCGCGAAGCGCAGAATGGTCGTGCGTTGTTCGGCGTCGAAGGAGTCGCGGTAGCAATTATAACTCATATAATTACGACAATCATTGTTATGTCCTAATCCGAAAAAATGTCCTAATTCGTGGATGAGTACTGCGCCATCTGCCAAGCCGTTGTAGCTCACAAATACCCGTTCCAAACCATCTAAAGTACCATATTGCTCAAATCCGTCTTGCAACACGGGCGTATAACCTTCAAGGTCATTATTGGAGCGTACAATATAAAAATTAATAGTGCGGGGTTTGTCGTTGGCTTTGCAGAGGTCGTCTTCCATTTTCTTGGATTGACGAATATTAGCGAGAATTGCATCGTGCTTGACGTATTGGGAAGAAGTCATTCTGAATTGAATACGGTCAGAAAAACTATTGGCTTCTTGAATAGAACGGCCAATGTCTCTACTCAACTCGGTCATGCCGGGTTTGGTGCGATTATAGACGACAAAAACGCTCAAATCAAATATCATTTCGACATCGTCGATGTTTTTATCAAATAAACCACTGATTTCTTTTTGACCGCTTTTGCTGGGGAGTTTGGTGACACAATCTTTGTTGCAACCAAAGAGCAAAAAGACTGCGATTAGTGTGGTGATAAGGTACTTCATAGTGCTGTGACGAGTTGTAGGGTTGATGAGTTGTAGAGTTGTTGTAATGGAACGACATATTCCAATGAAAGTTAAAATTATGGAAAAAATACATGTCGGTATGCGAATGTCATCTTTTTTACGAAATAAAAATACCACAACAACTCAACAACCCAACAACTCAACAACTCAACAACTCAACAACTCGTCAACTCGTCAATTCATCAACTCGTCAACCCATCAACTCGTCAACACGTCAATCCATCAACTCGTCAACCCGCCAACTCGTCAACCCGTCAACACATCAACACGTCAACCCATCAACTCAACAACACGTCAATTCGTCAATTCGTCAATCCATCAACTCGTCAACCCGCCAACTCGTCAACCCATCAACTCATCAACACGTTCAATCCTCCCAAAACTGCCGTCCTTCAGTGTCCAGCAAGCCCTTGCGTCCGCGTCGAACGACTTTGGCATAGCCATTTTGAAAAGGTTGTACACGGTCATAGATGCAATAAATGACAAACCTGCCTTGTTTATTGAGAAAACCCCAATAATTATTGAGTCGGGCGGCGGCGAGTCCGTTGTGATAGCTGCTTGCTTCATCAAATGCCCCTTCAAACATGGTTTCTCCGTTCATATCTATCATACGGATTTTGTTGCGGCGGGTGCGGGTACAGGCGATACGTTCTGAAAAAGGTTGTGCTTCTGTGTAAATAGGACGGATTGCCCATTTGCCGCTTTTGTCGATATAGCCCCAGCGATTTTTGCGAGATGCGGCGGCGAGTCCTTCGCTAAAATCACTTGCATTTTCAAATTTTGGATTGATTACCCAACTGCCTTCAGGGTCGATGTAGCCCCATTTTCCTTTTTCTTCAGCGCGTGCTACTTCTTCGCTGAAATTGCCGCCATAATCAAAACGATGCTGAATCACGATGTAGCCTTTCGGGTCTATATAACCCCATTTTTGCTCCAATTTGACAGCAGCCAATCCTTCCGAAAAAGGCTGTACCATTTCGTATTCGCAAGCGACTACTTCGCTCCCGCGTATATTGATGAAGCCCCATTTGCCGCGCAATTTGACAGGAATCAAGCCCTCTCGTACCAAATCGTCGGATTCGTACATTCGGTCGTATCGGTGTCCCATCAACTTATTTTCGAGGTTGATAATACCCCATTCGCCCTCCGTATATACACCCGCAATACCTTCATCAAATGGCGTAATTTTATCGTACATACAGGGAATAATAAGTGTACCGCTCTTTCCGATAAATCCCCATTTACCGTTCTTTTTGACGCCCATCAATGTATCTGAAAATGCGTCTATCATATCGTATTGTGGCTCTACGACAAAGTCTTTTTCCTGATTGCAAAAACCCCATTTCTTGCCTTGTCGAAAGGGGATGAAATCACTTGAAATTTGTGCCGTACATTGAACGGTAAGCAAAAGGCAAAAGACCTTAATAATTGTTTGTGAGTACATTATGGATTGAGAGATTGGTTGATTGAGAGATTGTTTGATTGTAAAATTGAATGATTGTAAAATTGTGAATGGTTATTTTTCTTAGAAAACAATAAGAGGAATAGTTTAAAAATAAATTTACATTCTGCAAATCACAACCAACTGATTATCAGTCAATTTTTTAATTTTAATTTTAATTCATTCCACATACACAATTCTACAATCATTCAATCACACAATTTTACAATCACATACAATCATCATTTTTATGTAAAATTATAATAAAAAACAATGCAAACGTGACATTATTAGAATTGTGACAAATATAATAAATTGTATGAATTTTTGATGCCAACTTTCAGTAGTGATTTATCAAATTCGGAGAATGTATCTATCTGAGGCAGTGAAGTGGAAAGAACCAATTCCGATATATCTTGTTTTCTATGTGTTTGTTTTTGTGAAAATACTTCTAATTATATATTTTTGCATATAATAAAATGAAAATCAATTAGTTGTGTGCTTTGAGTGTCTATTGTAAGGTTTGCTAAGAATTGTGTCGAATGTGACTTTTATTTATGCTATCTTGCCACACTTTCAAGATGATATATATGGTTGAAAATGTGTTAGATAGTTGATATGTGTAATTCAAAAAGTATCAAATACATGTTCGAGTCTCCAAAAAATACTGTGCTATTGTGACACTCTTACATCCACATGAAACCAATGGCAAGAAGGGAGAATGGCGAAATACCGAATTTTTTCATTACCTTCGCGTCGAGATAGTTAAAATTTGCTAGAAAAAATGAAAAATCTTAATTATTATTTCCTTTCTGCGTTGACAATTTTCTTTGTATCACTTACCTATATGATACATCAACAACGGGGAGGAATGATCGAGAACCAAGATTCCTGTAATGACCTGCCTACGGAAACCGCATTGATGCAGAATGGCATCATGGGGCTTGCTCCTATTATAACAGGTGAGGAATCAAAAGTACCTCAAAATCAAGATGTTGAAAAAACAACCGAAGAAACGCCAAAAGCTCCAAAACCTACAATCGTAGCTGCAAAGCGCGTTCCTAAGAATCCTTTTAAGGAGAAAAAATACAAAGATAGTGTTGCGATTATTACCGGAAAAATGCTCGGCAAAAAGGACAGAAGAATTAAATTCAAGCCTTTGGCAAATGAACTTTCTTCTGCGGAGTCGCAGAGAGTCTCTGTAAAGGACGATAAGACTTTCGAAGGAGAGATTGCGCTAGGAAAATCCGGCTATTACAAAATGTACTATCGCAGCAAAAAATACTTGGTGTATTTGACACCTGGTGACAAGTTGGATGTTACATTTGATCCGGATAGCGAGGACGGTGTAGTATATGGCGGAGAAAGTGCAGGCATCAATACTTATCTTGCAAGAAAGGATAAGTATGATGATGATAATTCGTTGGCAAGAAAGAAGTTATACAAAATGCCGTATGACGAGTTCAAGGATTTGATAGCAGCAGAGCGCAAGATTAAGGAAGATTTCCTGTGGTCGTACATCAAAAATATCAACGAAGTACCTGCTAAGTTTGTAGGATATGAGTTGGCAGATATTGAGATGGAATGGGCAAATCAATACATTGATTACAAGAAATTGCATCCGAAATACGCGCCGAATGATTTTGAGTCAATGGACAAGTTCAGTTACAGCTTTGTGAAAGAGTTGAATCTGAAAAACAGTCATTTGTTGGTCTTGAAAAGTTTTGAAGATTTTCTCGAAGATTATTTCGACTTGAAAACGGATGCGAAGATAGATGCACAGGTGCCAGCCTCCTTGAGTGGTGCAGTGATTTCGGAAAGGCATCGTCTGAAGTATGATTATGTCAAGGAATATTTCAGTAGTTCGAGTATTCGTGATTATCTACGTACAAAAGTGGTCTTGAGTCTTATTGGTGAAGACGGTACGCCTACGATGAATCCTTTGATTATGCAGTTTCGTGGCGATGTGAAAGATAAAGATTACCGCAAACTCGTCAATGATAAGTATGTGAAGTATGCTATGGTGGATGATGGTAGTCTTGCACCTGATTTTGAAGGAGTTACGATTGACGGGCGCGTAGTGCGACTCAGTGATTTTGAAGGTAAATACTTGTACATAGATGTATGGGCTACTTGGTGTGGTCCATGTAAGCACGAATTACCCTATTTTGAAATTCTGAAAGAAGAATATAAAGGACGCAACATTGAGTTTATCAGTGTTTCTATTGATAAATCAAGATTCGCATGGGAAAACATGATACGAGAGAAAAACATGCAAGGGCATCAGTTGTTTGTCAACGGCGATTTTGATTCAAGTTTCGCAGCCCTTTACAGCGTAAAAGCGGTCCCGCAATTTATACTGATTGACCCGCAAGGTCAGATTATTGATTTAACTGCTCGCCACCCGTCGGGACGGGTACGCGAAGACCTTGCGATGCTCAATCTCTAGTATTTGAGAACATTAAAGCAACACACACAGTCAAGCGACTTTATCTTATCGATAAAGTCGCTTTTTCGTTTTTAATGAAAATTCCTGATTCTATGAAATTAGGGGGCATAAATTTTAAATATTTGATAATCAATATATTATTAGACTTTGGACAGAGGAAATTAGGGAATTGGGAAATTCGGTAAATCCCTCTTTTTTAATTTTTTATAAAAAATAATTATTTACATATTTTACTATGTTAATAAAATTAGAACAACTGATAATCAATAGATTACGAATTTTAATCTAATTTCCCAGTTCCCTAATTCCCATTCTGTCCAAAGTGTAATATACGTTCATCGCTATGGTCATAGACCTGATAAAAAAACGAACGAGGGTAATTATTCAGAACATCATTACTACATCTCAAGCTGTTCATTCAAGGATGCAAAAAAAGTAGCAAAGGGTATAAGACAACACTGGGGAATAGAAAATAAAATCCATCACGTAAAAGATACCCACTTCGAAGAAGATGATAATGGTATCAGACACAACCATGCCTCTGCCATATTATCTGTCTTTCAAGACATTGCGATTAATATCTATCGTTGCAAAGGTATCAAATCCATGAAAACCGCTACGATATCTTTTGCCAACAAAATCAACAAAATCAATGAACTTTTTAACTTTTTAACTTTTTAAAGGTTAAACATATTGAAGATTTACAGAACTGACCAGCCCTGCCTCCAAAGGGGGAGATAAAACTTTGAAAATCAACTGACTCTCCCCCTTTGGAGGGGGTTGGGGGGAGGAAAGGTCTGAAAGTCAACATTCCGATAATTTCTCTTGGTGCAAAAATTGTCAAAGAACCCATTTTTTTAAACAAAATATGATGAAAGAAAGAACTATTTCAGTGATTTTGCTGCTTGCAATTGCTGTATTTTCCCATGCTCAACAAAGTGATAAGTGGGTATTTGATGCAACGATATTCAATACGGGGTCACTATTGCCCGGCAAGATTATCAGTACGCCGATACATCCGGGATTTACATTGGGGGCAGAGTATCGCTATAATGAAAATGAACGCCACGAAATTTTCCAAACCGCACAGTTGGGTTACTTTTTTCATCGCCACGCGCAGCATGGCATCCAATTATACAGCGAATTTGGCTATCGTTTTTGGTGGCAAAATGGCATCCATTTACACGCCAAACTCGGTCCGGGATACCTCCACAGCATACCTGCCGTGCAGACTTTTGAATTGGGTACAAACGGCTATGAATCCAAACGCATATCACGCGGACAGTTTATGCCTACTATTGCCATTGGTGGTGGTTATGGTATTGGTGGTCGGCAAGATTTGAGGGTATTTCTGGATTATCGTTTGTTTATGCAGACGCCTTTTGTGCGCGAATTTGTCACCTTATTACCCAATACTGCTTTGCATCTTGGGGTGGTTTTTGATTTTTAACCTCGTAACACAGACATTCTTGTCTGTGTATATGTATGGCACAGACAGGAATGTCTGTGTTACGTTTCAAAATAAAAAAATGAAAAATTTAATCATAATAACCTTATTATCAATTATTTGTCTTTCTATCGGATGTAAAGAATTAACGATAGAACCCACTCAAGCCTGCCAAATACCTGCTGTGGATAGCAGCGCGATACATCCGCGTCTGATGGATTTTCAACTATTATTGGATGAATATACGGCGAAAGGACTGCCCGGTATTTCGGTATTGGTCAATGACGATTCGGGCGCGTTTACAGTGACTTCGGGCTATGCGGATATGGATAAAGACATTGAAATGTTGCCCTGCCATGTCTCGAAAATGGCGAGTGTGACCAAGATGTATATCGGCGCATTGGCGATGCGATTGGTGGAAGAGGGCGCTTTTGAATTGGACGACCCTTTGACAGATTGGTTGTCGTCGGATGTGATTGGTAAGGTCGCAAATGCCGAGCAATCTACGATTCGTCAATGCCTCAATCACACGACTGGCGTGATGGATTTGATTACGGTCAATTCGTTTTATTTGCAGATACTCAACAATCCTGCGCGGTTTTGGGAACCGGAAGATTTACTCAAATTCACCTATAATAAGGATGCACTTTTTCCTGTGGGAACGGATGTGCGATACTCCAATACCAACCTCTTATTGGCGGCAATGGTCATGGAAGCCGCCACAGGCAGACCACACGAAGACCTTCTCAAACAGTACATCATCGACCCGCTTCAATTGACGAATACCTATTACCATTGGCATGATGACTTGCCGGATAATACGGCACAAGGCTACTTGGATTTGTACAATAATGGTACAGTACTCAATCTTTCGGAATACAATACAGGCAGTGGCAACGGCTATGGTGGTCTGTACTCGGATGTTTATGATATGCAGGTATTCACGGAGGCATTATTTAAGCATCAAACGCTACTCCAACCCGCTACGCTGGATACGATGTTGACCTTCGTGGGGATGGAAGAGGAGAAAAATCGCTCCATCGGTATTACGGTAATGAAAGACCTGCTAGAGCGTGCGCCCGATGAGTTTGCTTATGGGCATCGTGGGAGAGATTTGGCATATACTTCGGATGCGTATTATTTTCCTAATCAAGATATTACGCTGGTTTATCTGGTGAATTATGGCACTAACTCTGATACGCCGATTCGGGATGTTTTTGAGGAGTTTCGGATTGAGCTGATTGATGAGGTGTTGGAGTGAGTGCAACCTCAACCTCAACTTCAACTTCAATAAAGAGGCACTACGGCGAAAAGTGTGGGTAAATAAACTTAACCCAAAATCTGTTCGAAAATTTGTCTAAACTCGTCTGCCATTTGCAAAATCTATTGATACCCCACATCTTTAAATACCCCGTTTGCTAAACTTTTTGAGTTTCGTACTCCGATAGCTATCGGAGAAGCAACGCACTGATTTTTAGTTGATTACAAAATTCTGTGATATGCCCACGTTTACGAAACTTGAAAAGTTTAGCAAACGGAATTACTTATTTTATTTTTTTATTTAAAATTCTAATAATACATAAAATTTCTAATTGTTAATAAAATACAAAAAATGCTGTTGTCTGCCATTTGCAAAATGTCAGACAACTCGCGCAACCGAAAAAGATATGGGGTATTGATAGATTTGCAAAATGTCAGCCGTGTTTAGGCGAATTTTCGGACAAAATTAAAGCTCAATATTTTCTGACCCACAGTTTTCGCCGTAGAACCAACAAACAAAGGTCGCGCTCTTTTGCACGACCTTTTGAACTATTCACTAAAAACACACTATTAAAAAATAAAATTTATTTTATATAAATAAAAACGAAACGATAAAAATCGGTCACATTTTTTAACATTTACCCGCAGTTATAACAATGTACTCGCCAATTTTGAATTTTGAATGAAAAATTATGAATGAATAAAAATATATAATTTGTAAAAAATTTATTATCAATAAAAAACAAAGTAGTGATTTAAACCTTAATTTATTGACAGTTAAAATTTCAATTAATTTATTGATAATCAATTAATTAAAAACGAATAACGAGTCAACGAATAACGGGTTACGGCAGTAGGATTTAAATTCATTCAAAATTCATAATTCATAATTTGGCGAAGACATTATTATAAGCGGTGTATTTGTATTGGGATTTGTTTTTTGGAATTTGGCTACTTCGGTACAACCGAAAGTTTCCCGTTATTTTCTGCCCACAATGCTTTGTCTTGCATACTGATGTCGCCATCCAGATTGAGGTCAGAGCGTTTGTAATACCCGAAAGTCCCGTTATCTTCTACCCAATCCACTTTGTCGTAGGCATTAATATCATAGCTGTAATCGTCCGAAATTTGGTCCACGTCACCTGCCAACATCACCCAATCGCGTGAAGGCATTTCCTTCTGTCCGTAGCTCGTAGATACGCGGTAGCTGTCCTGCGTACGAAAATCATACACAATCGTTCCATCAAGCACTTCCACCCGTTCGGGGGACATCACGCCCATGTGATTGCGGTGTTCGATGACGATATATAACTCTTCATAATCTCCAATCGCTCTGATATTTTCAAGATTGGGGAAAGTGATGCGACCTTCGGCATGAAGGTAAGCCGAGGTCTTAGCGATTTCCGTATCGCTCGTCTTATCGGTTCTGAATGATACCAAAACCCAGTCCACGACATCCGGCGGATAGTTGGTAAAAGCAAGGCTCTGTATCTCTTCATGAAAACTCCAGGGAGACTCGGTATATGGCTGTCCGGCAGGAGTTGCCTGTCCCAAACCAATCAGTGCTTGTCCGGGCAATAAGCCACGCGCACTATTCAAATTGGCTTGCATGATTTTCTCTTCCGACTGATACGGACCTTCTAGCAACACATAAATTTCTACATCAATCACACCGTCAGAAGTTCGTGATACGGGATTGTTATTGGTCGTATTATTGGCGGTTGTGTTTGTATTATTCGGAAAAAAATCCGGTTGGGGAAGGTCTTGCTGTTGTGCACAAGCTGTCATCAACATGGTGCAAAAAGCAACGATTAAAAAATTAGGTATTCTCATAGTTGGTAATTGATAATGGTGAATTATTAATTATTAATTATTAATGGTGAATGGTGAATTATTAATGGTGAATGGTGAATGGTGAATTTTTCGCTGCGCGAAAAAACACTCGCTACTCGTCACTCGCTACTACCGAATAAGTGTCACTGACCCAATTCGTCGCTCCACGCCATCTCCGAAATCCATCCCTTGCCATACCGTTCCATCTTCGAATATGCCGTGAATTTTCCAGACATAAACATCCTGCGGAAGCAGCTTGCCATTATGTGTGCCATCCCAACCTTCTGTCGGAATGCCACCTTCGAGTACAGTGGTTGCCCAAAGTAATTCGCCATAGCTGGAGTAGATTTCAAAACGATAATCACGCAATCCTGCTGCAACAGGTTTGAAGCTATTAATGGCTTCGTGACCTTCTGGCACAAAGGCATTTGCGATAGCGATTCCATTACAAAAGCGTGGCTGAATGGGTACGGTCAAAGTATCCGTACAACCGTTTGCATCCGCCGCAATCAGGCTGACTTCGTACATCCCTTTATCTTCATAAGTAATCACAGTAGGATTCATAGAGAAAGATGCGGTACCATCCCCAAACAGCCAGCTATACGAAATCGCATTTTCAGAACGATTGGTAAAATTGACCGTAGCTTCGCTACAATCTTCATTCATTTCATAAGTAAAATCGCTACTCACTACCGGGTCAAAAAACACGGTTTGACTCATACTATCAGCGCAGCCTGCGCTGTTTTGTACACGTACTGAAACGGTATATTCGCCTTCCGAATCGTAGGTATAACTTTCGGGTGATGCACCTACGGCGGTCGTGCCATCGCCATATGTCCAGATATAATTTTCTGCTCCTTCGCTGTAGTTTTCAATCGACAAGTGTAGGGCGCATAAATCGCGCTCCAAAGCAAAATCAGCGATAGGAATAGACATGGCTTCCACCGTTCGTGTCTGCGAATCCGCACAACCCGTCCATACATCAGTGACGGTGAGGCGGACGTCGTACATGCCGTCAGTCGGAAAATCGACCATTGGTTCGGCAGTTAGGTATTCAGTTTGTTCTCCCAATTCGTTTGTTACCAACCAATTGTAAGTACATTCGGCGTCAATATTCATTGGGCGTAGTGGTACGATTGTACCCGCGCAGGTTGGTTCAGCTTCAAATTCAGCGGCAGGTGCAGGGCGCACATAAATCATATGATTCATGGTATCTGTATGGCAGCCTTTGGCGAAAAATTGGATAAAAATATTACCCGATTCATCGAAAGTATGTTCGGGATTTTCTTGCGTTGTACTGGCATTTCCAAATATCCAAACTACGCTTGTATCACCTTGCGAAAGGTTGAAAAACTGGATAATTTCATTCTCACAGATGGTATCGACATTGGGCAAGTAAGTAAAATCAGCTTCAACAGTCGTCGGTATTACGGTGACAGTTTGCGTGACGGTATCTGCCTCACAATCGTTACTCGCTACGAGCGTCAATTCGATGTCAGTCACATCATTCACTTGAGGAAGTGTGAGTTCGGCATTAGGCGTGGCGGCAAAGAGTGTATTGTCATAATACCATTGAAAATCATCAATATAGCCTTCACTCAAATTTCCAATTACTTCAATTGTACCACCTGCACAAATATCTGTTTCAGTAAAAATAACGGCTTCGGGCGATTGGAAAATCGTAACCGTATCGTGAGCAGTCGTTATACCGCAAGTCCCTTCGACAGTGAGACTTACGATGTAGTCGCGGTTGTCGCCTACGCGGTTGAAGTCGATACACGGTTCGTTTAAATCGCTGACCTGCCCGTTGCCGAAATCCCAAGAGAGATTCAGTGCATCGCCTACGCTTGTACTTTCAAAACAGATAGTCGTATCGCACAATTCGCGATTGGTCAAAAAATCTGCATTGGGCGCGTCACCTACTTCGATGGTCTGCGAAATGGTATTCGCACAGGCTGCACTACGCGCCGTCAGTGTCACGGTATATGTACCCGCCACCGGATAAGAATATTGCGGTTGCGGTACGTCAGAGCTTTCGTTATTGTACCCAAAATCCCATTCGTAGGAAATTTGTGTACTGTCAATTAATTCAAATGTTGATAAATTATTAAACGTAAACAATTCATTCATACAAACATTTGAAGGGATATTCATCTGCGGTGTCGTATTTTCGATGTAAAGTGTTATTTCATCCGAAGCAGTACATTCCGCCACCGCATCATACACCGAATACGTGAAGGTATAGCTGCCCGGCGCGAGCGCGTCGTCCACGACGCCTTGCGGCGTGATGCCTTCGCCCGACCAAATACCGCCCTGCGGCAGTCCCGGAAGAGACTGTCCTGCAGGTGCGGTAGCTTCGCAATACCATAAATCTTGACCGGCATCCACCTCTATCGCTTGAATGACTTCGATATTGAGGGTTTCGGAAAATTCACATTCTCCCGTGCCGAGTGTATAGGTTAATTGCTGAGATTCAACAACTTCAAAGGGTATTGCAAGCGTATCGCCTGCGGTATTGGTCCAAATGCCACCCGGCGGATTGGCAACCGGGTGGACCGGCTCTCCACCACAGAGGGGCGGAATAGGTTCGATTTCAATTTGAGGATTCGATTCCAAGACACTAAAGTTGTGGGAGTCAGAAGCACTCCCACAGTCATTTGTCGCACTCACGAACACAGAGTAATTGTTAGGGAACAATGTAGTGATAATGGTATCGCAAGATGCAATCGGCTGACCGCTAAAGTAAATAAAACACAACTCGCTCGTAAGGTCCAGCCCATGATCGTTTACCGTAACAAATGCTCCAATATCAATCGGCAAACAAACCACAGGCGGCACATCCAGCGTAATTTCAGGCTTGGAATGAATGGTAATCAAGGTATCCCAAAGTAAGTCAGTGCATTGGTTATTTGCAGTCAGGGCAACAGTATAATTTCCGGGGCACATAAAGTCCACTTCAATATCTTCGGAGTTTTCATTTGTGTTGTTTAAAAATGCCCAGCAACTGCTTTCGCCCGTCACTTCCCAAACAAATTTCATGGTATCGCCGGGTGGCAGCAAGTCACCGGACACGTTGTTAAACATCCCGTGGTTATCGTCGCAATGTGGTTCGGAGGATTGCGTGAAATTAACCGCTACATCCAGTGTTTCGAGTAGCGATACGACTTCGACAATATGTATTTGTTCAATGGTGTCACACTTGTTAGCTGCTTCCACTTCAATGGTGTAAGTGCCTGATTCTGTAAAATTAAAAGTCGTAGGGTTCTGGCTGATTAATTCCCAACCCTCATTTGGTTCTACGGTCATATTGATATAACCATTCGGGTCGGGAGCGCATACGGGGCTGTCATATATTTCGATAATTGCCGCAGGTAAAGTGACATCATCACCTTCACACACAATCGTTTGTAGAGGTGGCATGGTGAAAGTCGGTGGTGCGCTAATGTTAATCAGCGTACTTGCACTACTATTTCCGGCGCAGGGATTGTCGGCAACTATCGTCACTTCGTAAGCATTATCGGGCAATCCACAGGAAGATTCTTCAAAGGTCAATTCGAGTAATGCAGGAGGCGGATGATTGAAGAAATTATTCAATTCGCCATTGATGTAGATTTCGTAAGTCGTACTTGGTGGATTGTCGTCTGTGCTTTGTATGCCTATTGGAATCGTAGCTCCGGCACAGTAAAAATCATTTCCACCTGTATTGGAAATTCCTACCGCCGGATTACTGCCGTTGAATACTTCGTAGATGATCGTCGTACTATCACACGCCCCGAAAGAGCTATCTCCTGTCACGGTAACGGTGAGCAGAAAATAGCCCAACGGGTAGGTGTGTGAAAGCGCAGTAAAGTCAGTGTTCTCATAGACGGGCGATCCGTCGCCCCAATTAATCGTGTAGTAAGTGTTGTTAGTCAGCGTGTTTGAGGCGTTTATTATTTCTAATTCGTAATCGGTATTGTTGCTGTTATTAATGCAATTAATAAAAAATGAATTGCCATTTGGGTTGGTAATAGTCGCGTCAGGGGCAGGTGCTACGTTGATATCTATTGCCTCGGCGCAAGTCTCGTCTTCGGAGGTGACGCTGACGGTGTAGGTCTGTAAGTCCATATTTCCCGCGAATTGGTGGCTTACTGTTTCTCCGTTTATCTCATCGCTGCCATCACCAAAATTCCAAGTGTAAGTCGTGCTATCATTTGGTGTATTTATTTGAAAATCAATTATTTCTCCGCCGCAAGGATTTGTGTCTGAGACGGTGAAGCATTGGGCGTTTATTTGGTTTGTATTTGTCAATAAAAATAAAATAATGAGAAAAATAAGTGCTTTGCGCTGTCCACCCCCTTGCCCCCTCCAAAGGGGGAAATAAATACGCGAGTGGTTTTTCACTTTGTAAAAAATATCTTCTTCTTTGAAAGAGCATCCCTCTCCCCCTTTGGAGGAACATCTCCTTTCATCTCCCCCTTTGGAGGAACATCTCCTTTCATCTCCCCCTTTGGAGGGGGTTGGGGGGTGGAAAATGCGATTTATGTAAAAAGGTACTCTCATGGTATTGCGTGTTTGACCTCACCCCAGCCCTCTCCTAAGAGGAGAGGGAGTTTTGTGCTTTGCACAAAAGACCTTACGAATGGCTGTGGACTGCGGACTGTGGTCTGCCGACCTTTAAAAAAACAAATGACATTTCATTGAGCGATTTTTGCCGTACCGTTTGCGAGTCGGTGAGAGGCGTACATCGCCGAAGTTGAACTTAGTGGTGATCTCGTGTGAACCGTGTGTGCGTGTGCCGATACCCGTAGTGTTGGCGTCGTAGCTGTATCCAATGTGAAATGTATTGTCATTCGGCATCGTCACTTCAATGCCTCCGGTAAAAATTATAGCGTTGGTATCTGAAAAATCAAGTGGTTGTTCGCTCTGGTAAAAAGCTCCTAGATAGAACCCGTTGTACATCATGTACAGCCCTGTAGTAAGCGCGGAAACCCCGTTTTGAACATCTAATTTCAGGTTGGGCGACCACGCGAGCGTTTGTTTGCCTTGTTTGTAAAAATCCAATCCAATTACTGAACCTGCGTGTAGTGTGAAGCGCATGGGTACGCGCACATTTTCAAAGCCATAAAGCGATTCGTCTGTGTTGGTGATGTGGCTGATTGTCAAACCGATGCTGTTGTGCATCATCATCGAAGAACGCGAGCCTTGACCGCGTGTTTTGCGTCGTGTTTTCGTCTGAAACCTGTACATGATTCCTACTCCTGTGTCGATGTACGATACATTTTGTGCAGGATTTTGTGCCATTGTTGCTGTCGTCATTTCGCCGAGTGGGTTCGTGATTTGGTCGGGAAAAATGAGTCTGTCCCAGTCCAAATATTTATTAACCCATCCTGTGCGAAAACCAATGTGTAGGCTTCCATTCTCTAATCCGGGCGAATAGCTGTATGCCATGCCGATGTAGTCTGTCGTAAGGGCGGCTGCGCCGCTTTGGTCTTTCATCATCGTGATGCCGATGCCACTATTGAAGGCAGGCTCTTGCAATTCGAGGGAGGCATAGTAGGTGCGAAAGCTGTTGCCGACACCTTGCCATTGATCGCGCATATTTGCCGAAAATGTGACACCGGGCTGTATGCCCGTAAAAGCGGGATTCAGATAGGTACGTGCTGCGTAGAATTGTGAAAACGACGGGTCTTGCGCTTGTAATTCACTCGCAATCAATATGATAATTATTATCTTTATCGTTATCCAAATTCTACGGTAAAATTTTCTCATTACATGCGTGATTTATGATATACGAAACTTGAAGGACGCTTGCGAGGCACTTTTTAGTGCCTCACAAGTGTCACAATTTTTACTCAAAGAATGAACGGCAATTACTACCTGTTTGGTTGCCAACGGTGTAGCTTACACACACTTCCATGTAATCCGCAGGTACAGAAATAGTGAGGAAGCTCTGACCAAGTGTAACAGTATTTCCATCTACACTCCAAGAAATATCACTTGGTGTTGCGGGAAGTCCTGCTTCGTAAAGTGACAAGTCAAATACGCAGTCGCCATTTCCATTCGGATAGCCTTGCGTATCTACTTGAATGGCTCTGATAGCACCGGAGTCGGGCTGACCGAGCATGAATTGGGTATCGCAACCGGAGATGTTTTGTTCCGCGGTATTATTGCAATCAATACCTTGCATGTGCGAAAAATTACCAAGTTGGTCAAATACAGGTTCTTGACATTCAGGCTGACAAGCCGTGAAGAGTAATGCAGTTGCTGCTGTGATAAGGATGATTAATGTTCTCATAATACTCTGATACTTTAGGTTTTTAAAAAATAATGTTTAAATGGTTTAAAACGATGCATGTTTTAAACGTAAATCAATAATAATCAATGTTTTAAATTATAATCAACGAGACATAGAAATACCATCTGTTGTAATCATTCGTTTACAACATCCAAATTGGATTTAATATGTGTTGAGAAAAGAAGTTTAAGATTAAGTATAAGTATAAGTTTAAAAACACCTGTTTTGGCGAAGCCAAAACCTGCATTTAAACTTAATACTCAACTAAGCCGAATTGAATATAATCAAGGATACTATATGTAGTACCAATGAAAAAATAATCGTTGAGATGAAAAAAGCGATGCGAACTGCATCTGATTGAGTGGTAAAATTATTAGTAGAATACATAATGGTTTATGGTAATTTAATGAATAAATTATTATCATCTATTGGGATGCCTGTTGACAGCATACCATACTACTCTTCATACGAAAAGCAGTCTTACCATTTACCTTGAATTAATTTTGAATGAGTTAATTTTGAATGAACAAAATTACACCATTATTTTCAAAATTATTGTACTTAGAATGTTCCAAGTTCTTTGTACAGATTTTCATAATTGAGTTCCCGCTCAGATTATGAATTGATACTTGTTCGTTATTAATTATGAATGAATAAATAAATGCTGAATTTTGAATAAATATACCAAATAACCAAAACATTCATCCCGATAGTTATCGGGGCACTCATTCGACATTCATAATTACACTTTAGTTGGTATGTGCTTTTACGGGAGATGGTCGAAAAGGTTACATGAAAAGTCACTTTTTTTGAAAAAAAAGTGAAAAATGTTTTACCTTTGATTTGTGACATGGTAAAATTACACGTTACTTTGTTCTAAAATCAAGCTTGTTTCATTTCCCATGCAAAAGAGCAAATCGAGGATACTCAAATCAGACACAAAACCAAATTTATCTTGAAAAACTTGTGCGTAAATTATTGATTGATAATGTGAGTCAAGTTTGTGATGGTTTTTTTTCGGATGAATAGAATTTCGTAAATCAAGTATGTCTTCGGAGGGGTTATGTGTGAAATTTTTTGTCAGAGAAATATTCGGATTTATGCCAATTAAATCCATTAAATTTTCCATTAATTCAAAATTAAAATCAAATAAAAATTTGTATTTTTTTTCGAAGAAAGGTCGCAGCTCCTCCGAATAATGCTCAAAAAAAGGAGATTTTCCATAGGCAGATTGTATAGATTGCCAGTGTTGGTGTTGCCATTTTCGAACGTATTCTATCTGCACTTCGCGAATGGCTTGCCCTTCATTTTTACCTTTTTTGAGCGGAATGGTGAGACGCATCATACCATTGGCACCCAAAATATGAGCGCGATTTCGGTAACTACGTTTGATATAATGCTCGTGTTGTTCGATGACAATAGGCTGCCCACTACACAATTTTGCATAGTATTGTATAGGCGCGAGATATTGTAATTCGAGTAGTAGCATCAAGGGCAAAGATGCCAAATCAGGGTGAACATTTTACATTGTTTCGAGAAAAAATGGTGTCACAGGGAAAAAAGCACAGGATACCTCTGTCAAGGCGTCCCGTGCATGAGTGCTTAGTAGCATTGTTAAACAAAAATAAATCTGAATAAGGCTTTCATTTACTCCCGTGATAGAGGGTGAAAGGGAGCAATTAATTGAAAAACCAATAAGTCCTTATCACAAAACAAACAAAATTATGGGATTTTTGTAGTATTATTACATTGCAAAAAAGTTGCAGAATTTGCAACTGATTATAATTAAGCACCATGCTCGCTTATACTTCTTTTTGGGAACGAGTTGCTGAGGGCTTGAAAAACGAGCATCCCGACAAGCAACATCCGTATGAATGGAAAAAATCGGAGATAGAATCATTCATCACGGATAGGTTTTTGGTGCGTATAGATAACTATTTAAAAGCCAATCAAAAACACACCGGTCAATCTAGCCAATTTTCTTATTATACTTTTAGGAGAATTTTTCAAAATAAAGAAAAGTATAGTGCCAGATTATACACTAAAAACCTTTTTGCGTGGTATTTCGGTTGCGCTGATGCTGATGATTATTTAAAAAAAGAACAGGCTTCAAACCAACTCCAACTTGCAACAATCAATGAATTTCTCTACCAAGCCATGCAAACTGAATTCAATGCGTATAAATCTGTTCCTAAATATAGTGAAGCCGCCAAGCAACTTAAAAATTATTTTCTCCCCAGCGGTCCTGCTTCAAAAAAAATTATAGGCGTCTTAGAAAATCAAACCGCTCGTGGTTGGGTTTTGACGAATCCGAACAATCCTTCAGCATACGAAATTATTGATGTAAAAATCAAAGAGACTTTCAAAGATAAAGCCATCATCGAAACGCATGAACATTGGGTACTTCAATGGTATTGTAGCCAACAACATGACTACCGATTTCGATATAGTAATACGAATCGCCAAAGTTATATACTCAAAAAAACGGACGGTCAGTGGAAAATATGGAGCAACTCCTACCCCGCACCGGAAAAATATCTGCCACCTTTGGAGATTGACCCCGAACTAAAAGAACAAATTCACGCACAGTCCGGCTTGGCGTGTAGAAGTTTTCTTTTGGAACTCATTGAAGCGGGAAGAACAAATGTGGCATTTTATTTATTCAAGGTAAAACTCAAAGATAAAAAACACCTGAATACGATTATCATACTCAAATCACAATTCGACAAATTGATAGATAGAGTCAATAATGAAAAGATTTCTATGGAAGAGTTTTATCTTAAGAAGGGAGAAATTGATTTAAAACTACTCGACTTATTAGAATCACTTTAAGAAATTCCAAATTCCAAGTATCAAGTACCAAATTCCAAATTCCAAGCACCAAATTCCAAGCATCAGAAACCCTGAGATTTGGAATTTGGAATTTGAGATTTGGAATTTGGAATTTGGAATTTGGAATTTGGAATTTGGAATTTGGAATTTGGAATTTGGAATTTGGAATTTGGA
>ENA-ORXR01001580-ORXR01001580.1-marine-metagenome-genome-assembly--contig:-NODE-1580-length-23880-cov-169.619082_pt1 | contig 23880 bp, 22 predicted proteins | sample MGYA00237866_ERZ511479 | MGnify/ENA metagenome assembly ERZ511479 | reverse complement strand
TCGTGCCCGCGCACCACCGCATAACGCCCGCGTTCGTCGTGAATCTTGTCCACCGCATCGGCCAGCTTTCGCCGCGTATCGTAGGTGGTCTGATTCGGATCAAACAGCAACTCAGGCTGCCGAATCCCTCGGTAAAAATTTGTTAGCTTGAGGGAGATCAAGCGCAGGCTCACTCGGCGCTTCCAGGCCGCTCGCAACATGATGCGTAAGCGCCCATAGATGTCTTCCGCCAAATCCGTCGGCTCGTTCAAGCTCTCGCTCCGCTGATCTTCGTCAAAGTCGTTGTAGCGAACTTTTACGGTTAAGGTCCGAACCATCTGCTTGTCGCGTCGCGCCTTGGCCATGAGCTCATCCGCCATGCGCCGCAGCTCCGCTTCAATGTAATACTCATTCACCTGATCTTGATCGAAGGTGCGTTGCTGTCCGTAAGATTTCGCAGCGGGTTGGGTGGGCTTGACCGGCCGTTCATCAATCGCATTGGCGTGCTGCAGCACGGTGGGAGCGGTATTGCCCAGTAACAGCATGAGGTGATCCACCGAGGTGTGCGCGATCTGTCGAATATGCGTGAGACCGGCCGCGTTAAGCCGTTGCGAGGTGACGGGGCCAATCCCGGGTAGCCAGCGATTGCTCAAAGGGAAGAGGAAGTCGCGTTCGGTGCCCGGCGGCACATGGATTAATGCATTCGGCTTGCGAAGCTTGGAAGCAATTTGACTCACTAACTTGCTCGTGGCGAGGCCTTCACTGATGGTGATTTTTAGCCGTTGCGACACCGCCTTGCGCAAGGTCTCCGCCACCTCCATCGGGCTTTTTTTGCAACCCGTGAGGTCAAGATAGCCTTCGTCAATCGAGGTGATTTCCGCCAGCGGGGTGAAGTCGTAGGCATAGGAAAACATCCACTTGGAGAATTGCTCGTACTTTTCGTAGTCGCCTGGGACGACGATCAATTTGGGGCAAAGCTTCCGGGCTCGCGCCGTCGGCATCGGGGTGTAAATCCCAAATTTTCGAGCTTCATAGGAGGCAGACGCAATAATCCCACGCCGCTGACCGCCAACCGCCATCGCCTTGCCGCGAAGCGAGGAGGTGGCGGCCTGTTCGACAGAAGCGAAGAAGGCATCAGCATCAAGGTGAAGTTTCATAGGGAAGTTTAGTTTCGTGGGGTGGGGCGGGGCGGGGTCGGAATGTATTTGTGTGAGGTGAGGGGCATAGGCCGATTTTTATGGGCGAGTCAGTTGTATGCGGCGACAGCTCCGCCCGATAAGGTGTATCGATTTTTTAATGAACCGGGCGGACGTGCCGAGGTGAGACGGAGGAGCTTCTAACGGAAATGATGGGTGGGTAAAGTGACAGAGGCGTCCCGCCTCTGTGCAGAACCTGAGATCAGGGCTTGCTGAGGCAGATCGCTTGCTGAGGCAGGTCAGGGCTTGCTGAGGCAAGAGGCTACTGCGGCTAAAACCTTCCTGCAGTCAAAACCCTACAGGCTCTTTTTTCGATTGGATTCGGGCATGAGGTTTTCTTGGAGCCTAATCGAAGCGAAGGCCGGTGATCGGTAAAGGTTGATAGGCAGGTGGTCGGCAGGTGGTCGGCAGTTTATAGGCAGGTGGTCGGCAGTTTATAGGTAGGTGGTCGGCAGGTAATAGGCAGGTGGTCGGCAGGTAATGGAGGGAGGTAATGGAGGGAGGTAATGGAGGGAGGTCTGTCGAGAGGGTTCGAGCCTCTCGATCACTCATTCTTGGCGTTGGCGGCTTTTCCTCCTCCGAAAAAATGGCATGAGGCGTTTCGACTCAGCAAGGCCCGACTCAGCTCCACACAGAGGCGGGACGCCTCTGCCACTTTGACGGCTCCGAGCGAGAGACCGATCTGAGACAAGAGTCTTGCACTCAAAGTCTACGGAGGCGAAACACATCAGCCACGTTGCCTCGTGCCTCAACGGCTCAAGCTAAACCTTCCGAATTACCGCCTGAACCACGCCTTGGATGACCAATTCGTTTGCAGGAATCAGCTCTGGGTAACGCGGGTTCTCTGCGCGCAAGAAGGGGCGGTTTCGACGTGTTACGAAAGTTTTTAAGGTGCTTTCGTTATCGATCAAGGCCGCAACGATATCGCCGTTCTTTGGATCTTGCCCGTGTTGGCAGATGACGTGATCTCCGTCACAAATATGGCGGCCAATCATTGAATCGCCCGAGACTTCGAGGGCAAAGGTCCGTGCGTTGGCCCGAACCCCAAGTGTGTCGACATCTACAGAGATGCAACCCACGACGTCTTCTTCGCGATTATCGGCATAACCGGCGGGAATGGCACCAAATACCGGAATATCGACGACTTGGCCCCGGAAGGAATCCGTTGGCTTCACCACGCGAATCGAGCGAGCTTTCCCCGCTTCTTTGTAGATAAGCCCCTTTTTCAGCAGGAGCCGAATGTGATCTTGCACCGCATTAATACTGGCGAATTCGAAATGATCAGCAATTTCTTGCATGGTCGGGGATTGCCCGCCGGTTTTACGCACTGTGCGGTCAATAAAGTCGAGAATCTGCTTTTGGCGTTTTGTTGGTTTTAAATTCATGGAAGTCCCTTTGTTCTGTTTAACACGGCTTTTTTTCAAGCCGTTCACCCTGTTTTTTTTTAATCGTCTATATATATGTACGGTTTACATCCTGTAAAATACAGTATGATGTCAACCGAATATTCGTCTGTTCTTGAATACAGTATCACGTACTTTTAGTTACTGTCAATACATACAGTTAAAATATATTTCTGGCATTGTGGGCCTGAAGAGTGCGTTGATTTTCGCTCGAAACCTTTGTTTTTCTGCCAACGGGCTAGCATTCCGGGTAACGAGTTCCGAAATCCGAACGGAGTAATATGGGAAATGGGGGAAGGATGTAGAGGCGGAAAGAGTAGAGAAGTAGAGAAAGAAGTCGGGAAAGAGGTAGGGAAGTAGGTAGGGAAAGAGGTAGGGAAAGAGGTAGGGAAGTAGGTGGGGAGAATTTTACGAGACGTCTCGGTTAAGAGGAAGTCGGATTTTTTTATAAAAAAAAACGCCGCCTAAGTGAACCGATATTAAAGCAGTTCTCAAAAGCGGCGACCCCTTGTGCGTTGGAGTTGCCTATTGATCGCTTGAAGCGTCCTCTCCTTACCGCGAAAGGCAAAAATATTTTTCAACTCGAATCCACATCGCATATTCGGGCTAGCCATCTTTGCTCGGTTCTGTTTTCCTCTGGATATGACACATCGGGTCCAGCTTCTTTCTGATCATGTGGCGAACAAAATCGCCGCCGGCGAAGTCGTCGAACGTCCCGCCTCGGTCTTTAAAGAGTTGATCGAAAATGCGATCGACGCTGGGGCGACGGACATCAATGTCGAGGTGCTCATGGGCGGATGCCGTCTCCTGAAAATCAGCGATAATGGCATTGGGATGAATCGAGATAACGCGCTCCTCGCACTCGAACGCCATGCCACCAGCAAGATTCGGGATGTAGATGACATCGAACAAATCAATACCTTGGGCTTTCGTGGAGAAGCCTTGGCCGCCATCGCGTCGGTATCCCGCTTTGTTCTTCTCACCCGGGCTCGGGGCGATCTTTCCGGCACAGAAATCATGGTCAACGGCGGGAAGATCCAAGATGTCCGCGATGCCGGTTGCCCCGAAGGCACCGAGATCGCGGTCCGTAACCTCTTTTATAATGTCCCGGCGCGGCGCAAATTTCTTAAGGCGGAAAATACCGAGCTGTCCCATATTCGACAGGTGTTTTTCGTCTACGCCTTGGCGCATCCAGGACTGGCGCTCCGCTTGCTTGCCGAAGAGCGCGAACTCTATAATCTCCCGGCGGCTAAAACCCTCCGGGATCGGCTCACCGCCTTGTATCCCGCCGACGTGGTGGATCATTTGCGCGAAGTCGACCACGAATGGGCTGGGGGACGGGTGCATGGTTTGGTCGGTCTGCCGCAAACCTCGCGCAGCGATAAACGCGACCAATACGTGTTTATCAATGGGCGTCCGAGCTCAGCCCCATTGATCGGGTATGCGATCGGCGAGGCCTATAATGGCTTGTTTCCTAAAGGACGTTTTCCGGTTGTCTTTCTTCATATCGATGTTGATCCTTCTGCGGTGGATGTGAATGTGCACCCCATGAAGCGAGAAGTTCGCTTTCGCAAAGGAAATGACGTGCGGGACCTCGTGATTCAAGGCCTAGCGAAAGCGCTGTCTGGCGAAAGCGGGACGGGTGAGGGCGGCGGCATGGATAAAGGGGAATCGGCTCCGTCAGAAACACCGGCTGTGGATTCTGGCATCTCAGGTTCAGGGGCTACTTTAGGCTCAGGGGCTTCTTTAGGCTCAGGGGCTTCTTTAGGCTCAGGGCTGTCTGTTGGCTCAGGGCTGCTAACCCCGATGCCTCCGCCGCCTCCGGCTCAGCGCCCGGATGGTTCCGTGCCGGTTCCGCCCATATCGCCCGAGCTTCTTAAGGGATTGCGCCCCGATGGTGCCGCCTACACTGGAGCCGCCCATACTGGAGCTGCCCATACTGGAGCTACGCCAGAAGCCCAGGCTCCGCAGCATCATCCTGTGCAACCGGAATTGGTCGCCCCTGACGAAGTCGCAAATCCGTCTCAAGCCTCTGCTCGCCAAGGGCCGCGTGGACCCTGGCAAGAAGTCCGTATCGTCGGGGAGATCAAAGGCGGCTTCGTGCTACTCGAAACCGATCAAGGCCTCGTGATCATGGATCCCGAAAGTGCGCGCGAACGCGTCTTGTTCGAAGCCTATATGGATTCTGTTTTAGCGGGAAGCGTGCAGAGCCAAGGGCTCCTGCCTGCCGAAACCGTCTCTCTCGCCCCAGCGGACGCTCGACGGGTTCGCGAGCAACTCGATTTACTCGAACGCATGGGCTTTGGCATCGGAGAGTTCGGTGGCGATACCTTTATGGTCGATGCCATGCCCGCCTTCCTCTCCGAGCTAGCCGCGAAAGATATTTTAGCCGATGTCGCGGCAACCTTTGAGCAGTCTGGTAAGCGAGGCGGGACAGAGACTTGGGCTGAAGAAGCCGTGGCGCGAGCCACCAGCCGGAGTTCCAGTCGACGTCGTGAAACCATGGCGCCGGCTGAGTTAAGTCACTTGATCGATCAGCTTGCGGCAGCCCGCATGCCCTACGCCTCGCCGTCAGGAAAGCCCACTCTGATCTTCCAAAGTTTCAGCGATATCCAGCGTAAGTTCGGTCGGAAATAAGGTGCCAAACTCATTCGAATCAAGCGGACGATGAGCCTGGGAGCTTCGACGCCCCCGTCGGCATGCGAGCAAGTGAGTTCATAGGCAAAGGCCGGTTCCGGGCTGAAAGCAAATGTATGTTTCGATGCAAATTCTCCAACGTCCTCTACTTGCCCGCGACCCAACAGTCTGGTACTATCCTCCTATGACGATGCTGGAACAATTGAAAACCCTGTCTAGACCGGAAGCCTTAGCAGCTATGGAAACGCTATGGACGCACCTTTTAGAGTTAGGAGAAGAGCCGGCTTCACCGGAGTGGCATGGTGATGAACTCGCTAGGCGTGAACAGCTTGTCGAAAAGGGCGAAGCAAAGTTCGCAGACTGGGATGAGGCGAAAAAGAGGCTCTTCGGCCGGACGCAATGACGATTGAAATCCTAGACTTGGCAGAAGAGGATATTTACCGAGGCTACGTTTTTTATGAAAATCAGGAATGTGGAGTTGGAGACTACTTTCTCCACACAATTTTCGCAGAAATCGAATCTCTCCACCTCTACGCAGAAACTCATGAGATGCATTTTGGGAAATATCGCTTGCTCTCAAGGGTATTCCCCTTTGCCATTTTTTATACTGTCCTCGACAGCACACTAAAGGTTCACGCGGTACTGGATCTCCGCCAAAACCCTAGCGACAATTCCAAACGATTACATCAGGATTGAATGAGGGGAAGGGATCATGCAGGACTCATGCCCGCTTTGTTTCAGTGTTTCAGGCTATCGGCAAAGGCCTTGATTTCCGCAAAAATTTCCGGGCCTGCGGATTGAATGACGTCATCATGCCCCGCGCCCTCAACCCAGCGCTTCCGCTTGGGCTCGTTGGCCGCGGCAAAGAGTTTTTCTCCGTGGGAAAATGGGATGACCTCATCCTCGGTTCCGTGCATGATGAATACAGGGCAATCGACCCTGCCGATCTTTTTAAGGTTTCTAAAGCGGTCCACTGGGAACAGGTTGATCTTGGTCACCACGATCACGATACTTGTAAACGCCGCCTCGGTGATGAGTCCAGCGACGGGGTAGCGGGTCGCGAGCTCTACGCTGGGGCCGCTGCCGATCGATCGCCCGTAAAGCAGGATGCGCTCCGGTTTGATGCCTCGGCGCATAAGCTCTTGGATCGCGGCTTCGGCTGCATCATACACCGATTTTTCGGAGGGCTTACCGCTGGTTAATCCATAGCCGGTGTAATCATAGAGCATGACTTGAAATCCAGCTTTTTGCAGATCCTTTGCGAAGGCCAGGCCGTGGCCGAGGTCTTCACCGTTGCCGTGTGAAACGAGGAGGGTGTGTCTAGCCGTCGGGTTTTCGAATAGACGCGCTGCGATGCTTGCGCCAGCCGGGCTGCTGAGTTTGAGGATCTTTTCGCTATCCGAATAACTCGGGGAGGGGGCGGGGAACATCAGTTTGTTGATCAGCAATAAGCCCACCGCAAAAGAAACGATATAGATGAGAACCGTGATGCGGATGAGCATCGCAACCACATGCTTGCTGGAGATTAGCCAGGTGAAGAACGCGCTCATGGTAGCTCCAGGTCGCTTCCCTGTCTTTTCGCGGTATGAAAAGAGTTGAAGGGGTTCGCTGGGTAGAACATGTTCATATCATCCCGAAACTGTAAGAAGGTGCAAACTTTATCTGGGCCTGAGCATGGCCGAAGCCTCCCCACTTTGAAGCGTACTCGGCTCATTTTTTCATTTAAATCGGTTGTCACGGCGTCTTCTTTTTCGGCTGCGGGTTACGGATAACCTTGGCGGCTTTTACGTTTAAAAAGTCACCACAGCTTTCACACCAGAGGTGCCAAGGATAATAGTACGAGGAATCTTTTTTCGACTTTTTAGTCTCGCGGCGCTTCATAGCATGACCACATTTTCGGCAAGGATCGCCTTCCTTTTTAGGTTTGGTGCCCTTAGCTGGTTGGCTTTTTGCCTTGGATGAAACTGAGGAAGATGAAGGTGAGGAAGATGGAGATGAAGGTGAGGAAGATGCAGCTAGGGAAGACGATGCTTCCTTCGCACCTACATAGCCTTCGTCTTCAGGCAAGTCGCTGCCGCGAAGGGCTTGGGAGGCGAGTTCGTCGCATCGTTCATTTTCGGTAATCCCAGAATGACCTTTCACCCAGATCAATTCGACCTCGTGGCGAATGTAAGCGCGGAGGAGGCGTTCCCATAAATCGGGATTTTTAACCGCTTTCCTTTTACGTTTCCAGTTCTTCGCTCGCCAAAGAAAAGCGGTGCGTTGGATGAGAGGGTCGAGAACATAGCGGGAGTCGCTATGAAGAAACACGGTGCAGGGTTTCTTAAGCGCTTCCAAAGCGACAATGACCGCCATAAGCTCCATGCGATTGTTGGTCGTGTGCCGAAACCCTGCGGAAAGTTCTTTTAGCCGGTCGCCAAAACGTAGGACCGCGCCATAGCCTCCCGCACCTGGATTTGGTTCCGCTCCACCATCCGTGAAAATCGTCACCCGCGGGCGCTGTCCTGCAGCATTCTCTGGCTCAATGAACGAGAGTGTGATGGTAGGCACTCGGGCCACGGCAGTCCAAAATTCCAGCTTGATTTCCGACCACGCCACATCGGCATCTTCGGTTGGGCCGAATTCAAAGGGGTAGATCTCCAGTGTATAAACCTGATGCTGCAAAGCTGCCATTACCGTCATGTCGATGCAGGAACGAAGAATCTTGCTTTTAATCGGCGCCTTCCAGTGAATCCGGGTAGGGAGATTGAAGAAGAAGTTGGGCTGTCCTTGTCCCTCGTCAGAATCGGTAGACTCTGCTTTTGAGACAAAAATCCGACCTGGCTCCAACCTTCCCGCGTCGAATTCGGTCTGTACCGCCGCCGCGTTTTTAGGAAAGCGTTCATCCAAGGCCCGCGCTTGTGAGGAAGGGGAAACCCCGATGCAATTTATTTCTCGAACCACGGCGCGAAGCCCTTTTCGCTCGGGTAACGATGGTTCTTTTGGTTGCGCTGACATTTACTCCTGTTTACTTGACTGCGTCATCTCGATCAAGCCAATCTGCACCCTGGGAACACGTTTTGCCTTTGGTTCAACCGCAGCGAACCAGACTCGGGGTTGCAGCCCCGAGCTATGAATCGTGATCCCCTCCGGGGAGCTGAAGCCTTGTAGGTTTGACGACTTCGTGGCATGTATACGATGGGCGTTGCCCGTCGCAATGTTGTTATCGCTTTTCAGGCGAACCAATCTAGGAGTCTGTCGGACTTAGGCTTTCAAGCGAGGATTTCTCAGTTTGAGACCAGACGGTTTGGACGATTCGTGAGAATAGTTGAGACTATTTGATCGATTCGTACGGATCGTATGGGCCAAAGTGAGGAATTCGCAGCCGAATCTGCTAAGTCCGACATGCTCCTAGGCCGGCCTAGATTCCTGCCACCCAATGGCAGTATTCTTGTCAGAGCTCGCCACCCAATGGCAGGTAATCGGAGAACGGCTCCCAGCCCCGCACGTCGATTATCCCGTTACTGCGGCGGAGATGAGGGCACTGCGACGCGACTATCGGTCGTCGATCACGGAGTCCAACAAAGGATCTCGCCTATCAGGCGCGCAGGGCTTAGCTGAATCCGGGGAACCTCCTGCTATGATGGGTCTGATACCAATGGCACTTAGATAAGCCGATTTGTATCAAAAATGAGCGGAAGTTTAGACGGTTAAAGGCGCGTAGCGCTGACCCATTGATAGCCATGGTTGACGAACGAAGTGAGGAGGCCGTGGTCCCGGCGGATTCCGCCTCTAAGCCGCGTAGCGGCGACACCCAACCGGATGAAAGGCGTATGATAAACGATGCCTAATAATTTTGGGACCTTCGTTTTAGTGGATTTCGCTCATTACAGGATATAAACAGGATTCAAACTGGGCGGGGCTACGTTCTGCGCCTCGGTTCGGGTTCTCTCACAATATAACGCCTACCCCTCGTTGCCTCTTAGGTCTGCACTGAACCCGGCGCTGCGGCCGCTTCGCGGCCTTGCACACGGGCTACCATATCCCGCCCACGTTGGGGCGGATTCCCACAATGTCACATGTCGCAGAAAATAGGCTGGACCGCCTATCTAAGTGCCATTGGGGTCTGATACATCCTCGAGGTGAGCAGCATTTGTATTTTTCAGTACGCTTTCGGCGCAGGCCAAGAGGCGATGTAAAAGACAATGTCAGGCTTCGTGGCTTCATCTTGAACTCTAGGCTGGTGCAATTAAGCCATTAAACTGGAGGGGGATCAAAAGATCCAGTGTTGGGTTTTTATCGAAAATACTTGTCGGCAATCTCAGAATTCTCTAATTTCGCAGCTTAGAAAACGTTCATGTACCCTTTGCTCATATTTGGCTTACTTTTCGCAACTTGGCTTGTGCTGTCTGGGCTATTTGACGTTTTTCACATCTCCTTGGGCCTGATTTCTTCTGCTTTGGTGACATGGATGTCCTCGGATCTGCTGTTTGAGGACCGTCGCTTACGGATTGCAGATCGAATTGCTCGTATACCGCACATCATCAGCTATACGACCTGGTTGATGAAGCAGGTTGTCCTTTCCAACATCAATATGCTCAGATTTGCCTTCAGCCCATCGAAAATCGACCCGGTCATGGTTTGCTTTAAAACCGAGTTGAAAACTGATTTTTCGCGCTTCATCCTAGCGCAGTCCATCACCTTGACCCCTGGAACCGTCACGGTCAAAATCCTTGGGGATGAGTTTTATGTGCACGCAATCGAGCCTCAAAAAAAGGGGCGCATCGGGGCTCAGATGGAGCGTCGGATTGCTCGTATTTTTGAACCGCAAAACCCGTACTTTTTGGATGAAGCCATTCTGGCGGCGGAAATCGAGGCGATGTCCTGATGATGTATACGATCTTCATCGCCGGCGGGGTGTTCCTTTTCGCGCTGATGCTTCCCATTTTTTATCGAGTGATTAAAGGGCCTACCGCGATCGATCGCGTGGTTGCGGTCAACATGATCGGCACCAAGACTGTGGTGTTGTTGCTCATCATTGGGGTGCTCTTCGGCAACCTACCCATGTTCGTTGATTTTGCCTTGGCTTACGCCTTGCTCAATTTCCTTGGTTCTTTGGCTGCCGCAAGATTTATCCATCAGGCTCGGATTCGAAGTACCCAATCCCATCCGATGATGCCAATCGATCCCGAAGCCATTTTGGAATCTATCTCAGCTGAGGAGGCGAGCTGATTTCGCCGTGACATCATGGATATCTTCTTTCACATTTTAAGCACGATTTGCCTCGTTTTAGGACTCATCTTTTTTCTGGGTTCCTCCATTGGCTTGCTTCGCTTTCCTGATTTTTACACTAGGATGCATGCTGCTGGGAAAGGCGATACGTTATCGACCCTGCTCTTACTTTTATCGATTGTATTTTATGGGATTAAAGATGCCTCGTTGCTTTCGATCCTTGTCGCGGTGAAAGTTCTCGCGATTGGAATCTTTATTATGTTCACCAGCCCGACGAGCACCCATGTCTTGATGAATGCAGGCTATGAAGATGGCATTCGTCCGGCGCAAAAGCCCACTCGCAAAGGGGCTGCAAGTGAAGAAGATGCGTCATCGGCTTCCGATGAAGGAGATGCGACCGCATGATCTTAACCTTTGATACCGTCGCCCTCATTTTGTTGGTTATTACCGCCATCATGGCGCTTAAAATCCGTGATCTACTCGGCGCCTCCGTGGTGCTTGGGATTTACGGTTTTCTCATGTGTTTGCTTTGGGCAGACATGGGCGCAGTGGACGTTGCGTTCACCGAAGCCGCGGTGGGTGCTGGGGTGAGTACGGTGATTTTAATCGCGACGGTGTACCAAACCACCCGGCATTCAAAAGATTAGGTGAAGACGATGCGCGTAAAACCTATCAAAGTCTTTGCCCTGCTCGCGGTGATCTGCGTCGGTAGTCTCCTGCTTTCCGCCATGGGGGATTTCCCAGCTTTCGGAGATCCGAATTCTCCTGCAAATGCAGGGCAATTGGCTACGCACTATATTACGCAAGTTCGGGTGGAAACAAAGGTTCCCAATATCGTTACCGCCGTGCTCGCAGATTACCGTGGTTTCGATACCATGTTTGAGACGGTGGTTATTCTTGTGGCTGGACTTGCGATTCTCGCCATTTTACGTCGCCCAGCCTGCGAATCCAGTCGGCGTTTTGCGGAGATTGCCGCCATGAAATCGCATGTGGATCTTATTCAGGTCACGACCTGCCGACTCTTGATTCCCGTGATTCAGCTTTTCGCCTTGTACGTTATCGCGCATGGTCACCATAGCCCGGGCGGTGGTTTCCAAGGCGGGGTTATACTTGGCGCAAGCTTCATCCTCATGGCCTTAGTCAATGGCTTACGCGCCACATTACTGCGGTTCTCGGAGAAGAAGGCACTTTTTCTCTCCGCCGTGGGAGTCATTATCTTCGCGGGAACCGGCCTGATCTGCATGTTGCTCGGCGGGAACTTTCTCGACTATGAAGTACTGCATCAAATTCTGCCATATACCGATCCGGTGATGGCCCGGTCACACGCGATGCTGATCGTTGAAATCGGGGTTGCCTTCACCGTGATGTCCATCATGTTTCTCATCTACGCGGTGCTTTCCTCCGGTGGCGAAATGGAAGGCGGACTCTAATGGACGCGTTTCTAGAAAACTTTAACTACATCGTTTACGTGGTGTTAATGATGATCGGGCTTTATGCCATGATCTCGAAAAATAACTTGATCAAAAAGTTAGTCGGGATGACGATCTTCCAGTCCGCAATCATTCTCTTTTATGTGTCCATCGGCGCAAAGGAAGGGGCAGCGATTCCCATTTTGGATCACCACCAAATGCATGTAGCTGCAGCGCACGATGACCATGCGGACACGCATAAAGACAAAGCGGACACGCATGAAGGCGAGCATGCGGATACGAAAATTCACAAAGCGGACAAGCATGCTGCCGGTGCGCACTCAAATCACACGTCTGCCGAGCACGCGAGCACGCACACGGACAAGCTCGAGGCGCCGCATGCAGGCGAGCACGGCGATCACGATGGGCACCACGGTAGCTCAGAAATCAACCCCGCGAAATTTTCCAATCCGATCCCACACGTATTAATGCTTACTGCGATCGTGGTTGGCGTGAGTACCCTTGGGGTAGCGCTGTCGATTGTACAGCGGGTCCATCAGGGCTACGGAAGTATCGAAGAAGATGACATTTTGAATCAGATCGGACCCAACACAGATGGCTGATCAAATTCCCGTATTAATCATTCTCGCCCCGTTGTTTGGGGGGATACTTGTTCTGCTTTTGGGGCTGCGCTATCGCTCCGTCTGCTTCCCCATCGCCGTCGCTTCGCTCGGGGTTTCGCTCTTCAGCGCCTTGCATACCTTTCGCACTGTTCTACTTGAAGGGCCTCAACGCTACTTCTTAAGTGGTTGGGAGCGTGGTGGAGGTTTTGCCGTCGGCATCGAATACCGTATTGACCAAATTAATGGCTTGGTGCTCATCATGATCGCCTTTGTCGCCTTGTTGAGTGTAATTCACAGTCGTTCACGCGTTTCGGTGGAAACCCCGGCCAAAGTACCGCAGGTCTACATCTTATCCCTCTTGCTCGTGTCCGGTTTGTTAGGCATGACGATCACCAACGACGCCTTCAACCTGTATGTCTTGCTCGAAATTTCCTCCTTGAGCAGTTACGCGCTCATCGCGATTGGATCACGTCGCTCCGCACTCTCTGCCTTTAACTACGTGATCATGGGCACCATCGGAGCCTCCTTTCTCCTGCTCGGTGTCGGCTATCTCTTTATCCAGACCGGTACCCTCAACATGCAGGATATTCACGGCGCATTGATGGCCGAAGGGCTAATCAACGCCCCCAGCATCAAAGTCGCGCTCATGCTGATTCTGATTGGTTTATGGATCAAGATGGGGCTGTTCCCGCTGCACGGGTGGCTTCCGAATGCCTATAGCTATGCACCTTCAGCCACGGGCACCTTGATGGGCCCCTTGGTGACTAAGGTAATGATTTACATCATGATTCGCATGATGGTCAGTGTCTTCGGAATCGATTTTCTCTACGAGCAGCTGGCTTGGACCAAACCGGTGTCGCTCCTCGCGAGCATCGCGATTATTGGCGGATCCTTCCTAGCCGTTTCTCAGACAGACCTGCGCAAAATGCTCTGCTACCTTATTGTTGCCGAAGTGGGTTACATGGTCGGTGGGGCATGGGTCGGCAATCTCAATGGCATGACCGGAGCGATCTACCACATTCTCGGCGACGCGCTGATGACGCTCTGCCTCTTCTTCGTGGTCGGCATCGTCGTCGCAAAAACCGGTGAACACCGCCTAAGTGCGTTCAAAGGGCTTTTCAAATCCATGCCCTTGACCATGGTCTGCTTTGTCGTGGTGGCACTCGCTATGATCGGCCTGCCTCCGACCTGTGGCTTCTTCAGTAAATGGTATCTGGTTCGCGGTGGACTCGAAGCGGGACAATACCCCTTCGTAATCGCGCTACTCATTTCAAGTTTGGTCAATGCCGTGATCTTCTTCCGTCTCATCGAATTCGCTTATTTCCAATCACCCGACTCTGATACCGCAGAAGCACATGGTGCCCATGGAGAATCTGGTGCCCATGGGGATGAAGGCGAACACAGCGCAACCGCGCATGCCCACACACCGGTGCCGATGAAAGTGTATCGAGTTGATCCCGATCTCGACGCTGATTCCATTATAACCGAAGTCCCTTGGGGCATGAAAGCGCCCTTGTTGATTGTGGCCGCATGCTTACTCCTTCTCGGCATCTTTAACTCAACCGTGACGGCTTGGATTGCCGACGGCTTGAAAGGGGTGGGCTTCTAATGTTGACCAATACCAGTACCTTACCGCTTTTAGCCTGTTTCGTTTCCCTCTGGGGCGCGCTTGGCATTGTACTGCTTCGCACTCGCCCGAACCTGCGTGAGTCGATCACCCTCATCGCTGGAGTGGTGAAATTTGCCCTCATGTGCAGCATGATTCCTTGGGTGATCCAAGGCAATGTTTACGAGTTTGTTTTGGTCGAACTCTTGCCAGGGATTCCAATTCTTTTCCGCGTCGACGGCTTTGGTTTGTTGTTTGGGCTGGTGGCATCCTTCCTTTGGATTCTCACCTCGATCTACGGCATCGGCTATATGCGTGGGCTCAAAGAGCATTCGCAAACCCGCTTTTTCACCTTTTTTGCCGTCTCGATGACGGCCACGGTTGGTGTCGCCTTCGCGGGTAATCTCCTGACTCTGTACCTCTTCTACGAGCTTCTCTCCATGGCGACCTATCCTTTGGTGACGCATCACGGAGATAAGGAAGCGCGGAGTGGGGGACGGACCTATCTGACCTACCTGCTCACCACCTCGATTGGTTTTGTCTTGCCGGCCATGGCCTACTGTTATCTCAAGTCAGACGGGGACATTCTCTTTACCCAAGGGGCCAACTTTGCTGGCGCTCTCGGTGGCGGCGAAATCACCATGCTGCTGCTCCTCTTTGTTTTCGGCTTTGCCAAAGCTGGGGTGATGCCATTTCACAGCTGGTTGCCCAATGCGATGGTTGCGCCGACACCGGTCTCTGCTCTCTTGCACGCGGTTGCGGTGGTAAAGGTCGGCGTATTCTGCATCGTTCGCGTCTTCACCGGAGTGTTTAGCGTCGACCTGCTCGAAACCTTGGGCAACCCCGAATTTGTGACCTACATCGCCGGCTTCACCATTGTTGTTTCTTCCTTGATTGCCCTAACTCAGGACAACTTGAAGCGTCGGCTTGCTTTCTCCACCATCGGGCAACTGTCCTACATTATTCTCGGTGTCTCCTTTCTGAGCGCCAATGGGGTGACCGGCTCTGGCTTGCATATTGCCACTCACGCTTTCGGGAAGATCACTCTCTTTTTCTGTGCTGGAGCGATCTACGTTGCCAGTGGAAAAAAATACATCAGCCAGATGGTCGGGCTCGGGCGTCGCATGCCGTTTACCATGACCGCCTTCCTGATCGGATCGCTGAGCATCATTGGCTTGCCCCCATTCTTCGGCGCGTGGAGTAAATGGTATCTCATCCTCGGAGCCTTCGATACACAGAACTACGTTATCGTCGGCATCTTGATTCTAAGTACCTTGCTCAACATCGCCTACTTAATCCCTATCTCCGTCAACGCCTTGTTCCGTAAACCGAGCGAGGAGCAAGAGAAAGCCTTCGAAGAGCAGGGCATCGGGGAAGCGCCGCTGGCCTGTGTGATCCCACTCTGTCTCACCGCCACGCTTTGCTTCGTCTTATTTTGTTTCCCAGACGTGGCGTACCGTCTGGCGCATTGGATTGCCGGTTGAAAGGACGCGACGTGAACGAAACCCCTTCATCCCAAACAAACTCTTTAGCGGAGGCTGCTGATCATGGTCAGGCACACGGTCACGGCCATGCACACGGACACGGCTATCCACCGCCAGACATCGATCTTACCCAACCCGGAATTGTCATCCTTCCCGATGACGGCAAGCCAGGCATGTGGGACAACCCTGATAACTTGAAGAAGTTACTTCGGATTTTCTTCATCAGCTGCGGATTCATGATCCTGCTCGACCTCTTGTTTGTCACACACCTCCTGCACAAACATCTGAGCTTTAAGGACGACCATCCGTTTGCCCCAGAAGGTTGGTTCGGTTTCTACTCTCTTTATGGTCTTTTGGCCTGCGTGGTATTGGTTCTTATCGCAAAGCAACTCCGCAAGGTGTTGATGCGTTCGGAAGATTACTATGACGGTCCAAGCGATTCTCCTGTAGATACAAGCAAAGGAGGAGACCATCATGCCTGACCTTTTTGGCGGGATGCACCCAGCCAGCTACCTTATTATCGGCGGGCTTCTTTGCGGAATCCTAAAGGGCCGAGTACGTGACGTATCCTTCATTCTCTTTCCGATTCTGGGGTTCATCAATCTGCTCGGAATGGAGCATGGAACAAGCGAACTCTCTATCCTCGGTTACGACTTGGTCGTGTCCCGGGTCGACAAGCTAAGTTTGGTATTCGGGTACTTATTTCACATCGCGGCTCTGATTACCTCGATCTATTCGCTTCACACCCAACGATGGTGGGTTCGAATGTCAGGGGTACTCTATGCCGCCAGTGCGGTCGGCGCGGTTTTCGCAGGCGATCTCATTACCCTGTTTGTCTTCTGGGAGCTGCTTGCGGTTACCTCCGTATTTCAAATCTGGGCGCGTGGCACCAAGCGCGCCATCGATTCTGGAATCCGCTACCTCATCATGCACATTAGCTCCGGCCTCTTGCTACTTGCAGGAGCCGCAGCCCAGTATCACGCCACCGGAAGTTTACTCTTTGAATTCATCGGTCTTTCCGGCGCAGCTGGCTGGCTGATCTTTATCGGTTTCGGAGTCAAATGCGCCTTCCCGTTCTTTCATACCTGGTTGGTCGACAGCTATCCTGAAAGCACGCCCGCTGGCTCGGTCTACCTCTGTGCGTTCACCACGAAAGTTGCCGTCTACGCCATGGCACGTGGGTATCCAGGTACAGAACTCCTGATTTGGATCGGGGCCGCCATGGCCATGTTCCCCATCTTCTACGCCGTGATCGAAAACGATCTGCGCCGAGTGTTGGGCTACAGCATGATCAATCAAATTGGTTTCATGATGGTGGGTATCGGCATCGGAACCGCTTGGGGCATTAACGGTGCAGTAGCACACGCCTTCAATGACGTGCTCTTCAAAGGCCTCCTCTTTATGACCATGGGCGCGGTCCTGTATCGCACCGGACGCATCAACGGTTCTGATCTCGGTGGCTTGTATAAGTCGATGCCGTGGACGGCTGGCTTCTGTATGGTCGGCGCCGCCTCGATTTCCGCCTTCCCGCTGTTTAGCGGCTTCGTGAGCAAGTCGATGATCATGTCCGCCGCTGGATACGAAGGCTACACCTTGGTCTGGTGCATGCTCCTTTTTGCTGCCGCTGGCGTATTCCATCACGCGGGAATCAAGATTCCTTTCTTCGCATTTTATGCCCACGATTCTGGGATCCGCACCGAGAAAGCGCCTCTGCACATGCGCATCGCAATGGGCATCGCCGCCGCGCTCTGTATCGGTATCGGCTGCTTTCCAGGCGTACTGTATGACTTGCTTCCGATTACTCCGGAAAAGCAGTACCATCCGTACACCATTACCCACGTGATCACCCAGACGCAGCTTCTCTTCTTTTCTGCCTTGGCCTTCGTCACCTTGATGCTGTTCAAAATCTATCCGCCAGAGCTTCGAAGCACCAACCTCGATGTGGATTGGTTTTACCGCAAGGGTCTCGGACTGTTCTGCGTCGCCTGTGATCGGGTTTTCAATCCACTTAATGCCTTCGCCAAGAACCTGTTTGTAGGTCGATTCGTTGGGCGGATTGATAGCTTGATCGAACAAGGCCCCGCCCGCCTCGCGGTCATCTTACTCTACCCAATTTGGAAGATGTTCGGTTTACGTGGCGAAGAACTCGAAGACCGACGTAATCACTTTTATGAGCAGATGCGCCTCGGTGCCTTCCCAATTGGGTTGACGGCCTTCCTCGCGGTCATTCTGTTCGGTTGGCTGTTCTTCTTTTAGCGTTATCGATAGGGTGATTTTTTTCTCACCAACTGAACCTGATGGTACAAGTCTGAATGGGATTAACCAATGGACGTACGTTGCGGCTGGACCAGGAAGCGCCACATAGCGCGCTTAGTGAACTTTACAGCAATTCGCAAGTGATTGACGTGCTTGTGAGTACACTTGGCGTGGCGGATTCAAAAATTCTTGAGATAAGAAACATGTGTAAAAATGAAGAGCGAATTAAATCGTGGTTAGCCATGCTAGAAGGAAAATCTCTACCGTTTAGCCACACCAACGACTTTTGGTTAAACATAGATCCGGAGGATATTCCCAATTATTTGTCTCCTTTCGGCGAAGCTGGTAAAGCCGTCGGCACTCGAATCAACAATTTACTACAACATCATTTTGGATCGGAAAAGAAACCTTCCAGAGATGATGTTGTAAGGGAAGCAAAACAGTATTGTGCGAATGTGCATATGCTGCTCAATGATTTCTATCCAGACCTTAATGTGGGATTTGATCAAGCGAACGTCATCTTTATTTCAGAAGCTGATGAATTTAAGGAGATTGATAAAGGTAATGAATTGTTCATGGCAGAAATTCTGCGCACAACTCATGAAATCATCACAGATCCCATAGAAGATAGAAGACTATGGCATATATACTTTAGTCTCACCAACTCCATGCCATTCCGAGACGTAGACTTATATCTATTTTCGCCTCTAGTTGGTAAGCCCGATATGTTTGAATTCCAGCATTATGCTTATATGAACGGCGTTAGGTTTACAATGAAGCATGGAGGAATCATCTACATTCGGAGCTAAGTTCATCAGGCCATTTTGGCCGTCACCCTACGATGGATTATTGATGGTACAAGGTGCTGCATCATCCGAAGTAGCTTAGCTCTTCGACGCACTAAAGTTCAGGCTGCGCGTGTTTGGAACCTGTAATTTCAAAAAGTCTTCGGAGGTCATTTTCTTCGGGGCAGTCCGAATGCTTTCACGCTCCGCTTCGCTTAACGGCTCAACCTTGATCTCCGTCAAATCACCTAGCAACGACCACGCGAAGGCAGAATGAATCTTTACCGTGACCAAGGCCCCTGTAAGCTCACGATCATCCTCAAAAAAGACGAGGCGATTATGCGGGGTGCGCCCCCGCCAACGATCTTTCTGTTTCGATTCAACCAAAACTTCGACTTCTTGATCGAGCCAGACCAAGTTCTTCTTCGCCAAAATTTGCTCGTTCAGATCATTGATCGTCGCCCGACGCGTTTCTTTCTCTTCAGGAGAAACATCATCCGGCATTTTACGTGCAGCAATCGTTTTTGGGCGCTCGCTGTATTTCGCGAGGTGAATCTTGTCGATTTGTAACTCGTCGATCAGCTTGTAAGTGCCCATGAATTCTTCGTGGGTTTCGCCCGGAAAGCCGACGATGATATCGGTATTGATGCAGGCGTCCGGCACCCGGACCCGAATACGGTCGATCAACTCGTAATAAGCCTCCACCGTGTGGCCCCGCTTCATGTCTTCGAGTACCTTGTCGTTTCCGGCTTGAATCGGCACCTCAAAATGGGGCATGAGCTTATTATGCGACGCCACCGCGTCGATGATGCGATCGCTCATCCAATTCGGATGACTGGTCAAAAAGCGAACCCGCAGAACCTTTTCGTTTTTCGCGACATCAAGTAGCAAGTCAGCGAGGTCGTAGTCTTCTTCTAAATCGCAACCATAGCGATCCACAATCTGACCCAAGAGCATGATCTCGCGAACCCCTTGGGCGGTTAAGGCTGCGATCTCCCGCAAAATTTCTTCTGGTGGACGGCTGCGTTCCGCGCCCCGGCGATAGGGGATGACACAGAAGGTGCAGGCATGCGAACACCCCAAAACAATGGGTACATGCGCGATGACCGCGTTGCCCCGTTGCATGGCAGGCATGATGTGCTCACCGTCCTGAATCGCATCACGAATCGCCTTCTCACGGGTCTCGATCAGTTCCGCATCATCATGGAACCCTTCTTTTTCCAGGTAGTTGAGAAGCGGTTCGGTGTCGCTCGGCGGCATGAAGACATCCACAAAGGGAAATTCTTTGGCCAAACGCTTTTCTTCGCGCATGCCCACCATACAGCCCATAAGCCCGATGACCATGTCCGGCCGGTTCTGCTTAATTTGGGACAAAAAGGTCAGCCGCGTGATGGCTTTATCTTCAGCCTGTTGCCGCACCACACAGGTGTTTAAGACCACCAAATCTGCTTTTTTAGGTGATTTGACGTGGGTATAGCCCAGCGCTTCGAGCTGCGAGCCGAGGTGACGTGAATCGGCCTCATTCATCTGACAGCCAATGGTCCAAAGATTGTAGGTGCGTGACATGATGCGCTATCGATACGGCTGAACCGGCAAAAATCCACTGAAAACGCAGGCCAGTTTGCGATTCTACCGGTCCGACTTCTCTCGCAGATCGCAGTTTTGGTCCCTGCTCTTCTTTGCTTCTGATCTCGAGCTCGATTTGATACGCTTCAGGCCATGACGACAAAGCGTATTTCCCATAGCTTGCTCGACCCGTTTCTAACCACGCCGTTGAAGAAGCTGTATCGTGTCCTCCACATCCCAAAGCGCTTTCCTCCGGAAGGAATTGTGATTATCGGACATCTCCTCGCCCTTGCGGGTGCGGTCGGGTTTGCCTTTGCCCTGAAAACAGGGTGGGGCGGTTGGCTCGCTGCCTTTGGGGTGGCGGGAAATCACATCGCAGATTGCATCGATGGTACTCACGCCAGGGCGACCAATCAATGTCGCAATGGGGGCGAGCTGCTCGATCACTTCTGTGACCCGCTCTCGTTTTCTTATTGGTTGGCTGGAATTGGCTGGGGAATCGGTCGGCTCGACCTTGCGCTTATCGCGGTCATGACGCTTTACGCCACCGCAGTGCTGACCAATATCAAAGCCAAGTTGATCGGGGAATTCACCCTAGATCGCTTCGGCCCGACTGAATTCAAAACCCTCTTGGTCGGATTTGGTATCGCCCTCGCGCTCTTACCCACCCCAAGCACCTTCGCGTTTTGGTTTTTCGCGATCTTAGTAGGCGTCGGTCTGCTCTCGCTGAAAATTCAACTCGTCAAAAGTGTGATCGAAGTGAATCGCAAAGGCGCCGCGCCGGATACCAGCGAGTGGGAACTCGCTGGATCGTCCGACAGCTAAATAGATCGATTCTCTGCGGTCTGAATTACCCGCGACGAATTTCCGAGCCCGCAAAGGTAATTCGAATACGCCAGATTTTCTTGCTCCGGCAGGTGATCTTACCTGTTTCCAGGTCGAAGACTTCTGGTACATCTGCACGTTGAATGTCTACCACAGCATGGTAACCACGCTCGGAAAAGATATCGATCAGCATCGCCATGGCTAGCGGATCTTCGAGTAGCTGATCTTCTGAATTCACAATCGAATACCCAGAAATACTGTGGCGTAACACGATCGGCATGAACCGAACTTTGACCAGCTCGATCACCTGATTAAACAACTCGGAATGTTCAACCACGTAGGTGTCGAGACGACGCACCAAGTCTTGACGCGAGTGCACCACGATTTCTGACGCGAGCGGAATCGGACGAAGCCGGTCAAATGTCTGAGGCTCGAGTTCAAGCGAGCTTTGATACTGAAGCTCGGCCTTGATGTTTTGCTCTACATCGTCAATATCACCTTCTGCATTGATGAAGTGATAGAAGTAAATTTCTTTTAACGACTGAAGGGCGCTCCAGGTTTTCTCCTTAAAGGTGCGATACCGGTGGCGCGCCATGTCTTCGTCGAGATCAGTCGCGCGGACATCAATGATCTCGCCAATTCCCGTTTCCCGCACTTCTTTGTTGTGCGCTAAGCCACGGATCCCACGCGAAAGTTGACGTTCAATGCTGACCTTTTCGGTCACGAATAAAACCATAACATGAATCGTCGGCTGGCGAAAAGACAGCGCCAAAGGAGTCTCCTGAAATTCGCGGTGCAGCTGGTTGAATTTATCGACCAGCATCTTCATGCATTCGACCTGAACCTGGGTGCGCGGAAAGCCATCCAAAACACAGCCGTCTATAAATTGGGGATCGAGCATTTTTTCAAACAAGATGCCAATGACTTCGCGATCGCCGACCATTGACCCTTTATCTTTAATCGCCTTTGCTTCCGGGCTGTCAAGCAACGCACTGATCACAATCGGCTCGCAGGTGAATCCACGTGCTTTCATGATGAATTCGGTCTGGGTTCCTTTACCAGCTCCGGGTGCTCCACCTAAAAGAATAATCTCCTTAGGGAACCTCAGTTCCTTATGCGTGTATTTTTCCTCCAAATACTCCCACACAGAGCGAAAGATCACCTTCGCATCTTTGATTTCAAGGTCGTGATTCGGTTCGTTCGGCTCATCTCTGGTATCCACACGTAATTCCTGACACAGAACCAGCGTGCTGCACAATCTCTTTTACAATTTCAATCTCGGGCCGTATATATCCATGTATGAAATCTTGTAATCTGCTGTGTTTAGTTTGCCTTATTTTAGCAGGTGTCTCTGCCTGGGCGGATTATGCGCCACGCGAATGGACCGCGAATGAGGTAACGATCGAGGCCTCTCTGCTTGAGCTAAATGGAGCGACAGCTAAGTTGCAGCCTGCGGATACGAATAAGCCGGCGTTTCAGGTCGAGGTTCGTCGACTCAGCGAGGCGGACAAAGCCTATCTGATCAACGTGAAGAAGGCGAAGCACTTCGCAAGCTACATGGATCACGAAGATCCGGCCCTCGTCGAAAAAGCCTTCGCCGCCCTTAGCGAGCTTGGCGAAGCAGGTGTGGAAGAACGGAACCGAGGTTTTGCTCGGATGTACAAAAGCCTCTCCCAGGAAATCAAACAAGCGACCTCATCAACCGGTGCCAAAGTCGAACTCTGCGAAGAGCTTTGCCAAGAGCTCTTGGCCCTTCAAAAAGAGGCGACCGAACGAATCACGGTGCTTACCAAAGACAAGGTCCCGCAAGCCCACGAGACCTATAATAAACTCAAGGCGCTATGGAAAAGGGTGGAGCAGGGGATTTCTGGCGTCGCCCCCATGGTGACTAAACTCGAGGAATTGAATCGCTTAGAAAGCCTCATGATATCTCAGGGCGGGGTCCCCGAAAGAGCGGTCAATTCCATTGCCTCCGCCAAAGCCTTTCTCGCCAAAAATATTGCCGGTCGCGGGGCAAGCTCGGAAGTGGTCGCGCAATTCGCCAGCCAAGCCGAAGCTCCAAGCTCGCCGCTTCTTAACCTTCAATGGCAATACGCCCGCGCGCGCAAAATCGAAACGCTTAACAAAAGTGCAACCCACGGTATGACCGCCGACGAGCTGGCCAATGCCAAACTTCTTAATGACTACCGCGAAGCCATCGGTCGCGTGCCCCTCTACTTCGAACCGAGATTAACAGCCGCCGCCCGCAAGCATTCGGCTGAAATGGAGAGCATGGATTATTTCTCCCACACCTCCCCGGTCAAAGGCCGCGAAGGAATTGGCACTCGAATTAAGCTTGAAAAATATCCCTTAGGCGCAGGCGGAGAGAACATCGCCTCCGGCGGACAAACTGCGGAAGCAAATTTTACGATGTGGTTTAATAGCCCTGGGCATCATCAAAATATGACCAGCCCAGCCTATCGCGATATTGGAGTCGGGCAAAGCGGCAAGCTCTGGACGCAAAATTTCGGCCGCCAAGTTGGCCAGCCCTAGGTCCGGCTTGCCAAATTAAACCCAGTGGCGAAGCCCAAGGAGCGGTTGTTTCCAACCGCCGATGGTAGGAGAGTTGCCAGGCTCGTGCCTGACAGCTTCGTTCTAGGGCTATTTGATCTATTTGTCCGGATCTTATGGGTCGAAGCAGGTAATTCGCGGTCCCAGCGCCGGGTTCACTGCAGACGTATGAGGCAACGAGGGGTAAGCGCTATTTGTAAGAGGGCTCGAACCGAGGCGCAGAACGTAGCCCCGCCCAGTTTGAATCCTGTTTATATCCTGCGATGCCCGAAATCTACTAAAACGAAGGTCTCAAAATTATCAGGAATCGTTTATCAACGCTTTTCATCCGGTTGGTGTCGCCGCTACGC
>ENA-ORXR01001579-ORXR01001579.1-marine-metagenome-genome-assembly--contig:-NODE-1579-length-23886-cov-5.820110_pt1 | contig 23886 bp, 18 predicted proteins | sample MGYA00237866_ERZ511479 | MGnify/ENA metagenome assembly ERZ511479 | reverse complement strand
CAGATCAACCTGCCTTTCATCACCGCAACCGACTCCGGCCCCCTCCACCTCGACTTCACGTTGAGTCGCGCCAAGTTCCAGGAAATGACCGCAGACCTGCTCGACCGCACTCGCGGCCCATTCGAGAGCGCCATCAAGGATGCTGGTTTGGTCATGGGTGATATCGAGCACGTTATTCTGGTCGGTGGCTCTACCCGGATGCCCGCAGTTGGCGATTTGGTCAAAGAACTCACCGGAAACGACCCGAACAAGGGTGTCAACCCCGACGAGGTCGTGGCCATCGGTGCTGCGGTGCAGGCGGGCGTGCTCAAGGGCGAAGTCACCGACGTGCTGCTACTCGACGTGACCCCGCTGTCGCTCGGCATCGAGACCAAGGGCGGTGTCATGACGACCCTGATCGAGCGCAACACCACCATTCCCACCAAGCGCACCGAGGTGTTCACCACCGCCGACGACAACCAGCCGTCGGTCGAGATTCACGTGTTGCAGGGTGAGCGTGAGATGGCCCAGTTCAACAAAACACTGGGCAAGTTCCAGCTGGTGGACCTGCCTCCTGCTCCCCGTGGTGTTCCGCAGGTCGAAGTCACCTTCGACATCGATGCCAACGGCATCGTGCATGTTGCTGCCAAGGATCGGGCTACCAACAAGGAACAGTCGATCACCATCACCGGTCAGTCCTCACTCGACAAGGACGCCATCGATCAGATGATCAAAGACGCCGAATCGCACGCCGACGAGGACAAGCGCCGTCGCGATGAAGCCGAGGTCCGCAACAACGCCGACACGCTCGTGTACCAGACCGAAAAGCTGCTGCGTGAGCACGGCGAGAAGATCACCGAAGACGAGCGATCCGAAGTCGATGAGAAGTTGGCTGCACTCAAGACCGAACTCGAGGGCGATGATCTCGACTCCATTCGTGGGGCAACCGAAGCCCTGATGAATGCAAGCCAGCAGTTCAGCCAGCGCCTGTACGAACAAGCAAGCGCCGAGAATGCCGGTGGTGGGTCCGAAGGTTCTGGCGACGACGCTGCCGACACCGAAGACGACATTGTCGACGCCGAGATCGTCGAGAACGAGGAATGATGAGCAGCGAGCCACAGGGCGAGGACCCCAACGGCCCCGACACGAGCCCCCAGGAACCAGTTACCGACGAAGCTCTGGCGGAGCTGATCGATGACCAGGAGGCTGCAGATCGCGAGGCCGCCCAAGAGGCAGGCCTTGCTCCCGACCAGATCTCCGAAGAAGCAGTGGTTGCACTCATTGCCGAGCGCGACGACTACCTCGATCAACTGCAACGAGCAAAGGCCGAGTTCGCCAACGTGCGCCGCCGCGATGGCGAACGTGCCGAAGCGCAGCGGGCGCAAGCTGCGGCGAGTTTGGTCGAACGACTGCTTCCCGTTCTCGATAGTTGCGAGGCCGGACTCGGTCAGGGCATCGAAGAGATTCGCCCGATCAGTGACGCCCTTTTCGAAGTGCTGTCGAGCCAGGGCCTCGAACGAGTCGATGCCCAGGGTCAGCCGTTCGATCCGGTACTGCATGAAGCCGTGATGTACGAAGAGGGCGAAGGCGAGCAGGTCGTCGTCGAAACGCTTCGCACGGGCTACCGCTGGAACGATCGCGTGCTTCGGGCGGCAATGGTCAAGGTACAGGGGTAACAGCCATGGCCAATGACATCAAGCGTGAGTGGTTCGACAACGACTACTACGCCGTGCTCGGCGTGGCCAAGGACGCGCCCCATGCCGATGTCACCAAGGCATACCGCAAGCTCGCACGTGAGTATCACCCCGACACCAATCCGGGCGACGCAGCGGCCGAAGAGCGTTTCAAGGAAATATCCACCGCCTACGACGTGATTGGTGACGAAGACAAACGCGCCAGCTACGACCAAGCCCGTGCCATGGGGCCAATGGGTGGGGGCTTTGGCGGCAGCGGAGGTTTCGGTGGGGGTGGCGCCGGCAACGGCGGCTTCGGATTCGAAGGCGTCGACCTGGGTGACATTCTCGGATCCATGTTCGGGGGCACAGCCGGTGGCCAAGCCGGCGGCCTCTTCGGCGATCAGCCCGGTGGGCGCTATGCCCGCATCAAACGGCCCGGCAAGGATCAAGAAGCCCGACTGACCATCTCCTTCGACGACGCCATGCGCGGCACCACGACCGCGATCAGCCTGACCGACGAGTCCGGCAAGCGCAAGATCAACGTTCGCATACCTGCCGGGGTCGACTCCGGCCAGCGCATTCGTCTGCGAGGCAAAGGCGGAGTCGGTGATCCCCCGGGTGACCTCTATGTCATCGTCACGGCTGGGGCTCACACCATCTTTGGCCGACGGGGCAAAAAGCTGACGCTTGATCTGCCGGTCACCATTGCCGAAGCCGCCCTCGGCGCCGAGGTCCGGGTTCCGACCTACTCCGGAGACTCGGTTACCGTTCGCATCCCGGCCGGTACCCAGCACGGGCGCACCCTGCGTGTCCGAGGTGCGGGCGTGCCCGGAGACGGCGACGACATCGGCGATCTGCTCGTGGTGGTCAACATCGCCGTGCCGAAGAACCTGACCAAGAAGCAGACCCAGGCGCTGCAATCGTTCGCTGATCTCGACGGCGAATCTCCACGTAAGCACCTCGAGATGGGCAGCTGATGAACGTAGGAGACGACAAGACGCGCGCCGTTTACATCATCTCGGTTGCTGCGGAACTCACGGGTGTCCATCCCCAGACGCTGCGCGTCTATGAGCGCAAGGGTTTGCTGGCTCCGGCACGCACCGGTGGAATGAGTCGCCGCTACAGCGAGTCCGACCTCGACAAGATCAGGCGGGTGCAAGAGCTCACGAACGAAGGCCTCAACCTGGCGGGCGTGGCTCGAGTACTCGAACTCGAGGTGCAAGTGCATCGCCTTCGTCGCCGTGTCGAGGAACTCGCCGACACCCAAGGGCAGTCCACCGCCCTGGTTCCATGGCAGCGAACCGAGCGCTGATCAAGCGCATCTGACCAGTCGGCGACCGCGACCATTTGCGTCGTGACAGACGAGTAGATCGGTGCCGCGACCGGTGGCAGCCGGGTCGCAGTCTGCGGTGTTGTTTGCGCACAACGTGGTCATATGTGACCGCCTTGGGGCAAACGAATCACAGCTGCCTCTGGGTAAACACACATAAAGGAGGTGGAAAGTGTGTGTTGCGGTTGACTTTCGGTCTAAGATTTCGAGTTGATTGTCGATCCGTTGCGGGCCGTCAAGTCAAGAACCCCTTGATTTACTCCCCGCGGCCCCCTAGAACCCCAGGAATACGCGCCTGAGGTCAACGAAACGGAGTACTTAGGATGACCTACGAAACCCCCACCGCCACCAGGCGGGGTCTGGGCCGGCGCTTTGTAGTGCCAGTCGTTGCGATAGTGACTGTTGCCATGCTCGGTGCAGTGCTGACGCTGGCTGCATCTCCATTCGCCAACCCCACAGCCGAAGCGCAGGTCTCCGGTACGACGTGCTACACGATCAACGATGAAGTCGGCACAATGACAAGCTGGACGGGTGGAACCCAGACAGACCTGGGTGACACGGGTCTGCCGGCAGTCGAGGCGCTTGCTGCCAACCAAGACCGCAACGAGCTGTGGACCTACGACGACGCCACCGGTCAGATCTACACGTTTGTCCCGGGGAGTAGTGTGCCGACGAGCCAGTTTGCCTTTACCGCTGGCGATCTCGATGCGCTGACCTGGGTGAATCACACTGACGGCGACCCCACAAACGATCAACTGTGGGGAACACTCCGTAACCCGGTCCCCAACGTGAACAACGGGCCGAACGTGGCCGACCAGATCGTGCGAATCGATCCTGCCACCGGGGCAGTCCTAAGCGGACCAACAGACATCACGGACCCGGGCGCGGGTACGAACAACGAACAAGACGACAACGACGGTCTGATCTGGGATCCGCAGACAGGCGACGTGTATGGCGTGATCGGCGGCGACACCACCGCCAACGTGCTTATCCGCATCGACCTAACCACCGGCTCGATTGTCCAAATTCCGCTCACCTTCAACGGTGGCCCGATCTTTGACATCGAAAGCTTGGGCGGAGGCACTGATGGAACGCTGTACGGAACCACGGGCGAGGATCCGCCCAATCAAAACAAGTTCATTACTATCGACCCTGCGACTGGCGTGGTGGACGAGATCGGCGAGTTTGACGTCATCATCGGCCCAGATGGTGTGAACCAAAACGTAGATTATGAAGCGACCGCTTGTTTGACCGAACAGCCACTGGCTTCGCTTGGTGACTTCGTGTTCTTTGATACCAATGGTGATGGCATCCAGGATGCTGGTGAGCCTGGTGTGGGTGGGGTGACGGTGAACCTGCTTGATGGTGCGGGTAACCCGACAGGTCAGACCACGACTACTGCTGCTGATGGTTCTTATAGCTTTACTGATTTGGTTCCTGGTGATTACATCGTTGAGGTGGTTGAGCCTGCTGGTCAGGACTTCACGTTGCAAGATGTGGGCGATGATGGCGCGGATTCCGATGTTGATCCTGGCACTGGTCGTACTGGTGTGATCACGTTGGATCCTGGCGAGAATGATCCAACCAACGACGCCGGTTTGGTGACCGAGCTGGCTTCACTCGGCGACTTCGTATTCTTTGATACCAATGGTGATGGCATCCAGGATGCTGGAGAACCCGGTGTCGAAGGCGTGACCGTGAACCTGCTTGATGGAGCGGGTAACCCGACAGGTGAAACCACCACTACTGACCCAAACGGCCTCTACAGCTTCGATGATCTGGAGCCTGGTGACTACATCGTCGAAGTGGTTGAACCCGCAGATCAGGACTTCACGTTGCAAGATGTTGGCGACGACGCCAACGATTCCGATGTTGATCCTGGCACTGGTCGTACTGGTGTGATCACGCTGGCCGCAGGCGATGACGACATCACCAATGACGCCGGTCTGATCGCTCCGCCACAGGCACGCATTGGCAACTTTGTGTTTCGCGACACCAACGCCGACGGCATACAAGATCCAGGTGAACCTGGCATCGAAGGTGTCAGCGTTACCGTTTGGTCAGTCGATGACAACGGCGACCTGCTCGCCATTGTGGACGTGTTGACCACCGACTCACTCGGCGAATGGAATCTCGACGTCGAGCCGGGTGACTACCGGGTGTTTGTTGCTCGACCAGCCGGCACTGAATCCTTCACACTGCAAGATGTCGGCGACGACGAAACCGATTCCGACGTGACAAACGGTGGCGCCCTAGACGGCTTCACTGATATCTACACCATCGCAGATGGTGACGACAATCAGACAATCGACGCTGGAATCATCTTCCCGACCGAGCCAGCAGCGCTGGGCAACTTCGTCTGGGAAGACCTGAACGGCGACGGCATCCAAGATCCGGATGAACCTGGTATCCCCGGCATCGTCGTCGAGATTTACGACGACAACGGCGACCTGGTGGGTTCCACCACCACCGATGCGAACGGCGAATGGCTCGTCTCCGTTGATCCGGGCGACTACACCGTGGTCTTCATCAACACAACGCTCGGTGAATTCACGTTGCAGAATGTTGGTGACGACGCGCTGGACTCAGACGTCGATCCGACGACTTCAACAGCTGACACGGTCACGGTGGGTGCTGGAGAAACCAACCTCACTGTCGACGCAGGCATCATCTTCCCTGCGATTGGTTTGGCGAAGGATCTTTCTGATGGCCCGACTCGTATTGGTGCGTCTGAGGATTACAACGTGCAGTACACGTTTGTGATCGAGAACTTGGGTGATACCGAGTTGACTGCGGTCACGTTGACCGACAATGTTGCGGTTGGTCTTGCTGGTACGACGGCTTCGGTTGTGTCTGGTCCTACGCCGAATGCGGCTGGTGACTGTTCAACTGAGGTTGCGTTGGGTACGCAGACCTTGGCGGTCGGTGCGTCTTGTACTGCGGTGTGGGACTTTGTGATCACCAATCCTGGTGGTGCTGCTGTGTCGTTTGACAACTCGGCTTCGGTTGAGGGCACGCCTCCTGTGGGTGATCCAGTGACTGATGTCTCCGATGATGGTGCTGTGACCGATGAAGATGGTGACGGTAACGCTGACGAAGAAGGCGAGAACGATCCGACCCCTGCGGTGATCCCTGCATTGGCCTCTCTTGGTGACGTCGTGTTTGAAGACACCAACGAAAATGGCGTCCAGGACGCTGGCGAGCCTGGTGTTGCGGGCGTGACGGTCAACCTGCTTGACGAGAATGGCGATCAGATCGACACCGTCGACACCGATGCCACTGGTGCGTACGGCTTTGACGAGCTGAACCCCGGTACCTATGTTGTGGAGTTCGTTGAGCCAGTTGATCGTGATTTCACGTTGCAAGACATTGGCGATGATGCCGATGACTCCGACGCTGATCCAGTCACCGGCCGGACCGATCCAATCGTGCTCGCCGCTGGCGATAATGATCCGACCATCGATGCTGGTGTGACCCCACTGCCTGTCATTGTCGGCTCGATTTCTGACCTGGTGTTCGAAGACACCAATGAAGATGGCATCCAAGACGTTGGCGAACCTGGAGTTCCGGGTGTCACGGTCACGTTGTTCGATAGTGATGGCAATGAGCTCGACTCTGTTGTCACAAACGACGACGGCAGTTACATCTTTGGTGATCTGCCAGCTGGCGATTACGTGGTTGAGTTCACCGCTCCTGCTGACCGCGAGTTCACGTTGCAAAATGTTGGCGATGACACCGCCGACTCCGATGTCGACCCGGCCACTGGCCTTACCGGCACAATCACCTTGACTGAAGGCGAAGACAATGTCGATGTCGATGCCGGTCTGATACCACTGGTGCCTGCGATTGGTTTGGCGAAGGATCTTTCTGATGGCCCGACTCGTATTGGTGCGTCTGAGGATTACAACGTGCAGTACACGTTTGTGATCGAGAACTTGGGTGATACCGAGTTGACTGCGGTCACGTTGACCGACAATGTTGCGGTTGGTCTTGCTGGTACGACGGCTTCGGTTGTGTCTGGTCCTACGCCGAATGCGGCTGGTGACTGTTCAACTGAGGTTGCGTTGGGTACGCAGACCTTGGCGGTCGGTGCGTCTTGTACTGCGGTGTGGGACTTTGTGATCACCAATCCTGGTGGTGCTGCTGTGTCGTTTGACAACTCGGCTTCGGTTGAGGGCACGCCTCCTGTGGGTGATCCAGTGACTGATGTCTCCGATGATGGTGCTGTGACCGATGAAGATGGTGACGGTAACGCTGACGAAGAAGGCGAGAACGACCCGACGTCCGCCGAGATCCCTGCATTGGCATCACTTGGTGACTTCGTATTCGAAGACACCAACGAAAATGGCGTCCAAGACGATGGCGAAACTGGCATCGGCGGTGTCACTGTCAACCTTCTCGACGAGAACGGTGACTCGACCGGTCGCTTTGCCACCACCGCAGCCGACGGTAGCTACAGCTTCGAAGACCTCGATCCTGGTACGTATATCGTCGAGTTCGAAGAGCCTGCAAACCGCGATTTCACGGCTCAGGATGCCGGCGATGACGCTGCCGACTCCGACGTGGATCCAGCCACCGGCCGGACCGATCCAATCGTGCTCGCCGCTGGTCAAGATGATCCGACCATCGACGCTGGGCTCACGCCACTGCCAGTTGGTTCCATTTCCGACCTGGTCTTCGATGACCTGAACGGTGATGGCGTGCAGGATCCAGGCGAGCCTGGTATTGCCAATGTGACCGTGAACTTGTTGGACGCCGAGGGTAACGAGCTCGACTCCTTCGTCACCGACGAGAACGGCAATTACATCTTTGGCGAGTTGCCAGCTGGCGATTACATCGTCGAGTTCGTTGCTCCCGATGGTCGAGAATTCTCACCGCAAGATGCCGGCGACGACGCCGTTGACTCCGACGCTGATCCGGCTACCGGCCAGACCGACGTCATCACACTGGGCGAAGGTACCGACATCACCACCGTCGATGCTGGTATTGCACCGCTCATCCCCGCAATTGGTCTGGCAAAAGCCTTGACCTCGGGCCCAACCGCCAATTCCGATGGCGCCTACGTCATCGAATTCAGCTTTGTCATCGAGAACCTTGGCGAGACTCCGCTCTCGAGCGTTGGTATCACCGATGACTTCGATGCAGTGTTTGGCGGGGTCGCCTTCACCGGTCCAGTACCGGGTGCAGGCACCTGTGATGCCGCGGCGGCGTTCTTGGGTATAGCGACACTCGACGTCGGCGAAAGCTGTACGGCAGTGTGGACGATTACCGTCCAGGACCTCGTTCCCGGGCAGACCTATCTGAACACCGCCACCGCAACCGGCACTTCGCCACTCGGCGTCGAAGTCTCCGATGTCTCCGACGACGGCACGGTCCCTGACCCTGACGGCAACGGAACGGGCGACGAGGACGGCGAGAACGATCCGACTCCGGCTGTCATCCCTGTGGTTGACCAGGCAGTCCTTGGCGACAAGGTATTCCTCGACGCCGATGGCGATGGAATCCAAGACGCTGACGAAGAACCCGTCGAAGGCGTGGTCGTTCAGGTCTTCCGTGGTACCGAACTGGTGGCCACCCAAGAGACCGACGCTAATGGCCTGTGGCAGGTAGCGCTCGACCCAGGCGACTACACCGTCACGGTGGTGTTGCCCAACGACAGCTTCGCCTTCTCACCACAAGCAGTGGGCGACAACGAAGCTCTCGACAGCAATGTCGACGACGCTGGTGTCTCCGGAACCATCACCCTTGCAGCCGGTACCGTCAACTCGACGGTCGATGCAGGTCTCGTACCTCTGGGATCACTCGGCAACCGAGTGTTCTTGGACGCAAACAACGATGGCATCCGCAACGCAAATGAGACCCCAGTTCGCGGCGCAATCGTGCAGCTGTTCGAAGCGAACGCAGATGGCACCAAGGGCGTCCTGCGTGACCAGCAGAGGACACCTGCTGACGGCAAGTACCTCTTCGAAAACTTGCCTGCGGGCAACTACATCGTGGTGGTCACTCCTCCGACAGGCCTCAAGATTGGATCACAAGACGCTGGCACTGATGACAATGTCGACAACGACATCTCGCCGACAACAGGCGAGAGTGGCGTTGTCTCTCTAGGAGTCGGGGTGAACGTCGTCAACGTCGACGCTGGTTTGGTCAGCGTGACGGTTGTGCGTCCTCCAGTAGTGAGCACGCAGGCACCACCGTTGGCGTACCCGAACATCACCAACGCTCCTGGACGCGATCCAGTGCCGGCTGCTCCGGTAGCACAGGCTCCTTTGGCTATGACTGGTTCGAGCAGCAATGTTCTTGCCTCCCTGGCCATTGCAATGATGGCCGTTGGCGGAACGATGCTGATCGGCGCACGCCGTGAAAAGGACAAGGAGTAACACCAACTCCATGCAGTGACCTGGCTCGGCCAGGAGATCTGATCGACGACAGCCCGGGGACTTCGGTTCACGGGCTGTCGTCGTTTTGCATGGCCTGTTTGCGCGGCCACGCCACGTCGCCACGCAATTCGCTCGGTTGCCCTCCGCAAACCAGATAAGGTTGGCGAGTAACGGCAAGCAACCGAAAGTAGGCCGCCGTGCCAGCGACCATCGTCGTCGGTACCCAATGGGGTGATGAAGGCAAGGGCAAGGTCGTCGACCTCCTCGCCAAGGAAGCGCAATGTGTGGTCCGCTACCAGGGTGGCCACAACGCTGGCCATACCCTCGTGGTAGACGGCGAATCATTCGCGCTTCAACTCATTCCAAGTGGTGTCTTGTATCCGCACCTGACTCCCATCATCGGTAACGGTGTTGTCGTCGACCCGCTCGTACTACTGCGCGAGATGGACATGCTCACGGCTCGGGGAGTCGATGTATCTAAGCTCCGCGTGTCAGCGAATGCGCACTTGATCTTGCCGTATCACCAGATGCTCGATGTTGTCTTCGAACGGCATCTCGGCAAGAACAAGCTGGGAACTACCAAGCGCGGTATCGGCCCCGCCTACGCCGACAAAGCGTCACGTGTTGGCCTTCGCGTTCAGGATCTGTTCGACGAAGAGATCTTCCGGGCCAAGCTCGAAGTCGTACTACACGAAAAGAATGCGCTGCTGGCCAAGGTCTACAACAAGCTCGGCTACGAAGTAGACGAACTGGTCGAGACCTATATCGGCGAGTGCGCACCCCGTCTCAAAGGCCATATGGCCGACACCATCGATCTGGTGCACACCGTGCTCGAAGACGACGGCGACGTGCTGTTCGAAGGCGCCCAAGCAACGTTCCTCGACCTCGACCATGGCACCTATCCCTTCGTCACCTCCTCGAACCCAACCGCTGGTGGCGCGTGCACCGGTGCCGGGGTTGGTCCTCGCCATATCGATCGGGTTGTCGGCGTGGCCAAGGCGTACCTGACTCGCGTCGGCTCCGGGCCATTTCCATCGGAACTGTTCGACTCCGTCGGCGATCATCTTGTCGATATCGGTCATGAATATGGCACCAACACCGGGCGGCGTCGTCGTACGGGCTGGATCGATGCCGTCATGCTGCGCCACGCCGTGCGAGTCAACTCGTTGTCGGAAATCGCGCTGACCAAGCTCGATGTTCTCGACCAACTCGACACCGTCAAAATCTGCGAAGCATACGATGTCAATGGCGTGCGGCACGAGAAGTTGCCCTATCACCAGAGCGATTTCCATCACGCCAAGCCGATTTATAAAGAGATGCCGGGATGGCAGGCCGATCTCACCGGCGTAACCACTCGTGACGAGCTACCGCAGAAGGCGCTCGATTACCTGGCTGCGCTCGAAGCAAGCATCGGCGTGCCGATCAGCTTGATCGGTGTTGGCCCCGGCCGCAAACAGATCGTTCACTACAACCAGGCTGCCTAGTCAACTAGGGCCAGAACCGGCGACTACCGATGAGTGACGAGTTCGAGAACGTGCTGGCAACGCGATACGCATCGCCTGCCATGACCGCCATCTGGTCGCGTCGGGGCAAGGTGATTCTCGAGCGCCAGCTCTGGGTTGCCGTGTTACGGGCGCAGCACGATCTCGGTCTCGAGGTCCCGGACAGCGTGATCGAAGACTACGAGGCCGTCGTTGATCAGGTCGACTTGGCATCGATCGATGCACGCGATCGTATTGTTCGCCACGACGTCAAGGCCCGTGTCGAAGAATTCTCTGCGCTTGCGGGTCACGAGCACATTCACAAAGGCATGACTTCTCGTGACCTGACCGAGAATGTCGAACAATTGCAGATCCGACGCAGCCTCGAACTCGCTCGTGACCGCGCGGTCGCCGTGCTGCACCGCATGGGTGCGCTCGCAGCTGAACACAGCGAATCGGCGATCGTGGGTCGGTCGCACAACGTGCCTGCCCAGGTGACCACGCTGGGCAAACGAATTGCCAACGCAGCCGAAGAGCTGATCATCGCGTTTCACCGGCTCGAAAGCTTGATTGCGGGGTACCCGCTACGTGGCATGAAAGGCCCGGTCGGCACCCAGCAGGACCTCCTCGATCTGTTCGAGGGCGACGACACCAAGGTGCAGCAGCTCGAGATCAGTATCGCTGAGCACCTCGGGTTCTCATCAACGCTCGACAGCGTCGGCCAGGTGTATCCACGATCGCTCGACTTCGATGTTGTTTCTGCGCTGGTGCAACTGGCGTCAGGTCCGGCGAACCTGGCAACGACCATCCGATTGATGGCGGGCGAGAACCTGGTCACCGAGGGATTTGCCGCCGGCCAGGTGGGTTCATCAGCGATGCCTCACAAGATGAACGCCCGATCCTGCGAACGAATCAACGGATTCGTGTCGATCCTGCGAGGCCACCTCACCATGGTGTCGGGCATGGTCGGCAACCAGTGGAATGAAGGCGACGTCAGCTGCTCGGTTGTACGCCGGGTGGCGCTGCCCGACGCGTTCTTGGCGATCGATGGCTTGTTCGAGACATTCATGAGCGTGCTCGAGGGTTTCGGCGCGTTCCCTGCCGTCGCCCATCGAGAGGTCGACGAGTACCTGCCCTTCGTTGCGACTACTCGCATTCTCATGGCTGCGGTAAAGGCCGGCGCCGGCCGAGAGAGCGCCCACGAAGTCATCAAGGAACATGCGGTTGCAACCGCCTTGGACATTCGACAGGCCGACGCCGGATTCACCCCCCTGGTCGACCGGCTTGCCGCCGACGACCGCCTGCCGCTGAATGCTCAGGATCTGGCTGCACTGCTCGGCGAGCCGCTGGAACTTGCGGGTCGAGCACCTGCGCAGACTCTGGCGGTGGTACTTCGCATTGCTGCCATCAGCGATCAGTACCCCGAAGCGGCGTCGTACGCCGGTGGGGACATTTTTTAGCGGCCGCGGGCCGGGCACTTGCCTGTGGGAAACTTTATCGGGTATCCGCGTTGCGATGAGACTCGGTCCTTATTGTGGCCCCAATGCCCCCAAAAGGATTCGGCGATACGCCCCGAACGACCACCATGGTCTGCGCTACCTGCGATGTCACCTGGCGCGGAAACCAAGCCGACGAGTGCTGGTCCTGCGGCGACGCCGCGGCGGTCGGCGAGGCGACACCACGTCGGGTTCGGTACACGCCAGCGACCCTCGATGCCGAGCGGCTTGTGGGCTGAACGCCACGATCACACGGCGAATCTGTCGGGTTCGGCAAGTTTGTAGCTAAAGTCACAGGTAGCTCGACCCTTTCCGGGGAAGTTTCTCATGGTCGGCGGCTGCTGGGGGGTGGCCGCCGACCATGATCCATTTTTGGCTGCGTCGCCTTGTTTTGTCGTAGATCGCTCCCTGGCGACGCCGTTGCTGGCGGGCGTTGTGGGGGTGATCTGGCGAATGCCAGCTGCAGCCGAAGGCGTGCGGTGGTGTTGGCGTGTGTGCGCGGCGAGGGACGAGGCGGGGGTGGGAACGGCTGGCGATCTGGCGAATGCCAGTGTCGTCGGGTGTGGTTTGAGGTGCGACGGAGGAGCGGCGGGGAGTGGTTTGTGTGAGGGATCTGGCGAATGCCAGCAGTTATCAGTACTGGTAGAAGCCTTGGCCGGTTTTTCGGCCTAGTAGGCCTCCGGCGACCATGCGCTTGAGGCGTGGGGGTGGGGCGTAGGTGGGGATCTTGAACTCTTCGTAGAGCACGTCGGCCACGGACTTGATGGTGTCGAGGCCGATCAAGTCACACAGGGTGAGTGGGCCCATGGGGTGGGCGCAGCCGAACATCATGCCATTGTCGATGTCTTCGGCGGTGACCTGGCCGGTGTCGAGTAGCGAGATGGCCTGCAGCAGGTACGGCACGAGTAACCGGTTGACCACGAAGCCCGCACGGTCTCGGCTCCGGATTGTCTCCTTGCCCAGTGTGTCTTGTGCGAACTTCTCGCACGCTACTACGACAGACTCGTCGGTGGCGATCGACACGACGATCTCGCACAGTTTTTGCACCGTGGCCGGGTTGAAGAAGTGCAAGCCCAGTACTCGGTCGGGGCGATTCGTGGCTGTTCCGATGTTGATGAGCGGGATCGACGAGGTGTTCGACGCCAGGATGCAGTGGTCGGGGGTGACTTCGTCGAGGCGCTTGAACAGATCGAGCTTGATGGCTTCGTTCTCGATGATGGCTTCGACGACCAAGTCACGATCGTTGAGCGCGTTGATGTCGGTGGTGTAGCTCAAGCGCGCCCCGGTCGCGGCGCGATCTTCTTCGCTGAGGCGGCCTCGAGCGACAGCCTTGTCCATCGAGCCGTTGATGCGAGCCTGAGCAGCTTCTGCCGCTGCGGCCTCGGGCTCCATCACGATGGTGTCCAGGCCGGACTTTGCGCACACTTCGGCAATGCCCGAGCCCATGGTGCCGCCGCCGATGACGGCGACCTTCTTGATCTCCACGTGTTCTCCCCACGTCAAACTTCCAGGGCGCACTGTAGTGACCCGACAACTCGTCCCAAAGCCCAGGCGCAAGCGTGTCGCTGAGCCGCTGTGAACCGAGTGCAGACTTATAGGCTCAATCCATGACTGAATGCCCTGCAGCAGATGGTTCGAGCCCACGGATGACTTCGTTCGACGAAGCACCTCCGATGTGCATCGATCCAACCAAGACCTACATCGCCACCATGAAGACGTCGATGGGTGATCTCACCATTGCGCTCTATCCCGATATCGCGCCCAAGACGGTGAACAATTTCGTCGTCCTGGCCCGCTATCACTACTACGACGGTCTGGTCTTTCACCGAATCATCAACGGCTTCATGTGCCAGGGTGGCTGCCCTGAGGGCAGCGGCATGGGTGGCCCCGGTTACCGCTTCGATGACGAGCTACCGAATGCTGGCGATTACAAGATTGGTTCCCTGGCCATGGCCAATGCCGGCCCGAATACCAATGGCAGCCAATTCTTCATCGTAAGTGGCGCCAGCGGCGTGGGCTTGCCCCCGCAGTACTCACTGTTCGGCCAGGTCGTTGGCGGCCTCGAACTCGTGAGCGAGATGCAAGCGGTTCCCACCGCACCCGGCGACCGACCCAAGACCGACTTGGTCATCGAGAGCATCACCATCGCTGAGAGCTGAATCGCTCGACAACCGAGATCCTCTGACCAGAAGCCGCTCGCTGAAACCAGCGAGCGGCTTCTGTCGCGTCTGCAGTGCGTTCTGGCCGAAGCTACGGCACTAGCCGTCGTCATCGGCATCGGTCGCATGGGTGTGAGCGACACTTCGAGGCTGCTGGTGGCGTTCTCGAAACCGGCATTGCGCCCCAAAGGAGTGTCGATTGTTGCGGCCTGCGACAAACGCGGCTGCGCTCGCTCGAATCACCAATCGTTACCGACCGCGTGAACTAGCCGTCGTCGTTGGGGGCGAGCGGAGGCGGGATCAGCAGGGTGTCGCCGACCTGGATGTCGTTGCCGTTGTTGTCGAGACCGTTGGCGTCGACAATCTGGCTGTTCGTCACGTTGTAGAGCTCGGCAATGGCGGAAATGAAGTCCCCGGCGACGACCTGGTGCTCGAGCGGTGGGTCATTCGGAGAGCGGGTAGAAGCAACTGGTGTGACACGAGGGCTGAGCTCCGATGCATCGATCCCGCTACCCCATGGCGGAATCTCCAACAGCTGATTCGGCTGCAAGCTGGCAGCGTCGACGTCGGGGTTGGCCTCGTATATCGCCTCCAGGCTGACCGTCCATGTCTGCGCGATGACCCCCAGCGTGTCGCCGGGCTGCACCACGTAGGTCACGCTCACACCGTCGGGTCGTTCGGGTCCCAGATTCTCGACGGTCTCGTTGTTGGTGGTGGCCCCCGGGATCAACAAACGGTCGCCTGCGAAGTAGAGACTGGGGTCGAGCTGGGGGTTGGCCCGGATGATCTGATCGAGGGTGACATTGAAGCTGGAGGCGACCGCAGCCAGCTGGTCACCTGATTGGATCGTGTAATAGAACGGCTCCTCGGCTGTCGCTGGCGGCGTGATGCCGGGATCGACGATAGGTGGCGCCGTCAATGTGGGGATCGGTGTCGACGTCTCGGTTTCTGCCGTGGTCGTGTCGTTGCTGCCGAAGCAGCCACCGAGATAGAGAATGAATGCAAAGGTCAGCACCAGCAGAATTGGCACAGCTCGGTTCTGGCGGATCACCACAGCTCCCGGACGAGGTGCCAGCCAGAGTAGTGCTGGAAATGTCCTGGAAGCTGGCACGCCCGCAATGGGGCGCCCGTGCAATGACTAGAAGAAGGCGATGAGCACCGGTAACAGCATGGCGAGCACGAGAAATGCTGCGATCACCTGTGTCCAGAACTTGCGGCGATCACGCCGTGGGCGCGGTTGCGACTGACGCGAACCAGTCGCCCGTGGTACCTGTGACTTGGTCACTCGCGACGAGGTGCGCCGCTCTGAGGGATCAGGTGCGTTTCGAGCCACGTCCCGATCGTAGCGAACGACGGGCCTTGCTGGGCGCCGTTGGGTGTAGGTCATCGACCCAGCCGCCTGTGCATTCGTCGATCGCGTCGTAGAGATCGTCGGTGAGATCGCTGAGTTCGTGGAACGTTTGGGTTGCTTCGAGATATTCGATGGTGTGCAGTAGAGCGTTGGCACAACCAGCGGGCACATCGAGCTTGCGGGTACGACAACTGGCGACAACGTCGACGAACATGAGCTGCCAGATCCCCGCCGCCGAAAAGGCTCGTGCTGGGGTGGCCGACAATGACTGCTTGGTGCCGAGTACCACGCGGAGCGCATCGGCATCGATGGGTATCTGATGTTCGAGCGCGAATTGCAGCACCTGCCGGTAGAGCTCTCGGGCATCGCCATACAACGGAGTGGTCTTGCGATACCGAGAATCGCGGGTCGGAACCGGGCCATTGGATGAGACGAGACGAAGCGGATGCTGTGGTGGGTCGAGATCGAGAACCGTCATGCCAACCACTCTGACAGGGGGGTGTGACAGTGAACGTCGCCATCGTAAGTCGCTTCGCTCCGCGTGCTCTGCGGGTAGTTGGCTGGGCGCTGCCTGCGTTTGTGGGCGGGTCGGGTACGCAGGTTTGGTTTTGCGTGTGGCTGGCTAGCACCCTGCTAGAGCTCGTAGACGTCGGGGGCTATGTCGCCCTGGAGATTGCCGTTGGCGATTATGGGCAGGTCATCGATGTGCAGCGTTCGCCCCGGCAGCGCCATGGTGATGGTTTGGGTACACGGCCGATCGGCGATCAGGTTGTCACCAAACGAAATCTGCAGGACACCAGCCAGCAGTTGGCTGATGACCGGATCGAGCAGCCGGTCATCGAAAGTGGGCCTCTCGGCGCCGCCGGCGTTCAACCCGATGTTGAACCCTGCGATGCCATAGGCACTCGTCTCAGCTGGCCCTTCGAGCAACGCCCGTACGACGTCGGCATCGGGGCTGTCGCCCTCGATGGCAGCAACATGGTCACCAACGATCTGAAGCACCACCGGTGAATTGATGAGTCGGCTTGCCGCCAGGTTGGCATCGCCTGGCATCAGGACCAGCTGGCCGCCGACTGTGGCTGCCGCGGGTACGACCTTCACCCAGCCTGCAGGGAAGCAGGCGCGGTCATGGTCATCGGCCAATAGGCCATGGTCGAAGCGGACCCCACCACCGACGAGGTCGAGCGTGAGATGAGTGCCGTTGGCGTCGGTCGTCGACAGTGTGGTCGCTGAACCAACAAGGTCGACCAGTGCATTCACCCGCCGTCGCAAGCTCGCATGAGGGCGAAACCGGTCAGGCGAGATCGCATGCAGATGCACGACCTGGCTCCCGGCGACATCGGTTGACTGATGGGCGCCGGTGGTGATGACCAGATCCGACGCGGCCATCGCAGCGGCAAGGGGCGCGTGTCCCGAGCATTGTTCGGGTGAAATCCGAACTTCCATCGCGGTGGCCGAAGTGCGGGCCAACGCCACGCGCAACAGGGCGACGAGATCAGCATCGACACCCGGATCGATCAATACGACCAGCCGGGTCCCAGCGTCGACGCGGCATAGCTCGAGCTGATGACTGAGGGCATCAAGAGCTTCCCATCCGACCATGGCGGTGACCGTAGCGCACCGAACCACATGACCTCGCACCAACTCGATCGCGCACCAGGTGGGTTACAACCGCCTGGTGGTGGCTCGACTTCAGGTGGTGTCGACTGGGGAAGATGTGGCTGGTGGGGACAAGTTGTGTTGAGTATCCCCGAAAGGCCGGAAGCCGCAAAGTACTTTTTTGCGATGGAAGAGTGCGCACGCATGAACTGCGACAAGGAAGCGGTGGCCCTGCTGACCTTCTCGCCACCCGACGCTAAGGCTTGGCTCTACGACCTCGATCAGCCAGATCCAACCGGCGGCATCATGTTGTGCCGCAAGCATGCCAACGCAACCGTTGTGCCGATCTCATGGCAGCTCATGGACTCGCGTGACCCGGCGTGGCCCGGCCCGGTCGGATCGACAGAACCGGTGCAGGCAATGATGGCAGCCAGCGCCGAAGAACTCATTGCGGCGCAGGAGCCGGCGCCGGATGCGTCAGCAGATCACGCACAGCCAGTCGGAGCAACCCTGCCAAGTGACAGCAATGCCCTCGACGAAGAGTTTGCTGCATTGCATGCCGACCTGCCGTTGATCCCACAACGCTACGCCGAACCCCAGCTGGCGACAGCACGAGCAGCGGGCCGCACGATCGAGTCGGACCTGATGGTCGACCTCGGTCGGGACGAGGCGCCAGATCCCTCGCTGTTCGAGTTGCCGCTCAGCGACATTCCTGCCGTCACGCCCTATCCCGGCTGACACCCGCAAACCATCTGCGATACGTTCGCAGCTCATGGCGAGCTGTTGGTACGAGCACACGCTCCCCGGCGTGTGCTTGTTGGTTCTTCTGACGGCGTGCACGTCTTCCGTCACCGGATCCGTCGAATTCGCAGCCGAGCCGGTCGGCGTCTTGCCTACCGTCGTGGCGACCACCGCCCCTGCGCCTGTGCCAACGCCTGCCCCGGCAGTGCAGATCGCAGCCGTGTTCTCCGAGATCGAGCCGCAAGCCCCGTCGTGGTACCCGCTCAGCCAGGTCGGTGAGCCCTACGGCGACACCGTTCCGGGTGTGTTGACCTTCCGTGGATCACCGAACCGCACCTACTACGGCCAGGGCCCCGTACCCGAGAACCCCCGAGTGCAATGGAGCTATCCCGGCACCAAGATGTGCTCGCTGTCAACGGACCTCGACGGCGAAAGTGAATGGTGTGGCACCGGCTGGACGGGCCAACCGGCAGTGTGGGAACAAGGCGGTGAGCTGTGGGTCGCGTTCGGGGCCTACGACCGCAACGTGCATGTGCTGGATGCCGTAACCGGCGCACCACGCATGGCGCCGTTTCCGACCGGCGATCTGATCAAGGGATCGCTCACTGTGGATCCCGACGGGTATCCGCTGATCTACATCGGCAGTCGCGACAACGAGCTGCGCGTCTTGTCGTTCGATACCGGCGAACTCGTGGAACTGTGGAGCCTCAGCGCCTACGACGTTCCCCAGCGGCTGTGGAATGACGACTGGGACGGCGCCCCTGCGGTGATCGACGACATGATGTTCGTCGGCGGCGAGAACTCGAATTTTCATGTGGTGCAACTGAATCGAGGCTATGGCGCACAGGGGCAGGTCACCGTTGCCCCGGAACTTCGAGCAGCCGTACCAGGCTGGGACGACGAACTACTGGCCGCCATTGGTGACAAGAACGTGTCGATCGAGAGCTCGGTGACGATCGTGGACAACATCGTGTACTTCGCCAACTCGGGCGGGTTGATTCAAGGATGGGATATCGAACCGGTCCGGCGCGACGAACAACCTGTGCGAGTGTTTCGTTTCTGGATAGGCGATGACACCGACGCCAGCGTGGTCGTGGACGACCAGGGTTTTCTGTACGCAGCAGCCGAATATGAGCGAGGCACAGAGCGCAGTCGCACCCTTGGCCAAGTGGTGAAGCTCGACCCGCGGCAACCCGATGACCCTGTGGTGTGGTCGGTGGACGCCCGTGCCGGTATCGACACCGGAGTGTGGGCGACGCCAGCGGTGCATCGAGACATCGTGATCGTGCCGACTGCCGACGGCCGCGTTCTCGGACTCGATCGGGACACCGGCGAGACTCGCTGGACGCTGCTGCTACCCGGCCCCGTGTGGAGCTCGCCCGTCGTCATCGGCGACACGCTGGTGCAGGGCGATTGTCGAGGCCTCCTACACGGATTCGATCTCACCGATACCAGCGTGCAACCGCCCGAGCTGTGGTCGACCGTCGTGGGCGCCTGCATCGAGAGCACACCGGTGGTCTGGAAAGACCGCATCTGGGTCGGCACACGTGGCGGTTACTTCCACATGATCTCCGACGACGGGTAGTACGTATTTGGCTCGTGCCTCGCGCAAATACTGTTTTGGGGTCTGCGAGTTTGTGGTCCCGGACCGCTTCGCTACAGCTTTTACCCGGGTGCGGGCGTTGGGCGAGGTGCTGGAATTTCGGGGTACAGCTCCAACAATTGCTCTTGGAGTGCCGGACGATCCTCGACGGAGTCTTCCAGTCCTGTCTCGAAGTCGTCGGCGATGGCCACCCGCTCATACGACAGCAAATCGATCTCGAAGATCAGATCGTTCTGGAGATCCACCGAGGCCACGAGCCGTAGTTCGTCGTTGGTGTAGCAGATCTCGAAGCCGGTGTTTGCCGCGTTCGTCTCACCAATAGCCAGGAAACACTCGATCGGGAAGCCGCCGGTCGCGGTCGTGACCTGCGATGCCCACGCGTCGGGGTCACTGGCAGCGACCAACGCGACTTCGCGGTAGCTCGCCAGGTCATAAAGCGAGCTGGGGGACCAATCTCGACGGATCAGCTGCACCGGATAGGACAATACGTTGGGCGCACCTTCGGCGCGCGGACTGGCGGCGCAATAGGGGTCCAAGGGAACCCGAGATATTGCGGCACACAGCACGACCTCGTCGGGGCGCTGAAAGGCCAGATGATTGGGCGACTCGACCAGATAGGTACCGGTCAGATCGTCGACGACCTCGCGATAGATGACGGGTGACTCGATGTCCTCTCGACCAATGGCGTTCGTGTTGATCAGCCACTCGGCGCTATAGCGGCGCGCCGGGTCTTCGAGTTCGATCAAGTTGGACTGCTGGTCTACCTCTTCGTCCGTTTCAGGCGACGAACAGGCCACGACGAGCAGCACCAAGGTGAGCACGATGATCGCGCCGGCACGCAACGAGGAAGTCAGCTGCGCCATGGACCATGATGCTACTGCCCTAGCTGTGGCACCTTCTCCAACCCACAATTGGTGTTCCCAGCGCTCTTCATGAGCAGGAACGACTAGGCAGCTTCAACTCCCTTCTGCGCACGCCGATTGAAGTGTGGGACTACGAACGGAGCCAACATGTTTGGTGCACACAATCAGCGATTACCTCGCCTACACCAGATGATCAACATCATGCACACCACGACCGATCGCGAGTCGAACGACCGCGGCGCAACCGTGGTCGAATACGGCTTGCTACTCGCGTTCGTGCTGCTGGCTGCCTTCTTCAGCCTGGTGGTGTTCGGCGAAAGCCTGGTCGGCCTCTTCGATACGACCAGCAGCACCATGGACAGCGCGCCGGGCGTCAACTCCGAAGGCTGAACGGCCTAAACCGCCGCTCATTGCTCGTCAAGGACCTCGGTATGCGCAAGAATCAGCACGTGATCAACGACGACGACGCCGAACTGTCTGGTTCTGAGATGGCCGATCCGGCGTCTGACCAGACCGGGTCCGTCGACCAGCCGAACTCCGTCGGCGAAAGCGATATTGCCTGGCCCGTCCCCACGGTGGCGATGTACCCACTGGCCGCCGCACTGACTGGTTTGATGCTGTGGGCGTTCGGATTCGACTGGGTGCTGGTGTCGGTGATCCCCTTCGTCGTGTTCCTGTCGGTCATGACGGTGATCGACTTTCGTGAACTACGGATCCCTGACAAGTTGACCAAACCAGCTGCCTTGGCCGCCGGCCCGCTGCTGGCGCTCTCGCTGCTCAGCGACTTCGACGACATTTCGCTGCTTCGGGCACTGCTCGGCGCGCTGGCCATGGGCGCGTTCTACTTCACGCTGTTCTTCATCTATCCGGCTGGTATGGGTTTTGGCGACGTGAAACTGGCGCCGATCATCGGCGCCCAACTCGGCTTCTTCGGGTGGATTCCCGAGATCCGTGCCCTGCTCGGCGCCTACCTGATCGTCGGCCCAGTTGCCATCTTGTTGTTGATCTTCGGCCGGGCTCGCATGAAGACCGGCTTTCCCTTTGGCCCCTTCATGGCCGCAGGCGCCCTCGTCGCCCTGGTGCTACACGCTCGCGGCTACTGAGTCGTACACAGACCCAGCTCGCCCGGTGGTGCGTCGCCCAGACGCTGGTTTGCAATAGCCAGGAGTATTGCGGCCGTCGGTGACCGGGTAGTCTCGGGCGTGTCGCTCTACGAGGAGAAAACGTGACGAAGGCCCCCGCACGAGTTGTTGTCACCGGCGCTGCCGGTCAGATCGGTTACCAGCTGAGCTTCCGCATTGCCAGCGGCCAGCTGCTTGGTCCCGACCAGCCCGTGATCCTACAGATGCTCGAAATCACACCAGCGCTCGACGCGCTCAACGGCGTGGCCATGGAACTCGACGACTGCGCGTTCCCGCTGCTCGCCGGCATGGTCCAGACCGACGACCCCAACGTCGCATACGGCGACGCCACCCACGCGCTGCTGGTGGGCGCAATGCCGCGACGAGACGGTATGGAACGCGCCGACCTGCTCGAAGCCAACGGCGGCATCTTCGGCCCCCAGGGCAAAGCCATCAACGACAATGCCAGCAAGGACATCAAGGTCCTTGTGGTCGGCAACCCGGCCAACACCAACGCGCTGATCGCCATGCACTCAGCCCCCGACATCGAACAGAAGCAGTTCAGCGCCATGACCCGCCTCGACCACAACCGGGCCATCACCCAGGTGGCCCAGAAGGCCGGCACAAGCGTGAACGACGTCAAGAAGATGACGATCTGGGGCAACCACTCGGCGACCCAGTACCCCGACCTCTTCCACTGCGAGATCAACGGTGAGATCGCAGCCACCAAGATCAATGATCAGGCTTGGCTCGAAAACGACTTCATTCCCACGGTGCAAAAGCGTGGTGCCGCAATCATCAAGGCTCGTGGGCTGTCCAGCGCAGCCTCGGCTGCAAGCGCGGCGATCGACCACATCCACGATTGGGAACACGGCACGCCCGAAGGCGACTGGGTGTCGATGGCGATCCCGTCCGACGGCAGCTACGGCGTGCCCGAAGGCATCATCTCCTCGTTCCCTGTCACGATCTCAAATGGCGAGATCAGCATTGTGCAAGGCCTGGATATCGACGACTTCAGCCGTGGTCGCATCGACGCCACCGCCGCCGAACTCGTAGCCGAACGCGACACCGTCTCGGGCCTGGGTCTCATCTGAGTTCCATCGCCGAGCGGTGCAATACTGCGTTCATGACTCTTCCCTCCACATCGACCGTTTTTGCATCGCAGTCCATGGTCTGCACGGTTGATCAGCTGGCGAGCTCGGCCGCGCTAGACATTCTTCGGCAGGGCGGTAACGCCGTAGATGCCGCAATCGCGGCCAATGCGGTGCTGGCGATCACCGCTCAGCACATGAACGGGTTGGGTGGTGATTTGTGGGCGCTGATCCACCAGCCTGGGCAACCAGTGCAGGCATTGAACGCGTCTGGCCGTGCCGGAAGCGGTGCTGATCCGCAACGGCTACGCAACGAAGGCCATACCGTCATGCCGTACCGGGACTCGGTGGCGTCGGCCCCGGTACCCGGGGTGGTCGACGGTTGGCTGGCCATGCAAGAGCGCTACGGCACCATGGACATGGCCACGGTTCTGCGGGCTGCCATTTCCTGTGCCGAAGACGGGTTCGCTTCGTCGTCGCAACTGGCGCGTGCAAGCGCCGTGGTCGCCAATGTGGCCGGCAACTCTCAGCTCGCCAACCTGGATCCAGGCGACAAGGTGACCCGACCGCGAGTGGCGCGCAATCTGCGCGCCCTGGCAACCAACGGCCGCGACGGCTGGTACGGCGGAGAGTTCGGCAAAGCGCTCATCGACACCGGCGCCGGCGAATATTCCGAAGCCGACCTGGCCGTGAACAACGCCGACTGGGTGCAGGCTCCGTCGCTCGATGCATGGGGCCACACGCTGTGGACGGCACCACCGAACTCGCAGGGTTATCTGTCGTTGGCCAGCGCAGCGATCGCCGCCGGACTCGATCTGCCCGATGACCCCGACGATCCGCTCTTTGCCCACTTCTTGATCGAAGCGTCTCGGGCTGCAGCATTCGATCGCCCCGATGTGCTGCACGAGCACGCCGAGTCGGCAGCGCTGTTGAATCTCGACATGCTGGCATTGCGCCGCGATCGCATCGACCCGAACCAGGCCATCGAGTGGGGAGACCGCTATGGCGACGGTGGC
>ENA-ORXR01001578-ORXR01001578.1-marine-metagenome-genome-assembly--contig:-NODE-1578-length-23905-cov-4.947625_pt1 | contig 23905 bp, 22 predicted proteins | sample MGYA00237866_ERZ511479 | MGnify/ENA metagenome assembly ERZ511479 | reverse complement strand
GGCGCACCGGGGAGGATTCGAACCCCCGACCCCCTGATTCGTAGTCAGGTACTCTATCCAGCTGAGCTACCGGTGCGTTTCCGCCTTGGCGCATAGCCTCAGGCGAGAGCCGCGTTAAAGCCTATTGTATCGCCCGCCGCAAGTGTTTTTTACGGTTAACACGCCTCTTAAACAGGTTTTTCGTAATAGCGTAGGGTAGCATTATAATCTGGATAATCGACATCTGCTAAAGCGTTAAAGCCTAAATATTCGTGAAAGGCGTGAGAGTTGGGATTGTTGGGTTTCGTGTTAACCTCACAGACCAAGCGCGGGAGCCTGCGGCGTCGGGCCTCGTCTTCGAAGTCAGCATAAAGCTTTCGTCCGTAACCTTTGCCGTGAGCTTTGGCATCCACAATGATGCGGTCAATATAGAAGAAGGCTTCAAATCGGGCGCGGAGCCATTTTAGGTTTTTATGGTCGTAGTCCACATCGTGGGCATAGCCAATTAAAACGCCATCTGCCTCGTGGATTTGTTTTTTGTAGTGGGCGAGGGCGAGCAGTCCATCCAACTCGTGTTTGTCAAGCGGGGAGAGCCAATGCACAAACTCTTCGTTCATCCGCATAATTTTTGCGTGGTGGGATTTTAGGATGGGGCCAATCATTTGCCTGCTTCATAGACACCGCGCATGAGCGCGCGCGCAACGCAGCGGGCTGCGGCTGCGCCGAGTTCCGCCAGAGCTACAGGGCTATCGCAAGGCTTATCCCCGGCAGAGAGCGCAAAAACCGTATCGCCGTCTAGCGGCGTGTGGCTGGGTTGTACCGCCATAGCGATACCGTCTTGAGCTATAATGGCGAGGCGCTTTAATTGTTTCTGGGTGAGGGCGGCATTGACCGCAACCGCGCCTATAACGGTGCTTTGACCAGCTGATTTTAGGAAAGCGAGCTTGGTATCTTGCGCTTCTTGATGGGCATAATCCGCAGGCGGGCGCTTTCCGCCAAATTCGCCGTCCCTCTCATAGGGCCACGCCCAAGGGCAATCTGTGCCAGGCATATAGGGGGAGCCTACGGGGTTAGCGGCAATAATAGCCCCGACCGTAATGCCGCTCACGGTTTCAGATGCGCTGCCCAGACCGCCCGGATAAAGTCCCGCTGTTGCGCCAAAGCCTGCGCCCGCCGCGCCGAGCTCGAGAGCGTTTGAGGCCGCTTCGCAAGCCTGAATACCAAGCGCGCGAAAAGGCTGCTCTAGGCCCCAGCCTTTATCCCCGCCATTGGCATTGTCGAAAAGTATCGCGCTGGGCACAATCGGGCTGACAGGAATGGGGGCTGGGCCAGGCGCATAGCCAATCCGTTTTTGTCCCAGCCATGCACACACGCCATCGGCTGCGGCGAGGCCGTAAACTGAGCCGCCCGAGAGGCAAATGGCATGGACTTGGTCGATGAGGCCGCCATCGGATAGCGTATCGGTTTCGCGCGTGCCGGGCCCGCCGCCGCGCACATCCACGGCGCAAGTGGCTGGCGCGTCGGGCAAAATTACTGTCACGCCTGTTTTGACATCGGCGTCATGGGCTTGGCCAACACGCAGTCCGCCGACGTCTAATATTGTATTCTTCACCACTTGCCCTTTTATGTGTCTCTCTTATGGTGACAGCTTAGCTTTGAAAGACCCCGATATGAAACTCTTTTCTGCTCTACTCCTTAGCACCGGGCTCATGCTGTCGGCCTGCGCACCATCTGGCGCTTCGAAAGCCTCTAAATCCGTAGAGCCGAAAATTGCTAAGACGGAGTCTAAATCGGCGGGTATGGTAGCGGCGGCCAATCCTCTGGCGACACAGGCGGGTGTAGATATTCTTAATGCTGGCGGCTCGGCCGTGGACGCAGCGATAGCGGTGCAAGCGATGCTGGGCCTGGTTGAGCCGCAAAGCTCAGGGCTGGGCGGCGGAGCCTTTATGGTGGTCTATGATCCTAAGGCGGCGAAAGTCTGGGCCTATAATGGGCGCGAGGCGGCGCCTTCGGGGGCGACGCCTGACATGTTTCTCGATCCGGAGACGGGAGAGCCGCTCCGCCGCTTTGCCGGAATTGCGTCTGGAATTTCGACGGGCGTTCCGGGCGCGGTTGTGATGCTGCATAAAGCCTATGAGGATTACGGCAAGCTAGAGTGGGGCCCGCAAATGGAAGCTGCGATTAAAACCGCCGAAGAGGGCTTTGCTGTCTCTCCGCGCATGGCGGGCATTACCGCGCGCATGGGGCGCTTTGTGCTAAAGAATAATAAAAATGCGCGCGAGTATTTCTACCTCGAAGACGGTGAGACAACTATCCCCGAGGGCTTCATCCGCGATAACCAACCCTATGCCGAAACGCTGCGGGCGCTGCAGAAAAACCCGCGCGCGCTTTTGGAAGGGCCTATCGCGGAAGAGATACTCCGCGTGATCCAAGAAGAACCTCTGCCGGGAAGCCTGACCCTCAAAGATATGGCGAATTACCAACCACAAAAAACCGAAGCCCTCTGTTCAACTTACCGTAAACATATCGTCTGCGGCGCGCAGCCCCCTAGTAGCGGCCCCGTCGCGGTGCAGTCCATTTTGCGCACGCTGGAGAATTTCGACATGGCCGCGCTCGGGCCCAAAACAGACAAGGCCGTGGATGGCTGGCACCTCTTTGCCGAGGCGAGTTTTCTGGCTTATGCGGACCGGGATAAATATGTCGGTGATCCTGATTTCGTCGAGGTTGAAACGGGGCTGATGCTGGATAAGGATTACCTAAAATCCCGCGCTGGTCTCATCTCTATGGACAGATCCATGACCGATGTGAAAGCGGGTAACCCGTCAGCGTTCCTGCGCGGCAAAGACGCAACGCCTGATAATCCCGGCACCTCCCATTTTACCGTTGTTGATAGCGACGGGCTGGTTGTCTCCATGACCACAACCGTTGAAGCGCCCTTTGGGTCGCAACGTATGGCGGCGGGCTTTATGCTCAATAACCAGCTCACCGATTTTTCTTTTCGTGCTGTGGATAAACAGGGCCTGCCCATTGCGAATGCCCCGGCGGCAGGTAAGCGCCCGCGGTCCTCTATGGCGCCGAGTATCGTCTTTAACCCTGACGGCGAGTTTCTCTTCTCGACAGGCTCGCCCGGCGGTAATTCCATCATTGCCTATACGGCCAAGACGATTATCGGCATTTTAGATTGGGGCCTTACCCCGCAAGAGGCGATTGACCTGCCCAATCTGATCGCGCGCAATGGCCGCGTGGCGGTGGAAGCCAAGGGCATAAAAGACGAGGAGACCGGCGAGATAGATCGCGGGTCACCTGCCGCGCAGTTTGGCATGGCGCCGGAACTTGTCACCGCGCTAGAAGCGAAGGGGCACAAAGTCCGCCGGTCCAAGGGCGAGTTTAGCGGGCTGCATATTATCTATCGCACTGCGGATGGGAGCCTTATCGGGGCGGCTGACCCGCGGCGCGAAGGCACGGCGGTTGCGGCCGATTAATCGCGCTTATCCTCTGCGTTAAAGGCGTCAAAAGCGTCTCTGACTTTGATAAGAGTAGATATTGTTGTGATCATCTCCTCGCGCGAAATGTCGGGCGCATGTTTCTTTGAGAGCTTAATGCCTTCGGACATAATTTTGCCGCGTAGATCACGGCCTTTATCAGTAAGGAAGATACGCCGTTTACGGGCATCTTCGGGAACGGATTTGCGCGTCACCAAACCGGATGTTTCCATTTTCTGAATGACTTGCGAGGCTACGCTTTCGGTCATGCAGGCTTTCTCGGCTAGGTTATTTTGCCCGTTCCCGTCTTCATCCCATTGCAGGCGCAGAATATAAAATTGCGAGAGGGGCAAATCCATCGTCACCAGATAGCGCGACAGTGCTGTTTCAAACCCGCGAAACGCGGCCCTTACATGATAGGGGAGCGAATCTTCGGGCTTATTAATCATGCTCATTATAACCCTAGACTATCTAAATCCCCCTTTTAGACTCTCTTAATTTTCTCTATAGGTCTTTCAATAATGAAAAATATCCTAATAAATCATGTAAATAAGATAATATGTGTTAGCGCACAAAGAAAAAGCGAAATCTACTGTTGCGCAACAGTTATTCATCATGTGTTCATAAAAATATCATATACATGCGGCAAGCGATTTGCCTGGGGGCAAGTTGCAGAAAATCATTTTGTGGGATGATTATATTGTATCAACATTGCGCCCCGTTGATACTCTATGACCCGGCATTATTCGTAATGTCGGGTTTTCGTATTTAGGGCCCTTATACCTCATGTAACCTCACCATTTCCCATGCGTCATTGTTCACTCGAGGGCTTTCGCGAGCGTGATGGGTGTTAGTCCTGCAGAGTAGGCGCAAACTAATCCGGCATAAGAGGCGCAGGACAAATAGCGTGCATCAGACTCACGAGCCAACACTTACGCGCGCGCCAAAACCCGGCGCGGCGGAATACAGCCTTTAGATAATATGTGTAATTAACCCAGTGAAACCACCCCTTGGGGAAGCGGTGTCTCGCCCAAGCCTGGAGTTCAGCCAGCGTAAGCCCCGCGCGCAAAGGTCCGCCCATCCCGTAATAGCGATAGCGCGACGCGGGCGCGATACCCCGTCTGCGCCGCGCAATCATACGCCGCTCATGACGGTTATGCAGGCGCGAGATTTTAGACAGCCGCATATGCGGCATGGCCGAAATATCAGCAAAGCCAAGCCGCGCACACCGCTCCGCCAGTGTCAAAGGCTCAGGCGATAAATCCCCCATCTTTTGCGCCAGCGCCGATTTACAAAACAGCTCCGTCCACATCCAAACACTAGTCAGGAAAACCCCGCGCCAAAATTCAGACAGACGACCCCCGTCAGTTTCAGGGGGGAGGGATATGGACGACCGTTCGTTCATGATAAGAACATAGGGCCATTTGGGCGACCAAGGATTTAGTTTTTTTGGGGTGCGGTATAGGTGGGGATTTTAGGGGGTTTTTGGGAGGATTGGGTCTAAGGAGGGCATAATTCAATTTTGAAAACTAGTCTTCTCACTTTTTGGGTTTAGTCCAAAACTTATGCGTCATATTTGAGAACTCAGAAAAATCGCTAATTATTTCGTACATTTTTGAAGTTGGTCTTCCGAACTCTGCCCCTGACTTTTTTAGCTTTAGATCACTTTTGAAAGCTCTTTCGCACGCATCATTGGTAAATTTTATCAACTCACCAGCGCGAAGTAAACTTTTTCTCTTTTCGCAATAATCGTCACATACTCTTGATAATAATTTTTTTAATTCTCTTCTATTGTGCGTACCGCCATAGTCTTGAATGTGCCAACTTAACCAAACCTCGAAACAAGGGTTGGAATAACCAAGAACTATATCAGTATCGAGGCATTCAGATATGACTTGATCAACTTTGGGATGATCGTCTCTATCGAAAATCAGCCAAACACGGTCAGGCACTTTGGCTTTCTCTATTCGCTTGAACTGAGTTTTTGCGCTTTCATATAAAGTTGTTGGGACGGCACCTTTTTGTACGAATTCAAACTTTACATTATTTTGACTTCGCTCCAGTTCAGTTAAGTACCTAACTTCAGTAACTTCGCCTTCGCAGTAAATATAAACCTTGGGCTTTTGAAGTTTCGAGTTTATCTTTCTGCTCCTACTCAATGGAACCGACCAGTAATCTAGGGTCTATTTTCGAAGGTAAAGCCCCAAACCTGTCATCAAGATAAGCTTTTTCTAAATTCTTCTCGGCTCTCATTTTAAACTCTGCGGCCGAATAAACGTGAGATTGCCCATTTAGCTGTTTCTCAACAAACCATGCCTCATCCCTGCGAAGCTCTTTGTAGGAAAGTAAGTTTGTGTTATGTGTTGTTGCTAAAAGTTGAGCGCCCTTATTGTTCAGTTCAGGTGTTAAAAAGAGACCTAAAAATAATTCACAAGCTCTTGTATGCAAACTTGCATCTATTTCATCAACAACCAATAGATAGCCATTATCTAATGCAGTGAATGCATCTTGAACTAATCTTAATAGCCGTTTCGTCCCATCACTTTCTTCATTGAAAGATATACCTATGGAGCCTTTGTCTGCGCCTGAATGTTTGAAATAGATATGTAAATGAGTTTTTAGATGATCTAAATAATCTAGTTTTTTCTTTTCATTTTTAGCACTTGATTCTGATGAGGATTGTGAATTTTTGTTACTAACAGCTAAGTCTTCTAAAGTTCGCTTTTCGTATGCCACAAAGAACTTCTCTATTTCTTCGCTGAATATTTTATCTGCATCAGTAATTTGTTTTGGCTGAATTTTATAACCATAAATGCCCGTATCGAGTAACCTAAGAAACTCGATAACTCTGTCATCAATATTTTCATTTATCAATCGTCTTGAAATTTCAATCTCTGTGACTAATGATGGATAATCGAAACGAGTATTTCGAAAAAAATTGGAGAGTTTTTCAAGTTGTTGATGTTTACTTCGAATGCCTACTGAAAGAAAAAGGCTATCCATTGGAGTAATGTCTGAAAGAGCAGTCTTTTGTCCAAGAAATTTTTTTCCAAAGTCATACTCCCCATTTTTTCGGGTAAACCATTTCTGTTGTTGTCCTAAAGGGTAAGCGTATAACCATTCTTCTGTGAACTCATTGTCATTACATGAAAAGCCATATCGGTAAGGCACTTCATCTTCGATAAAAGAGATTTCGAATGTGCTAGGGTTGCTTGCAGCATCTGAACTCAATGAGAAGCTATCTCTTTGTGTGCTAAACTTGCTGCCTTCACCATCATTGTTTTTTGAATAGGAGCTAAAAACTTGAGACTTCATGTAGTCAAGAGCTTTCAACAAATTACTTTTTCCAGATGCGTTAGAGCCCATCAGTATAGAAACAGGCAATGCCTTTTTTATCTGCGGGTCTTTTGTTTCAAAAATACACTCTTCCCTGCCTTTAAGAGCGGTCGCCTCGAAAGATAGATTTTGCTCTTCGTAGAATGATCTAAAGTTTGAGAATTTGAAGTCTAAAAGCATCAATTAGGTCTTTTTAGTAAGAAATTTGTTTGTAAATACACAAATGCATAGCATAAATAGTCATAGAGGTGATAATAGTCAAACTTTTAAGCTACCGTTTGATTTATGTTTAACTTTTAAGAAAAATCAAGATTTTCGACATACTGTCTTATCAAACTTCATGTTCATTAGCACTCCCAAGAATACTTCAGAAGGTGAAAGTTAGTAAGTAAATTTATAGCGGTGCACAAATACACACTAAGAGTGTGTGTATTTGCGGCCCTTGTCAGCGTTTTCGTTTTACGAGAACGCTTTATCCATCTCTTCAGTCCACTCACCCTTACTAGCTAACCCATTCATTTTGGCGCGGTGGTTAAACGCTGCCTGAGCGGCGTCGTAGTTCTCCGCTTTGCCTTTCCAGGCGAAGAGGGCGGATTGTTGTAGGGCGCGGCCATAGGAGTAGGTGAGCTTCCAGGGGAAGCCGCCTATTTTATTCATCATGTCGAGGTTGCGCGTGGCTTCTTCATTTTTTTGTCCGCCTGAGAGGAAGGCAATGCCCGGCACTGCGGCGGGGACGGTGTCTTTGAGGACTTTGATGGTGCGCTCGGCGATTTCTTCGCGGCTTGGCTGCATCGTGCATTTCTGGCCTGCGACGACCATATTGGGTTTTAAGACGATGCCTTCGAGTTTGACGCCTTGCTCATAAAGCTCGGTGAAGAGGGAGTTGAGCGCGGTCTCTGTGACTTCGTGGCAGCGATCGACATTGTGGTGGCCGCCCATCAAGACTTCGGGCTCGACAATCGGCACGATGCCCGCTTCTTGGCAGAGCGCGGCATAGCGGCCCAGCGCATGTGTGTTGGCTTTGATGCCGCCAATTGTGGGCGTCATGCCGACATATTGGTCAGGGTGGCTAATCTCGATTACGGCCCGCCATTTGGCAAAACGCGCGCCAAGCTCGTAATATTCCGCAAGGCGCCCGCGCAGCCCGTCTAGGCCTTCGGTAACGGTTTCGCCGGGGCGTCCCGCGAGGGGCTTTGCGCCCATATCGACTTTGATGCCGGGGATGGCGCCGCTGGATTGAATGAGCGAGACGAGGGAGGTGCCGTCCGCCGCGTCTTGGCGAATGGTTTCGTCATAAAGGATGACGCCCGAGATATGGTTTGTCATGGCCGGCTCTGTGCGGAAGAGCATTTCGCGCCAATCGCGGCGCTTTTCAAAGGTGCTCTCGGTCTTAATGGAGTCAAAGCGTTTGCCGATCGTGCCGGTGGATTCGTCGGCGGCCAAGATGCCTTTGCCGGGCTCAACCATTGCAACGGCGATGTCGTGTAAAGCTTGAATATCCATGGGGTCGTCCTTTGTTTTCGTTTATGTCTTTAGAGTTATTTTTTGAGAATTTCTACGCCAGGAAGAGGCTTGCCCTCCATCCACTCAAGAAACGCGCCGCCCGCTGTGCTGATAAAGGTAAAGTCATCCGCCGCGCCTGCATGTTTCAGCGCCGCCACAGTATCGCCGCCGCCCGCCACAGAGACGAGCTTGCCTTTTTTCGTAAGCTTGGCCGCATATTTGGCCGCTTCTACGGTGGAGGTATCAAAGGGGGAAAGCTCAAATGCGCCGAGCGGGCCATTCCAGATCAGGGTCTTGGCAGAGTCCATCGCGTCCATGAGCTGCTCAACTGAAGCTGTGCCGCAATCTAATATCATCTCGGTAGATTTGACATCATCTAGTGCGCATTGGCGGTGGGCGGCATTGGCTTTAAACTCTTTGGCGACCACAACGTCGGTGGGCAGGATGATTTTGCACTTTTCTTTTTTGGCCGTTTTGAGGATGTCCAGCGCCGTGTCTTTGAGGTCTTTCTCGCAAAGCGAGGCGCCGACCTTATGGCCTTGCGCAAAGAGGAAGGTATTAGCCATGCCGCCGCCAATGGCGAGGATATCCAGCTTGGAAACAAGGTTCTTAAGAAGGTCAATCTTGGTCGAGACTTTCGCCCCGCCGACCACGCCCATAACGGGGGATTTGGGATTGATGAGCGCTTGGGAGATATGGTCCAGCTCTCGCTCCATAGCTAGGCCTGCATAGGCGGGCATAAGCTCACCGATAACAGCGGAGGAGGCATGGTTGCGATGCGCGGCAGAAAAGGCATCTTGGATGAAGACATCGCCTAAATCCGCAAATTCTTGCGCGAGCGCTTTGTTGCCTTCGGTCTCGCCTTTGTGAAAGCGGGTGTTCTCCATCAGCATGACGCCGCCTGGCTCGAGCATGTCAACGCCATTGGCGTTAAGCGTCGGACTGAACAGGACTTCGCAATCGAGCGCCTCGACGAGGGCCGGAACGATAAAGCGCAGCGAGTCCTTTTCAGTCTGCTTGCCCTCGGGACGGCCATAATGAGAGAGCAATACGGTTTTGGCGCCGACTTTCTGCAGGTGCTTAATCGTCGGGAGCGCGGATTGCAGCCGCGTATCATCAGAGATGGAGCCGTCTTTATTGCGCGGGACATTGAAATCCACACGCACAATCGCGGTCTTGCCTTTGAGGCGCGTTCCTTTGAGGCGGTTAAAGTCCATTAGGCTGTGTCCTTTATATGCGCGCCCATTTCGCGGGACACATCAATCATTCGGTTCGCAAAGCCCCACTCATTATCATACCAGGCGATGATTTTCACAAGGTGCCCGTCGAGAACTTTTGTCAGCGGCGCGGCAAAGGTCGCGGAGTTGGGGTCGTGGTTCAAATCCGAGCTGACCAGCGCGTTTTCGCTATAGCAAATCACGCCTTTCATTTCATTTTTCGCCGCATGTTTCATGGCGGCGTTCAGGTCTTCGGCGGTGGTCTGCATTTCGGGCTGAAAGGCCAGATCAATCATTGAGACATTGGCGGTGGGCACCCGCACAGCAGAGCCTGAGAGCTTGCCTTCCAGCTCGGGCAGGACAAGGCTGACGGCTTTGGCCGCGCCTGTGCTGGTTGGGATCATGTTCAGTCCTGCGGCGCGGGCGCGGTAGAGGTCTTTATGCGAGTTATCCAAAATGCGTTGGTCTTGGGTATAGCTGTGAACCGTCGTCATAAAGCCGCGGCGTATCCCAACAGCGTTCATAATGACCTTAGCAATGGGCGCGAGGCAATTGGTGGTGCAAGAGGCGCAGGAGACGACTTTATCGTCTGGGCCCAAATCCTTATGGTTCACGCCATAAACAATGGTTCTATCAACATTCTGACCGGGCGCAGAAATCAGCACCGCTTTGGCCCCAGCATCCAGATGCGGCTGAACGGACTCCTTGGAGCGGAAAATACCTGTACATTCCATAACGATATCTACGTCCAAATCACCCCAGGCAATTTTAGACGGGTCGCGCTCATGGGTCATGCGCACTTTACCGCGGCCATATTCAATAAAGCCGTCGCCTTCGATAACGGTTGCGCCAAAGCGGCCATGAACAGAATCATATCGCAAAAGATGGGCTGAGGTCGCCGCCGCGCCGGGCGAATTAATCGCGACCAGCTCGACGTCCTTGATGTCATATTCCGACAAGGCACGGGCAACAAGACGGCCAATGCGGCCAAAGCCATTAATACCGATGCGAATAGCCATTCAAATGCTCCTGCCGCAGGCGCGGCTCTGGGTCAGTTTTATGCCCGCCCGCAATGGCGTGAGGGGCAATTTAAGTCAACTCATTATCCCTTGATGAAGAGCAATTATTGGGCCATTCTGTGAGGGTTAAGTTAAGATTCGGGAAATATAATGAATGACAGCGCTGACATTAAAACGGCGGCTGACAGATTGCAGTCAGCGCTGCAATCTCTTGAGGGCGCGCTGACGCCTTTGCTAGAAAGGGTCAATCTCTTGGAAGGCCAAGCCAAAGAAGTCGAGACGATGGGCGCAGACCGGACAGCGCTCGCGGCCAAGCTTGATGAGAGTAAAGCCAAAGAAGAGTCGTTTACGGCGCGGGAAAAAGAATTTAATTCACTGGCCGATGAAACAACGCAGGAACTTGACCGGGTCATTCGCCAAGTCCGCGCCGCGCTCGGGGAGGGCTAAGCCATGGCAAAAGTCAGTCTCAATATAAATGGCCGTAAATATGCACTGGGCTGTGATGACGGCGAAGAAGAGCGCCTGATGCGCCTCGGGCAAAAGCTTGATGACCGCGTCAACAATATGGCCAATCAGTTTGGACAAATCGGCGATCTACGCCTGCTCGTCATGGCGGGCATCACGATGCTAGATGAGCTCGAAGAAATGAACAAGTCTGTCGATAACGAGGTTGATAAACGCATTGGTGATTTACGCAAAGAGACGGTTAGCGCCACACGTCTCGCGGAACGCACTGAAACGAAAGCGGCGGATAGCCTGCTGGACGCAGCGGTGCGCATAGAACGCCTAGCTGAGCGTTTGGCCGATAAGGGGTAGGGTGGATTAGGCCGAAGGACGTAATCCACCATTTATCAAAGCTCATACTAATGGTGGATTACGCCAACGTTTATTGCGAAACATCAGCTAATCCACCCTACGATTACCCTCTTGCCATTCCCCTCGCAAACCCCCACATTACACTCGACGGTTACTGCGGGTTTCGTGAGACACACTAATCCACCGGACCTTAATATACTCCTCGGGAGTTGGCTCTGTGTAGATCGTGGTCTTCATAATTCCGACGCCCACCTGAACCTTAGGTTCACGAGGATTCTTAAGCGTCCACGGACCAAGTGGGACCGTCACATTTTCTTTATTGTGGTGTTGTCTGCTCAGGGGGCAAAGCGGACATTGGCGAGTGTCTTTAATGAGGCAATTTTAAGCCGCTTAGATTGTTTTGCGTGGGTCTGGTTATGCCACAAATAGACTTTTCCATATGTTGGAATTTAGTTGTGCCCTAATAGGACTCGAGCCAAGCGACGATATCCGGGTAGAGGTCTTCTACGGTTCCTTTACCATTCTGTTTGCGTCGAAGACGCAAAACTTCTTTTGAAAAGCCTTCGAATTCCAGAAAACCACGGTTTTCGACCTGCTGCTTTACAAGTAATTCAAACAATGGATCTTGATCCGCCTTTGGGGCCTTTTCTTCGTAATAGATGCCAACTAATGCCCAATTCATCATCTCATTAAACGTCGAAATTGCAGAGCCGTAACTCGCTGCGGAACTATCGGGCCGTACCCAGCGGGAGAGTTCTGGCATGGCCGTTTGAATCCGCGGCGCAAAAAGCTCTGCCGTTTTATTTATGAACCCATGGTTCATTTCGCTAAACAGAAGATCGCTCCGATATATGACATGACCTTCTGGTGTAAACTCACTCTCTCGAGAGCCGGAATACGGAAAATTTATGTGTGGCTGGAGTTCCTTAAAGACGCCATCGTCAAAGGTTGTGACCGACTGCCAACCATAGACTAAGGGCGAGAATAATACCTTCACATGATCGTAGGGCTCTACGCTCGGGAACTCTTTGTTGAGCCAATTGAGCATCCCTTGGGCGTCGAGGTCTTCCTGCATTAGGCGGGTTTGGCCGTTATACAAATTCTGATTTTCCTTATAGAAGCTAAGAAAGTCGCTGGCATTTGCAAAGTCGCGCATATTGTCCAATTGAGGCATCAGGTAGTTTGGCTGCCCAGGGAAACCGACGGCCTTATAAATTGTACTGGGTTCCAGAATATTTTCAGCGGAAAAGTTGAAAGCGTGGGCATTCATTTTTAGGCGTGAGTAATGACCCATATTGTTGGAGAGCTCGCCTTCCAGCCAGACAATAAAAGGGTGCTTGCTGTGCGATGAAAAATGGTCTTGAACTTTCGTATAGTATTCACCGTCGCGGTAAACGAGATCATTGTCAGAACTTTGCCCCGTGGTAGTCATCGCAATGGCGACATTCATTAACTCGTATGCGGGTGTATTGAGAACGGTTACTTTATCTTGAAAGGAACGCCTGTAGCTTGGGGGGAAGACGGCTGGCGGAGGCGATCCGAGAAATCTTATGATGTAAACCTCTTCTCCAATCAGGAGTTCATAGTCTACCATATTCCCGGCTTTAAGCGACACGCAGTCAGCTTTTCCGTCTGCAATATCAACACAAGTTTGCCGCTCTTCTCCTGCAAATCTGACTAATTCTAAGGTTTGGTTCACGGACCGGCTGGTATCATCCCCAAGTCTGGAAATCTCAGTACCTGGAGGAAGATCTGTGTCTCGGAACGGATATTCCGGTTCGCGAGGATCAACCGAATAATCGCGCTGATTATTTTCGTTTGGCGCGCAGGCAGTCAGAATGAGGCATAAAATGAATATGGCATATTTCATAAATGACTCCATCACGACCTTTTAACGTCGTTGCCTTCTTATAATCACCACAGAATAAACTCAAGCATTCGGTAGAACTGGCGTATCAATTGGGTAAATGCTGGTCTTATGTCCGCAATGAGGATAAAACATCCATGCCATAAGGGGATGATTAATGCCTGCGGAGCCGATTTAGGTTCACTGTGGTCTTCATAATTCCGACGCCCACCTGAACCTTAGGTTCACGAGGATTCTTAAGCGTCCACGGACCAAGTGGGGCCGTCACTTTTCTTTTGAGGATTGTTGCTTGCTATTGATGATAGGTCGGACAAGAGAAACTGTCCCTAATGGAGCGATTATAGAACATAAAGTCACTAATGGCTAATGTTTAGAAGATGAGTGAGTTTGAGCTATAGCCTTTGGGTCTAGAGGTCATGCTGCCAAGCTTTTGACCATTTCAATAAATTGAGCTGACCTTACAGGTTTATGCATTTTGATGATGTCTTTAAAGCGCGGCGAAATAATTTCGGCGCTTCCGTAACCTGTAACAAAAGCAAAAGGTAGATTCTTTTCCACCAATTCATCAGCCAAGCTCTCACTCGTTGTGCCATCGCCCATATTTATGTCAAGAATGGCAATATCGGGATTTAAATTTTCAACACAGTCTAACGCTGACGATACATTTGCGTATGGGCCTAAAACCTCAAAGCCGTTTTCTTCGAGCATTTTGGCCAAACTAAAGGCAATAAGTTGTTGATCATCTAAGACTAGAACTTTGGGTAAAGGTGTCATTTGCGCGCCTCTTCTAAAGGGAAAACTAGTTTGTAAAATAATCCTGCTGGGGTGATTGCGTATGTTGTATGACCCTGGACTTCAGCTGAAACAATTTTTGACAGTAAGAAGCTACCAAACCCTCCTTTGGGTTGCCCTTGTGGCAGGTTTCCAAGGTCACCTTTCTCTGCCCACATGAAAGTTGCGATCCCATCCTTAAGAGATGTTGTTATGGTGACATTTCTGTCTGGCATACTTAAGGCTCCATGCTTGCAAGCATTTGTTATAAGCTCATGAATAGCCATTGATATAACCTGAACATAAGGCGGTCGAATGAAGAGAGAGGGCCCTTTAATACTATACAGCTCTTTTTTCGGGCCGACATAGGCGAGAAACTCTTTTTCAATAATAGATTTTATGTCAATGCTTTTACCTTCGTTCCGATTGACTAAGGAATGGGTGTTCGACATCGATAAAAGTCTGTCCTCCAAGGATGTAATGTAGTTTTCAATATTGTTGTCTTCAGGTTTTGAGAGCCTAATGACGGATAAAACGGTCGCAAGCGTGTTTTTAACGCGATGTTGAAGCTCATTTATAAGAAGTTGGTTATGTTCTTCCAATTTGCGTTTTTCTGTAACGTCCCGAACAGTGCCTAATAAAAGAACGGCTGTGTTGTCTTCAAAAGAGCAGGTGGCCACTGTTCGAACCCACCGCATAGGTTCTCCATTACGAGGGATAACGCGAAAATACAGATCCATTACCCCGTTCCCATCCGGGTCAAGCGCTTTAGCCGTCATGTCATCATGCAGGGCGACATCTTCGGGGTGAACGCCAGAGATCACAGTTTCATAAGTAATCTCTTCGTCGTCAGGAATGCCCCATATTTTACCCACGCGAAGGTCCCAATTTGCTATCCCCGTTTGCGGATAAAATTCAAAAACGCCTACATTGGCGGCTTCAAGGGCGGCGGACAAACGATGGACTTGGTCATCAAGAATACGTTTGCTTTTGGATTGTGTTGTTGTCTTAACGTCAGGCATAATTCCTCACTACTAAATAATTTAGACGCCAACTACCACTGTAAATCGACTCATTTGCTCTGAGGATATAAAAATTAAACATACATTAGGAAGCAATTGGGTAACATACTTAAAACTATTCTATGCTGGTGTCGAACACTAAAAAACCCGACAATTCCTGTGATTAATGCTAAGGTGGAACCGTGAAACATGTTTTGATAATGGAAGACAATGCGCTTCTTGCTAATGATTGGCGAGGCGTCTTTGAGCTTAATGGTCATAAGGTTACACTTACGCATAATGGTGACGACGCTATTGCTCACTTGGAGGCTACTGAGTTTGATCTCGTAATTACTGACTTGTTTGTCCCCAATGCAAAGGGTGGGCTTCATGTAATAGGTAAATTAATGACAATGAAAGCGCGCATGCCGCCAACCATAGCTGTCACAGGCGAAAGACGGTACACGGATGACCCAAAAGAAAAGAACTATTTCTTGAGGCAAACCAAAAAATTAGGCGTGTCCGCAACAATTGAAAAACCATTTGCACCAGCTGAACTCCTGTTGATGGCAGATGAGTTTTGGAGTCGAGAGGATAAGAAGCTATCCTAGGTGAGTATACCCCCTTTTACGTATTAAGACCTTAACTAACGTGCTGGGACCAAGTGGAACCGTCACACTTCTCATTTTTGCGGGTATTATTTGCTTTGGGGTAGAGTAGGAATTAGCTCAGTGTCTTACTTGGCGCGGTTTTAAGCTGCTCGTCTTGCAAGTCTTATTCACCAATCTCAAACGTAATATTGACAGTCACAGACAGGGTCTGCTCTCCGCCTGAAATAGATGTGGATACACCTGCAGCTGCGCCGCCCATATTATGCATAACATTCGCCATGCGTTGCGGCAGCCCAGAGCTATGCGTGTTCTCATTCATGCGCAAAACTCGTCCCAAAGACAGGCCTGCAGCCTCGGCCATTTCCTCGGCTTTGCGGCGCGCTTCCACGACTGCTGATTTGCGGGCTTTAGACTTCGCAGCGACTGAGTCTTTGATACCAAAGCTCACACCATTAATATTATTGGCTCCTGCAGAAACGAGCGCGTCAATCATCGGGCCTACACGCTCCAAGTTTTCGCTTTTTGCAGAGACAGTATTGCGCGCTTGATAGCCTATGATGCGAGGCTCATTGCGGTTTTCTTTGTAGTCATATTGCGGATTGAGCGAGAGCTGAGAAGTCTTGATATGGCGTTTTTGAATACCTGCAGCTTCAAGCGCGTCAAAAATGTCTCTCATCTTCTCTGCATTCGCTTGCATGGCGTCTTTAGCATTCGTCGCTTGAGTCACAACACCAGCCGATACTGTCGCAAGATCAGGGGCTTGGTAGCTGTTCCCAGTCGCCGAAACTGATATTTGTCCCGGGCCGTCCATAGTCTCATGGGCAATTGCAGGCGACGCTAAAAAAAGCGTGCTGCCCAATATAAGGGGCGCGAGTAAAAACTTAAGTGAGGTCATAATCATCTCCTTTATACGGCAAGGTAAGCATATAGAGGCTGAATGACCAGAGAGTATGGCAGTATCATGTTTTGGGGTTTTCTTCTTGAGTTTATAAGCGTCTTCAGGCTGACAAAATAAAATACCAAGCTATGAACCAGCTGCCAGAACCTTATGTGCGTCCACAGTTCATGTCTTAAAAGGTTCAGTATTTTATTGCCTTATTGGCCATAGGCGGCAATGCTGATTTTCGAGATGTTACATTGAGGCCTGACATGACACTCATACGAAAAATCTTATTAGCGTTGATACTCTGTATGAGTTTTGTTTCTGTTGCCTCGGCCCAGATAACAGAGGCTCCCATTGAGGACCCTGAGCCTATCATTGAAGTGCAGTCTACAGATGAAGCAGATGCTAAAATTAACGACCGAATAGAGAGTATATTTGCCAAAATAGAGGGCATAAAGGGCGTGAGTGTAAAGGTTGAATCGGGCGTTGTGACCTTGTCTGGTGATGTGGCGAATGAAATGCTCGCCAGTGATGCCAAAGATATAGCTATTCGAACAGCAGGCGTTGTCACAGTTAAAGACGAGATTAACCGAACACTTGATATCAGAGGAAATGTAGCCCCTGTCTTGAAGGGGTTTCAGGATAACTTCTACGCGTTCTCGCGCGCTTTACCGCTTATTGTTTTGTCCCTGCTTGTCTTTCTAATCTTTGCCTTTTTGGGAGGGCGTCTCGTCCGCTTTTCTGCGCTATGGAGAAGGATTGCGCCCAATCCGTTTCTAGCCGAGCTTCTGGCGCAGGCGTCCAGATTAGTCTTGCTTGCAACGGGCGCTATCCTTGCGCTTAATCTATTAGGGGCCTCAAAATTTGTTACCACCATATTAGGCGGTGCCGGTGTTGTTGGAATTGCGATCGGTTTTGCTGTGCGGGACTCGATGGAAAATTACATCAGTTCAATTATGCTGAGTTTGCGCCAACCTTTTCGCGCCAATGATCATGTTGTCATTAACGAGCATGAAGGGATCGTTGTTCGCTTGACCTCGCGGGCTACTATTTTGATGACCCTTGATGGCAATCATCTGCGTATCCCAAACTCGGTCGTTTTTAAGGGTATTATTTTAAATTATACAACAAACCCCGAAAGACGATTTACTTTTGAATTAGGCGTCGACGCCGAAGATAACCCTATCGCGGCCATGCAGGTTGGGCTTGAGGCTATCAAGCAACATGACTTTGTTCTAACAGACCCCAAGCCAGGCGCATCAATAAAGACTGTTGGAGATTCTAATATTGTCATCAAGTTTACAGGGTGGGTCAATCAATCTGAAACAAGTTTTTCAAAAGCCCGGAGCCTGGCAATTCAATCAGCTATGACAGTTTTGGACGAACAAGGATTTACCCTGCCGGAGCCCATCTACCGCCTGAGATTTGATGCGCCTATTCAGCAAGCTTTAGACGGCGGGTCTGTGACAACACGCTCACCTAAAGCAAGGGCAAAGCAGACGCCAAAAAAGAAAGACGAGCCGGTCATCGCGGCTGAAACGTTGGACGTCTCGCCTGATACTCATCTGGCCGATAAGGTCAGCGAAGAACGCTCACTAGACGGAGATAATAACTTGCTCGATTCTGAGAGACCCAAAGAGTAGAGGTGAGTTTTTTTTGGTTCATGAAATTATTAAGTCTCCTTTTGGAGGCTTAATAATTAGCGCATATACCGTTGGCCTTAGCTATAGCGTTAAACCGTAAGGTTAGCCCCTTTAACACGCTTAAGGGCGCACAATCTCAAACCAATATTCCGGGTCTTCTATGAGGTCGAAAAAGGCTTTTATCTTTAGCGGATTTCCACTCATTTTAACCGAGCCATCTTTGCGCAAATCCGCTACGGTCTTTTGTTTCAGGTTGAGCGCGTCGAGTCCGGCGCGGGTTATGCTAAGCGTTGGGATGTCGTCTTTGGTGGTGCCCATGCGGTGATGCAGCGCGCCGCCCGAAAGGAAAAGATGTGCTTTATCCTCCGTATCCGAAATAACAAAATTCAGCTCGAGATCTTTCTTGGCCGCTTTGGTGCCGTCAATTTTTACGGCGAGTAAATCGAAATATAAATTCATTGGAATGGATTTAATCATGTCAGGGCTGGCCGTATTAGGGCGCGGTAAGTCCATCACGCCCAAAGTTAATTCCTGCGCGCCCGTCAAATAGAAATTACGCCAAGAGCCTGACTCCGCTTGATAAGCTAGCTGCCGATAGGTTTTCGCCAACAGATTTGCCGCCGCGTCATTATAAGGTTGGGCAAAGAGAAGATGGTTGAGCGCGGTAGCGGCAAAGCGAAATTCGCCGTTATCATAATCGGCTTGCGCTTTATCCAGCAGGGCATCTGCGCCGCCAACATACTCCACGAACTTTTTCGCTTCCGCTGTCGGCGGGAGAGGATTTAGGTTGGCGGGATTGCCGTCAAAATATCCGAAATAAAGCTGATATTGCGCTTTGGAATTATGGCTGAGCGTACCGTAATAATCGCGATTGGCAAATTGCGAGGCGGTGCTATCAGGCAGGTTCAATAGCTCCGGAATTTCGTGCATGGTGTAGCCTTCATTGGCGAGGCGCACGGTTTGATCATGAATGTAGCGGTAAAGATTACGCTGTCCTACCCAAAGCTCGGCGACATCTTCTTGGCCCCAAACAGGCCAATGGTGGGAGCCGAAACTGACATCGGTTTTATCGGCATATTTCTGGATGGCTTCATCAATATAGCGGGCCCATAATTTACCGTCCCGCACTTTGGCGCCGCGCGGGGTGTAAAGATTATGGAGCGTGTGATTGATAATTTCCGCCTGACAAAAGGCGCGTTGCTCGGGCATGTAAAACATAAATTCGCTGGGCGCTTCGGCCCCGAGGGTCAGCATAAATTCCATGGGAATACCGTCCACCTCAAAGCTTTCGAAATCTTTTGTCACGTCGCGGGTCGGATAAAGCAGACCAGGCTGTCCGCTCGAAATCGCTTGGCCCAAACCGACACCGACTTGGCCTTCAGCATTGCGCGGGAGGAGGCCGCCAAACATATAACTGGCGCGGCGGCTCATCGCATTGCCCGCCAAAATATTTTCGCTCACCGTTTCGAGGACAAAGCCTTTCGGGGCGATAATTTCAAAATTTGCGGCCTCAATTTCTTCTTCGGTAAAGAGACCGCGAATGCCGCCATAATGGTCAATATGGCTATGGGTGATGATTACGGCGCTAATGGGCTTTAGGCCAAGCTCTTGATCCACCAAGGCCTTGGCACGGGCGGCGGCTTCCTTGCTGATGAGTGGGTCAACGACAATCCACCCCGTCGCGCCTTCTATGAAGGTGACGTTGGAGAGATCATAACTGCGCACCTGATAAATGCCGTCCATGACTTCGAAGAGCCCGTTTTTGGCAAGCAATTTGCTCTGCCGCCACAGGCTTGGGTTGACCGTGTCCGGCGCGTCGCCTTTAACAAAATCATAGCTCGTCGGATCATAGGCGGGAATGCCGTCTTTAAAGGTCGCGATGAAGCCTCTCTCCGCACGCTCAAAATCGCGGCGGTCAGAAAAGTCGAGCGCTTTGACCGAGGCTTTATTCGCGGCGATGGTGGCGGGGTGGACTTCGGTGGAGGTTTTTGCGTTTGTCGTTTGCGTTTCAGTTTCTGGGCTGTTTTGCAGCGGGGCGCTTTTTTGAGACCCTGTAGGGGCGCAAGCGCTGAGCAAAAGTGATAGACCCAACCCGATAAATAAATGGCGCATTTCATTCCCTTATATATTTTCGAATTTCATATCTGTCATCCTCCCTGCCGTCGAGCTTTTCATTTCCAATTTAGCGCTCTGCGTGGCAGTTAGGCGCGATGGATATTAAAACACGAAAAACACGTGCGCGGGTGCAAGCCAAACAGAAACGAGCCGAGGCGCATAATGCTTTGGCGGCTGTGCAGTTATTGGAACATGTGCCGAGCGCGATTTTTAAGGGCCGCATCATTGGCGGCTATTGGCCTTTGCCAGGAGAGCTTGATATTCGCCCTTTGTTGAACGCTTGTCACGCGCAAGGACATAGCCTCGCTCTGCCGTGCACGCCGCGCAAGGGGAAGCCTTTGACCTTCCGAGACTGGACACCCGCTGATGACTTAAAAGCGGGGCCTTATGGCACGCGGGAACCTCACCCTGAAAAAGCGCAAGTTATGCCAAACCTTGTATTAGTACCGCTCCTGGCCTTCACAAAACACGGCGAACGTCTGGGTTATGGCGGCGGATTTTATGACCGCACCTTGGCGCGCCTGAAAGAGGCAGGCGAGGTTTTCACTTGCGGTATCGCCTATGCTGCGCAAGAAGCGGCGACCTTGCCGACGGATGAGCATGATCAGCGTTTGGACGGCATTTTAACAGACACCTATTTCAAGGGCTTCACATGAACTTTGCTTTTTTCGGAGATGTCGTTGGGCGTTCAGGCCGGCAAGCTGTAGTCAAACATCTCCCGCGTCTGCGCTCTGATTTGAAACTGGACGCTGTCGTTGTAAATGCTGAAAACGCGGCGGGCGGTTTTGGAATTACGCGCTCTACGGCGGATGAACTTTACGGCGCGGGTGCGGATGTGCTCACCCTTGGCAATCACAGCTTTGATAACCCGCAAGGCATTAGCGTGATTGAAAATGAGCAGCGTCTTTTGCGCCCCTGTAATTATCCGCCCAATACAGTGACTGGGCGCGGGGCTGGGCTTTACGATATTGGCGGATTTCAGATCTTGGTAATTAATGTTCTGGGCCGTGTGTTTATGGACTCGCTGGATGACCCTTTTCATGCGGTGGAGCGCGAATTATCCTCTGCGCCTCTGGGCGATGTGGCCGATGCGGTGATTGTTGATATTCACGCCGAAGCGTCCTCGGAAAAACAAGCCATGGGATTTTTCTGTGATGGCCGCGCGAGCCTTGTGGTCGGCAGTCATACACATGTGCCGACGGCGGATACCCATATCCTGGTCAGCGGCACGGCCTACCAAACTGATGCCGGGATGTGCGGGGATTATAACTCCGTCATCGGTATGGAAAAAGAAGAACCGCTCAACAGATTTACGACACGCATGCGCGGCGGCCGCTTTGTCCCGGCAGCGGGTGAGGGGACGCTCTGCGGAATATTTGTTGAGACAGATAATAAGACAGGACTAGCGGTGAGGGCAGAGCCGATACGCGTGGGCGGGTTACTGCCAGATAGTGTGCCAGTTCTTTAACGCTGCTGATTAAGGCCTTTTAATTTGAAATGCTGCGATCTACTCGTCATGGGAGGCTATGAAAAAAATATTGCCTCTTCTTGCCCTTCCGCTTCTCTTCGCGCCATCTGCGCAGGCTGAGGATATTCTTTCTATCCTTGAACGTCAGGCCAAGATTGAGCGCGCCGCGCCGCCTGCGGTTAATCCCTATAATTATACGGTTGATGTGCAGATGTCAGGCAAGGAAGGCGACGATGATGAAGTTTTTACAGCTAAGCTTTTTATCGACCCGTCATTAACGCCAGAAAACCGTGTTACCATACTCTCAGCATCCAGTGATGATTACCCTGATGAGTTTGAAGAATTTTTGAAAGAGACTCGAAACGCTGAAACCAGTGCTGAAGATTTAGCAGAAGAGTTTTGGTGTGAGAGTGGAGACAATGATTTGTTTATTGATGACGGAGCAGCTCTTGAAAATTTGACTGTGATTTCTGAAACGCAAAGCGAGGCCGTTATCAAACCTGATCTGGCTTTGATGGCTAAGATTATGATGGATGGCGACGGTGATGAGGTCATGTCAAAAACAGAACGTAAAATGATGAAAAAGATGATGGAGCGCATGGACGGTGAATTTGTTTTGTCCAAGCCTGACGCTCGCTTAAAGAGCTTTAACATTTGGCTGACACGGCCTCTAACAATGGCCATCGTCGCGAAAATCAAAGAAATGGATGTCACGCAAAGCTGTGCCTTAGCGCCAAATGGATTTACCTACACGGACCGCATTACTATGCGTGTCAAAGTTAAGGCGCTTGGCGTGGGTATGGAACAAAATATGGATATCCAAATTTCGGATTTAACTCTAAGGTAGCCACGTGGGAACCATTTCTGCTGCGGCGCGTAATTGTAGCATGCCGCACAGAAAGATCTCCATGAAAAAACTCCTCGCATCATTTCCTTTATTAGCCTTAACCGCTTGCGGCGGGACAGGCGGGGGAGAAGTGGCAGAAATTAACAATGACTGGACGGGTAACGAGATTAAAATCGAGTCCTTTGAAGATGAAGACGTCAAAGGCGTAACTTGCCACATGGCGCATTTTGACCGCGGCGTGATTGACCGTCTCTCTAAGGGCGACTGGTTTGAAAACCCCTCTAACGGCTCCATTTCCTGCGGCATTACTGGGCCCATAACTATTGGCGATATCAATATGAAAAAGGGCGGCGAAGAAGTCTTCAAACAACGCCAGAGTATCATTTTTAAAAAGTTAGCGGTGCGCCGTGTCTATGATGCCGAAAGCGAGACGCTTATCTATCTGGTCTATAGTAAAAAGATTGTCGATGGCTCGGCTAAGATGAGTCTTGCTACTGTGCCGCTACACGGCGCAGATGTAACGTGGACATCACGCTAAGCCCGCATTAACACAAGCCTCTAACCGGAGGCTGTTGTGACATTTCCTATTTCCGAAAATCTATCGCGCGTTGCGCCCTCTGCGACGATGGCGGTCACCCAAACCGCCCGAGAGATGAAAGCTAAAGGTATCGACGTCATTGGCCTCGGCGCAGGGGAGCCTGACTTTGACACGCCTGAGCATATTAAAGCGGCGGCGATAAAGGCCATTCAAGACGGCAAAACTAATTACACGAATGTGGACGGTATTCCCGAACTTAAATCCGCCATCGCCGCTAAGTTTAATCGCGACAATGCGCTTATCTATCAGACCTCGCAAATCAATGTGTCTCCGGGCGGCAAGCCTGTTTTGTTCAATGCACTTATCGCCACGCTTGACGAGGGTGATGAAGTTATCGTGCCCGCGCCGTGCTGGGTCTCTTATCCTGAGATGGTGAAGTTATGCGGCGGGACACCCGTGGTCGTGCCCTGCGATATGGCGAGCGGGTTTAAGCTCACGGCTGAGCAGTTAGAGGCGGCTATCACGCCGCAAACGCGCTGGCTGATTTTAAACTCACCCTCCAACCCGACAGGTGCTGCTTATAGCGCCGCCGATTTAACGGCTCTGTCTGAGGTTCTATTGCGGCATCCGAAAGTGATGATCCTGACCGACGATATTTATGAGCATATGGTCTATGACGGATTCACATTTGCCACCATCGCGCAAGTTGAGCCCGCTCTGTACGAGCGCACGCTGACCATGAACGGGCTCTCTAAAGCTTACGCCATGACGGGCTGGCGTATCGGTTATGCGGGCGGACCTGAGTGGTT
>ENA-ORXR01001577-ORXR01001577.1-marine-metagenome-genome-assembly--contig:-NODE-1577-length-23918-cov-15.669183_pt1 | contig 23918 bp, 9 predicted proteins | sample MGYA00237866_ERZ511479 | MGnify/ENA metagenome assembly ERZ511479 | reverse complement strand
GGATGTTCTCCAACAAAGTAATCGGACAAATTTCGCCAAATGAACTTATCATAATTAGTTTGACTTACTACTAAGGGAACTCGTAATAAATAACCTACCCAAGATACGATTTATTTTTTGCTCAATCAAGGCGCGAGCATGTGAGTTTATCGGGATAAATGACCATTCTCGTAACGCAGAGTGAGCGAAAAAGAACGAGTAGATTGGGTAGGTTATTTGTTGCGAGTTCCCTAATACCATATCCAAACATGCTCACAAAATATTTACCTTTCATACTATTTTTGCTCACTACAAGCCTCCAAGCCCAACAAACCGTAGGTTTGTTTCTCAATGACAGCCTTGCTTATAATGGTTATACTTTGGTTGCATCCAACAGTGCTAAAAGTACTTATCTGATAGACAATTGTGGTCGTGTTGTCAATACTTGGACGAGTGACTATATCCCCTATTTTTCTGCTTACCTAACGCCCGAAGGTAACCTCCTACGCACGGCGCGTCTCGGCGCACTTGGCGCAGCCACAGAAATGTACGATTGGGACGGTAACTTGATATGGACTTACAATTTTTCGGGCGACGGCTTTTCTCAACACCATGATATTGAGTTACTTCCGAATGGTAATATCCTTGTATTGGCATGGGAATCTTTTGATGTTCAAAGTGTTATTGAAGCAGGTCGAAATGCCGACCTTGTCAATGAAGAACTCCGCCCTGAGTTTATCGTAGAACTCCAACCTATTGGTGCAGATTCTGCTCGTATCGTTTGGGAATGGCATGTATTTGACCACCTCGTTCAAGACCACGACCCAATGAAAAGCAACTACGGCAAGCCCGCCGACCATCCCGAATTGATAGACTTCAATTATATCGGAATAGGCGGTTTCTACGAAGATTGGTTACATGCCAATCACATCAATTATAATCCTCAACTCGACCAGATTATAATTAGCGTTCGTAATTTCAATGAATTGTGGGTTATCGATCACAGTACGACTACCGAAGAAGCCGCAGGACATACTGGTGGGAAATATGGTAAGGGCGGCGACCTACTTTATCGTTGGGGAAACCCTATCACATACCGACGAGGCACAGATGCAGATAAAATATTTTATGACCAACACAATGCTCATTGGATACCCGAAGGCTATCCGGGCGAAGGAAATATTATGGTTTTTAATAACGGACGCGGAAGAATGCCTGTTGAGTTTTCTTCTGTTGATGTCATCGTGCCACCTGTGGATGCGATGGGTAATTACACTTTGCCTTCGTCAGATTTGCCGTATTTGCCTTCTGATTTGCTGTCTTCTTACACAGCTACGCCTCCAAGTTCTATGCTTTCTTTACGCATCTCAAGCGCACAACGATTGCCCAATGGCAATACCTTAATATGTGTCGGACAAACCGGACGTTTGTTTGAAATAGACGAAATGGGTAACGTTCATTGGGATTACATCACTCCCCTACGGGGCAACAATCCAGTCACACAAGGCGATATTGCATCCGGTAATGCTGTCTTTTCTGCCCTTAGATATTCAACTGATTTTGAAGGCTTTGTGGGAAAAGACCTGACTCCGGGCGCACCTATCGAACTCGACCCGCTACCTTCCGACTGCGAAATCACAACAGATATTCATACCGCTTTCGCGGAATACGGCATCACAGCATATCCCAATCCGGCGAATGACCAGATACGAATTATGTATGATTTAAATGGAAAAGCCATTCCCACTCAATTGGAATTATATGACTATCAAGGGCGGTTTTTATTAAAAAAAGATTTGCCGACAGGCAGCGATGAAACAATCATAAAATGCAGTGATTTGCCTTCCGGTATTTATTTTTACCTGCTTCGCACTTCCACCCAAATGAGTGAAGCAAAAAAGTTTGTCATTTATCATTGAACATATAACATTGAGCAATTATCATTTACCCATTGTCCCGTCCTGATACTTGATACCTATTACCTAAATACCTGTGTAAAATGGAAGAAAAATTAATGTCGAAGAAAAAGCCTATTTTTCCTATCAATGAAAAGTTGAGTGACTATCTGACAACCTATAATCGAAACAGTAAAATCTCCATATTTTATAATGATTTGCTTCGATTTTCGGCATCTGTCAAAGTATTAAATGAAAACGGAGAAGACACGCTTTGGGTACGCGCACATTATGATGAGTACGAACGCGATGAGATAGAATTGTCACTCAAAAAAGTCTATACCATTTTACATTCGGACGGTAATGAAGAGACCATCAAGTATCTGACGATTGACGAAATTGACTATTGTACCTTCGGTAATTCTAAGCCTTTTCGTATCAAAGTTCGGAATATTTTAAATGACAATTATACTTATTTGTATGTAAAAAGGGCAGATGCTTCGCGTGTATATGGGCTTGAATTGGAGCATATTCTATCTCCCAATCGCATCAATTTTTTGGTTTATAAAGAAACCCTTATTGAGGAACATATCGCAGGCATTCCAGGCGATGATTTCATTAAATATTATTTCCCAACACTTACAGAAAGAGCAAAATCACAGATTGCCAAGGAGTTTGTCAAATTCGATGAACGCTGTATGATGCGCTTGCTCGGTGACATGCGTTCATACAATTATGTCATTATACCCATACATGATTTTGATAATATCATTTATAAAATACGTGCGATAGATTTTGACCAGCAATGTTATGAAGGGAAGTTTGCGGTGTATCGACCGCATTTTTTCAAAGAAAACAAGGCGATGGTCGGGCTTGTCAAAGACAAACTCCAACCCAATTCCATTCAGCAGTACAAAAAAGAAGAACGCTCTATTCTCGCCAAGCGTATCCTTCGCGTAGATGAGCAAATCTGGGCATTGATTGAGTGCATGGAAAGTGATACGATTTCATTGCCCGAAAAAGTAAAAAACCTACGTACCGAAGTCCATAAATTTACGACAGACCCCAAGTTCAAACGCTGCAAATCTATGGGCAATATCGTACGGGCTGCCTTAGAGTTTGTTAAACGTAATTATGAAGATGTTAGCAAATAAACAACTAAGTAGTACGACAAAAAGATTGAACCACTAAGCACACAAAAAACACGAAGGTCGAATTAATGTAGAGGTCACTAAGTAATTTCCTAACATATTGATTATAAGATTTTTGTGTTCTTTTGAGTCAGTTCGATTTAGTGTTTTTTGTGTACTTAGTGGTTCAAAATGTTGTTAGTTTTTTCATCCAACTACTTAATATTTAGGAATTTATAATTAAAATATTTTTACATTTAATTATTCTAACTCAAACCGAACAGGGAGTTTGTAACTCACCTTGACCGCCTTGCCTCTTTGTTTACCCGGAACCCAGCGAGGCATACTATTGACCACTCGCAGAGCTTCTTCACCCAATCCACTTTCAGGTGGTTCGCGCAAAACTTTTGCATCGCTAATACGTCCCTCTTTATCTATAATCATGTCGATAACGACCAAGCCTTGAATCCCTTTTTCGCGTGCTTCTGCCGGATATTGGATATTGTCATAGACATATTTCAACATGTTTTTATCCGCGCAACTTTTCTTTTCATCGTTTGTCCCCGTCATCTCCTCACAACCCGGAAAGCGAGGCATTTCTTCTACGGTTTGAAACACATCATCTTCCGATACAGTCTCGGTTTCCGAATGAGATTCTATTTGTGTTTCGGCTTCCGCTTCGGTTTCAATTTCAGGCGTTGTTTCGGCATTTATCTCCCTTTGTAATGCTTCGGTTTCCGTAGTCTCCACAACACGTTCCGACGATTGTGGTTGCGTTATCGTTTTGAATTCTTCCACATCAAAAGTAGAAATCAAATATCCGGCAAGCATTGCCATAAGAGAAAACGGCAACAACATTCGTATCATAGTCGCTCCAAAAGATGTCCGGCGTTTACGCGGTTTCGCGGGTGCAGGTGTACGGGCTTGAGCAGTTCGTTCAGAAGACATGGGCTTTCGACGATGTCCACTTTTATTATAACGGTTTTGTCCTTTATTATAAGCACTCATAATTATTTCATTTTCACAAAGATACATAAAAATTAGATACGCTAATTGGAAGTCCGTATTCAAACATTAAGTAACGATAAAATAATAAGTTCAAAACTTGCGCTGCCTGAAAAATGTTTTTTACCGAATTCGTATCTCCATTTCAAAACGTAATCTGTTAATAATCCAGCTATATTTATAAAAAACGAGCAGATTATATTATTTTTACAAAAAGGAAACATTCTATGTACAGTAAGTGTTCTTCTACACTTTTGAGGGAACTTATAAAACATTGATTATTAGTGTGACATCAATTTAAATAATTGATTATTAATTAAAAATAAGTTTTAAAATTAGTTTATTTATAAAAACACACTTTAACAATAATAAATTGATTATCAATCAGTTATTCTGATACTTGCTGCTTTTACTCAATTTTGAATGATTTTAAATGATACTTATTTACGTAAAATAGCGTCCAAATAAGAATACAAGGGGTGCAGGACAAATTTTTAGTCTGCCTCGTACCGACGACTTTAACCGTCGCAGAACAACGAAGCTCTTGACGGCTAAAGTCGTCAGTACAATGGCATTTCAAAATAAAATTAAAATTTGTCCTGCACCCGTTTATAAGGTTTATAGAGTTTATGAAGTGATTAGTTTTGCCGAAGGCAAAACACTCTTCATAAACTCTATAAACTTCATAAACTCATCACTCACCCATCAGGGTGTAAGTGTTGAAAATGAAGTAATGTGTACAGGCGTTCCCCACATAAACACAGAGGCAAATTCTTCGACCTCTCTTGCTTTGATGGTGACAGTCGCGCCTTCTTTTTTGAGTTGTTCGGGAAAATTGACGGGACGATACTCGCCTTTCGACGATTCGATGCCCCAACAACCCGGACCGAGATTTTTATAAACTACTTTTCCTGTAATGGTCATTGTAAAGTGTAAATTCAAGTGTCAAGTGCAAATTCAACTTTTGCACAAATACTTTAGTGATTGATTAGATTTTTATGTTTGGACGGCAAATAGGGCTATCCGTTTCGTTTATAACAAGTAAGATAAGGGATTTTGTTTTAAGTATGGGAATTTTTAACGTTTTTATTAGGAATGTATCAGGTATTGGGTATCAAGTATTAGGACAGACAGTGTGTTGTCCCGTCCTGATACTTGATACCTAATATTTTATACCGTTTCTATTGAAGTTCGGATTAATAAGCTATTAAAGAAAGCATAAAACATCAGACCGTGTGGTGCTTCCAATATGGTTTCGGTCAACATCGGAAGCATTAATAATAATAAAAACAAGGTGTATAAATACGCCTTTCGTCGCCAACTCAGATATAAAGGTATCAATAGCGTTGCCAGCAAAATCAAACATCCGGGTAAGCCTGTTTTCAGCAAGGTTTCTAAGTATTGATTATGTGCATCGGCTTCTATGTCAATGGCAACTTGGTAGGCTTTGGTTTTATAAATCGACATCAATATATTATCTATATCTGTACCGATACCGTAGCCCCACATTGGCATGGGCGATATCGCCTCAAAACAAGATTCCCATATCTGTCCGCGCGGGTCATTTACATTAATAAAAAAATTGTGCTCATAATTAATTCTTTGCTTGCCAATGATTTTATTCATACGGGTACGCGTCACAAAAAAAGAGGACATCAGGCTCCATAGCGTCAGCATCAATAAAGACATCACTACCAGACCGAGTAGCAACTGCTTTTTTTGTTTCATCCATATTAAAAATGAAGCGAATAACAGTAATAAAAAGGTGACACTCACGAGTCTCGCACCCAGCATTATAATCATATACGAACAAAAAAGCAGGGCTATGATGCCTGATATTTTGATTAGAAAGCTATATTTTTTCCAGTCTGTAATAAGCCAATGTATTACGGTAAAAAATGTAAAGCAAAGGTATAAACTCAAATAAACGGGTTTGAAACCCATGACTTCGGAGAGCCATGAGTACGACAGCCAACTTACGGCACCAATACGGTGGTAATTTATCAGCGAACTGATAAAACAAATCAAAGCTGAAATCAGACAACCGACGACAAAAGCGAATAAGACCCGCCGATGCGTCTCGCGCGAAGGCATTGGGGCAGTAAATATAGCGAAAGGAAAAATAAACAAACAGGCTTTTTCTGCGAGTTCCCATACACCTGCGGAGAGGTCGTCGGTATATAATAAAGCTAAAAAGTGTATCAAAAAGAAAGCGATAAATAACAAAGATAAACGACTGGTTATCAGTATTTTTTGACGAAATCGAAAAAGGCAAATAAGTGCATAAACGCCTATCATCACCATCACGATACGCGCCGCATGAAGTGATAAAGGCAAGACCAAAGCATAAAGACAAAACAGCAAAACAGGATAATCTCCACCGCCAGTCGTCTGCCGTCCATCGTCTGCCGTCAACCACTCGTCGTCATAAAAAAAAAGCGACTTTATCTTAGATAAAGCCGCTTGGCATTGTGTTGTTAATGTTCTCAAAAAAATACTAAAGGTTGAGCATCGCAAGGTCTTCGCGCACTCGTCCCGAAGGATGTCGTGCAGTCATGTCAATGATTTGACCTTGCGGGTCAATTAATATGAATTGCGGGACCGCTTTTACACTATACAGGGCAGCGAAATTGGAATCAAAATCGCCATTGATGAAAAGGTGATGTCCTTGCATGTTTTTCTCGCGTATCATGTTCTCCCATGCGAATCTGGATTTATCAATAGAAACGCTTACAAATTCGATGTTACGTCCTTTATATTCTTCTTTAAGTATCTCAAAATAAGGTTGCTCATGTTTGCAAGGTCCGCACCAAGTCGCCCATACGTCTATATAAACGTATTTTCCTGCAAAATCGCTTAGTCGAACTTTACGCCCATCTATCGTAACACCCTCAAAATCAGGTGCAAAACTACCGTCATCAATCATGGCATATTTAGCATACTTGTCATCGACGAGTTTGCGATAATCCTCATTTTTTATGTCTTCGCGGAACATGCTCAAAACCGGATTCATAGTCGGTGTACCGTCTTCTGTAATCAGGTGAAGCACAACTTTAGTACGAAGATAATTTTGAATATCCTTACCTTTAAAATGGTTGGCTACGTACTTATATTTCAAGCGATGTCTTTCCGAAATAACGATACCATTAATATCACTTCCGACGACCTCTTCTTTGATTCTTTTATCTGTTTTTAAATCAAGATAACGACTGATAAAATCCTCAAAACTATCTAAAGCCAGTAAATCGTCAGTACGCAGATTTAATTTTTCAGCAAATCTATAGCTGAATTTCTCCATAGATTCATGGTCGTTTGGCGCGTATTTCGGATGCATTTCTTTGTAATCCAAATATTGATTTGCCCATTCAAATTCGATGTGCGCCAACTCATAACCGACAAATTTTGCAGGTACTTCATTGATGTCTTTTACGTGAGACCACAAGAATTCCTCTTTGATTTCGCGCTCTATTTCTATCGTATCTTTGAACACATCATAAGGCAGACGGTACATTTTTCTTCTTGCGATAGAATTATCGTCGTCATACTGGTCACGTTTTGCAAGATAGGTATTAATACCCGCACTTGTACCGCTATATACTACTCTCTGCTCGCTATCTGGATCAAATGTAATATCCAAATTGTCACCCGGAGTAAGATATATCAAATACTTCTTACTGCGATAATGCAAGTTGTAGTAACCTGATTCGTGCAGTACGATTTCGCCACCGAAAGTTTTGTCACTTTTGCTGACCTTAAAACTCTTAGTTTTCGATTTAGAAAGGTCATCAACTTTCGTCTTAATCTTGATTCTACTGGTTCGTTTACCAAGTATTTTACCTGTAATTACAGCAATGGAATCTTTGTATTTTTTCTCTTTGAATGGATTTTTTGATACGCGCTTCGCAGCTACAAATGAGGCTTCCGGTTTTTCGGTGGTTTGTTTTTCTACTTTTTCTACGGTCGGCTTTTCTAAAACCAACTCCTCCAAAAATGGACCGTTCATTTCTCTTTCTTCGGGGGCTTTTGTTGGAGTGGTAGTTGTGTTTTCTGTAGGAGTGGTTATTTCTTCTGTTTGAATGGCAGTCTCATAAATTATAGGTGAATCACATGGAATCTCCTCTACTAAGGTGTCTGTCTTTTCTCTCTGTTGATGCGTCATATAAGTTAAAGATAGAAAAAATAACGCAAGTGCAGAAAGAAAATAGTAGGTCAGTTTCTTCATATTTTTAGCAAATTTTTGAGTCGAAACTAATTATCTCGTCCAAATAGATTACATGAATAAAAAATACAAATCGGCTTCAACTCGGCACGAAGGTAGTAAAAAAATCTAAGATTTTGCCATTCTGACAATATATCTCAAACTCCACAACTCGCTATCAATGTCACAGTTACGCTTTGTATATACCTCAAAAAAAGGTGAATTGTACTGCTTTATTTTATGTAATCAACGCATTATATTATACGCTTATCGCAAGATATGTGATTCTTTTTGTAAGAAAAAACATGTTTGAAGAAAACAATGAATAATTTTAAGAAAACCTTACATTACCTATTTAAATAATTACAAATCAACACAGTACGATATTTTTTTTATTAAAATATTTTTATACAAAAAACAACACTGCACAAAATAGACGAGTATATTGACATACACTTGGCACTCCACGTAAATTTGGGCAACACTTTTGCATAAGTTTACCCACAATCCTATACAAAATACCATATTCAAAGCGATTCGTTTTACTATATTTGTCACATAATGTAAGGATGTCACGTTTGTATAGGTTTTAAACACCATGAAAACATCGAATTGACAACTCTATCTTTAGAAATTACAATTTTTCGTTATTTGATATGCCTGATATTCAAAAATCAACAATCAAACTCAATAAAACATATTTTATATAAAAAATTATGACTTGTTTTCAACCTTCACGAAAAAGGATGGATGTTTCTAAAACCCTCATTACTTTTTCTAAAAAATTGGCTTACATTTTATTCCTTCTCACCTATCTGAATCCACCTTGTATCGCTCAGGTTTCCAATGACTTTATTCCCTTCCGACAAGGCGATAAATGGGGTTTTTGCGATTCGGATAAAAACTTCATCGTCAAGCCACAATATCAAATGATAGGTGCTTTCTTAGATACATTGATAGGAGTAAAAAAGGAAGGTAAATGGGGTTTTGTCAATCGAAAAGGAAAACTGATTATTCCGTGTGTATATGATAAAATAACGGCATTTGATGAAGGCATTGCCGCCGTATATACGCAAGGCGAATGGGGAATTATCAACACCGAAAACAAACTCGTGGCGCATCGTTATGACAATATCCAAAAATCGAATGATTTGGTTTCGCAGGGCTTGATTCCGGTCAAATCGAGGGGCAAATGGGGCTTTATTACCAAACGCGGAAAGGAGGTAATCGCTTGTGATTATGAGATGGTATATCCTTTTTCAGGGGGTTTGGCAGCCACCAAAAAAGACCAAAAATGGGGCTATATCGACAAACAGGGCTACACGATTGTCGAACATCAATTTGATTTTTCGGGGAATTTTAAAGACGAAACAGCACGGGTAGAAACAAAAGGCAAATGGGGTTTTATTGACTCCGAAGGGCAATGGCTCATCCCTGCCAAATATGAAAATGCTTATGATTTTTCGGAAGGTCGTGCTGCTGTATCGCGGAAAGATAAATGGGGTTACATCAACAAGCGAGGCAAATTTGTCATTCGACCAATATATGCCGAAGCTGCGTCGTTTTCGGAAGGCACTGCTTGTACGCGCACCCGTCGCAATAAGATTCGTTTTATCGACCTCAAAGGGAAAGAAATTTTCGCCGGAGCTTTTGGTGAAGCCGGTAATTTTAAAGAAGGACTCGCTCCTGCACGACTCAATGACTATTGGGGTTTTCTCAATGAACGTGGCAGATTTGTCATCTACTGTATTTATGACCGTGTACAACCTTTTCAAGATGGCTTTGCTAAAGTCATGCGACGTGGACGTTGGGGCTTAATTGATAAAGACGGACGACAGTTTTGGGAGGATTGACAAATAGACAGGAAACTTTACTCTTGGTAATAATCCTCTGCTTTGCAACTAATTTACACAAAAAATAGTCTCTATTAATAGTCCACAAATTTGAACGAATGGCAACGAATAAGGTCACAAAATAATTGAAAGTGGCTTGACATTGATGAAGCATTGCATTTAATTTGATACAGGAGGAATTTTATACATCATTTTAATAAATAAAGGCTATCACATCCACACAAGTTGTTGATTATTAATTAATTAGAATATGTTAAAGCATTATGCTACAAAAAGAATTTGTGGCATGATCTTTCCTCATTCTTTACGTCATAACAACATCTACCCACTACATAAGCCCAACTCGTGATTTACTTATACGCAAAAATGGCACAGTCATTTTGTGATAATTAGCGATTTGCTTGAGCGGCATCGAAGGTTATTGCTTTACAAAAAGGCAGTCAATCTATGACAACCCAAATAGTAATTAATAAACTCCTTGCATGCGTATCGGGATACCGAATTACGTTATTTTTTTATTATAAACAATATCTCATCCATGAAACTTTTATTTTACTCATCATCTTTTAAAAATATGATAAGAAAAAACCCCGTATCTTACAGTTGGATGATACCACTTGTAAGCATGTGCATCATGGCACTCGGCTTTTCCACAAAAAGCTTTTCGCAAGACATTATTATCAATGAAATTAACTATGAATACGACGAACCCTTTAGAGGGTACAATGCCAAAGATTGGGTTGAACTTTACAATAGAAGTGCCAATGCTGTAGATATGTCAGGCTGGGTACTTGCCGACGAAGACACGCTATACACATTCCAATCGGGAGTTGTCATGCCACCGAATAGTTATTACATAGTAGCTAAAGATGCTGTGGACTTTCTTGATGCGCATCCCGGCACTGGGAATGTCTTTGAATCAGACTTATCTTTTAGCAGTAGCGGCGAAACTATCGCTTTATATCAAGATAGTCTTGTCACGCTTGAAGACTTGGTAACTTACAGTGACGACACTCCTTGGCCCGATACACCAGATGGAGAAGGACCAACGCTGTCGCTCGCCGACCCTACACTCGACAATGATATAGCCTCCAATTGGTTTGGCTCTGGCAACTATGGTGGATCTCCCGGTCAGCCCAACAGTATATTCTGTAATGTTGCTCCACCTAAGATTGTTATTAATGAGATTAATTACAAATCCGTTGCCTTTGTTAATCCAAAAGACTGGATTGAACTTCATAATCCCAATAACTTTCCGGTAGATATATCCGGCTGGGAATTTGCCGATGAAAAAGGCTTTTTTAGAGTACCCGTCGGCGTATCCATTCCGGCAGGAGGGTATCACGTATTAACTCAAACTAGCAGTTCTTTTAGTGCCATATTTGGCGTGCCACATACCGGAGATTGGGGCTGGGGGCTTGACGGCGGAGGCGAAGACATCGGTCTGTTTACAGAAAACAGATGTTTGGTCGATAAAGTAGATTATGACGACGACCTACCTTGGCCTGACGATACTGATAGTACCGGTTTTACCATCACTTTAATAGATCCGGGACTCAATAACAACCTACCGGGAAGTTGGATTTCCTCTTCTCAAATAGGTGTAATATTCGGTACACCCGGTCAGCCCAATAATGTACCTGACCCATGTAGCCCAACACCAGACCGTATTATCATTAACGAAATTAATTATAATTCGGATACCATATTATCACCAGGCAACTGGGTAGAATTATACAATCCGGGTGCTACCGCAGTAGATTTATCCGACTGGCGGTATTATGACGAAGATAGTTTGTATGTTATCCCTTCAGGTACAACGATTCCGCCTGATGGTTATTTGGTCTTAACAGAAGACGATGTAAGATTCTCCACAGCATTTCCTGCTGTAAGCAATTATGTCGGACCGATGGGTTTTGGACTATCTAATAATAGAGAACGTATTATACTCTATACCCCCAATCAATGTATAGTCGATTCATTGAAATATAATGATAAAAACCCTTGGCCCGACGCGCCCGACGGTGAAGGACCGACGCTCTCACTTCTTGACCCCTCACTCGACAATACCAACCCTTACAGTTGGGCACATTCCCCTGCCAATGGTACGCCCGGTGCTGCTAATACATTCTGTACTGATATAGAACTGTCTGTTTTCTTGCAAGGACCTTATAACCCTCTTACTGATGAGATGGACAACCAACTCAATGTCGATCACGGTGTATTGCCAGGGCAAACTCCCGCCAATCCAAATATCGCAGCGACACCTGCCATACAACCTTATGGGATAGCTCCCTGGAGCTACATGGGAACAGAAGGAACAGGTTTTACTGATGACAATTATAGTGGTAAAATACTTGATTGGGTGATGGTATCTTTCCGAACAGGTGTGGACAAAAGCACTGAAGTATCGCGTTCGGCAGCCTTAGTCAAGAAAAGCGGTGAGATAACAATGGTTAACCGTTGTGCCATTAGCGACCAAGTCACTACTCCTGTCTATGCGGTAGTAGAGCATAGAAATCATGCAGGGGTGATGTCTCATCAACCTATCACGATTGCAAATAGTCGAATGGATTATGATTTTAGAGTACAAGAAAGTTATGTAGGTCCTGACCCTGCTAATCCCATAGGTGCAGGTCAGGCAGTCATAGGAACAGGTGTATATGGTATGTACGCCGGTGATGGTGACCAAAGTGGTGATGCATTTAGTTATGACATCACAGGTAATGATAAAACGATTTGGACGATGCAAAACGGGCAATTCGGACAATACCTCGAAGCCGACTATGATATGGATGGTGATGTCAATGGTAATGATAAATTAATCTGGAGTCCCAACAACGGTACTTCTTCAAGAGTACCGAGATAGTACGATATTATCATTTGCAATAATCGAGTCTCATTAAAAATGATATTTGATTATTGAAAATTAGGCTGACTACTTTGTAGTCAGCCTAATTTTTTCTCCCACGAAATTATATTTTTTATATTTTAATTTATTGAAATAACTTTTCTCTATTTCCTGTATTGTATGTTCATCAATACCAATCTCTTTGAATGTATTTAGTGAAAATGATGGTTCTTTGACAAATCCAGTGAAGTGAATGAAAATTTGGGCGTATCCCCCTCCTTACCAGTCGGGGGTCGGGCTATCCGGCACTCTCTCCACTCCGCTATCGCTACGTTACGTTCAAACAACACCTACTATCCCTTACGCAAGGGACGAACAATCGCGAGGCAGAAAAACCAACAATCACGGGATTTGTCAAAGAACCAAAACGATTTAATAAATTGTGCCATAATGCGCTGTAGTTTTTTCTTCTAAAGAATTCAAAAAATCGTTGCATAGCCATAGCTACGGTACTATTTTTGAGTTTTCTATAGGGGAAAAGAACAAGCATAATGGAACAAGTTATTGAATCGTTTTTACTTATCAAAATGATATACAAAAGCCCGTTCATTCTATGAATGAACGGGCTTGTATTATATTACTTCGTTTTATCAACTTGTGTGATATTCTTCTTCTGTGCTACGCTGCCTGATACCTGCCACAGCAACTATCGCCATCAATAAGCCGAGAATAATTAATCCCCATTCGCCCACTGTTGGTACTTCATCTGGCTCACCACATTGTGGTATCTCCAATGTATATACACCAGAACATGGGCTGCCCGGTACACTACTTGTGATTTCTATATCAATACTGCCCGGCAAATCACCTTCATAAGCAGTATAGGTATTAGTAGCCGGATCCCAATTTTCGATTGATGCGCCACCTGTGGCATTAGATACTGCACCAATTATATCCCCCGGACAAGCAGGTTCAATAACCAAGATACATCCGGGACCTGTTGGTGTAATCGACGGACCAAATGGATAAACCGTCAAATCCACCTGACCAGCAGCAAAGCTTGCTGTACCATCCACACAAACAACTTGTGCGTACAAGGTCAAGATTCCCGGATCGCAAGTACCACCCGCACTACTATCATCATGGTCAATCGGACCACCATCGTAAATAGTCATGTAGTTAGCATCAGTGTACCAAACCACTTCACCTGTAATCAATGAAGGATCGCCAATTCCAGCAAGGATAGCTGCTTCTATAGTGCTCAAATCAGGTGCGACACCGCCACAAGCGGTCAGTGTTTCTACAGGCATTGTCGAAGTGGTACATGGGTCTCCCACACCATCAATATTGACAAATGCAGGATCATGGTCATCCTCATCTGTGTCGGCTACGCCGTCATTCGGATTACCTGAACCATTACCGTCCACGTAGTCATCGTCCGCTCCGCCCGGTGTACCACCTGCATCGTCCGTTGGGTCGGTGTTTGGTGTACTATCTACATCGGTTGGTGGCGCGTTGTTTGGATCGTTATCGTCATCAGCTGCGCTGATTTCCGCTACGTTTACCAAATCAACTGTACTTCCCATGAATGGGTCAGCTACCGTAAGTGTAATCGTAATAATCTGTGAAGCACCCGTCGCAAGCGGTCCGGCAATCGTTTGGTCAGGATTGCCATCGCCATCGCTGTCTCCCCAAGCAGGGTTCAATGCTGCATCAAAATTATAGCCCGCAGGTACATAATCCGTAACGACAACATTGAAGGCATCTTCACTACCTTGATTGGTAACAGTAATCGTAAAACTAACATTATCACCCGGAGCAACCGTAGAGGCTTGTCCCGAACTCAAGGTCTTAATCAATGCTAAGTCAAATCCGCATGAGCCGATTTCTAATGTATAAATACCAGATTCGCAAGGTGCTGTACCGCCCGTAATTTCTATATCAAGTGTACCTGCTTGGTCGCCGTCTTGTGCTGTGTACGTGTTCATTGCTGCATCCCAATTGGCAAGGCTTACTCCTCCCGTTGGGTTAGAGGCTGCGCCAATGGTGAAATTCGGGCAACTCGGTGCCGTAAGTACCGCCACACATCCGTCTGCATCTACAGTCGGTCCAAATGGATAAACGGTAATCGTCACCGTTCCTGCTTCAATACCTGAACCGTCCGCACAGACAACTTCTGCATACAATACAACCGTTTCGGCATCGCAGTTGGTATTTGAATGATTGACCTGACCATCATCGTAAGGCATCGTGAACGCACCGTCAAAGTACCAGTTAATATCACCCGTAATGAGTGTCATATCACCTACACTAGCTAATATTGCAGACTCTATTCCTGCTAAATCAGGTGTAAGGCCACCACACAATTCAAGTGCATCTGCCGCAGGTGTGAGTGTTGTACAACCTTCGCCGCCTAAGTTTGGATCTACATCTACGAATGCTGGATCGTGATCATCTTCGTCGGTATTTTCATTGCCGTCACCCGGTGTACCTGTACCGTCACCATCCACAGAGTCATCATCTGCTCCGCCCGGTGTACCACCTGCATCGTCCGTCGGATCGGTGTTAGGTGTACTATCTATATCGGTTGGCGGTGTATTGTTCGGATCGTTATCGTCATCAGCTGCGCTGATTTCCGCTATATTGACCAAGTCAGTCATCGTACCATTAAATGGATTCATAACGGTCAATGTAATAGTAATCGTTTGAGAAGCACCCGGCGCAATCGGTCCTGCAACCGTTTGGTCTGGATTACCGTCACCGTCGCTATCTCCCCAAGCCGGATTTGATGCCGGATCAAAAGCATAGCCCGCAGGTATGTAATCCGTTACAACGACATTAAAGGCATCATCTGTACCTTGATTGACAACTGTAATATCAAAGCTGACATCCGCACCCGGACCAACAACCGCAGCTTGTCCCGCACTTAATGTCTTGGTTAATGCCAAGTCAAATCCGCAAGTACCAATTTCCAGAGTATAAGTACCGGATTCACAAGGTGATGTACCGCCTGTAATTTCAATATCAATTGTACCGGCTGCATCGCCGTCTTGTGCTATATAAGTATTCGTCGCTGCATCCCAATTTGCCAAATCTGCACCACCTGTGGCATTAGATACCATTCCAATGGAGAAGCTCGGACAATTCGGAGGAGTAAGCGTCAATATACAACCATCCGTATCAACAGAAGGACCGAATGGATAAACGGTAATATCAACTTGTCCCGCAGGGAATTCAAAACCAGTCAAACAAACTACTTGTGCATACAAAGTAACTGTCTCTTCATCGCAACTTGTATTTGAATGATTGACCTGTCCACCATCGTAAGGCATAGTGTAACCTGCATCGGTGTACCAAACTACTCCTGTTACGAGTGATGGATCACCTAATCCTGCCAATATTGCTGCTTCTATACTCGTCAAATCAGGTGTCAAACCACCGCAAATTTCGAGTGTTTCGGTCGGTTCGGTCGTCGTTGTGCAAGGTACGTCGTCACCACAACCCGGAATTTGTAGGACATAAGTTCCGGTTTCACAAGGAGGTAAACCACCTGTAATAACGATGTCTAATGTACCCGGGAAGTCACCATCTTGACCAGTGTAAGTATTCGTCGCTGCATCCCAATTACCGAGGCTTGCACCTCCTGTTGGGTTAGTTGCTGCGTTAATCGTAAGATTAGGACAATTTGGAGGTGTTACTGAAACTACACAGTCAGAACCAGCGTCAATTTCTGGTCCAAACGGATAAACTGTCACTGTTACCGTACCTGCATCAATACTTCCACCATCCACACATAATATTTCTGCATAAAGTACAACCGTACCTGCGTCGCATGTTCCGGCTGCACCTGTATCAGCATGATTAATCACACCACCACCATAAGGCATAGAAAATCCGGCATCGAAATACCAGTTGACCGTACCTGTGATGAGTGAAGCATCGCCCACACTTCCAAGTATAGTAGCTTCGGATGATGCTAAATCAGGTTCTAAACCACCACATAAATCAACCGCATCGGCAATCTCTGTAACTGTTGTACAATCATCGCCTGTATCGTCTATACATTCAGGTATATTAATTGTAATCGTTCCTGCATCACATGGTGCTGTTCCGCCTGTTACTTCTACGTCTATTGTTCCAGCTGCATCACCAATTTGTCCGGTGTATGTATTCGTAGCTGCATCCCAATTACCAAGGCTTGCTCCGCCTGTGGCGTTGGATGCTGCACCAATCATTAGATTAGGACAATTCGGTGCTGTCACCGCAATGCTACATCCTGCTCCCGGCTGCACTTCTGCAAACGGATAAACTGTAATAGTCACTGTTCCGGCATCAATACTCACACCATCCAAACAGACAACCTCAGCATAAAGTATCACTGTACCCGGATCACATGTTCCGGCTGCGTCTGAATCAGAGTGATTGATAGCACCACCTACTGTGTAAGGCATTGTTAAGCCAGCGTCGGTGTACCATTCAACTACACCTGTAATTGATGTAGCATCACCTACGCTACCCAATATCGCTGCTTCTATAGCTGCTAAATCAGGTGTTGTACCGCCACATAATTCAAAGGCATCGTCAGCAGGTGTTAATGTTGTACAAGGGTCTCCACCACCGTCACACATAGGTACGCTGACAGTAATTGTTCCCATATCGCAAGGTGCAGTACCGCCCGTTACTTCTACATCAAATGTACCTGGTGCATCACCGCCTTGTGCTGTATAAATACCAGTCGCTGCATCCCAATTTGCAAGGTCAACACCGCCCGTAGCATTAGAAGCTGCACCTATCATTAAGTTAGGACAGTTCGATGCTGCTACCATTGTAATACAACTACCATCCGCAGGAGGCGTAACTTCTGCAAACGGATAAACTGTAATCGTTACTGTTCCTGCATTGATACTTTCACCATCCAAGCAGACCACTTCACCGTAGAGTATCACCGTACCCGGATCACATGTTCCGGCTGCATCTGAATCAGAATGATTTATAGGTCCACCTGCTGTGTAAGGCATTGTTAAGCCATTATCAAAATACCAATTGACTGCGTTTGTAACCAATGCCGGGTTGCCTACGCTACCCAGTATCGTCATTTCAATAGCTGTTAAATCGACTGCTGCACCACCACATGCCTCAAGCATTTCCATAGCAACATCAAGTGTCGTACAGTCATTCGGATCGATTACTTCATTTACAAATGCCGGGTCTTGGTCATCTTCATCCGTCGTCTCGTTATTGTCATTCGGATTACCTGTCCCATCACCGTCAATGTAATCATCGTCTGGTCCGCCCGGTGTACCACCTGCGTCATCCGTCGGATCATTGTTCGGTGTGCTATCTGTATCGGTTGGTGGTGTATTGTTCGGATCCATATCGTCATCAGCTGCGCTGATTTCTGCATAATTCACCAAATCTGCCATGCCGCCTACAAACGGATCGTTTACTGTTAATATAATCGTAATCGTTTGTGTAGCTCCCGGAGTAAGTGGTCCTGCAATCGTTTGGTCAGGATTACCGTCAGCGTCAGCATCAGCCCAAGTTGGGTTCAGTGCCGGGTTGTAAGTATATCCCGCAGGAACGTAATCGTTCACTAAAATATTGAAGGCATCTACCGAGCCTTGATTGGTTACTGTAATATCAAAGCTAACATTATCTCCAGGTGCAACGGTACTCGCTTGCCCCATTCCTAATGTTTTAATTAACGCCAAGTCGAAACCTGTTGTACCTGTAGTATCCGTACAAGCCGGAATATCAACGGTAATCGTACCCATATCACAAGGAGTCATTCCTCCTGTTATCATAAAGTCAAGCGTACCTGCTGTATCGTTGATTTGTCCTGTGTAAGTACCTGCTGCTGCATCCCAATTCGCTACATCTACACCACCTGTTGGATTTGTCGGTCCCGCGAGGGTGAGGTTCGGACAATTAGGTACGCTTACCATTGTAACACAACTTCCATCTGCCGGAGGCATGACTTCTGCAAACGGATAAACCGTAATGGTAAACGTTCCTGCGCTGAAAGTCGTACCATCCACACAAACTAATTCTGCATATAATGTCACTGTACCCGGATCGCATGTTCCGGCTGCATCTGAATCAGAATGATTAACAGGTGTACCTGTCATATAAGGCATGGTGAAACCTGCATCAGTGTACCACTCAACAACTCCCGTAATTTGCGTCGGATCACCTACACTACCTAATATAGCAGCTTCTGTACCTGCCAAATCAGGTGCTATTCCTCCGCATAATTCTAAGACATCCATTGCAGGTATAACCGTTGTACATGCTGTAGTATCACTACATCCCATAATCATCACAGTATCCATTGCTGTACAACCGAAACAGTCTGTCACTGTCAATACATAAGTGGCATCTCCAGTAGCCGTTACAGGAACGGGTGGGAATGTTTCTAATTGATTCTGCTGATTCGCAATCGGAATCACGCCTGAATCAAATCCGTCTGAACCTGTCCATTGATAAGATGCTGTACAGTTTTCTTGGTCAACACATTCTTCGACTGGTGTTTCGTAAGTAAATGATTCTTGATTGTCTGGTATCGGTGCACCAAATACAGGTGATTGGAAAACTGTATTACAATTCGTTCCTGTAACTGTTACATTGAAACTTTCAAACTGACCAGAATCGCCACCGACAATATCAGTAACAATCATTGCCCAAGGTCCGCCATTCGCATCTATACCAGCGAGTCCGCTAAGTACACCTGCGCCTCCTTCGGGTAGCCAGTTGCCAGAAATACCTACACCAAGTCCAAGTAAATCTGTGGTACCTCCTCCGTTCGCGTTCCAGTCTAAAGGTATTGCTCCACCACTTGTATCATTAGTGAAACAGAACTGGCTTGCATCATTATCACCATTCGGACAACATTGTGCCATGACAAGTGGAATCACTGTACCATCAGGCGCAACGAGTTCAAAACTTAAATCAGATATATAGGTATGCGTAAATTCAAGGCAAACTGTGATAATTGCATCTGCATCTACGATACATTGTGGTAGTGAACCACCACAATATTCAAGACAGAATCCAGGTCCCGGTAAAGATGTACCTTCTAAGTCGAATGTTTCACCTTCACAAACCATCATATCGTCCGTAGTGGTCAAGGTCGGATCGTCATCTATGAATACTTTGACTTCTTGTGAAGCTGTACAACCGTTATCGTCTGTAACAACTACGGTGTATGTACCCGTTCCGAGTCCTGAAGCATCAGGAGTACTTGCTATTGGTGCATTGAAGTCGTAACTACATTCATCACTTAATTCAAACCATTGGTAAGTCAATGGTGCTGTTCCGCCTACGGGGAAGGCTTCGACACAACCCGGATCGCAGAACACATATACATCTGGTAAAGTATCCAATTGACCGTCAGGATAAGTTCCTTCCAATCCTTCATATACAATATTCGGAGCAGGTCCGGCAGCACATGCGCCTATGTCAACCATGAAATCATCGCATCCGCCACCACCGCCATCACAAGCGGGTATCTCAACGGTAAGCGTCCCCATATCACAAGGTGCTGTACCGCCTGTTATCATAAAGTCAAGTGTACCCGCTGCATTGCCATCTTGTCCAGTGTAAGTACCTGTTGCTGCATCCCAATTTGCTACGTCAGCACCGCCTGTCGGATTTGTAGGTCCGCTAAGAGTAAGGTTCGGGCAATTCGGTACGTTCACTGTCACTACACAACTGCCATCCATCGGTGGCATAACTTCCGCAAATGGGTAAACCGTAATATCTATTTGTCCGGCAGGAATTATTGTACCATCATTACAAACGACTTCTGCATACAAGGTCGTCATTTCAGGATCGCATGTCGCGCCTGAATGATTAATCGGATCGCCTGTATATGCCATTGTCAGAGCTGCATCTGTGTACCAATTGACTACGCCTGTGATTTGTGCCGGATCGGCTACACCTTCTAATACATTAGTTTCTGCTGCTGTCAAGTCTGGTTCTAATCCACTACACAAGTCAAGCACTTCCATAATAGGTGTAACCGCAGTACAACCTGTAGTATCGCTACATGCCATAATCATCACCGTATCCATAGCTACACAACCGAAGCAATCTATTACGGTCAAAATATATGTCTCATCCATACCTGTTCCCGTAATCGTTACAGGAGGTAATGTTTCTAATTGGTTCTGTTGAGTTGCAATCGGAATCACGCCTGAATCGAATCCGTCTGTACCTGTCCATTGGTAAAAAGCCGTGCAATTTTCGAGGTCTTCACATTCGATAGGCTCGGTTATGATTGTCGTTGGTACAAAGTCGATAATCTCCATGTTAATATCGACTGCTACACTATATTCACAATCAGGATTGATAATATCCAATGTAAAACTATTGAAGAAGCCTTCAAGTCCGGGTAAGTCGTCCAAAATGATTACTTGCCAAGTACCACTATTTGCATCTACTCCGTTGAATACTCCAAATGCACCTTGCCCACCTTCGGGGAACCAGTTACCGGAAATACCGATACCCAGTCCGGCAGCATCTGCTGTGCCGGAAGGATAATTAGTCCAATTTAAAGCATCCAAAGCACCGCCCGGCAATACACCGCCGCCTACTGAACCGTCATTAGTGAAACACATATTGCCATCCATATCACTATTTGGATAGGCAACAGAAGATACTAATACAAGTTGCGTACCGTTAGGTGCTTCCAGTATCAAATTCAAATCAGAAATCCAAGAGTATTGGAAATCAAAACATACTGTAAATATCGTATTATCATCGACAATACACATCGGCAATTCGCCTTCACAATATTCTAAGCAGAAGCCCGGTGTCGGCAGTGATGCACCTTCTAAATCGAGGGTTTCACCTGCACAAACTACCGCATCATCACTTGTGGTCAATACAGGCGGTGTGTCAACGAATATCTTAACTTCCTGCGTGCCAGTACAACCATTATCATCCGTCACTACTACGGCATATACACCAGATTCTAAGCCCGAAGCATCTTGTGTACTGGCAATCGGTGCATTGAAATCATAACCACATTCCATACTCAACTCGAACCACTCGTACACCAATGGCGGAGTACCGCCCATAGTTACGGCACTTGCACAACCTGGCTCACAGAATACATATACATCCGGCAAGGTATCTAACATATCCATCGGATACAATCCAATTAAATCTTCGTATATCTCATTAGGCATAGGTGCTGCACAAGGTGCTACATCTACCATGAAATCACTACAGTCTCCGCCACAAGGCATTACTGTAATAGGTCCAACAATGACTTCACAACCATCAGCGTCAACAATTGAAATGTAATAATCTCCCATCATCAAGCCTGTAAATTCAGGCATAGCAGAAGCATCCGTAACGGTCGTGGTAGCAATCGCATCACTCGCATCCGGCATCATTCCAATAGTAATCGTATAATCAGGCGTGCCGCCTGTAATGTCTGTAATGTCTAATTCTTCGCAATTGGCAGAAACTGCCATTGCAGTAATTTCTCCAACAGTTACTACTACTTCTTCGGTAGTAACGCAGCCGAAGCAATCCGTTACTGTTAGAGTATAAGTTGTCGTACCGGCAGGAGGATTCACTGTGAATGGTGGGAAAGTCTCCAATTGGTCAGATTGATTCGCAATCGTTAATACGCCTGAATCCGTACCGTCGTCTCCTGTCCATTGATAAGATGCTGTGCAATTTGGTTGTTCTACACATTCTTCAACAGGTGTTTCGTAAGTAAATGATTCCTGATTGTCCGGTATTGGTGCGCCAAAAACAGGCGATTGGAAAACTGTATTACAGTTTGTTCCTTCTATTGTTACATTGAAACTTTCAAATTGACCGGAATCGCCACCAACTATATCGGTGACGGTCATTGCCCAGGGACCTCCATTGGCATCTACGCCTGCGAGTCCGCCGAATACTCCTGCACCACCAGTCGGTAGCCAGTTACCAGAAATACCTACACCGAGTCCAAGTAAATCTGTATTGCCTGCACCCGTTGTATTCCAATCCAATGCTACCGCACCACCAGCCGTATCATTGGTGAAGCAGAACATAGAAGCATCATCTGAACCATTGGGACAACACTGAGCCGTCACAAGCGGGATTACTGTGCCATTAGGCGCAACTAATTCAAAACTCAAATCAGATATAAAGGTATGGGTAAACTCAAGACAAACTGTGATAATCGCATCCGCATCTATCGGACATACAGGTAATGCACCACCGCAGTATTCCAAGCAGAAGCCCGGACTCGGTAATGACGAACCTTCTAAATCAAATGGTCCAGCAGCACAAAGCGTCGTATCGGCAGGAACAGTCAAAGTATCATCTTCGTCAACAAATACTTTCACTTCTTGAGTGGCTGTACAACCATTAGCATCGGTTACGACTACGGTATAAGTACCCGTACCGAGACTAGAAGCATCTGCTGTATTGGCTATCGGTGCAGCAAAATCATAACTACATTCATCACTCAATTCAAACCATTCGTAGGTCAATGGAGCAGCACCACCCGTTGGGAAGGCTTCTACACAACCCGGTTCGCAGAATACATATACATCCGGTAAAGTATCTAATTGTCCGTCAGGATAAGTTCCTTCTAAATCTTCATATACAATATTCGGAGCAGGTCCAGCAGTACATTCGCCTATATCCACTGTAATATCACAGCATGATTCAACGGTAATAGGTCCGATGAGGGCAGTACAGCCATTGGCATCTTCCACAGCTACGTAGTAATCACCCGCAGCTAATCCTGTAAATTCATTCATGGCAGAAGCGTCCGTAATCGTAACTGTTGCTAAGGCATCACTCGCGTCAGGCATCATACCAATTGTCACTGTGTAGTCTGGTGTACCGCCTGATATAGCAGTAATATCCAATTCATCACATATAGGTGAAGCAGCTTCTACTATAACTTCTTCCGCCACCGTAATCACTACTTCTTCGGTAGAAATACAGTCGAAACAGTCTGTTACCGTCAAGGTATAAGTTGTTGTTCCGACAGGT
>ENA-ORXR01001574-ORXR01001574.1-marine-metagenome-genome-assembly--contig:-NODE-1574-length-23930-cov-4.620593_pt1 | contig 23930 bp, 23 predicted proteins | sample MGYA00237866_ERZ511479 | MGnify/ENA metagenome assembly ERZ511479 | reverse complement strand
AGCCAGACCAAAAACCCAATGCCGATTTGCGCAAATGTCCAGCGCCACGCTTGCTTAGTCGTGACCGTGCCTGCGGGTAGGGGGCGCAAGGCGGTGCGCTCGACTTGCGCGTCTAAATCCTGATCAACAATATCATTATAGGTACAGCCCGCCCCGCGCATGGCTATGGCTCCAATAAGAATAAGCGCGGCCCATTTCAGATCGGAGGTAGCAATACCATGGGACAGTGACGCAAAGGCCAGACCTATCCATCCCGGCAAAGCGAGAAGCCAATAGCCGACAGGGCGGTCTAGCCGCGAGAGTTGCAGGTAGGGGCGCAGGAAGAGCGGCGAGCGGTTCACCCAGTGGGAGCGGTCAGAGTCGTTGATGGGGGCTGTCATTTGTAGAGGCTCGCGAAACCCTCTTCTCCCCATTCATGGGGGGAAGTACCCGCGCTAGCGGGGGATGGGGGGTAACTGTCGGTAAGCACCGTATTTTCAGATTTCAAACGAGGGTTACCCCCCATCGAACTCCGCTTCGCTCCAGCCACTTCCCCCCATGAATGGGGAGAAGAGTCATTTCTCAATTTTACTCTCATAAACACGTGATTAACCTCGCTTCATCCCTTATAGCAATCCCATGCGTGAAAATTACACACTGACTCGGCTTTATGTAGATGCGGATTTAGACGAGGGCGCGGCTGTTGAGATGTCCAAAGATCAAGCTCATTACTTGGATAATGTCCTGCGCAAAGATGTCGGTGATGCAGTGCGTGTCTTCAATGCTGAACATGGCGAGTGGCGGGCCGAGATTTCAGCTGTGTCCAAACGCGAGGCAACGCTTAGTGTGAAAGAACAATTGCGCGAGCCTAAACCCTGTCCTGACATTACGCTTTGCTTTGCGCCGGTTCGCAAACACCGCACGACGTTCATTATTGAAAAAGCGGCCGAGCTTGGCGTTAGGACCTTACAGCCTGTTATCACGGACCGCACCCAGTTCCCGAAATTCAACACCGAGAAAGCCCGCCTGCAAGCCATTGAAGCGTCCGAGCAAACCGAACGGCTTGATATTCCCGTGATTGAGGCGCCGCAAAAACTGGGCGCGATGCTGGCAGATTGGGACATAGACCGAAGTCTTATTTTTGCTGATGAGGGTGGAGGCGCGAAACCTGCGGCGGAAGCCTTGCGAAGGCTCAATGGCCCTGCCGCCATACTAATCGGCCCCGAAGGCGGGTTCACACCGCAAGAGAGAGACTTGCTGCGCGCCCAAGATTGCGTAACGCCTGTTTCGCTTGGCCCGCGTATTTTGCGGTCTGATACGGCAGCACTGTCGCTCCTAACCCTCTGGCAAGCTGCTCAAGGCGATTGGCGCTAGCCCCATTCACTTCTGAACACTGCGCATTAAATTTCCACTATTGTTGCGATATGCAATTTATTGCATAGTCTCGTCATGAGCACAGATACTATCTATGATATGGTGATAATTGGCGCGGGGCTTTCGGGCATTGGCGCGGCATGTCGCTTTCGAACGCAATTCCCTGATGATAGCCTTGCTGTGATTGAGACGCGCAATGCCATAGGCGGGACGTGGGATTTGTTTCGCTATCCTGGTATTCGCTCAGATTCGGATATGCTTACATTAGGCTATGATTTTCGTCCGTGGGTCGGAGATAAAACTTTGGCAGATGGGCCGAGTATCAAGCGCTATGTTGAAACCGTGGCTGAAGAGTATGGCATTACGCCTTATATTCAATTCGGCTCTAAGGTTACATCACTGGACTTTTCCTCTGATGACGATCTGTGGACCGTCACCATTGCCGACGTCAATACAGACGAGGCTCGCGTAATTCGCACGCGCTTTATTACGTCTGCGGCGGGTTATTATAAATATGAAGAGGGTTATACGCCCGAATTTGAAGGGAGCGAGGATTTCAACGGCGATATTCTTCATCCGCAACATTGGCCTGAAAATTTTGATTATAGCGGCAAAAACATCATCGTCATCGGGTCTGGCGCAACGGCTGTGACGCTTGTGCCGGAACTGGCCAAGATGGCGAAACACGTCACCATGCTTCAGCGCTCGCCTAGTTATGTGGCCTCAATCCCATCAAAAGATTCCATCGGAAATTTCATGCGGCGTATTTTTCCCGCTAAGACAGCGTTTAAAATCAACCGCGCCAAGAATATTTGGATCGCCAAAGTTATGTATCAGCGGGCCCGCAAAAACCCTGAAAAGACGAGAGAGTGGTTCCGCAAGAAAATACTCAAATCTTTGGGGAAAGACTACCCCGTCGATAAGCACTTTAGCCCTAAATATGATCCTTGGGATCAACGCGTCTGCATGATTCCTGATGAGGATATGTTCATTGCCATTCGCGAAGGGCGCGCCAGTGTGGAAACGGATCACATTGAACGCTTCACGCAAGAAGGTATTTTGCTTAAATCAGGTGAAGAGCTAAAGGCCGATGTCATTGTTACCGCGACAGGCCTAAATGTTGTCTTTAACGGGCAGAGCGAACTTTCTATTGACGGTCAACCTATCAAGGTTTCGGACAGTTTCGGTTATAAAGGCATTATGTATTCAGGCGTGCCTAACCTTGTCTCGGTTTTTGGATACACAAATGCCTCTTGGACATTGCGGGCCGACCTCATTTCCCAATTCGCGGTGAGGGTGGTGAGCCACATGAAAGAAAACGGTTATAGCCGCGCGATACCGATTGCGCCCGAAGGCATGGCTCGCAGGCCTTATCTGGATTTTCAAGCTGGATACTTACAGCGCGTATTTCACGAACTTCCTAGTCAAGGCGACAGACATCCATGGCAGAACTTACAGAATTATAAAATGGATCAAAAACTGATGCTTGAGGATCCGATAGATGATGGGGATTTGGTATTCTCCAAAACCGTAGCCGAAAAAATGTCGACAGAATGATGGATAATTATAAAGACAAAATCTGCGTTGTGACAGGCGCGGCGTCGGGCATCGGCCGCGCTTTAGCGATAACTTTGGCCAAGAGCGGCGCGCAATTAGCGCTCAGCGATATCAATGCCGAGGGCTTAGCTGAAACCGTGCAAATGGTTGGCGGTTCGAACCGCGTGATGAGCGATGTCTTTGATATGGCTGACGCGCAAGCCATTGCGGATTACGCCGATAAAGTTGAGACCACGCTCGGCGCGTCTGATTACGTGTTTAATGTTGCGGGGCTGACGCGGGTCGGGAATTTCGTCGATACGCCGCTGGAGTCAATGGAGAAGGTCATGGACGTCAATTATTGGGGCGTGGTGCGCATGACCAAAGCTTTTATGGATCAGATATTGGCAAAGACAGGGACTATCGTGAATATCTCAAGTGTCTTTGGTTTTATAGGTTATGCGGGGCAAACACATTATTGCGCGTCGAAATTTGCAGTGCGAGGCTTTACAGAAACTCTGGCGCAAGAGCTTAAAGGCACAGGTGTTGGCGTCTGCTCAGTCCATCCTGGCGGAATTTCGACGAATATTGCCCGAAACGCTGTGGCTGATAAATTACCTGACAATGGCGTGACCCGTGAAGAGATGGATGCCGGTTTTGATAAAATGGCGATTACATCTCCTGAAAAAGCAGCGCAAGTTATCCTAAAAGGCGCGGCTAAGAAAAAACGGCGAATCCTTATAGGGGGCGATGCACGTTTCATCTCACTTGTGTCGCGCTTATTCCCTACCGCCTATTCAAAAGTCCTTGAGAAATATTCAGGGGATAATGTTATTTTGGGAAATAAGCCATAAAGGTACTACGGCTAGCTCTGTCATCACAATTTCGTTTAAGCGCTATGCTGTTTTCTGGCTTGCCCGACTCCAACATCCCGATTAAAGGCGAGTTATGGCTAAACCGACCCCAATAATTGAACATAAGTCTCAGATGATTGAACATCTGATGGCGGGCTGTAAGCCTAAATCAGATTGGCGTATCGGAACTGAACATGAGAAAATTGGGTTTTGCTTGAAGTCTCTAAAGCCCATTCCGTATGAGGGCGGCATAAAATCCATCCTTGAAGGCTTGCAGCGATTCAAATGGGAGCCTGTATTCGAAGGCCAGAATATTATCGCCCTGAAGCGAGACGGGGCCTCTGTGTCACTGGAGCCCGGCGGGCAATTAGAGCTTTCTGGCGCGCCGCTGGAGCATGTTCATCAGACCTGCCGAGAAGTGTCTCAGCATCTGCGCGAAGTCAAAGAAGTCGCGGATGAAATCAATGCCGGCTTTATATCTTTGGGCTTCCGCGCCGATACCAAATTGGAAGATGTGCCCGTCATGCCCAAAGGGCGCTACAAAATTATGCGTGATTATATGCAAAAGGTCGGAACGCTCGGCCGCGAGATGATGTTTCGCACTTGCACGGTTCAAACCAATCTCGATTTCTCAACGGAATCAGATATGGTCAAAAAGTTTCGCGTCAGTCTGGCTCTGCAACCTATCGCGACGGCGCTGTTTGCCAATTCACCTTTCAAGGAAGGCAAGCTGAACGGATATAAATCTTATCGCTCCCGTGTATGGTTGGATACTGACCCTGACCGCACGGGTATGCTGCCTTTCGTCTTTCATGAAGGTTTCGGATTTGAGCAATATATTGACTATGCGCTCGATGTGCCGATGTATTTTGTTTATCGCGGAGGTGAATATCTGGACGCGTCAGGCAAGTCATTTCGTGATTTCTTGGACGGAAAGCTGGATGTCGTGCCGGGTGAAAGGCCCACGCTTTCTGATTTTGATGATCATCTTTCGACAATATTTCCCGAGGTCAGGCTCAAGACATTCTTGGAGATGCGGGGCTGTGATACGGGGCCTTGGGGCGAACTATGCGCGATGCCGGCATTTTGGGTCGGGCTGCTTTATGATCAAGCCGCTTTGGATACGGCCTGGGACTTTGTTAAAGACTGGACAGCAGAAGAGCGCGAGAAGCTGCGCCGCGAGGTGCCTAAGATGGGTCTTCAAACACCGTTTAGAGATAAGACAATTCGAGACTTGGCCGTGGCCATCATGGAAATTTCCCGCGCAGGCCTAAATGCCAGAGCCCGCCTAAATGCACATGGCGAAAATGAAACAGTCTTTTTGCAAGAGCTAGATGAATTTGTGCGCTCAGGCAAAAGCAATGCAGACCGCTTGATAGATAAATTTAACGGGGACTGGAACGGCGATATTTTGCGCGTTTATCAGGATTGTCGTTACTGATCAAAACGTATCTGATATCTTCAAGCCCATTCGCCTGCCGCGTTTGCGGGTGTAAAACTCACCCCCGATAAACTCACCATTCCTGTCACCCGCAAAAATCAAACGCTCGCGTTCATTTCGGTATTCTAAAAAGTTCTGAAAGAAGACGTCAACGCGCATACCAAAAACATCTTTGTGTGTAATGCGGGCAACGTTGAACGGATTTCTAATCGTCGACTCAAAGCTTTGGTCTAATCGGAAAAATGTGCTCTGTTTAAAGAGATCAATATCTAGACCCCAGGCCCAATCGCTATTGGGTATGTCATGGGAAATACCCAGGTCGTAATTCCAGACTAATGTATTATTTATCTTACGAGACCGTCCCGTGACGGGGTCATCAATCCTGCTGTTTTCAAGACCGCCGGATAGATCAACACGAAGTCCCTTGGCCCCTAAGGTGTCAAAGACTAGCGTCATATTGCCCTTAACTCCGTAGCGAATAGCGCTATCCAGATTGCCAGGCCCTTCACTACCATCAGCAAATAGAATTCGGTCTATCGGATCTTCGATGTAAAGGGCGTAAGCGGTAAGGGTGCCGGACAAAGCTCCAGCGCTTTTGCGTTCAAGCTCGAGCTCTCCGTTCCAGAATTGAGTTGGCACAATCCTGCTATTACCAGTATTAGCTGTTGCATCGGATAGGTTGACGGATGACACAAATGTTCCAAAATCAAGTTGTGACACATCACGTTCAAGTTTTGCCCGCCAGATATATTTGTCACTGGTGTTATAGCTAGCAGAGATAAACCCTTTGGGACGAAAGAACGTGCGTGCGGGCTCATTTACTGTTGTGACATCCAGTTCTGAATATTCAGCGCCAAAAGACATCTGCAAATTGATTTTTGGTGTAAACGGCCGACTATGAGTTAAATTTGCTTCGGTGCGTTTTTCTTCAACGCGAACGTCGCCCCGCGTGAGCGGCGAGAAAGAGTTGGCAAATTCGGTTTCGCTGTCCAGATAGTTAAAGGCGCCTTCCCATGAGAGCTGCCAATCCTGAGAGGGGCCCGACTTCCAACTGTATTCCGCGCGGCCAATAAATTCGCCCTCTTTATCTAAGCGGTTGAAGGTGGATCTGAACTCATCTTCATCCACAGGAAGAGACAGAAAGGAATTGTTAAAATCGCTATCTTCGAAGCTATGTAGACCAATAAGTTTTAAGGTCCCTTTGCCCAGCGGGAAAGCGTAATCACCGCCAATTTCATATTCAACTTCATCTTCGCCATTATCGGAGAAGCTTGCGCCGGTCACGCCTTGGGGTAAGACAGCTTGAAATGTTTCGCGTATACCCGAACTAACATTCCGCGTTCCAAGCGAGAGATTTAAATTTGCAACATGCCCGTTATCAGGTGAGTATGTCAGATTAAGGTTAGCGTCAGGAGTCTCTTGGGTGTAGAAAACGTCTTCTTGTCGCGCTTCAAAAACAGTTCTGTTTTCGTCAAAAAACGCTTCTCTGCCGATATCAGTGAACGTAAACTGTCCTAAATCCAGCCCTGCCACGAATTCGAGGTTGCCGCGCGTGCCGGTCACTGAGACTTCGCCTTCTAGAAGTTGAGGATCCGTTCCCTCTTCGAAACCTGCAGCGTAACTCCAACTACCTGATAATGTTCTGGTGTCTTGCTGCGTAATAATATTCGCAACTTGTCCCGAGAGCCCAGGAATATCCAATGTGGCTCCATCCAAAATATCTATGCGAGACACCGAATCCGCTGTGATGCGTCCTAGAATATCATCTGCATCAGAAGATTTAGACGAGGGTCTGCGGCCATTAATTAGGACATTGAGTGTCGCTTGGCCTAATCCGCGCTCTCCACCATCATCATCTTGAATAGAAAAACCGGGAATACGCGCGACCATGTCGCTAGCAGTATTAGGTTGAAATTGCTCAAAATAGGCAGGGGCATAGCTCGTCTCGATCTTGCCGTCCTGCGCATGGCTTATATGAGCGCCTGTTAAGGCCACAATAAGAGATGCAAAGCTGATAGCTGTTTTGCGCAAAGACCTTCCCCACTTAAAGCCGCATTGCCCGCTTCAATAAGGTTATAAATAATTATCGCAACCTCTATTTGGGTCTCACGGTAAAATAATCACTAAAGAAGATTTATATGAAAGCAAAAAAAACTTGTAAGCCCTAGGTGGGCAGGGCAAAGAGTAAAAATAGAAAATTCTGAACTCTCAGGGGAGTCATTCGCATGTTTTATCTTATCCTATCAGCTATTGCATTAGTGGGGGTGGCTATCGCACTTTTTCAGATGCGAAATCATCCAAAAGGCCTTTATGTTTTGTTCTTTGCAGAAATGTGGGAGAGGTTTTCATATTACGGAATGCGCGCTCTCCTTATCTTGTATCTTACCAAGCATTTTTTATTTTCAGATACTGAAGCTTACGGGATTTATGGGGCCTACACGACACTCGTCTACGTGACACCCGTTATCGGCGGAATGCTTGCCGATCAGTTCTTGGGGCAACGTAAAGCCGTTCTATTTGGTGCCATTTTACTTGTTCTTGGACATATGGGCATGGCGATTGAGGGAGAACCTGTCACGGACCCTAGTCTGCGGGATGGTTCTATTATGAACATCTTTTACCTAAGTCTTGCCTTCATCATTGCAGGTGTTGGTTTCCTGAAGGCAAACATTTCCGCCATAGTCGGCGAATTATATGAGAAGACAGATGAGCGCCGGGATGGTGCATTTACGCTCTTTTATGTTGGTATCAACTTGGGCGCTTTTGCTGGCGCTCTTATCTCGGGTTATTTGGGCGAAACATTTGGTTGGAAATACGGATTTGGTGTTGCAGGTGTCGGAATGTTAGCTGGTCTAATCGTCTTTATCTGGGGTAAACCTCTTTTGAACGGAGCTGGCGAAAGTCCTAATCCTGCATTGTTGGCGAAGAAACAATTTGCAGGTTTATCTACGGAATGGATTATTTACCTCGGAAGTTTGCTAGGTATCTTAGTAATCTGGCAAGCGATCGGTGAATATAAAGTCGTTGGCTTTATTTTATGGCCTGCCTTTATTGCGACTTTCCTCTACATCATTATCCGGTCAGTTATGACGTTACCTCCGCATCCGCGTAACCGCGTGTTCGCTGCGTTGTTCTTAATTTCAATTCAGGTCCTATTCTGGGCTCTGTTTGAGCAGGCAGGTAGTTCGCTAAATCTCTACACAGACCGCGAAGTTGACCGTACGTTTATGGGTACAGAGGTTGTAGCCTCAGTGTTCCAGTCTTTGAATGCGATGTATATTATTGTACTCGGGCCTTTATTTGCGGCTATCTGGGTATGGCTTGCAAAACGAGGGAAAGAGCCAAGTGCGCCCGCCAAATTCGGTTTGGGTATCATCCAATTAGGCCTTGGCTTTTTGGTTCTTGTCTGGGGAGCAAAAGCTGCGGGCACAAACTTAACGCCTGTTATCTTCATCTTCTTTATCTATCTATTGCACACAACTGGTGAGTTATGCCTGTCTCCTGTCGGACTATCAGCCATGACACGATTATCTGTACCTAAGATGGTTGGCCTGATTATGGGCGCTTGGTTTATCTCTTCCGCGGCAGGTAACTTTGTTGCTGCGCAAATCGCCACAATGACAGCAGGCGGCGGCGAAGGACAAGTTTTGGAAGTCTATTCCAAGGTGGGCTGGATGGCCGTTATTGTGGGTATCGGTCTTATTATTGTTTCGCCTATCATTAAGAAGCTAATGCATCTCGATACCCTTGAGGCTGATATGGCTGATTACTATGAACGCGAAGGCATCACTATGGACGGTGTTGATATGGTTGGAGAGCGTATGTCACCTTCCGGAAAACCAGAGTCATAAGCTTTAATCCATAACCCATTAAAAAAAGCCCGCTAATTTTTTGCGGGCTTTTTCTTTGTTTAAATTTAGCCGCCGTTTTAGCGGCGGGCGTTCATCGCCATTTGCAGGATGTCATCCATCATTGACCCGTCGCCGTCAGCATCAAGCATTTTACCAATCATGCCGAGGCCTTGCTGATGCGCTTGTTGCTGCTGGCGTCGCTGCTTGGCTTTGCCGCCTAGGACTGAGCTTAAGATGCCGCCCAAGCCGCCGGCTGAACTTTGGTTACCGCCCAAGAGCTGTTGAATGGCCATGCCTGTTAAGGCGGATTTCATTGACGGTTGGCTTGTCTGCTTAGACAGGCTGCCCATAGCCATCGTTGCGACGATAGGGAGGAGCTTTTTAAGCACGTCTGAGCCTATGCCGGTTTGTTCTGAGGCGCGGCCTGCAACAGCACGCGAGACCTCTTTGGAGCCAAAGAGGTGTCCGAGAATAGCATTACCATCATTAACAGTTTCAGGCTTAGTCACCATTTGCGGGTTTTCAAGATATTGCTCGTGTTGCCCATTTTGCAACGCGCCAAGTAAACCGGCAAGGCCTTGTGGGTTAGCTGTATTTTGCTTTAGCGCGGATGAAATAGCCGGCAATAGAGCTGCGATTGCGCTCTGGCTTTGTTGCTGGTTAAGGCCAAGTTGTGCGCCCGCCTGTTGGGCCGTTGCGCCGCCTTGGGCGCTCATAATCATATCAAGTAAATTCATTGCCATTGTGGCTCTCCTCCATTTTACCTGACCGCTCTATAGAGGATGAAGTCTAATTAGCCAAACAATTTGGACACCGACTCATCATTGGCAATCCGGCGAATAGCTTCTCCCATCAGCGTTGCAATAGAGACTTCTCGAATACGCTCACATGTTTTGACTTTATCCGGCTGGGCAATCGAGTCTGTAATTACGAGCTCGGTAAGCTCTGATTTGTTGATACGCTCGACAGCAGGATCTGACAGAACGCCGTGTGTAATGTAAGCCGAAACTGAATTTGCGCCATGATCTTTCAGAGCTTTCGCCGCGTTACACAACGTTCCGCCTGAGTCGATAATATCATCATAAAGAATGCAGGTGCGGCCCGCGACATCGCCGATGATGTTCATGACTTCAGACTCGCCCGCTTTGGGTCGTCTTTTGTCAACAATAGCGATGTCTGCATCAAATTGCTTAGCGATAGAGCGCGTCCGCACCACACCGCCTGTATCGGGCGAGACGAAAAGTAGCTTCTCGCGGTCTTTCTTAGAAAAACGATCTTTAATATCATCGACAAAAACGGGCTGCCCGAAAAGATTATCCGTTGGAATATCGAAAAAGCCTTGGATTTGTCCTGCATGAAGGTCGGCTGTCAGCACGCGGTGCGCGCCGGCTTTGGAAATCAGGTTGGCGACAAGCTTAGCTGAAATCGGTGTTCGGCCGCCCGTTTTGCGGTCTTGCCGCGCATAGCCGTAATAAGGCACGACGGCTGTGATACGTTTTGCTGAGGCGCGAACAAGCGCATCAATTAAGATAAGCAATTCCATCAAATGGTCATTGGCCGGCGCTGAGGTGGGCTGAATGAGGAAAATGTCTTCACCGCGCACATTCTCATTGATTTTGGCGAAAATTTCTTGATCGCGAAAGCGCTCAATATCAACTTGCGTTAAGGGGACGTCGAGCACATCAGCAATGCTGCGCGCCAAAGGTTCATTGGCGGTTCCGCTAATCAATTTCATGGGCTCATTCACCTTCGAGCTATGTTGGTTATGTGTGAACGTCCTTAAGACGGTAAGGGCGCAATGTAAATCAGGGTTTCAGCATAATCGCAGAAATATTCCGTCCATAATCGCCGAGCGCCTTATGGGTGTTGTAACGATAGCTAAAATAATCCTCAGGCTGGGCGTAAGTGCAGTCGGGTAGGGCGTCCATATGGGTAATTCCATCTTTGCGCAGTTTGGCCAGAATGAAGCGTTTAAGGTCAAAATGAGGTTTTTGATTCGGGCCTAAGCGAAAGAAGCGGTCATGCGATTCATTCTCTGCCACAAATGTATCGCGGTAATCATGACCGACTTCATAGCTGTCCTGACTGATAGAGGGGCCCAGCACGGCGTGGATATTATCCCGGGACGCGCCGAGGCTTTCCATAGCGCGTATTGTTTCTGTGGTGACGCCTGCTAAGGCCCCGCGCCAACCCGCGTGGCAGGCGCCTATGATGCGGGATTTGGGGTCACAAAATAGCACAGGGCCGCAATCTGCAGCTAGGGCAGATATGGCTAAGCCCGCAGTTTTGGTGACTAGCCCGTCAGCTTTTGGCGGCGTGCCTGTAAAGGGCGCATCAACTATTAAAACTTCAGTGCTGTGAATTTGCGAGAGGCTTAGCAGTCTTGGCTCAGAGGTTCCGAGTGCCTCGGCGACCCGTGAGCGGTTCACGGTTACATTCTCAGGTGTGTCTTGTGAGCCTTTACCAACATTCAGGCTCGCATATTGCTCTTTCGAGACACCACCTTTCCGTCCGAAGAATCCGTGCGAGATTCCATCATGATTTAAGAGACTGTGCGTTTTAAACTGGACGCTCATGCCATCTCACTAAATCCAAGGGGCAGGCCGAGGCCTTCCGACTGAAAGCAGATAGCTTTAAACAGCTCTCCCATTTCATCTGACGCTGTTAAGCGATGTAGTTGCCGCGCGATTTTATCTTTCGACTCGGGCTTAGCACGGGAGAGGGCGACGGCGCGCATTTCGAGGCCAAGCTTTGAAAGGAATTCGCGCTGCGGGACAGCTGTGGTGACGGGTAGAGCGGCGGCCTTGGCCAACTCCACCAAAGCACCGAAATCAACTCGCGCGGTTAAATCCGTATTGCCAGGATCTGAAAAGACGCCGACTTTCTCATGACGTTTCAGCGCTTGGAGCGTGTCGCCAAATTCCGTCTCTTCAGGACCGTAATCAATGAAGAGCGCGCGTCCTGAATCCTTTTCAAAGCGCTGTTTAATTTGATCAACAATCTGAGCACTTGCGGGACAGATTTCGAGCAGGTCATCAGTCTTGGCCTCTTCCTGTGCTTCGGGAAGTGTTGCTTGCAGGCCTTCTGATATGGCCGCAGGCGAAACGCCAAAACGTAGCGTCTCTCCATCCAACGCCACCATGCGCTCCTGCCAACCTGCACGTGCTGCAAAGCGGTCTCTTTGTATGAATTGACGAATGGGTAGGCAGTCCAAAAACTCATTTCCGATGATGATGGCAGGACCTTTCGGCGCCTTTTCAAGACTGGCGGCCCAGCTTATCGGGCAAGGTATATCGCCTAAAGTTTTGGCTTGAACGGCTTCTAGCGCGGGTGACGCTTCGACAAGCGTGACGTGAACCGCCGCCAAAAAACCTTTATCCAGCTGCGCCGCGCGGAGAATATCGCTCATCATAATCCCGCGCCCTGGACCTAGCTCTATAAGCTGCACGGTTTCAGGGCGGCCCATATCCTGCCAGCTTTGAATACACCACAGGCCAATCACTTCGCCGAACATCTGGCTGATTTCAGGGGCGGTAATGAAATCACCATCAGAGCCCAAAGGATCACGTGTCGGGTAGTAGCCGTGAACGGGGTCGAGCAGACAGATGGTCATATATTCGGCCACGCTGAGCGGGCCTTCTGCTTTGATTTTGGCGATGAGCCGCTCTTTAAGCGGGTTTGTCATCAATACGCTTTGGAGAGACAGGCGAGCGGCGCATCGCCCAAATAACAATAGCGAGTCCGACAAAAAACATAGGAAGCGAATAGGCCATACCGCGGGTGAGCGGGCCAAATTTTTCAGCATCAGGCTCTCTAACAAATTCGACCATGAAGCGGAATAATCCATACATAAGAATGAAAGCTCCAGCGCATATGCCGGGTTTGGTCAGGGTGTTATATTTTGTGCATAGAAGCCGTAGCACGAGAAATATGACTATACCTTCAAGGAAGGCTTCATACAATTGGCTTGGATGACGAGGTTGGCTGTCAGGGGCCGTGGTGAAGATAAATCCCCAAGGCACATCTGTGACGCGGCCATAGAGCTCTTCATTAAAAAAGTTACCTAATAGTCTAACTGATAGCAAACCCAAAGGAGCTCCTATAGCCGTCACATCAGCAATGCGCCAAAGGTCTAAACCCTTGCGCCAATGCATGTAATAGACCGCTAGACAAACACCTAGGAAACCCCCGTGAAAGCTCATTCCACCTTTCCAAACCATAAACATAGCTAAAAACTTACCCCAAAGTTCATTGTCAGGAGGAGACGCAAAATAGTAATCCAGTGGTTGCAAGCCGTATAACAAAACATGCCCAAATCGGCCGCCTAAAATGATGCCAATGAGACAGTAAAACATCAAATCTTGTAGCATTACCTTAGACGGCACGAGTTCAGGCTTACGAGTGGCCCCCTTTGCAATCCAAACATCACGCCGTTTGGCCATAGATGCCGCATAAAAATATGCGCCGTAAATCCCGAGAATATAGGAAATGCCATACCATTTAACGGATAGCGGCCCAATGCTAAAGGCCTCGGATTTAATCCACGTCGGAAAAGTTATCGCTCCGAACATATCTATCAGCGCTGTGAGCATAAAGGAGGGGCCTTGTTTACCGTGCGTCAGTTTGTTTGCGATTCAATCTAGAAAAACTGATAACCCGTGCCTATCTATATTAAAAGACAAATTAGAGGCCTTAAAAGGATAAGACCATGCAAAGCAAATCCAGACCCCTTGATGATCTGACAAACCTCGCAACAAACGCCGTCGGAGCCCTTAAAGGTGTAGGCGACGAGATGAAAGCCATGGGCCGCTCGCAAGCTGAAAAGATTATCGCGGATTTGGACCTTGTCGGGCGCGATGAATTTGAAGTGCTAAAAACACAGCTGTTTAACTCGCAGGAAGAAATCGCGAAATTGACGAAAGATGTGAAGTCTTTGAAAGCTGCGCTCAAGAAGGCGACAGCTAAGTAAGGGTATCACGATTTAGGTCAAACTCAGACATTGGTAAAAATCTATAGGTTTATGGAGTGTCCTTGATAGAGCTGCGATTTTAGAACGGTCGCGAAATGGGGCAATCATACTCATTGCGGACATCCCGCGAGAGGCTTAAGTCGCCCAAAAACTGCCGCTGGTAATGTTTGTGTTTCTCTGTTGAAAGGAATATTCTGGCCTTTCAAAAGCTGTTGGCCAGTTTACGCTCATTCCAATAACGCTAGACTTGAAACTACATGTTCAAAGTAATTGCTGTGACATATCTCACGATTTTATAATCAATAAGTTTCAGGTAGGTTGCCACGCATGAAGTTATCAGATTTTGAATTAATTGACCGCAGACACCGTTCTTTTGATGTATGGGAACACCCGCAACTTATTGGGTCTTCAATAGGTGATTTCAAAGTCGAGCTTCAAGTCGAAATGAACGTTGCGCCAACGGACCAGATGCTAGCTGCAGCCAAACGGTTAGTTGCTAAATTCAATGTCGACAAAGCCATTTTGGCCCAACGGGTCCATGATCAATATTTAACGCTCTCTAATAACATTGGTTTGAAGGATTGGTTGATCGAGTGCAGTGTTCCTCATGATCTTAAGGTCAATGATCTATTGCACTACCTGAGAGCGAGGACGTTGACGGTGTTCATGGATCTCAACATGGTGGTGTTTATGATCCCCAAGTGGGACGAAGAACACGGTCTGTTTTTTGATCTGGAAGACGATGAATGGATCGATAGGTGAGCGTCCTAAAATCGCCTCATGTAAGACGCTCGTTTGGTGCTGGAAGGGCGGCAGAGACCCATTTACTTTTTCAAGTTCCAGCTTTTCTCCTCGTCAAATCAAACCTGCCGATATGACAAAGGACATCGCTTTAAAACAGATTGGAAACATTTTCACAACGTATGCCATTGATTCCAAAGTGCCCCGCCAGTGTCTTAAAATCGCCTCATAACGGTAGCTGGTAATGTTTGAGATTTCGTGCTCGCTGGGTCCGCAATGACCCCATTTGAGAAGAAGTGTTAGCGCCCTTTTTTGTGCGGTCTCAAACAGCTCAACCTCCCTAAATAGCTCTGATAAAGTCCAGATACAATTCCGCGACCTTTTCCGGCGCTTCGACTTGCGGGTAATGCCCTATGGTTGGGAGCTGGCGTAGAAAACTGGGCTCACCAACGCTGTCTCTGTAATGGTCAATCATATGTGCGCCTGACACCGGATCTATGGAGCCATTGATGAGGGCTAGAGGCATCTGCGCTTCTTTCAAAGCTGTCACCCACCGCTCTCTATGCTCTATCCGGTCACTCATATAGGTGATAAGGTTATGAAAAAGGTGGCGTCCATTATTGTGATTGATGAGAGCCCAAAAACCGTCCAGCTCTTCTATGGAGGGTTGGGTGTTAGCCCCAAATACGCGCGACACAGATATATCAAAACGGCGGCGTGTCGTAAGTTTGTTTATCAAAGGGCCAAGGGGGCTGAGTAATAGCTTTTGTATCAACAAGGCTTGATGCGTTTCGGGAAACAAACCGCCATTTAAAAAGCAGATGGATGTCCATGCGCCAATGCCCGTTCCTTCGTTTTGACGCGCCAAAAGTTCTTGCGCAACGGTATCGCCATAATCATGGGCGAGGACGTGGAAGGTATCTAAACTTAACTGTTCAATTAGGCTCTCAACGATATCAGCTTGTTCGTGGATTGAATATTCATGCGGGTCGGGTTTATCTGAATAACCAAAGCCGAGCATATCCATAGCGACCAATCGATAACCTGCGGCAAGGGCGTCCCACATTTTCACCCAATCCCAACTCGATGTTGGAAAGCCGTGAATGAGCACGATTGTCTCTTTATGCGCTGACTTAGTATCAACATAAAAAATACGATGACCGCCTATCTCGGCATAATCACCGCGCTCTCGCCAGGCCTCGATTGACAGCATAAAGTCTCACTTCAATTCATTTTTGTTAGCGCGGCATACCATGAAGCTGTCTTGACGTCTTGTGTCATTATGCAAGATTAAGGGCTTGGAGCTCGTTATGACACTTAAATGCGATATAGTGATTAGAAATGGATTGGTCTTTGACGGGAGCGGCGAACTGCCACTTATCGAAGATATTGCTATACTGGACGGAGAAATAGTGGCGCAGGGCGAGACGCTGGATGTTACCGCCACAAAAACCATTGACGCTGATGGGCAGTGGGTCATGCCGGGACTTGTCGATGTTCATACGCATTATGATTTGGAAATTGAGATTACGCCGGGCTTGCCTGAATCTGTACGTCACGGAACAACAACTGTCGTCATGTCAAATTGCTCTCTTGGCTTGGCTTTTGGCGCGCAGCGTAATGATGGCGACGACCCTATCGTATCCTGTTTCGCCCGCGTTGAGAACATACCCAAACATGTCTTAAAAAAGGTCGCTGATAAGGTCTATTGGGACAATTCACATAGCTATTTGGAACACCTGAACACCTTAAATTTAGGGCCAAACATCGTGCCAATGATCCCGCATTCTATGCTGCGTATCGAGGTTATGGGTTTGGAGGAGAGTGTAAGTCGTCATCCAACTGATGAAGAATTGACTGAAATGAAAACCTTGCTCCAAAAGGGCCTTGATGAAGGATATGCAGGGTTTTCGACGGATGCTCTCCCGTTTCATTTTCTGGCAAATGATCCGAACCGCGATAAACAAATCCCAACGCAATTTGCCCCATTTTCCGAGATTAAAGCCCTGACGTCGATTGTTCGTGATTATGACCGTGTTTGGCAAGCCACCCCGCCCAAAGATAGCCCCCCGCAAGTCTTGAGAACATTCCTGCTGACCAGCGGGTTATTCCATAAGAAGCCCTTAAAAACGACGGTTGTGGCTGCGCTCGATGTCAGCAGTAATGGGTCCATCGTAAAATTGGCCACGACCCTATCACGGGTGCTGAACTCAAAGCTATTGAATGGCCGCTTCTACATGCAAGCTTTGGCCGCACCTTTTAAAATTTGGTCAGATGGGCCTTTCAATCCTTTATCTGAGGAAATTGAAGAGCTTAGAGAGCTTATTGAGACTGATCTTGAAGACCGTGAGAGCCGCCGCGCTATTCTTAACGACCCTGATTTTCAAAAGCGATTCCGTAAAATGTGGATGACAGGCAAAAGCGGTTTCAATCTTGCGCGCCTGAAACGTAAAATGCGGCGAGAAGATTACGCCTTCAACCGTACGCTGTCAGATATGTTTATTGACCGATGTCCGATAAAGGCTTGGGAAGGGCAGAGCTTTGAGAAGGTATTGGAGACTGTATTGGACGGCGAGCGTCCTGAAGGTTTTGAGACTGTCAATGACGAAGCTGATTTGATGATCGCGATGTTCCGAGAGTTTGATACCGACCTCGTCTGGTCAACAACCAGCGCAAATCGTGACCCAAAGCTGACGAGAAAACTGCTCATGGACCCGGTCTTATTACCTGGCTTCAATGATTCAGGTGCGCATTTAACTAATATGGCCTTTTATGACTGTAATTTAAGGGCGCTTAAACTTGCCAAAGAGGGCGGTGATAAAGATGTGAGCTATATGGTGCGGCGTCTAACACGTGATGTTTCAGAGATATTTGGAATCAAATCGGGAACGCTTGATACGGGCGCCCGCGCAGATATCACGATTATAGACCCGAAAGCGCTCGAAACTTATGATGGTGAAGCTAATGTCGAGCGTATCTACCGCGAAGAATTTGAACATGAGCAACTCGTAAACCGCTCCGATAATGTTGTCGCTGCAACAATTATAGGCGGAAAAATAGCATGGAATAACAATAGCTTCGCTACAGGCCTTAATAGCGAGTCCTATGGCCAGGTCTTAACGGCAGGTAAGCCGATGCCATTGGCGGCAGAGTAGTTCGGAACGCCTCCAACATTACAGAATTCTAATAAAGCCTAACCTAAATACGCCTTTTCTTTCAGCAAAGGTTCAGCTGAAAATGCTATTTATCCCTTGCGTGCGTCCCCTCTGTGACGCCTTTCCAACCACCCCTCGGGAAGAGCGGTCATAGCAGCTTAGGCTGGCAAAGACCCACAGAACGCGCAGCAGAGCGGTGGCAGTCCTTTCTCTCTCTTGAGGACTGTCCCGCTTCTGTCTTATTTGGGATACTGATTAGAACGCCCATTCCAATTCTGAACTTTACTCTATGCAGGGCGGTGTAAACCCCATAGGAGGCGGCAAAATGTTGCAATATAGTGCATACGGGCCGCATCTCCCCCTTATTGGCCGGAAAGAATACCATGTCTAATATATCACACGCCCATCCGGCGCTCGCCGACGCTTTGGCGAAAAAGGGCTATGAAACCCTAACGCCCGTCCAAGATGCTGTGCTTGAGCCTGAGCTTTTAGGGCAAGACCTTCTTGTCTCTGCGCAAACGGGCTCCGGTAAAACCGTTGCCTTTGGCTTGGCTATGGCGTCCACACTTCTTGAAGAGGCAGACGCATTTCACCGCGCAGATGCGCCATTAGCTCTTGCGATTGCCCCGACCCGCGAGCTGGCCCTGCAGGTCAAGCGTGAGCTGGATTGGCTTTACCGCGAGGCGGGCGCAAAAACGGCGAGCTGTGTCGGCGGCATGGATATGCGTGATGAACGGCGTATTTTGGCTAAAGGCGTCCATATAGTTGTCGGGACGCCTGGACGGCTCTGTGATCACATTAAGCGCGGTTCACTGGATATGACGGAACTAAAGGCTATCGTATTGGACGAAGCCGATGAGATGCTGAAAATGGGCTTTCGTGAGGAGCTAGAGCAAATCTTAGGCGCGGCCCCCGAAGAGCGCCGCACGCTCATGTTTTCGGCCACCGTGCCCAAGACAATTTTGGGTATGACAAAGAAATATCAGCGCAATGCTGTGAGGGTGAATACAGCGGCAGAGGCTAAGCAACACTTGGATATTGAGTATCGCTGCATGACCGTAGGCAATTCTGACAAAGAAAATGCCATTATAAATGTGCTGCGCTTTTATAATGCCAAGAACGCGATTGTCTTTGGCGATACGCGCATTGCTGTGAACCGTATGACGCAGCGTTTCAACAATCGCGGATTTTCTGTTGTTGCCCTGTCAGGTGAGCTGTCCCAGAAAGAACGCACCAATGCGCTGCAAGCCATGCGCGATGGACGGGCGCAAGTTTGTATTGCGACGGATGTTGCGGCGCGGGGGTTAGATTTACCAGACCTTGAGCTCGTGATTCACGCCGACGTGCCCAAAAACCGTGAGGCTCTATTGCATCGTAGCGGACGGACAGGACGGGCAGGGCGTAAAGGTGTCTCTGTTCTTATCGTCACGCCGAAGCGTCGCCGTAATGCGGAACGGCTCTTGCGCGATGCCAATATAACGGCGGAATGGTCAGGCCCACCTAGCGCCGAAGAAATTATTCAGCGCGATAATGAACGCCTCTTGGCGGATATGACGCTTGAAAATGAAGTGACAGATGAAGAACGCACAATGGTGGCGCGCTTGCTTAAAGCTCATACGCCCGAACACATCGCGACGGCCTTTATTCGTCAATATCGCGCGGGCCAGTCTGCGCCTGAAGAGCTCACGCATTCCGCTTACGACCCGAGCCAAGATGATGATCGCGGCTCGCGCAGGCCGTCATCACGTAATGACTTCAGCGGCGGTGTTTGGTTCTCTTTAAACCTAGGCCGCATGCAAAAAGCAGAGCCGAAATGGATTATGCCGATGCTTATGAAATCGGGCGGGCTGAAGAAACCTGAAATCGGGGCTATCAAAATCACTGAGACTCAAACCTTTATCGAAGTGGCTCCCGCCGGTGTTGACCGGTTCATGGAAACCATTGGTCCGGACATGAAAATTGAAAAAGCCATTACAGCGACACGCTTAAATGGACAGCCTGATTTTAACAGCAAGCTCCCGACGTACAAAACGCGCGTTAAAGGTAAAGGCAAGGGCAAGCCTTACAAGGATAAGCCTTACAAAGATAAAGGCGACAAGAAACGCTCTTTTGACAACAAACCTTCAAAAAAGCCGACATATGATGAAGGGTCTTTCAAACGCAAAGAGCGAAAGAAAACGAGCAGCGATGAACCCGCTTTCAATGATCCCTTTATGAATGATGCGCCCAAGAAGAAAAAGCCGCATAAGAAAAAGCTGGCCCGCGCGGCGGCCCTGAAAGCCAAAGGGCAAGGCGGGGTGAAAAAGGGCGCACGGAAAAATACGCGCAAGAAAAACCGCTAGTCTTTAATTGATGTCGTCATCGCCGTGCTTGTCACGGCAACCCATCTCCCGCTCTTTAGTCTCATAAAGAGGTTCATAATTCTTAGGTTGGGAGAACAAGTCTTGCAATGACGAACTATGGTTACGTCATAAAAAAGCAGGCCCGAGAGCCTGCTTTTCCATTTAAAATTTAAGCCAACTTAGCTTGTGGCTGTTTCAATTGCCGGGATGCGAAGAACTTGCCCAGGATAGATTTTATCCGGGTCGCTTAGCATCGGCTTATTGGCTTCGAAAATCTCGGGGTAGAGACGCCATGTCCCGTAATATGTTTTTGAGATAGCAGACAGCGTATCTCCGCTCTCCACCGTGTGAAAACGCGACTCGCGACCACCAGAGCGGCTAGAAGCTTTGTCTTCAACGCCGCCAACGCCTTCAACGTTACCCACCGCCAGAATGATTTTCTCTTTCATTTCCTGGCTCACGGCTTCTCCGCTAACGCTGACCGCGCCGTCTTCATCGACGTGGATATCAACGCCTGATGTATCCAGACCTAAATCCTTCACTTCTTTTTCGAGTGTCTCTTTGCCTTTGCGCCCTTTAATAAGTGCGCCTAATCCGCGGCCTGCGGCTTTTACGAATGGGATCAATCCAAACATAGTGTTTTCCTTTTTATATATCGGTTCAGGAACCTAATATTCCTGCCATAGCTCTATCTTGATACCTTCGGGGTCAATAAACCAGCCAAAAATACCAAATTCCGTGTCTTCAACGTCGCCGCATATCTTAGCGCCCCCTTTTCGGGCCTTCTCAATGAGCGTTCTAACATCATTTACACGTAGATTGATCATGAATCGTTCCTTTGACGGCCCCAGATAGGTCGAATCCTTTTTAAAAGGAGAGAACATTGTGCGGCCTTTGCCGTCACTCTCCCATTCCATTGTGCCCCAATCCGTAATGTCGACATCCATAGTGTCGGCCCACCATTTGCGGTAGGTGTCAACATCCTTACAGGTGAAAAATACACCGCCCAGTCCTAGTATTTTTGCCATATGATGCTCCTGCAGAACTGAAATGCCTGCGTCATTTTGATATGAGCTTATTTTGCATAGGGCCGTCAAGATGGGTTGGCCTTTTCAAAGAAGCCGTTTATAGACGCGGTGAATCTAATAATTATTTAGGACTTGTCATGTTAGCCCTCATCCAATCTGGTATTTCTGTCTTTGGTTTTTCCATTGATCCGGCTCTTTTTACATTTGGTCTTATAGCGCTTATTTTTGGCGGCTTGAACATCCTTGAATTCAAGCGTTTCGACTAAGGATTAAACGGGCATGCTCGTTCCGGCTCTTTTACTCGTCGTAGGTATTGTCTTCCTGATTATCGCAGGGGACTGGATGGTGCGCGGTGCTGCGGCATTGGCGCGGCATTGGGGCGTTCCTGCGCTTATAGTGGGTTTGACCATCGTCGCTTTCGGCACCTCCGCGCCAGAACTGGTCGTGGGTGTCCAAGCTGTTATGAAAGGCGCAGGAGAGCTCGCCGCCGGTAATGTGATAGGGTCAAACATCGCCAATGTTCTGCTCGCGCTTGGCCTGCCAGCATTGATTATGGCTATTCCGACGAATATGACAGGGGTCGCGCGCAATACGCTCGTCTGTCTTTTCGCGACAGTTCTCTTTATTACGCTTGCTTTTATCAATAACCCGCTGGCTATGTGGCAGGGCGCAATCTTGTTTGCGGGTATAGTGATTTACCTACTTTGGATGTTCCGCCTCTCTAAGGCTGGTATCCACGACCCCATCTTAGATGAAATGACAGAAATTGAAGAGGGAGAAGACGGCCTTCCGACAAATGTCTGGATGTCTCTGTTTTATGTCGTTGTCGGGATAGCTGGCCTTGTGATTGGCGGTAAGCTTATTGTCGATAATGCCGTTTTCATCGCGGGCGAGATGGGGATATCTAATACGATTATCGGTTTGACCATCGTCGCGATCGGTACGTCATTGCCCGAAATTGCGACGGTTATTGTCGCCTCATATCGTGGTCATTCCGAAGTCGCCATTGGTAACGTGCTCGGCTCTAACGTGTTCAACCTTTTTGCCGTTATGGGCGCAACTGCTATGACGGGCCCTGTCTTGATTGAACCGCAACTTTTGACCTTTGACGTTTGGGTTATGTTAGCGTCATCTGCGGCATTGCTTGTTTACGTGCTTCGCCGTCAGCCCATTGGGAAATTCACAGGTATCGTCTTTTTAATTGGTTATGTTCTTTACATGCTGGCACTTGTTAGCCGCGTGATGTAGGCAATTGCCCTATGGCAAATCTGACCTTTGAAATCGAAAAAGACTTCCAATTCGAAGCGGCTCACTATTTTGGCCATTCGGATGCAAATGACCTGTTCAAAAAAATCCATGGCCACAGCTTTGCAGGAACCGTGCGCATAGAGGGTGATGCGCAAGAAGAAAAAGGCTGGATACGCGACCTTTGGAAAATTGATCAAATCGTCAAAGAGGTCGTAATGCCTCTCGACCATGCTCTTCTCAATGAAGTCGAAGGCCTTGAACAGCCTGCCTTAGAGCAAATAGCTAAATGGATATTCGAACGGCTTGAGCCGCGCCTTCCGGGTCTGTCCTGCGTAGAGGTGCGAAGACCCTCTTGTGGTGAGCGTGCCCGCGTGAGGCGCTCATGAGCCGTAATGTCCTAATTACCGGCGCAGGAGCGCGCGTAGGGCATTTTTTAGCCAAAGGCCTTGCCGCTGATGGCTGGAGCGTTGTTATCCATTATAATCGCAGCCAGTCTGGCGCGGAAGCTTTGGCCAGGGAGATTACAGAGCAGGGCGGCACAGCCGCGATTGTTCAAGGTAATCTCTTCGTGCCGCAGGATATAGACACGCTTGTCAAACGAGCCGCAAAGGCTTTGGGAGAGCCGCTAACGGCGCTTATAAACAACGCCTCGACCTTTCAAGATGACAGCGCCCAAGACTTCACTCGTGCAAGCTATGACCATCACATGGATATCAATTTACATGCTCCTGTCATGCTCTCCCAGCATTTAGCCGCGCAATTGCCAGAAGCTGAAAAGGGTTGCATTATCAATATGATAGACCAACGTGTTCTCAATCCCGAAGCAACATTTTTCACCTATACGATGTCTAAATCGGCTTTGCAGTGGGCGACCAAAACGCTCGCGCAATCATTGGCTCCAAATATTCGCGTCAATGCTGTTGGGCCGGGGGCAACGCTTAAAAACTACTCTCAGACGGATGAAGAGTTCGCCGCAGAGGCCGCAGGGACTTTGTTGGCGATAGGCTCTCCGCCGCAAAGCCTTTTAGAGGCCGTTCAATATCTGCTGTCAGCGACATCTGTCACAGGACAATTGCTCACAGTGGATGGCGGGCAGCATTTGTCATGAGTTTTAGGCCGTGAGTTTCAAGAACAGCCTCAATGTCTTGGGTGAAGCCTTAGTCCCTTGTTCATTCGAGCCTTTGACAGGGTGGTTTCGCGATGGGTGTTGTGAAACAGGCCCAAATGATCGCGGACGGCATATTGTTTGCGCTGTCATGACGGATGAATTTCTCGCTTTTTCAAAGGCTTGCGGTAATGACCTCTCAACGCCGGTGCCGCAATATAACTTTCCGGGATTGAAGGCAGGCGACAAATGGTGCCTGTGTTTAGACCGTTGGCGCGAAGCCCATGCCGCGGGAAAAGCGCCGAAA
>ENA-ORXR01001573-ORXR01001573.1-marine-metagenome-genome-assembly--contig:-NODE-1573-length-23943-cov-10.788737_pt1 | contig 23943 bp, 35 predicted proteins | sample MGYA00237866_ERZ511479 | MGnify/ENA metagenome assembly ERZ511479 | reverse complement strand
ACAACGGTGGAGGCGGCGGCGGCCGGGGCGGATTGGCAGTGCCGGAGGCGGCCTAGATGGCCGGGACTGCGGCGACGGCGGCGGCCGCGGCGGCGAGGCCGTGGCGGAGGTAACCACGGTGGCCAGGGCCGCGGCGGCAGTCGTGGCCGCGGTAGTGGCGGCGGCCACGGCTAAGGGAGGCGGCGGAGACGGCGGCCGCAGTGACGTTCGCCGCTGTGGCAGCGGGGCGACGGCCGGGCGGCAGCCGTGGCGGCCGCAGTGGCCACCTTGGTGGCCGGACCGGCGCCCGCGGCAGCGGCGGAGTCCACGGCCCGAGCCGTCGGGCTGTGGCGGTGGCGGCGGCCTCTCCGGTCGCAAAGACGACGGACAAGGAGACGGCGGCAGCGGCGGCTTCGATGACGGCCGAAGCGGAGGCTGCCGGGGCGGCGGGGCAGTGGTGCTGGTGGCCGCGGTGGCCGGGGCCGCGGCGTCGCCGGGGCGGCGCCACACGTGGCGCCGACGGCCGACCGACGCCGCCGCCGCCGCTGCGGGCGCGCAAGCGGCGGCGGCCTGCGGGAGCGGGTGCGGCCGACGCCCCCGCCGTCGCACCCCACAATGGCGGCGACGGGGGCGACGGCGGCGACTGCGCCGCCGCCGACGGGCGGCAGCTGCGCTGCCGGTCGCTGCCCCGCCCCGACGGCGGGCCCTACGTTTTTGCAGCGTCGTCCAACACGCCGTCGCTGTCGCCGTCGCCCGCGCGGCCGCCCGTGCCGGCCGCAGCGGCGTGGCGCGGGCGGTCGCGCCGCCGCGCCGCCGGCGCGTCGGCGTAGGCGACGGCGGAGGCGGCGGCGGGCGCCCAGCGGGAGCCCGCGTCTGCGTCTGCGCGGAGCAGCCGCGTTTTCACCTGCCCCGCCGCCGACGCAGCGCGGGCGCGCAACGCGCGCAGCTGCGCATCGGCCAGGATGGCGACGGTGGCAGCGGCGGCACGCCACCGGCGCCGCTGGCGGCGGTGCGCGGCGGCGTCATTAGCGACGCGCGGTCGGTGCAGGTTGCAGTGGCCCGCGGCGGCGGCATCTGCCGTGAGTTGGTGGAGGGGGAGTTGAGTCCCCTCTGCCGCCGCTGCCGCGCCGCGGCGCAGCGTGCGCGCCTGCGCGACGGCGAAGGCGGTCGCTGCGGAAGAGATGGCGCGTTGCAGACGCATCTGGCGGGGGGGCTCGGCGACTGCGAAGGCAGTGGGTCGGTGCGGGAGGGGGCCGGGTTGGTTGCGGCGCCGCTGCTGCGCCGCGGCCCCGACGCCTTTGACTGCCCGGCGGCGGGAACATCCGCTCGTCGGTGGGGGTGGGGGGGACTTTGGTGGCGGGGGATGACGGTTGTCGCCGCCGCCGAAGCGGCGCGGCGGTGCGACACGCACGGCTGAGCGGCTGCGCGGAAGGAATAATGGCGACCGGCGTGACGGCGGCGCGCCTGCGGCGCTTTCGTGGCGGGGCGCGCTGTCGGCAACCGTGGTGAGCGATGGGCTCTGCAGGCCCCGGCAGGCGGCGACGGATATGTCTGCGCGTCGATGGAGGTGGATTGACCGCCTTCGTATTTGTCGCCCTCTTCCCCTTCCCCCGCCGCCACCAATCTCGCCCCCCGCACCGCACCCGTCCTGTTTGACCGCCTTTCCCTGCAAGGCAGTTGCGGTCGGGCGGGGGGACCCGGGGCACCGTGGGGTCGCTGACCAAGTCTCGAGGGGGTGAGCATGCCGCGAGATGCGAGGCGGCGGTTGCGCGTGGCGCGCAGGGTGGCGCTTGTCACCAACGGATATTTCGCGTATTCTCGTTGCGTGATCGTCAATGTCATTTGACTGATATGGTTGGTCGCGTGTCAGTCATTGATTGGCACTAAATTGGATCAACAAATCTGCGTACGCCAAATATTACTGAAACGTTTACCCAGATTCAGTGGTAAATAATGTGCGCAGATTATGCCTGAAACCGGACAAACCGGTTAGCTATCCGTTTGCTTGGGTATCCCCTTGGATCCACCGTATGACTCTCTTTGTAGCCCCCCTTAGTGACTTCTTGGCGACACAGCTCGCGCTTGTGTCGCCTCGAAGTTACCGAGAAGTAACCCGAAAAAGTGAGTGGGAAGAACCGCCGACGATGCAGGCGGACCTGTGGCATCGCTTTAAGCGGCTGACGTGGGATTATGACCGGAAGTGATCGGGCTTTTTCACCAATGCTGTGAACCTCATGGACCAGCTGTCAGTGCAGACGCCGGGTATTGCTTTTCTGGAGCTCCGAGTCAACAAGGACAGGGTGCGGCGGTGGAAATCCCACTTTCTGCGCCGTGGCGTCATGGACCACCTTGACTGACACGTGCGGCCGACTTTCATCATGCAGGCGCCGTCAATGGCGGATGGTAGTGGCGGTGGCGGTGGCGCTGGTGGTGGTGGTGGTGGCGGCGGGGGCGGTGGTTTGGTGGTCGGTCGTCTTGGACGCTTTCGCGGTGGCTTCGGCGGCGGCTGCGGAACAGGCGGCGGTGGTGTCGGCAGCCGCAGCAGCGGAAGCGGCAGCGTCCCGTTCCCATCCGAAGTCGACCCACTTGCACCTCCCCACACCTCCGTTCCAATGACGCGCAGGTCGTGGCCAAAGAACGTTGCCGCCTGTCGGCCGCGTCTGTGGGCGCTGAAGCACATTGCCGGCGGGGCGCCGCCCCGGGTGTCGCAGAGATCTTCCCTTCGCGTATGCGCCGCATCAAAGCGGGCTCGGCAGCGCGTGAACAATCACAATGGCATCATCTATACAAGCATAACGCACAGCAAGACGTCGAGCTCCTAATACGGCGGCGTTCGGCGTATCATGCGGTGGATGGACGCCAAGGCGTCAGCGTTTGTGCTGTTGGCAATGGTCTTTCTCGACCCGCTGGAGCGCTACCTGTCGACCGCCGACGGAGAGGCGGCGGTCGATCAAGCGTTGCGTTTACGCGACAACAGCGGCGGGGAGTGGCCCGGGCGGACGCTTGCCGCTGCTCTACATGAGCGAGCGCTTCGCGATGCCTCGCCGTTCTATTGTGGCCCGCGGGTGTATTGGCAGTGAACAGCGGCGGCTGCTAAGCACGTGACTTAGGTGGACATGTGGCAGGCGAGCCTCGGTGTCGCAGGTGGCGGCGATAATGGTGGCGCGGGCGGCGGGACCGCCGCGACAGCCTTGGCGGGGACGACGGATGGCGGAGTCGTCCACTGGAGGAGCGTGTTGGATTTGCAAAGTGGGCACCCATCGTCGACGGCCGCGTCAGCCTGCGCCAAGGACCCTTTTTACTACATCTTTAACACCAACAATATGCTCTTCTTTCTCTACCAACGGGCGACTCGCCTGAGGCAGGATGGCATGAAAAGCGTGGCGGACCACCTTGCCGACGGGCTGCGGCATCCGTTCGAGCCCCACGCGGTCTTGGCGTGGTTTCCCCGACGCACTCCCGACTGGGGGCCTTTGCGACACGCTGTGTCTTTTGCGGTGGCTGTCGGGAGGCTAGGGTGGATGGGGGCGGCAGGGCGGGGAACGACGCCGGGTGGTGCGTCTTCTGATGCCGTCGTCGTTCCCCGCGAAGTTGTCGCGCAAAAGATCAAGGCCCCGGCGTGGCCGGTGTCGCCGCCGTCCGACGGGGTTGTGGCGGAACTGAAAGCGGCGGCAACCGTGTCGCTAATGAGAGCCGGAGGACGCGTGCCTCCATGAAGCACTCCCATTTATGACCCCTCCGCGACCGAGTCACAGCTCTCGTGGCGATACCGGCTGCCGCCAGACGCCGTCGCCGGTGTGGCGGACCCGCGCACACGGGAGTTGTACGGCGCCGGCATGTACCGGTCGGTCCAGCAGCAGCGCTTCATTTATGCTGTGCTGTCTGCGCGCGACGCAGTGACGTAGCTGATCGTGCTGCCGACCGCGGGCAGCAAGACCACCACCGTTATCGTTCCCGCCAGGGCCGAGAAGGCGACGGCGGTAGCGGCGTCCTTACTGCTGCAGGTCGTCGGCAATGTCGCTCTGTCTTCCGTCACGGGAATGGAAGCGCCATGGTACCCCCCGGGCATCATTGCGCTGACGCCAACGCGGGCCAGCACGGACAATATTGTGGGTGCTGCGTAAGCTGCGGGGCTAACCGTCGGCTCGTGGCCGCATGGATGCGACGCGGGGGAGGCCTCCCTGTTCGTCTTTTACAAGGGCTCGGCCGTCCGCGACGGTGTCGTCTCTCGCAGCGTCACTGGGCGCCGCTTTGACGGTGGCCGTCTCGCGCGCGTGTTCATTGATGAGGCGCATGTGAATCTGCTTTTGGACTCTCTTCAAGACCTTGCGCACTTGCGCCAGACGCTTGAGGACCTCCATTGCCCTCTGCTGCTGCTCACTGCGACTGCCTCTCCGTCGTGGACCGACGCGCTGCTTGCGACGGTCGGCCTCCACGCCCACCGGCCGGGGAGCCTCATCCGGGCGACCAGCACCGCCCGCACAAACAACCGGTACGTCTTTGAGCCCGTCCCCGCGCGCTACCACCGGCGGCCGGCGTCTGTCGTAGATACCAAAGCGCCCCTCCACGGTGCGGTCGGCGACCGCGCTCTCGTCCAGGCGGCGTCCGTAAGCAGACGCAACGGTGGCGCCGCTGGCCGTTTGGTGGTGCTCGGCGATTTTTGCGAGACCGTCGTCGAGGTCAACGGCATTGTCGCCCAGCCGCACGCGCGTCTGCGGCGGACTGGACAGCACGGCAGCAACGGCAGCAGCAGCAGCAGGTGTATCAGGGCGTCCGTTGCGGGGGTCTGTGCAGCGGACGACGTTGTCATCGTCACGTTCCATTCCCAGGGGGAGGCCCCTGACGGCACAGCGATCGCCAAAAATACCGACGGCGGAGCAGCGGCTGTGCCCACTGGGGCGCTAATCGATCAGGACCGCAACTTTAATGGCGCTTTTCCGGGACCTGCCATCAGAGGCGGCAGCATCAGCCGTCCGACGCCGGACAACCTGGCGCGTGTTCGATCCAGCATCCGGACAGGCGGCAGCATCCGCCCGCCCTCTGTTTTGGTGTCTGCAGTCGTAGCAGACGCCCTGCCGGAGCCGGTCGTCGGGGCTGTCATTGTCGTCGGCTCCCAGGCAGGGTCGATAGGCATTGAATATTCAGACATGGTCTGGGCCCTCTTTCTCGGGCCCCACCACCCGCTCGGCCTCTGTAAAGCCTCTGGTTTGCTCTGTGGAGACGTCTAGACGGTGGAAATGGCGGTGGTGTGGACCCCCGACGGGTACACAGCCGAGCTGGACCAGGAAAAGACGGCGATCCCCAACAATGGGGCGGTTGGAGACTTCGTGGCATGCGAAGTGCTGCCACCCACTGGCTCCAGGCGGTAAGGGCTCTACGCTCACTTTGAAGGGGTGTCGTCTGCCACCTTTATGCCGTGCGAGCGCGGCAACTTCGCGCTTTGTGACTCTTGCGCTGCTGCGGAGGTGAACGGACGCAACATCTGCCGTGGGGGCTCGAGGGAGACCTCGAAGAAGGGACGCCACGGCGACGACGACGACGAAGACGAAGAAGACGACCACGAAGTCTACGTCAAGGACAACTACAACGAGCATGGTGACCGTGACGAAGATGCGCGGCGCCGCCGCCACGGTGGGAACGCCGACGACTTTGCCCGACTGTTGCCCCGCCGGCCGCCGCGATCGTTGGCGTCGCGGTTCACGGGGTCGTCGGGGGGTCGTCTGCTCATCAGGCACCCGCGCTTCCACCTCCAACAAGAAAACAGCGCCGAAATCCGGCGGCCAGCGTCTCCTGTTTTCTAGCGGCAGAAGTCTCGTCCCTTGACGCAGAGAACACACGAGCTGGCTCCATCTTCGCCGTCAACATTGTCGCTGCTAGCACTGCTGTCGCTACCAAAGGCATTGTCATCTCGCGCCCGTGGTGAGTCGGATTCTGCTCGCGCCGGCGGCGGTGGTGGTGGTAGTGGTGGCGGTGGTGGTGGTGGGTGGTGGTGGTTGTCGTGGTGGTGGTAGTGGCGGTGGGGGAGGTGGTGGTGACGGTGGCGCCGGAGCTTGTGGCTGCGGCGGCGGAGGTTCCGGCAGAGACCCCGACTATGACGCCGTCTCCCAAGCGTCGTCGTTGCCCACGTCGGCGACAACACCGACGCGTCTGAAAGAAAGACCGCCGAAGCCGCGCTCTGTGCATCTGAAGCAGCACTCCGCTGGACACAGGTTTCTGTTAACTGCCACACCTTTGGGAGCGGCAGCAGCAGCAGGTTCGGCAGTGTCGCTGCTGCCCCGAGATTTCTCAGCTTCTCCTGATCAGCGAGCTTTGCCGCTTGCTGGTGGAGGCGCCCGTGCCGTTGTGTACGGCCAAGATGTAGAGGACGCCCTGCTGTGGGGGCAGCACGGTAGAGACAATCCGGCGGTCGGCTCCTAGGGACCGTGCTCTCGCACCCTGCGCGTTGTGCCGCGCGCTCCCCAACCCGCCGATTGTGCCGGCCCACACGCTCGCCCACTGCCTCACTGGTACCTGCTGTAGCTGCCTCAGGCAGAGCCACGTCGGCCGCTCCACACAATCCCAGCTGCCATGTGGCCGAGATGTGTGCAGGATACCCTTTGGGCAGTGCAAGCTGCAGCCGCGGCGGTGGGCGCACGCTGCGGCGGCAGCGGCGGGGCGGCGGGAGGGCGTCTCCTGCACCTTGATCCTCGCGATATCGGTGGGGGAGTGCGGGGTTGTAGTCACCCAACCGCTCAACCAATATAGCTCCTACCGCTGTCGCTGGTTGTTTTTTGTCAAGTTCGCCTTGATGCAAGCGATGATGGCGAGACGCGCCATGTCGCCGCACGCCGTCGACTTTGGCGCCGCACTGGAGGCGGCATGCAGCGTGAACTGGCTGCGGGAGGAGGGGGGGGGGGGGGGGGGGGGAGGAGGACGACGGCTTCTGCCGCTGCCGCCGCTGTCTCCACAGTCGCAGTCACCCCCACCTCTTCTGCTGCCGATGAGGCGGCCGCCTCCCTGCGTGCGCCACCGGCTGCCGTTCTGAACTGGGGTGCACTTGTGCGAGTGGCGCACTCTCTGGATGATTTTGCTCGGTGGTTGATGCAGGGCTCTACGGTTTTCAACTCGGTGCTGTTTGCTCCGCTTGTTGTGTCTGCTCTTGGGCTGGCTGTTTGACGAGTTGGTCAGGAGGGTGGGTGCCTGGGGACTTGTAGGAGTATCTCGTTATTCTATCTCTGTTTCTTTCATTGTGGGTCTGCGGCCCCCTAAACACCAGACTGGGAACGCTGGAGGGGGGGATGGGGCGGGGGGGGGAGGGTCGGCGGGGGGGCGGCAGACATGGCTCTGGTGTGCCGGACACCACCACCACCACAGCGCGGCCGCGTCAACCATGTCGCTGCTATCCTCTGCCACGGGTGGTAGGTCCGCCGGCGACTTTGTGCTCAGAACCAGCGCGCCTGAGCAAAATCACGCATGCATGAGGAGTCATGAGCAAGACTGCCGCGGAGACCCCGAGGCGCACCCACCCGTGTGCGTGCCAGAATGGGCGCCAGTAGTTCCTGCGCCCACGTGCCCAGTGTGGCTATTAGCGCTACTAACCCATCACACAGTCGCCCACCTGGACTCAAAATCGCCCGGCCGCCGTTCAGTATTTTCACGTAGCCCCCTGCGTTGACGTTACGAAATTTCCATCCTAAATACATACTGTAGCCTCCCTGTAATTCAAATTGCATAAGTGTAGACTATCGTTTGGGTGAGTCGAGCCCGTCGCGTTGGTCGGCACGACGCCAGTAGCGCTGCAAAGCACGTCGGATGCGTCGGCTAGCTGTCACACCGGCTTTTGCCCTTCCGCACCTGGCCGCCTGGGGTCACGTTAAACGTGCGCAGTGTTTCAAGTAGTCTACGATGCCGATGCGAGGGGTGTAGAACGAAAGCCATATACTTTCTGGTCAAAAGTAAACACATGCGTGTTTCAGCGTCGCTTCGAGCGCCCATACGTTCGTACAACAGCATTCCATCTATCCCCCTGCCTTACTGCCATCCTGGTGGGTGGGGGGGACCCCGGGCCAGGGGTTGGGCTTGTGCCCCCCCCCCCCCCCCCTCCCCCCGCCCCCCCCCCCCCGCCCGCGACGCGACCTCCTTCTGGCTCCCGCTGGCGCCACCACGCTCCAGGTTTGTGCTTCACAATAGACGAGAGGACGGACACATGCTGGCACGACCCCACCGCGCTCCCACCCCCGCCTCCCCACTTCACGCTTTGGGTTGTCTGGCCAAGCAGTAGTGGTTCCTCAGTAGATGGGGCTCGGCGGTTTTCAGAAAGCAGGGTGCAGCGCCCCTAACCATTTTTTCTTTTCACAAACACAAAGGATGGCGAAGTAAACAAGCAGCAAACTGTTGGACGCGTCAGCTCATGAGCTTTCCGTAAGTGGGAGAGCACGCCCCAAAGACGGCACGTGGGACGGAACAGCCCACCATCTGGTCTCTTTCGCCGTTTTCACTCTTACAGATGCGCGCGTCGTGTGTCCCCCGACCCTCCGCGTCCGGTTTTGTACCGTTTACGGCACGTGCTTCCACACGAGCGCACTTGCATTGCTCTCTAACCGATGGAGAACCGCATGGTCCGCACCACCCCCCCGCCCCTCCTCCCAGTGTCGCACAGCGGCACTGGCTCCGACTTTGGGCTCGTCGGTCGAGTGACGTGCACTCAGCAGGGGACGTTCGGGCCCACTTAAACTTCTGCGCACGATATTCAGCGGGCCAAATTCACAGGAGAGCTATTTTAATCCTCGCATCCCCCTCCCCCATACGCTATGGACTGGCTCGCGACGGGATTGGCGTGTCCAATCAAAGTGCCCTCCAACACGAAAGACCGAAATTCTTTCTGAATTGATTCCCCACCCGGGGGTCGCGCGGCGGCGAGCGCTGGTGATGATCCGATACGGGAGCTTGGAAGGGGTTGCGACCTTATCCTTTTCAGCATCTTGGTCAACGGTTGTTGTGCTGCACTGCCAACCAAAATCCCGCATGGAAGGGTTTTGGAATTCACACGGAAAACATTGCTTGGGGACGGACACGGGCGGTGGTGGGGTGCAAACATGTGGACACCCCCATCCACCCGAAAGCAGCCGAGAGAAAGACACAGTTGTCTCAAAGTGACACGAAGATTCCTATGATGGAGGTATTGTTGATCCCCTACTTTTTATTCCAATGGGCCTAGAACACCTTTTGGGGACGGTGCAGTTCTTAGAACCCGTTTAGCATTGGTGCAAGAGTGCTGCGAAGCAAGAATCTGAGACGTTCCATTGGATGAGATGCGTCCGGGTCTGTGGGAATGCAAAGGTCACTCCTGTTGTCCAGATTTTCTTCTGCTTCTTTTGGGTCAGATGCCGAGTCTCGCAAGACAACGAGATATCCCTGGATATAGCTTGAGAGTCCCAGATCACTCCGGAGAACTGAGAGGGCTGTGTCGGCAGTATGTGTACTGCTTGCGCCTGAAACGCGCCCATAAGGGAGCATTTTTCCAATCAGAGGCCGTCATACTGAGGAGAAACCGTGCCGTTTCGAGTGAATGACCACAGAAATTGGGGATCAGCAATACAATTTCGACGGATTCATCCTGAACATTCGTGTTTCCTTTATGATCAAGAATTGGGGGTCTTCATGGTGGATTAGATTCCCGAAGAGCCGTCGCCGTAACTCTCGACTCGTTTCGTGTCGCGTCCGTTCGCTGCTGCGGGGCGCCGGCTCACAGTGTCCGCTCTCAGCTCGTTTCTGATAGGATGTGGGCGCATCGGGCGCGCCCGCCCGAGGGGTTACCGGCACTTGTCTGTTCTCACAGGCGGTGAGAGGGCGGTGCTCACAGGCACCCCCCCCCTTGGGGCACGCTGGCGGGCGCAGATGGCAGCGTGCAGGTGCACGGGCGACATCAGGCGCCTAATGGGGGGGCGCGCGAGCACGCTCAGGTCCGCCCGCCGCCAGCGTGCGGACGCAGGCGCGCCCACGCGCGCGCCCTCAGCCCCACCGCCGACCATTCGTGTGCGTACGAGGAGTTCGAGGCGTGATTGGGCGATTGAACGCAATCCAAGACGCGAGCGCGCGCGCTCACCTCCGTGAATGCTTGCGGGTACCCTTCATTATCGTCGGATAGGCTTTCTCGTCGGGTGGTTCTCGCCGGAGCTCTCCTCTTTTCCCCGTGCGCCGGCTGGCTCATCCCCGCCATCCATCCCCCCCAACCGCGCCTGCATCGTGACGAGTGGCTCTCTTCTGTTGTCTGTGCGCTTTGGGGCCCTTCGAGGAGCTCCAGAAGCGGTTGACGGAGGCGCCCATACTTGTTCTCCCGCGGTCACACGGAGGTTACACTTTGGACACAGACGCGAGCGCCAACGAAGTGGGGGCCCTCTTCCCGCAGGAGAAACCCGACCAATCGACGCAACCGGTGGGCTATTGTAACCGCTCTCTCAACGCGGCGAAGCGGCACTACAGCACGACAGAGCGGAAGTGCCTCGCAGTGGTCTGGTCGGCCCTCCTTTTGCTACAGTACATCGAGGGTACGAATTTTACGGTCCGCATCGACAACGCGGCACTCAGGTGGATGCTGCATACGGACGGGTCCCACGGGCGGCTGGCGAGGTGGCGGCTACCCCTGGCCGAATTTGACTACATCGTCCATACAAGACCAGACGCCTCACACCACGCGGCGGATACGATTTCGCGCATCTTGACACACGCCTTGGACGAGTCCCCGAGTCCCGAAAAGGTTCAATATCTCTCTCTCCCTAAATCGGCATCCGCGTGGCAAGCAGGGTTTGTCAGAATACCGTTTTTGTTCACAAATGAGAAGTATTCCATTGGTCTTATCGGAAGTCCAAATATAGATAAGCTACATTCGGCGGCCTCTGGATACCGATACACAAGCGTATTCTGGATTAAATACTCAGAATATTCCAATATTTTCTGCCGGAGTATTCGGGATAGGTTATGGATATATGTTCAGATGCATTCACTGAGCATCAGTCTGAGAAAGGTCCGTGACGACGGAACACCCATCCCATCTGGCAGTTGACCTTCCACGCCCGGCTCGACCCCCCACGCTGACCACGATGCTAACTGCAGCTCGTCCGAGTCGCCGCTCTGAGAGCTGATCACCTCTTCCGCCGACTGCTACACACCTCCGGAGCCTGACGACGGCTTTGGCGGCTTTCGGCGAGCGGCCGCCCCCGCCGTAGTCGCAAACTCAGGTAGGCGACTCGGGCGCGGCCGGCTCGGCCGGCGCGCGTGACCACCACCGCCCTTGAGGCTGTGCTCCTTCCGCTGGCGGTCTTGAAAACGCGCACCAGGTCGGTCATGTGCGCGCTCCCATGCGCCTCGGCCGCGACCGTCGAGGTCGCGTTTCCGAAGGCCGTGACTCTCCCGGCGAGGGTCCTTCGGTCGAATGCAGCAGCTGCGGAGTACCGCGTGGCGCGAAGGACGGGGCTGGGTTGGGCGGAAAAAAAGGGGGGGGGGGGTGGCGGCCTCTGGTTTTACGCCAAACCCACGGCGGGCCTCGTTGCCAAGGCCGCCATGCGTGTGTTGGACCGGGCGCGCGTTCATGCCGAAGGCAACAGGTTTAAGCTCTCGGGACCGTAGTACATGGCGACGGTGCTTTGGCGCTCTGCTGTACAGCAGCTCGCGGTGCCGGAGGGGCCGGTCCACCACGCCGACCTCGATGGCAGGGCCGCCGCGTGGGCGCGTGACCTGCCTGCTCTCACTGACGTACGCGTGCTCCGAGCGGTCGCTGAAGATGACCACAAAATTGTGGGCATGACCGCGTCGCTCGTGGGTCTATCCGCTGCTACGGCGGCGGCGCCGTCCTCGTGAAGTGGCCTAACCGTACAGCACTTCCCGGAGCTGCCGCTTCCACTGCCGTCCGGCACAGAAGATGGTGACGAGGAGCCGTTGTATCCTCTGGTCGCGCTTGCGCAGAAGAGAAACACCCTAACGTTCATGGTTGCTGGCACCGCGGCACTCCTACGGACCCCGTGAGCGGGAGTCCGGTGGCAGCGTCGATTCTGGAACCGGACGCCAGGGCGGCCATTCCGAATCTCTTGTCAAACTCTGATACCGACGCAAACTTGTCGATTCGATTAATCAGGTGATTTCACCTGGGTCACAAAAGATCATCGCCTGTTGATGCTGAACACTTGCACATATATCGCCCGATATTCGGCATTCGATGGGGAGGGTCGACTGCGTTCCATTATCTCTCTTCAGGCGCGATTGGTTTTGAAATCTTTCATATCCCTGTATCCTGAGTATCATATCTTGGATACGGGTTTGATACAATATGGCAGCTTCTGACGGACAGGATAGATTTATCGTCTTCGCTTTTTCACATAGCGCATTCACGGTATGCGTCCCCGACGCATATCCCCAGTAGATACGAATATAATGAACGGATAAATCCACAAGAGATATTTCCATGACAACCCCTGGCGTCAAGTACCGCCGCAGGCGGCGGGCGGACAAGTGTCGCCGCCCACGCTGGCAGAGTTCTTCGATGGTCGAGCCGAGGACAGTAGGTGCATGGAGGTGCGCGCCACGATGGATGGAAACGACACGTCGCGCTTGCGGGAGAACGCCGCGGGCCTGATAGTCCGCGTCGCACCCCTCGACGGCTTCCTCCAAGTTTAAGTTCCTAGCCATATGCGCTGCGGTGTGAAGATGCAAGAACACTACCCATCACAAGCGGGGCATCCCGGGGCGGAGAAGATGAGTACGTCAATGCGGCCGTGGGTTTTTGCGAATCGATGGTGGTGGATGTCTATGTATTATTGGGCAACTGCGTCCAATGTGAACGCAACCGCGTGGGCAAGAGACGCAAGACCAACAAACTGAAGACGCTCCTCCCGACCGAACCACTGACGGTCGAATATATGGATCTCCTCGGGATCCTCCCCGATACGGAGGCGGGGAACATACACCTGTTGGTCATCGTGGATAGGTTCTCCAAACTCACGCGTGCACTCCTCCTTCTGCGGGCCGACGTGAAGTCAATATCTGCAGCCCTCCTTGACCACTGGGTGGCGGCTTATGTACCTCCAACGACAGTGTTGACAGGCAATGGTCAACAGCTCAGCTCCAAGTCCTGCCAAGGCGTGTGCTCACTCTCGGGGTCACGAACCGATACTCCACGACGTACCACCAGCAGACGAATGGCCTAGTGGAGCGCTACAACCGCACCATCGTGGGAAAATTCGGTACGTACGTCGAGGATCACAAAGACCGTGGGGAAGACCTCGTATCGACGCTATCGCTGGCCTACAATAGACGACCGCAACTACGCCCCGGGGTCGCCCCGCTGGTGCTCGATTACCGGAGCTCGTCCGCAACCTGTCCGTGGACCGCATGGTGGTCAACTCGACAGGCGAGACAACCGACAAGAGCCCGCGTCGTGTCCGCGAGGTCATCCGGTTCCGCCTACGAGCCCACATCATCAAGGTGCGGCAGTCATGAACGTAGGGGACAGGGTGTTCGTCGACGGCCTCGCCAAAACCAAGCAGAATGTAGGAACCCGCGTCGTGCGACCCCACAAGGTCCTCATCCGCGGCTAGGGGAAATCTCGCTCGGGGGCTACCCGGAGACTAGTAGCAGTGACAACGTGAGGGCAGCACTCAAACCGGTGGGGGACATCCACCACTTCCACCGGGACCACTGGGCGCCCCACATTGTTGTGGTCTCCGACGGGCACCGGCACACGGGTAGGGAGCTCGTCTGGGAAGCCTGCGTCGGGCACGAGCTGGCAGATGATGGCACCCTGCGATAATGGACGCGTTGGTGGGGTTACCAACCTGAAGAGGACACGCTGGAGCGGGAAAGCCGCTTCGACCTTCGGAAGGTTCACCAATACATGCGACGGGTGGGCCTCTGAGTCAAAGAACTCGTAGCCGTCGTTGACTTTCTCGCTTAGCTGCATCCCCGGGGAAGAAGCTGTGGCAGAGGGTGGCCGGACCCTCGGTGGACCGCTGGTGATTTCACACCAAATGCCGGGAAATATTCTGTGGTTTCCACTTCCCGGTCGGCGATGAGGTTCTCCTTTTTTGGGTCGTGGCTCGTGGGTCACTCCCCCTGATCTCGAGGGGGCGGGGGGCTCTGTTACTCGTGCCTGGACCGGCCCCGGTCAGGAGGCGGGCCACGTGGCCGTTGTGGGACCCGCCCCCGCCAAGGCCAAGTCATCGGCGGAGAGGGGAGGAGGGGGGGGAGGGCGTCGTGGCACCCCACGACGCCGGACCAGCGCGGTGTCAAGGGAGAGCTCTTTCATCTCCGATTGCGCGACCGGATACGCTCATCGGCGGAGGGAGCAGCGTCCTATCGCGGGGACCCGAGTTACACGGGCATTGGCCGGACTGCTGGGCGACAGGTGACAGGCAACGACCCCTCGGGAGGGGGAAGGGAAGATGTTATTTCCGGTGGGGTCCTCGGCGTCCTCCCCGTAGGACCCGCCTGATCCCTACTGTTCCCACCCTGAAAAAGGAAAGAGGAACAAGGTGACCCCCGCGAGTGCGGATAACCACGGCGACACGACATAACCAAGACGACCAAGGCAATCCCCGCAAGCGCGGACGCCGACGCAGCGGGCTAAACCAAGACATTGACAAAGGCACCTGGTGCCACGTCAAGACGGACCCATCCCGGACCTTTCCCAGCCCCAAGATGGACCCTGGTGACGCTGGTCCTGTGGCTCCCCGCGCAACGCCTCGCGGTCCCACTGGTGCTGCTGGAGACTCTGCGACCCCCCCGACGCAGCGCCAAACTCGCGGACCAAGGTGGTGCGGACGCTCCGACAACTCACAAGAGACAGAAACCCCGCTAGGCGTTGCGGGTCCACCCCGTGGGTGTTTCGCGCCAACCTGGTGACGGTGTCGCAGAGGCTCATCACGGTGTGCGTGAATCCCGCCAATATGGTCCCCGTTGTGAAACCACACAACTCCTCGGGGTCACACGCTACCATAAGGGGCCAACCCTTGAGGCACCCGGTCGGTGGGGACATGGTTGAGGCCGTCGAAAGAGACTTCCGACACGTCGCTGTGGTCCGCGGGGTCGTAAGACACGATACGTGCCCCGATGAAGTGGGACGGGGACGACGGCATAGACGCCCGAGGATGGGACGGACCAGCCGAGGAGCCCACCTGCTCGTGGCCGTCACGGCGGACTCGAGCGGAAACGGGCCACCGCCGGGGTAACGAGATAGGCGCGCGGCAGCCACAGCGTTCTCCCAACCCCCGCGGGCCAAACCATATCCCCGGGGGACGCGGATGTCCTCGGAATACGGCAAGTCGACTGGGCGCAGGCCCACGGCCAGCCGCGCGACCACCCCCTCCTCCGTCGACACCAACGCCGCGGCTACCCAACCCTCGCAGCCGCGACGATTCACCGCGCGGGCGCGCAGCCGACGGCGGAAGACCTCGATGCCGGGCAGCTGGTCCACGAGGTCGAGCAACGCCGTCAAGGTCGCCGCCGTCCGGTCATGGGGCCGGTCGCCGCCTCGCAGATTCGGTATACCGCGAGGGAGCAGATCCAGTCTACCAGCCGCTGGGAGTAACGCCACACCACGTGGCGGTCACGGATCGTTTCGTAGAGCGCCGCGGTGGCCTACCAGGCCCACCCGCTGCAGAAGAGGGCCCACGCCGACGCCTTGCCCGCTAAGAGGTCCCCCACCGCGTACGCCCGACACTACGCGTGCCCCGCCATGCATCTATTCGGAGCCTCGACACCAGGGGCTTCCGGATCCGGCTTTCTGACCGGAATCCGGATGGAATAGGATATAACCGCCGAATAATGGCAGAATACATTTTTTCTACTTCCTGAAGAGAATATTTTGGGACGGCTTCGAGACGATCTGTACGGCAACATGCCACGGAGATCTACGTGGCTTGGTCGTCCAGCGTGGGGACCCACGCGGCCGGCATGGCGTTGATGCGCTTCACCCAGGGGCACGAAGGGCGGGCCGGGTCAATGGCGCGGTCGACTTCGTGTGCAGTGGAGTCCGCCGTGGTGACGCGGTCCATCTATCGCTCCCACGCGGCATCCTACGTCCCCGGGTCGGACGAGACGGGCAGCGGGCCAACGGCATCACGGTACCCCCGCGTCTCGTCAGCCATCCTGGAGACAGCGGGGGAAGCAACGGGCGTCTCGCTGTGGGAAAACCTTGAAGAAGGGGGGGGAAGGCGGGCCCTCGTGGGCCAACAGACAGAGGAAGCGACGGGCGCCTCGCGGTGGGGGAGGAGACGGCTCGTCGTGGGGTTGGATGAGGAAGAGAGCGACGGACACCGTGGGGTGGAGACCCGCGGGAGAGGAGGAAGGGGGTCTCGTCGCGGGTGAGCTGAGGCGGATGAGTGGGTGGGGACACGTAGTGAGGAGGCACGAACGCACGTCTCGTGAGACTACGAGGGTGCGCGGAGGGGGGTACGCTGATCTGGGACACACCGTGAGGAGGGGGTGTGAAGCGAGGCGGGCGCCGGTTGGAAGGGGGCGCCCGCATGACCCCGGTGCGAGAGGGTGTCGCGCGTGTGGACAGCGTGGCCCTCCACGTCACCCGACCCTAAAAACCCCTTGGGGGAAGGGATTGGAGGGGGGGTGGGGGTGTGGTCGGCACCCACGCGTGGGGGGCGGCTCAGAACCACCTTTCCAGAGAGGTCTCTGTGTGACGGGCGGGGACGCCACGTCACACGCCGAGGGGGCTGTGTGGAGTTAGTGGATCTTCGGCAGCTAAGCGGGGCCACCCCTCAGTTGTGGGTGGCCCACCCAGGCAGGCACCCCCAAAAAGGCTCCCGTCGGGCCCCCGGGCGGGCGCATGGCCGACCCGTTACGGCCCCGAGAGATCGGATTCGAGATGGGGCTGGGCTTCTCCCAAGTGGTTTTCTTAGCCCCCTTACATGGCCTGTATTTCTTGTGGATTAGTGCCACTCGCTTGTTTTGGGTGCATTTGGGGAGGCTACTTTGGCCGTCGCTGGTTGGGTTTCGGAGAGGGTTCATTGGGCTGGAAGGCGGCCCTTTTCGTCTCCGTGTGAAAACATCAACCGTGCTTTAGACGACGATTCCTCCCTGGGCTTTTCCGTGATCCTCTCCGCCGTTGGGGAAGGCTGCGCTGTGCGTTGCGTTTCTTTTCAGTTCCTTCGAAGATCCGCACAACGCAAGGATCATCGTCGGGCCACTCGAAGGACCAACGTGGCGGAGTCAAGAACCGCTGCCAGACGCCCATATTCGACGCCGAAACGGACCAAATGGGCTAATCTCAATCCGAAGCGGCGCCAGATGTCCGAGAATGGGGCCGTTTCTTCGGACGCACAATTCGTATAGGGAATCTTTCTCGCTTCATGTAAGATGTGCTTACCATGGTAATTTAGGTGGCTGGGGGGGCGTTTCCGTACCGGACGGCCTCATACTGTTGGTGGAACCATGGTCGGCAACACAATATTGGATCCTGTGTGTTAAGTTAGGTTAATAGAGGGTTTATAATGATTAATGCATGGACCATTGCACTTTCTCAATTATCGATCGACATGAGTTACATCGAGTTGATGGGGTGCCAAACCGCGATCATGTGGAGAGCAGTCATGGACTGCACGGCCGCCTCGGCCAGCGACTGCCGCCAGTCCCGTGACCTCGACGGACATCTGGGGCCTGGGACGGTCGTGGCACGCGGTCCCCACTGATGCCAACGACAAGGACAGCGCGATGCCCATCCCAGCCTCTTTCCCATGCAGACAATTTTCGACCCGAGCGCTCATGACACTTATTTACTCCTCACCCCGTTTGCTTGTCCGCTTCGCTCCCTTCATCTCCGCTACTGACGTCATCATCATGGTCCGAGTCTGTCACAATCGACTTGAAAAAACTCGAGATGCTCGTCGTCGGGGTCGTGGCCACCAGAAATTTGACATTGGTGTGGATAAACAAGAGGTTGGAGACCTTGTCGTGCGTGAGTATGGTGCGCGCGAGGGAGTGGATAGACTCCGGCAACGAGAACGAGCGCTCTACGGGGCAGGAGGAAGGTGCCATACCTTCCAGGTGGTGACCAATCGCCTTCAGCTGCGGCGCGCTCTCACCGTACATGAACCTCCAGCCCCAAAAGTCCCAGTTGGAGGTATTCGCACCTACCAGGTCCGGCGACGCGCCCGGATAGCGGCCACGGCCTAGACGTATGCAAAGGACCCGGATAAAGCCGCGCACGTCGTAAACTGAGCGCGGATCTGCCGCATGCGGACGTCGTCGTCCATCATATGCAGCTCGGCACCGGTGAAGACTGTCGGCGAGTGGATGAAGCACAGGTGGATGGAGCGCAGCGCGCGTTCCCAGTCATCGGCCACGCCAATGGCCTGGGAGTCAAAACTCGCGGGTCCGGCGCCGTCGCCGAATAGTGTATCTCTTCCAGCAACAGCACACGCACGTTGTCTTCAGTACGTCCGTAGATGAGCTTCTGAACAGCACCCACCAGAAACAAGAATTCCGCAACTGACGCTGTGCGGGAAACCTCCTCGGAGCGCGTCTGCAACTCCATGGCCGCAACGTCCTGCTCAAGGCGTCTCGTGGCCGGAAGCACGAGATACAAGCGGCTGGAATCGCGGTCGAATAGTCGAAGTTAGGCACACACGGGGTCCAGAGTTCTACTGGTGGCCGCCCAGTGCCGAGCCTCAGCAGTCGACTCCGCCGCGGAAATAAAGTTGGAAAGCGCCACCCGTGCATTAGCAGTCATCGGCTGAACGAGGCTAAAAGTTCCGGATCCATTGTCGCGCCTGAGAGGAATTCTCACAGCGGGGCGGTTTCGCGCGCACGTCAGCAACATGTCGCGACTGTATAGAAAACGTGTCGCACAATGCCTAATGTACGCCAGCGCCGTCTTCTTCTTCTGCGCCGCGTCCACGGGCAGCTACTTGTTGTAGGAGTCTCTAGCCGCCTCTTACGGAGCCAGAAGGCTGTAGTGCCGGCGTACTAGAGACGACACCGCAGACGCCATCGAAAGCCTTTTCTGCAGCCTCGGCACCTTGCAAAGGTCTCTAATGATTCGGTTGGCCCCATGGGCCTGGTATCTGAGGAATAAGAGGCCGAGGTTGGCGGCTCACACAAGCCGCCGCATCTCCACGCAAGCCAACGCGTTGTCGGTCGACAGAGCGGAAAATGAGCCCGTGAAGCCGTACTAATCCATATTCTCCTGTACGACGGGCGCCTGCCCGACCGCATCTTTGTGCTTGTCCTCGGACTACAGAGAGTCCAAGAAAAACCATATTGTCAGCCACCTCCGCCAACAGGCTCACCATGTGGTGGTGCTTGACCTCCTCCCATGCGTCAAGGATGAGGTCTTCCTTTCACCGAACGCACCTTGAGGCCAACAAGCGGATCACGAGCTCCCGGAGTTGTACGTACAGGGCACTGCGGGTAGGCCCGGCCATTTTCTTATCTTTGGAGAAGAGCTTTCGCTCGACGTAGGCGGGGCGCAGCGCCTTCACCACGGAGAGAAATGCCGGAATTTTCACAACGAGGAACGGAACGCGGTTGTAAACGAAAAATTGCAGATTGGCCGACTGAATCGCGCTCACCTGTTCTGCCGTCAGGAAGTGGTGCATAGGGCCGGTCGACGGTTTCAGCCCAGACGACCGAATTACTGGAGCAGCGGCGGAGACCGCAACAGTGCTTCCGACAAATGTCGAAGCATCAACTGCGCGTGTTGCGGTAGAGAAGGATGCGGTCTCTAGTGCGGCGGACGGATCATACGGGCGGGGCACCGACTGGTGAAGCGCAGCGCATTCCGACCAAATCTTGTTTCTAACTGAAAGCGGCGCTGGGTGGCAGGCGTAGATGCGCTTTGAGAATAGCGTGCCGTTCTGTTGCTTGGTCTTGATAACCGTGCGGCAGTGAGAGCACCTTCCACCGACACCAGGCAGCATCTCAGACTCCATTATAGAGTCGCTGGCCTTCCGAGCACCTCGACAACTCGAGGGTGGAGCCGCCCCCGCGCCCCCACCGGCCGCCTAAACAACCGCTGCTGCTACAGTGGCGTCTCGCACAGATGACAGTTCCGTGTAAGGCGGACGGGCCCAAGCAGCGGGATGCGAGGAAGAGGGTCCAATCACGACGCGGCTCCGCGGGGAAAGTCGGGGGAAGTACGCGGCACGGTCAAGCGATCGGGAGTGGAGCAGATTGCTTGAGTGCCGTGGCGGTGCAAGTGGCGGGCTGGTGCGGGACGACCGCGGTCGCGACATCGGCGCCAGTGTTTGTACTCGCGGCCGTCAACAAAATGATTAATAACGATGGTTAAAGCAATGATTACATTTTACCTGCGTTTCTGAATAGATTAATGAACTGCCGATGGAACGTTATTTCCGGACACGTGCGGCCATATGAGACACGTTTATGCGGCGTGGCACAAATATCGGTTCGTACCGGTACTGCTGTTACTGCCCTACATGCCAAAACTCTCGTATTGAGGGACAGGAAAAGCCTCTGCACACTTGTTCTTGTCGAATTGGTCCATAAATGGGCAGACTGCAACCTTTGCCGCGTGTGTCAGTTAGGGTTCGTCAGAACGCCCAGGTCGTTTCTGAAGGCGTCGATAAGGGCGTCACCAGGGCGTTGTTTGGGCGTCGTGCGCCCCTAACGCCCCCACAAAAAAGGGCGTCTTCAAGGCTTCCCGAAGAGAGAGATAGCAGGAAGGTCTACACGAATCAGCCGGTGGCGGCTGCGCACTGAAGTTGGCGTCGTTTCCGAGGAAAGATTGCAGAAATTTCAATTCCTGTTGCGTTCCCGCAACTGCGTTTCGGCGCTTCGTCGGCCCCTCGGCCAGTCGAGAATGAGGCACACGCCAAGACTCACGACACCAGTCACCCGCGCACCGAGGAGGTGCTTTCGGGCAATTCATTGCGCCCACCGCCGACCACCCCCATGAGGATGGCTGCTTTCGTCCGCATCCCCGTGTGATGCCGTGCTTCACCCGCCCCCTTCGACCATTAGCCCACGCGATTCGGACCTCGGTAGGGGTTCCTTTCGACTGCATTGGCACGGCTGTCGTACAGTGGTACGGCTCCCCCGACCCCACTTGTCCACCTCTCTGCAGCATCATTGTGTCCGCATCAATGAAAGTCTTTTGGCGTATTCTTGGGCTACCGCATGCCACCCGCACTGCTGTTTGTGCTTCGTTTGTTGACGTTGCTGTGTGGTGCTGCGCACCCTGTTTGTCCCCCTTTCTTCCGTTTCTTGTACAGGTCAAGACAACCGCATCAGCACATCAACCACCTCCACGGGACGCCTTTCTTCACTGCCGCATGTTTGAGGGGAGCGGGAGATTGAGGGGGGTGAGTGGTGGGACGAGTAGGACTTGCGTGGATTAGAGGCCTTTATTTTTACCCTGCCGAGCTGCAACGGGCAACCACAAGAGGAGACGCGGAGCAACGCAGACAATCGCATTGGCGGGGGCCTGGTTCGCGGGGATAGAGTGGCGGGGGGGGGGGGGGGTGGGGGGGGGGGGGGGGAAGTGGGGGAGGCGGCTGAGCGGCTGCGGTTGTGCGGACCACGTTGGGCTGACGGCAACGACATCGCAAACATGCGGCGCCTCGCACAACGCTAAAGATAGGGAGGGCGAGACGCCGTTATGCCCACTGTCTGCGCGGGACGATTGTCACGGCGTGCAGCGGTGGTGGTGGGCGTGTTCATGTCCAATGTCTGCGCGGGGCAATGGTCACGGCGTGTGGCGGTGGTGGTGTGCGTGGTTATGTCCACTGTTTGCGCGGGACGATGGTCAATCCGTGCGGCAGTGGTAGTGGCGGCGACAAAGGCGGTCTCCATCCGCGTGCTGGTCAGAACCCAGTAGCATCAGTTATCTTACTCATTCCACTGCGTTGTGATACGACCAGACCATTTCTACTTTACTCTTCTAGCTCAACAAAAAGTCTACCGCAGCGTCTACGCCCGCTGTTTCCACCAGATGGTCAACAGAGGCGTCATCTGACGGATGACCGCCACAAGTGTCACCGCCCTCGTCATCTGACCCGTCGTCGCCAGACGACCCTCCCTCATCGCCGTCCGAATCCGGCTCCGCCGCGGCGGGGGGAGCGGCCGCCGGCGCGCTCGCCCCCTCTCCCCGGCGAGCAGCTCCCGCAGCTCAAGCTCAACCGTGGGGCGGCGAAACGCCGCCAGCACGTCTGCGCGTTCCAGCTGCCGCGTGTTGAACCGTAATCGCGTTTTGATTTCGACGCGCTTCGGGGCGAGGCGGCGAGGGCGCGTGAAGAGCACAGTCTGTAACACCTTGAAGATGCGCTCGCCCCCCGCCGGAGAAGGGGGGATGGAAAGTAGGCGCACAGCCAGCGGCTGCAAAGTGGGGAAGCGCAATCCCCAAAGGTGCCACCACATCACAGGATGTAATTCACGTGATTGCTCCAAATCAGCAGGGCCTTGCTCCGTTTCTGGCACTCTTTCCAGCTCGGCGAGGACCAAAGCCCTTGCAGCAGTGTCTTGTCGTCATAGGAACACCACGGCCGAATCGCGTATGGTTGCGAGCGACTTGGCACCCCAAAGGAGGCACGACAGCCGCGCCCGCACCGGGGCCCAAAAAGGGTCTACCCAAAACGCGAGGGCTACCAATGGGTCTGAAAACGATGTGTAGCGACTCTCGAGTGAATACTGCATCGCCTGCCGCGCTGCCACAGATAGGCCCGTGAAATTATTGGCCAGCGATGCACGAAGGCACGCAAAAATAGCAACATAGGACGACAGGGGTGTGGCGTCACCTTCCATTTGGGCCACCAGACGAGCAAAAAATAGAAGGAACGGCACGCATCCATCAATCGCCGACTGGACCCCGGGGGACCGCATGGCGTCGGTCACCGGCGTCGGCACGTCAAACAGCGAAAAGGAATGGGTGTTCTCGAGCAGAGTATGGTCCAATGCCGGAAAATATGACCCAACGGCTGCAGTGTTGGCCCCTTCCCCTGTCCATCGTGTGCGGAAGTAGGTCTAAGGGACCCCGTCGACCCGCGGCCGGAAGGCGCTCCTGGACGGCCCGCAGGAGCGCGTGTGCGCGCGTCGATTGCGTAAAACACACAGTGGTCAACAGCGCTGCACGTAACGCCTGGGCGCATCTGGTCACCCGTGCCGCTTCTTGCGCCACGAGGTTGCCGGCGTGAGCCCCACACTCAGAAGCAAACAGGAATGAGCTGATGGCGACGGCCATACCCCGAAAGGCCACCATCGTCGTTGGCGAGTCCGTTACGAGTGCCAGGACCCGACGGTGACCGAACAAGGCGAGAACCGACGCCTCGGCCGCCAACTCAGTGGTGGCCGACGTGGCGAAGCTAGACAATAGGGGGGCTTTCAGGGCTTCTTTCAGGCGGGTCAAGAGATTGGCCGCCGTTCTGGGGTCCGATCCCATGCGAAACGTAGACACCGAAAACGGGCGCGGGGCGTAGATGACGACGTTGCAGACCCCACCCCCGCTCGAGTCAGTCATCCCGTCAATGGAGAGGGACACAGAGTGGCACCCCTCCAGGAAGTGCGCCAGGCTGCTGTCCACGGCCGCAACCACGGACGTTAACAGCGCCCCATTAACGGCGCGGTGACCCCCCGGTCCATCAAACCGGCTGCCTAAAATCAGCAAAAAAAATCGACCGCCACGCCGCGGTGTCAAAGAGGCCAAAAGGCAGCCCCGCTTGAAGGTAGACTGTAGCCAAATTGGTCCTCCACATGGCCAACACACTGGCAGGAATGGGGAGGAGCACCCCACCCAGCGCTTCGGCAACCGGCCCCGCCGCATGCGGCCGGTCGGCATCCGCCAGGCGCTGGGCGAGGTTAGGGTAGAGCGCCAACGCCCCTGTGCATGTGCGGCGGTGTCGGCGGTCCCGCGGTTCATTGCGCAGCACGTTCTTGTAGGTGCAATGGTGGGCCTGGCAGGACATGCGCTGGCCACAGGGATTCAAGGTGATGAAGCGCCACACGAGTGATGCCATGGGATGGGGGGGGGGA
>ENA-ORXR01001572-ORXR01001572.1-marine-metagenome-genome-assembly--contig:-NODE-1572-length-23954-cov-3.811785_pt1 | contig 23954 bp, 18 predicted proteins | sample MGYA00237866_ERZ511479 | MGnify/ENA metagenome assembly ERZ511479 | reverse complement strand
TGGATGCCATTACTTAAATCATAGTTTTGAGTTACCCAGCGTTTTGCTTGTTTGATATTTAGGTTAGTCGATATTGCTGTGCCCACTAAAAAACCGCCCAGATGGCGGTTTTTGTTTAAACTGATGTTATTGTTGTGAACTACTGATCCATAGGAATACGGATTTTTTGACCTGGGAAGATGAGATCAGGGTCTTTTATCACTTCGCGATTTTCTTCAAATATGCCAGTATACTTGCTGCCATTCCCATAGAATTTTTCAGCGATCTTCCACAGGCTGTCACCTTTTTTAATGGTGTAATACTGAACGTCGATGGTTTGATCAGGGGAGCTCAAATCATCAGCACGTACTTCTTCAATGCCTAAGGCGTTCCCTGCCATCAGTACTACTTTTTCGTAGGCGGAAGCAGTTTTTGCTTTTCCTTTGATGGTGGCAACACCATCTTCTACCTGAACCTTCAGACCATCAACACCTGGGTTGTCGTCTGCGATATGGGCTTGTAGTTTATCTGAGGCATCGTCATCATCCTTGCCAAAGATTTTTTTACCAATGTTACGGGCAAAGTCAAAAAGTCCCATTATTTCACTCCTGAATATATTTATTAGTTGTACCGCCTCTAATAATAGGGCTTTTAAGGGACTATTCAAGGACTAAATCAGATGCGAATAGACTAGCTGCCCAGATAACTTCCGAATTTTATAAACCGTTTTTTCCAGTAAGGTAGGTTCATTGAGGCAATACTGGCACGGCGATTACTGGATGAGGCATGGATGAATTTTCCCTCGCCAATATAAATGCCCACATGATTGTTGCGACGGTCAATTTTGAAGAACAGCATATCACCCGGTTGAAGGTCCCGGTAATTAACCGATTTACTGCGATCACGCTGCTGCGCCGCAGTTCTCGGAAGCGAAACACCTAGCGCATTCTTGTAAATAAATTGCATCAAACTACTACAATCGAGTCCTTTTGCCGGATTGTTTCCTCCATATATGTAGGGAGTTCCCAGTAATGAGTGAGCAGCAGCCATGATTCGGTGGCGTTCGGGCGAGATGTAATAAGGCCCGGTTAAAGGATTCCGTGGCATATTAGCGGGCTTTTGATAATGACTCTGCATGTTGGGCCGTTTTGCTTGTCTTTGCGGAGCCTGTCGGGGTGGAAGGTAGTCAGTTGAGTCTGCTTGCCTAGCCTGAAAATTCTGTCTTTGATTCGATTGTATTGCTTGGTTTGCACTGTCATGAAAGAAAATCGGCATGATTCGATTGTTGTTATCGACAATCATTTGTGTAAATTGTGCGTTTGCACTGCCGCAAACAACGGTTAGTATGAGGGCTATCGCTCGGGGATAAGTTTTTATCATAACAATATTATTTTTATAATTATTAGTGAGATATCGGGGTTTAGATCACTAGATTGTCACTGTATGACTGAGTTTAGACTTAACGACCGATTGAAGGTATTCTGATTAATACTATTTTTAGATAAAATCGTATAGAATTCACCTGACTTTAAATACCGAAGGCTAGGAAGCATCGGCATTAATAAAAAACATCAACAATTGGAACAGACTTTGTCATACTCCCATCAAAATAATAATATTGAACCATCTATAGGGAATAGGATATTGAAATTTATTTGGTTGCTACTATCGATTTTCTGGCGAGTCTTCAGGGTTGCGCTGCTGGTTGCCATCGTCATAGGTGCGCTCGTGGCCGCTGCCTATGTATTGAAATTAGACGATCAGGTTAAAACTCAATTCGCAGGCAAACTTTGGGCCTTACCGGCCAGAGTGTTCGCGCGTCCTCTTGAGCTATATGAAGGGCAGACCTTATTCGCTGATAATTTAGAAAAAGAACTTAATTTACTTAACTACAGCAAAATCCAGGGAAGCCCTTCGGGTACCGGGCAATATAGCCGTCAAGGCAATACCTTTGTCATTTTCTCACGGGGTTTTCGATTTGCTGAAGACAGTGAGCCAGAGCGTGCCTTCCAGTTAACCATTAAGAAAGGACGTATTTCATCACTACGGCATGCAAATAACGATGACCCTCTGAATCTGATGAGGATTGAGCCTCTGCTTATCGGTAACTTCTATCCAAGCCATAATGAAGACAGAGTGTTGGTCCAGCTAAATGAAGTGACGCCACTGTTGTTAAAGGGTTTAATCGCGGTCGAGGATAAGAACTATTACGACCATGTCGGTGTCAATCCAAAATCGATAATGCGGGCGTTGCTGGCCAATGCTAAGGCAGGTCAGACGGTTCAGGGTGGTAGCACGCTAACGCAGCAACTTGTTAAGAACTTCTACTTAAATAACGAACGAAGCCTCAAGCGAAAAGTCAATGAAGCAACCATGGCCTTGTTGCTGGAATTGCACTCGACTAAAGACAAAATTTTAGAAACCTATCTCAATGAGATCTATCTGGGCCAGAACAAGAAGCGGGCTATCCATGGATTCGGCTTGGCCTCACAGTTCTATTTCAGTCGCCCGATTCGTGAGTTAGAGGTTGATCAGGTTGCCCTGTTGATAGGTATGGCTAAAGGTGCATCCTACTACGACCCGCGGCGGTTTCCTAAGCGAGCCACAGAGCGTCGTAATCTGGTATTAGATGTCATGGCCAGAGAGTCGGTGATTACCTTAGCAGATGCGCAAACTTACAAATCGCGGCCGCTACAGATCACTGCCAATGCCCCACCGAGTGTTAGCCCATTCCCTGCTTATCTGGAGCTTGTGAAATCACAGTTACAGCGTGATTATCAGGAAGAGGATTTACGCAGTGAAGGCTTGCTGATTTTCACGGCGATGGATCCAATAGTCCAGCTAACAGCAGAAAAAGTGCTGAGTAAACGTGTCGCATCTTTAGAACGTCAACAACGGATGAAGCGTGGCAAACTAAACGGTGCCCTGGTTGTCAGTAGTGTTCAGGACAGCGAGGTATTGGCCTTAGTTGGTGGGCGTGATGTCAGGTATGCAGGTTATAACCGGGCGATGGATGCAAAGCGGCAAATAGGCTCCTTAGTCAAACCTGGTGTGTTTTTGGCCGCATTGGAGTCACCCAAGAAATATACACTCTCCACGCTCATTAGCGATGGCTCTGTTAAAGTTCGTCTTTCTGACGGTAAAGTATGGGAACCCGGAAATTATGACCATCGTGATTTGGGACGGGTTACTTTAGAAGAGGCACTGATTAAATCACGCAATACACCCACGGTACGCGTAGGCGTTACAATGGGAATGCATAAGATCGTCGAAAAGCTGCACGATATGGGGATTACCACTGAAATACCGCCTTATCCATCGGTACTACTAGGAGCGCTAGAATTGTCGCCTCTGGAAGTGCAGCAAATGTATCAAACTATCGCATCGGGAGGTACTTATACTCCGTTGAAGTCAATCCGATTCGTCATGGATTCATTTGGACAAACGTTGAAACGCTATCCATTAAATGTGAAACAAGTAGCAACACCTGAAGCGAATTATCTGCTGACTTATGCGATGAATCAGGTGACTAAGCGTGGAACGGCAAAGTATTTATCCGGCTCATTGCCTGCGTGGAAAAACTCTGCGGGTAAAACCGGAACTACCAATAATAAACGCGACAGCTGGTATGCCGGATTTACTGGGCAGCACGTCGCAACGGTATGGGTTGGGCGTGACGATAACAAAGAAACGGGACTAACTGGAGGGTCAGGTGCAATCAAAGTGTGGTCAGATCTCTTCAAAGTACTGCCCACTCGTCCATTAAAGCCAGTGAGACCGGGTAAAGTTCGCTTTGTTAAGGTCGATATAGAAACAGGGCTACTGTATAATTCGAACTGCGGCAAGCCTGTTACAAGGCCTTTTATTAGGGGGACGCAGCCACGTAAGTATCGTGTTTGTGTTGTAGAGGCACAGGAGGAAGAAACCGTTCCAGTGCCTGCACAATAATAATAAAACATCATATATGCGTGCTTTACATAGGCACAAGAAATAATAATCGGGTACATCATGTTCAAACAAACTGCTATAAAGCAATGTCTGGTGCTGTTTCTTGCTCTAGCTGGTGCAGCTTGCTCAAGTACAGACTCCAGAGCTAGAAATTCTAACCGGGCAGCGTTGCCGGCTTCGCCCATTCCTCAAGCAAGAATGCAGGCTCCGCGCAATGTCTATATTCCACAAGTTTTCGATGAATATAGACCACGGCAACTACCAACTTATGGTAATAATGGATATGCCCCAGAAAAAAATTATCGCGATAGCTATACCACTGGTATTGAACGTCAACCACCCGCTGTTGTGGAAGTCTTGAAACCAAAACCACTTGAGGTGCTGGAGGTAGAAGTTCAACCTCTTGCGACGGTTGTTCAAAGAGAAGACCTTAGTAAAAATGAATTAGATATAGACCCGTTTGCTGACGTACCTGACAGAGAAGTATTATCCGTAAACAGGCAGGGTACGGCGGCGCCTCCACCACCGCGTGCTACTCAATCGATGTCTCGGGCTGCAAAAGCATTAATGCTGGCGGCTAAAGCAGAGTCTGCTGTGGGGAGAAATGATGCTGCGATTAACAAAATTGAGAGGGCTCTGAGAATCGAACCACAAAGTCCGGAGTTATGGTATGAGTTAGCTAACTTTAATTTTAAAAAGGGTCGTTATGATCAGGCGATTGGTTTTGCCCGAAAAGCCTTACCAATGGCATCCGGCAGGCGTGATTTAGTCAATCAAAACCTCAATTTAATGAGCAAGGCAGCGGTGAAGATAGGTAATACCAGAGTGTTCAAAGAAGTGTTGGATTATAAGAAACAGAATTTTTAATGGCGACACAAGATTGGCGAGATTTATTGGCTGCGGATGGTCCGATATCAGAAGTTATCTCTGGGTTTCAGGTCAGACCGCAGCAGCAAGCAATGTTGGAGGCAGTGACCGAGGCGATTGAAACTAATGGTTCAGTCGTTATCGAAGCAGGAACGGGCGTCGGTAAAACCTTTGCCTATCTATTACCCGCCTTTCTCAGTGGCGGCAAAGTCATCGTTTCCACTGGCAGTAAAACCCTCCAGGATCAGCTGTTTCTCAAGGATTTACCGCTGGTAAAAAAAGCGCTTAAGTCCAATGTGCAGACCGCTCTGTTAAAAGGACGTGCCAACTACCTGTGTAAGCATCGCATGCGTCTGGCGCAGTTTGAAGGGCGCTATAAAGACAAGCAGTCAATATCACACCTAAGAAAGATTGATGATTGGGCATTTGTCACTAAGTCGGGTGATGTGTCAGAACTTTCATCAGTGCCCAAAGATGCAGAAATCTGGCCAGTCGTGACATCCACTACTGATAATTGCCTTGGCGCGGAATGTGATGATTATCAGGAGTGCCATGTCGTAAAAGCGCGTCGCGATGCTCAGGAAGCTGACATCGTGGTGGTGAATCACCATCTGTTTTTTGCTGACTTGGCGCTTAAAGAAGAGGGTTTTGGTGAGCTTCTGCCAAGCGCTAATGCGGTGATTCTGGATGAGGCGCACCAACTTCCTGAGATAGCCTCAACCTTTTTTAGTGATATTTTAAGTAGCCGTCAGCTCTTAGAGCTCGGCCGTGACACGTTGGCAGAGTGCCTTGCCTCTGCGTCAGACATGGCCGACTTACGCACCCTGTTGGCGAACTTAGAGAAAGTTACCTTAGATTTTCGATTAGCCATGGACAAGCCTGGCTTGCGTGAGCCGTGGTACAAGATTCGTGATAAAGCGCCGATTCAAAGGGAATTACAAAATCTTATCGAGGTAATGGATGCTCTACAAACACAGTTAAAGATTGCAAGTGAGCGCAGTAAAGAGCTGCTTAATTGCTACGAGCGATTATTTTTATTGTCGATGAAATTGAAAAATTTCAGAGAACCAAAACCACAAACCGTGCAGTGGTATGAGACATATACCCGTTCCTTTTCTTTGATATCGACGCCGTTAGAAATAGCCGAGCCTTTTCGCAAGCAGCTTGAGGCTTATCCTTGCGCTTGGATACTGACCTCGGCGACATTAGCGGTCGGTCAGAATTTTGAGCACTTCACCAAACGTATTGGTTTAGATGAGCCTAAAACACTGCTGTTAGACAGCCCTTTTGACTACTGGCATAACGCATTACTGTATGCCCCACCAAATATGCCGGAGCCACAACAGCACGACTTTGTGCCACGTCTTGTTGAAGAATCTATACCGGTGATTAATGCCTGCAAAGGTCGTACTTTCATGTTGTTCACTAGTTACCGCGCCTTAAATCAAGCAGCGGAACTGTTAAAGTCAGAAATCGAGTATCCTATCTTAGTTCAGGGAGATACCTCTCAGGCTGAGATGATTCAAAAATTTAAAGCATTGGGTAATGCCGTTTTGTTAGGTACCAGTACCTTTTGGGAGGGCGTTGATGTGCGTGGAGATGCACTGCGCTGCGTCATCATCGATAAGTTTCCGTTTGCATCACCTGGAGACCCGGTGCTTGAGGCCAGAATAAAATCAATTCGCGAGCAGGGTGGCAATCCTTTCGGTGATTATCAGTTGCCACAGGCCGTGATTGCCATGAAGCAAGGAGTTGGGCGTTTGATAAGAGATGAGCAGGATAAAGGGGTGTTGATGATCTGTGATCCCCGGCTGCGCACTAAGTCGTACGGGCGGGTGTTCCTGGAAAGCTTGCCGCGAGTACCTCGCACGGCTAAACGCGAAGTGACCGAGCGATTTTTTGCGAATATAGATGCGACGACAGAAACATGAGACTTTTAGCGATAGAGACAGCGACTGAGGCATGTTCGGCAGCAGTGTATTGTGACGGTGAAATTACTAGTCGCTACGAACTTGCTCCGAGAAAGCACACGCAAATTATTTTACCCATGCTGGATGCCGTCTTAAGCGAAGTTGGGATATCAAAGCAGTCATTAGATGCCATTGCCTTTGGTCGTGGGCCCGGCGCGTTTACAGGCCTACGTATTGCTGTTGGGATAGCTCAAGGTTTGGCTCTGGCTCTGGATAAGCCTGTCGTGCCTATTTCTTCGCTGGCAGCAATGTCACAGCAGGTACTGGACAATACTAAAAATCTCCCCAATGCTGATGACGTTCGTTACATTCCAGCCATTGATGCTCGGATGGGCGAAGTCTACTGGGGGATCTATGAGAATGCTGCTGGGGAAGTCCGGTTGCTAGCTGAAGAAAACATATCGAAGCCAAAGGTTATTGCTGAACTTGATCAGGGGCAGGATCTGCGTTTTGGCAGTGGCTGGCAAACCTATCACCCCGCGTTGATGACTTCAGATTCTCCTGAACTTGAATCAGCGACTAATGATGTCTTTCCTAGTGCTTATTACATTGCAAAGCTTGCTGCATCAGCTTTTAGTCGTGGCGAAATGATTGATGCATCAGATGCTGAGCCTGTCTACTTGCGTAATGATGTTGCCAAGAAAAAAGCGCAACAGGGCAAGCCCACTCAATGAGCTTTAGCCGCACGGAAACTGCTAGCGCTTTAACTGGAAATATTCGAACCCTAAACGAAGACTTTCAGGTTGATGAAATACCTGATTTTGAACCGAGTGGTGAAGGTGAGCATGTTTGCCTAAAGGTGCGTAAGTCCGGGCAAAATACGCAGTGGACGGGTAAACAGCTAGCGGATATTGCAGGAATTGCTCGCCGGGATGTTTCTTACGCTGGTTTGAAAGATAGGCACGCTGTGACAACTCAATGGTTCAGCGTATGGTTGCCTGGAAAAGAACCGCCTGATTGGTCTGCCAGCTTGCCAGAATCCATCGAGATATTGCATGAAGTGCGACATAACCGAAAGGTGCGTATCGGAACCTTGCAGGGTAATCGCTTTAAAATTGTCATCCGAGAATGCGCTGGCGATAAAGCAGCCTTGGAAAATACCCTTGAAATAATAGGTCGCCACGGTGTGCCCAATTATTTTGGTTCGCAGCGGTTTGGTAGAGACAATCATAATATTGAGCGAGCGACTGCTTGGTTTGCAGGGGAAATTAAACCTAAAGCCAGACACCAAAAGGGCATGTATTTATCAGCAGCCCGTTCATGGTTATTCAACCATTACCTATCAGAACGTGTCGGCTCAAATCAGTGGAATGTTGCTCTGGATGGCGATGTATTCCAGCTAGATGGGTCTAATAGTTGCTTTTATGAACCTTTAGATGAAGCATTGCAGCAGCGCGTTTCAATGTTTGATTTGCATCCTAGTGGCCCACTGTGGGGGGGAGGAGAATTGGCATCGCAAGATGGGGTAAGAGCAGCGGAATCGGCGCTGTCATCGCAGTTTCCAATATTATGTGCTGGACTGGAAAAGCACGGTTTGAAGCAGGAGCGGCGTTCATTGAGATTAATGGTTAACGAGTTAAATTATCAGTGGTTATCGACTGATGTTCTGGAACTTAGTTTTAGTTTAAAACCGGGCTCTTATGCAACGAGTGTCTTGCAAGAATTAGGTGATTTTTGCGATATCAATGAACTTAGTAAATCAGTATAAGACTAATTAGTAGACTAAAATAAACTGGGCTGCTTAATTGATAATGAAAAATTCTTTGCATTTTAAAGCAAAATCCGCTGCAAATAGACGACGATTACTGATGGTTACGGGGCTTTTTTTGTCTCTGTTATTAGTTGAGACAGCATTCGCTGCTGGATGTCTTAAAGCGAGCCCTCTGTCATTGCAGCGCAAGGCAGCCGCGTATGCCGTATCTATTGATCTAGCCGCCAGAAAGTACACAATCGACAAAGAGCTTATCCAAGCGGTAATCGCCGTCGAATCTTGCTTTAACCGAAAGGCTGTTTCTCCTGCGGGTGCGGAGGGATTAATGCAGCTAATTCCTGCGACAGCTGATCGTTTTGGCGTCGCCGATAGTTTTAACGCGAGGCAAAATATACTGGCAGGTTCTCGCTATCTCAAGTGGCTACTGAAACGCTATGATAATAATCTGAAGTTCGCAGTAGCGGCGTACAATGCGGGTGAGGGCAGAGTAGATAGGTATGAAGGTATTCCACCTTTTAAAGAGACAAAACACTACGTCAAAAACGTGATGGCGCTATATGCAAAGCTTGCGCCTCAAAAGGCATTGGCAAACACTAAAACCATTGCCAATGGCACGGTTTATTATCCTTATCAATCGCTAAAGAAAGCAAATGGCAGAGTTTATGTGCAATATGCCGCGCCAGTTGAGCAGAAGCCCAAAGCGCTGACTGCTAAGCCAGGTCGACAGGGGCTCGACTTTATGAAAAGCCGTGCGCCCCATCTCTATCGTAAACCTTAACCTACTCAGTTCTAGTTAGCTTGCTGCTTTAAGGTTTTAATAATGTAACTTGAAAAGCCGCTCTCTTGGTAGAGCCTGATTTAAGTGCACCATGATGCTTCCAGCGAATGTGAGTGAAGTCAGAAGGCTTGGCTTTGACCATTTTTCCTTCTTTATCTTTCACCTTCAACTTGTCTGACTTTCCCCAAGTCTTTCCACCATCGACGGAAAAGCTGACTGAAGCATTATCACCCCAGGCAGAGTTTTTCACATAGGTCGTAAGCTTTGGAATCGGATTAATAATATTGATCCCATCAACTGACTTTTTACTAATATTTTTATACTCAGTTGTGTAGTAAACCACTTTACCGGGTAAGACTTTAACAGCAGGGATTTTTTTCTCTACTTTCTTACCATCTTTCTCAACGGTCACTTTGGTTTCAGCTTTAGACCAGACTTTTATTTGATCTTCCGCAGCGATTGTGGTTGTGCTAACAAGTGCTAACACCAGAAGTACAATGCCCCAGAGAATGAAAAATATACGATTATTCTTATATACGTTATTCATATTTTTACCTAATTGTTTGACGATACCAGCATCAAACACAATGGTAATAGTTGTTGCTTAATTGGCACTTAATATTCAGTTGGGTGGCAGTTAAAAGTGATGTGTCCAGCGCTTTTCAAGTACACTGCGTCACGCCAACGAAAATTCAGACTATTTCATTGTAACTGGACAGTTGGTTTTTTTCGCTAATTTCTAATATAATCAATCTATTGCAGCGTACTTTGAAGCTGATTTAAGGAATACTTGATGCAAGATACCTATGATGTTGCCATAGTGGGTGCAACTGGCATGGTCGGTGAAGCAATGCTATCTATTTTAGCTGAGCGTAATTTCCCGATAGGTAAGCTGTTTCTATTGGCGGGTGAAAATTCTGCCGGAACCCGACTGGAGTATGAAGGTACTTACTATAAGGTAGGCTTGCTGAGTGAGTTTGATTTCAGTCAGGCTCAAATAGCACTATTTTCTGCGGGAGCAAGTGTCTCCGCTGAGTACGTGCCCAAAGCCGTAGACAGTGGCTGTGTCGTTATTGACAACACGTCACAGTTCCGACGTGATGCAGATGTGCCTTTGGTGATACCTGAAGTGAATGCTCACGCCATTGGTGACTACACGTTAAGAGGCATCGTTGCCAATCCTAACTGCTCAACGATTCAAATGTTGGTCGCCTTAAAACCCATTCATGATGCGGTAAAGATTACGCGTATTAATGTTGCGACCTACCAAGCGGTTTCGGGCGCAGGGAAAAAAGGGGTTAAAGAGTTGGCTTCGCAAACGGCCAAGCTTTTGAATGGGCTGGAAGCTAAGTCAGAAGCGTTTACTAAGCAGATAGCATTTAACGTATTGCCACATATCGATGAGTTTCAGGAGAGTGGTTATACTCGTGAAGAGATGAAGATGATTTGGGAGACACAGAAGATTTTTGAAGATGATGAAATTTCTGTTAATCCGACAGCGGTCAGGGTACCGGTTTTCTTTGGTCACTCTGAGGCTTTACATATAGAGACGCGTGAGAAAATCACAGCTGAGATGGCACAAGAATTGCTTTCATCGGCTCCCGGTGTGTCACTTATGGATAATAGGGACAATGGTGGATATCCGACACCGGTGACTGAGGCGGCAAATAAAGACGCCGTTTTTGTTGGTAGAATTAGAGAGGATCTCTCCTATTCAAACGGTTTGAACCTGTGGGTAGTTGCTGATAATGTACGTAAAGGTGCAGCGCTAAATAGTGTACAGATAGCAGAAATTTTAATCAGTGATTACCTTTAGTCACAGAAAAACTTGAAACCTGACAGTGAATTGTCACATTATGACAATCATTCGTCAGATACTGACAGTGATATAAGATTATTAAGGTACTATTCATTGGTTTATTGCTATTAATTACACATGCTCGGAAGTCACATTGGATTCCGATCAGTTCATACAGGGCTTCTGTCTGAACTTATAATTGCAAAATTAACTCTTGAATATAATAAAATAACAATAGAGCACCGTTCATGATTCAATTCACCGTCATTAAGAGATTAATACTATGCCGGAACTATGGAATGGATAGAGCATTATTGCTACTAAGGGGATTAACAAGTGAATAAAAAGGCCTTAAGTTTAGCTGTATGTTTAGCTATCTCTTATCCCAGCGCGACATTAGCGTTAGGGTTAGGCGAGATTGAGTCTGTCTCTAATCTGAATCAGCCATTCAAGGCAAAAATAGATTTACTCTCAGTCGGCGATACGAATGTTGGAAGCTTAAAGGTTAAAGTAGCTTCTCCTTCTGTATTTAGTCGGGTAGGGATTGATCGTCCGAATTTTCTCAATGGTTTACGTTTTCGCTCGACGATAGAAAATGGCAAGCCTGTGGTGTTGGTTTCATCCAGCCAGCCGATCAAAGAGCCTTTTATAAATTTCTTATTAGAAGTGAGCTGGCCAAAAGGGCAGTTACTTAAGGAATATACGGTATTACTTGATCCTCCAGTGCTGATGCAGCCGGGTACATCAATCGCCAGTAATACGGTTGGTGTGCGACCAGATCCATCGCAACGTCCTCAAGCACAGGTTCAGCAACAAAACTCGTCTCAGCAGGCTCGTCAACAGCAGCAACGTCAGCGTGTGATTGCCCAACAGCAACAAACACGCCAGCAGCAACTGCAGCGTCAAAGACAATTGCAGCAGCAGCGCCAGCAAGCTCAGAGTGACGGATTGCGCAGGCCGGGTCCAGCAAAGCCAGACGCCTCTGTGGCTAGTACTAGTCGTACTCCTACGAGTAATGGGTCTCGTACTTATCGAATTCGTCGCGGTGATACGCTGTTTAAGGTGGCTAAGAAGCTAGGCTATAACGGTGTTCGCAACGAACAGATGATGATGGCACTATTTGAGGCAAACCCTACTGCCTTCCGTAAGCGCAACATCAATAATCTGAAGTCAGGTGTCACCGTACGCCGTCCTTCTCTTGATGAAGCTAAACGAATTCCGCTACGGACTGCCCGTCAGGATATTCGTTCTCAAACATCTGACTGGAAGCAAAGCAGGTCGACCAAGTCAACCCCAACTAATAATCAGCCTGCTGGAAATGCATCAGGAAAAATCGCTGGAAGTGGTGGCTCAACGAATAGTCAGGCGCGAATTGAGGTTCTGGGTTCAACCAATGGTAAGAACTCTGCTAACAGTGGAAACCTAGTTGGCCAGGCAAGGCTTAATGACTTGAATCGTCAGATGACACTTGCAAGTGAATCTTTGACGGCCAGGACACGTGAAAATAACGAACTGAAGTCGAGAGTTTCAGAACTTGAAGCGTTGTTGAAGAAGAAGAATCGTCTGATCACACTGAAAAATGAGCAGCTCGCTGAACTTCAGGTCAGTCTGGGTAGACCGCCAACTGCAATGAATGAAAATCCTATGGATATTGCTGGCACTATAAATGAGCAGGGTGGCGAGATCGAGAAGATGATCGCTGGTCAGGATGGAAATGATGGAACAATTGTTCGGACTCAAGATCCTGCCATCATTAACGAGATGGGGCAAAATACTGATACTGAAATATTCCAGGAATCTGTCACTGATGACCTGACGGCAGCACTCAATACCCAAAATCCTGCCGAGGAAGAAGGTGGCATTCTTGATTTATTAAGCTCTCCTCTAGTGATGGGGCTTGGCGGCGGTTCTCTACTGGCGCTGATTGCAGGTTTCTTATTCTTGCGTCGCCGTAACAACAACGAAGAGTATGATGATTACAGTCCAATAGACTTTGATGATCCTTCATTAGCACCGGGAAGTAGTGGCTTTGATGACATATCGTCGAAAGTTGACCCTGTGTCTGATGCTGATGATCCGTTTGCTGGACTAGGTGGTAGTTCAAGCGAGGTAAAAGACGATTTTGATGTTGATCCTATGGATGAAATGATCCCAGAGGACATCCCTAAGTCGAATAATGTAGCCGCAGCGGTTCCTTCGGCGGCAACGAGTAGCCAAGCAATCGATGCTGACGATGATGATATATTGCAAGAAGCTGACGTCTATATTGTTTATGGACTCCATGAACAAGCTGAAGTTGAATTAAAGCGGGCAATTGAAAAACAGCCGGACAATCTTGAGTATCGTGCCAAGCTACTTGAAAATTACCATGCTTCGGATAATAAAGAGGCCTTTGAGGTCGCAGCAGCAGAGTTCTCTCAGTTAAATGGCCCTGGCAAAGAAGCGCTTTGGGAAAAGATCTCTGGTTGGGGCGGTAAGCTACTGCCTGCAAGTCCACTATTTGCAAGTCCAGGTGTTGCTGCGGTTATCAACGAAACCGCATCTAAACCTGCTGACATGATTGCTGATTTTAACTCCACTGACGCGAAAGAAGAGTCTTCGGGTATATCTGGCAAATTAGGAATGGCGGCAGCTGCCGCAGCAGCAGGAGGCGTTGCGATTACCGCAGGCAAGGCGTTTGCTGATAATGCTCAGGATAAATTAACTGACACGGTTTCAAGTGCTAAAGACTCTGCCGGTTCAGCGGTTTCAGGATTGACTGACAAGATCCCTGGCTTGGGTGATGATTCACCAATTTCAGGCTTAACCGATAAGATTCCTGGTTTAGGTGATGATTCTGAGATAGCCGATATTGGCGAGATTGCCGATGCGAAGAGTGCTGAGGTGTTGGACTTTGATGACATGGACTTAGACAGCCTGTTATCCGCTGACGCTAAAACAGATACTCCGAAGACAGCTGCTATTGATGTTCCTGAAGTTGACACTAGCTTTGAAGATGCTGATTTAGATTTTGCTATTAAGGATATGGCAAAAGAAGAAACGCCGAGTGAGTCTGGTTCAGGTGGACTAGCCGCCGCAGCAATAGGCGGAGCCGTCGCTTTGGGTGGCGCAGCAGTTGCAAAAGCTTCAACATCATCTGATGAAAATGAGATGGATTTTGATTTTAGTGAATTCGAAATCGATGACGGTGGTGCCGCAGAGAAAACAGCTTCCCTCGCAGAAGCCGGATCGGATGATTTTGAAGGTTTAGATGACTTTGATTTTGGTCTTGATGATGCTGAAACCTCTAAGGATAAACTAGGTTCTACTAATCTGAACTTGGCATTGGATGGAAGTGACACGGGTGTTGGCAAGATTCTTCCTGAAAATAGTGTCTACAAGATGTCAGAAACGAAAGAATCAAGCGACGACATATTAGGTGAAATGGATGATGATCTGTCATTCCTGGATCTCGATAATGGCGCTGATACGGGGCTGATGGATGCACAAATTAGTACCAAGCTTGATCTGGCACGTGCTTATATGGACATGGGCGATGTTGAAGGTGCCCGCAGCACGCTTGAAGAAGTGATGGCTGAAGGGAATGATGATCAGAAAAAAGAGGCTAAAGAGTTATTACATCAGACAGGTTGATATAACACTCTGATTTAACAGTTTAGGGCCGGACATTAGTTCGGCCTTTTTTTATGGTGGCCTGCTAGAATACAGGCATCGTATAACTAGTGACCTCCATGAAATACGCAGCATGTATAGAATATGATGGTTCTGCCTACTTTGGTTGGCAGTATCAAGACCACGCGCCATCGGTACAGGGCGATATAGAGCGTGCAATTTCCAAGGTTGCTAATCATCCCGTTAAAGTCGTTTGTGCCGGCCGAACCGATACCGGGGTGCACGGTATTGGCCAAATCATTCATTTTGAAAGTGACGCGCAACGTACCATAGATTCCTGGCAGTTTGGTAGTAACAGTAATCTTCCCGATACTGCGGTGATGCGTTGGATTCAGCCTGTTGATGATAGCTTTCATGCACGGTTCTCAGCCGGTGCGCGGCGTTATCGTTACATCATCTTAAACCGGGCAACACGATCCGCTATTCTTAGCAGGCGAGTAGCATGGCATCGTCGGTTGCTGGATCATGAGTCAATGCATCTCGCCTCGCAATATCTATTGGGTGAGCAGGATTTTAGTAGCTTGCGCGCTGCGGGGTGTCAGGCAAAGCATGCGGTCAGAACCATCCATGATATTCAAGTCAGACGAACCGGAGATTTTATTTATCTGGATGTCAAGGCGAATGCGTTTCTCTATCATATGGTGAGAAACATTGCGGGTACGCTGTTTGTGATTGGTGAAGGTAAACAGAGCGTTGAATGGTTGCCCCTGTTAATGCAGAAAAAAGACCGCAGGGAAGCCGGCACTACCGCCCCTCCCGGTGGCTTGTACTTTGTTAGTGTTGATTATCCTGATCAGTTTGGACTGCCAGCTGATTATAGCCTGCCAGCATTCAATGTTTGAAGAAGCCTTACGCTAAAAGCTTCTTCAGAATGCGATAGTAAATTTCTTCTAACGGCTGCAAGTCATCCACCTCAACACATTCATCCACTTGGTGAATAGTTGCATTACGCGGGCCCAGCTCAAGTACCTGCGCACCAGTAGGGGCTATAAAACGCCCATCTGACGTGCCACCAGAGGTTGATAGTTCAGTCGTTGTTCCGGTGACTTCAAAAATAGATTCTGTGGCGGCGGCGACTAGTTCTCCTTCCGGAGTAAGAAATGGGTTTCCTGATAGCACCCAGCGAATGTCATAGTCTAATTCGTGTTTATCCAGCAAGGCTTCAACACGTTCTCTTAATTCTGCTTCAGTCACTTCAGTTGAAAAACGGAAATTACAGATAATATCTATCTGGCCGGGTATTACATTGGTCGCGCCAGTTCCGCTGTTGATGTTTGAGATTTGGAAAGTTGTTGGTGGGAAAAAATGATTACCAGCATCCCACTGCATTTTGGTTAACTCAGCCAGCATCGGAGTGGCAAGGTGGACGGGGTTTTGCGCTAAATGTGGGTAGGCAACGTGACCTTGCTGACCACGTATTGTCAGATAGCCATTAATTGAGCCACGACGGCCGTTTTTAACGACATCACCAAGGGTGTTAGTGCTTGACGGTTCACCCACTAAGCACCAGTCCATTTTCTCGTTACGTGCTTCCAGCGCCTCGATGACTTTTACGGTGCCGTTAATAGACGGGCCTTCCTCATCAGAAGTTATCAGATAGGCAATCGAACCTTTGTGATTAGGAAAGTCGACAACAAAACGCTCGGTTGCGACGGTAAACGCCGCAATGCTGGCCTTCATATCAGCTGCACCACGTCCATACAGCATTCCATCGCGAATTTCTGCCTTAAACGGATCACTGTTCCAATCATCTATTGGACCTGTTGGAACGACATCGGTATGACCTGCAAAGCAGATTAGTGGTGGCTTGGTGCCGCGTCTTAACCAAATATTATCCACATCCTCAAAGCGCATATGCTCAACTGCGAAGCCTTTAGGCTCAAGGCGAGAGCAAAGCAGGTTCTGACATCCCGCGTCATCTGGGGTCACAGAATTGCGATTGATTAATTGCTTGGTTAGTTCGAGTGTTTGGTTCATGGAAGTCGCTCAGTAGTATTCTGGGGTATTATTCGGGAAATACATCGCTATAGGTTTTTTCATTAAAGCCAACCAGTACGCGATCGGCTAGCTCCAGAACCGGACGTTTAATAAGAGTAGGCTGATCTTCCATAATCATCAGCGCTAACACCTCATTGATATTGTCTTTGGTTTCATCAGGCAGCTGCCGCCAGGTGGTGCTGCGCTTATTCAGCAAATTTTCCCAGCCTAACTCAGCGGCCCAAGCTGAGAGTTGAATCGGATTAAGGCCGTCCTCACGAAAATCATGAAACGTGTAATCTACCTGTCTGGCATCAAGAAATTTTCGGGTTTTTTTGACGGTGTCACAGTTTTTTATACCATATAGAATTGCAGACATATCTGGTGGTTTCTCTCCTTAAGACTAATCTAAATAACCGCTTTTAGCAGAGCGCTTAACTATTTTAGTCGAGCGCTCTGTAAACGATGGGCCTAGAAGAATCGTGCAATACCACGGTATTTAGGTGCCTTGGCAGCGGGTTGATTCAGGTACTCTTTAATGCCCCAGCTACCAAAAAATTGCGGTGGACGAGGTGCTGAGAAAGCAACAAACAGCTGATTACCTGTAATTTGCCTCCAATTGGTGAGAAACTCGACGTACATAGTCTCCATTGGGTTGGCACGGTTTGCCCCAATCAAAAGCGGATTAGGGTGATCTTTGGTCGACTTTGTGCCATGAGCAACTAAATGCTGTCCACCTTCATAGGCGATTAGCTTTACGCCAAATTTATCGGTTTCAACCTTTTGACGCCTCAACATGTTGTAAACATTGTCCATGGAGTACGGGTTTTTATTATCCTTTAACAAGCGGAAAACATCAGGCACTGACTTTACTTCATGCAGATTTCGCTGATGAATAAAGAAATAGGGTGCAACTGCAAATGCATCCACTTGTTTATGGGCGCCCATATAGCTCAAGAGAATGGGGGTCAGGCGAGGGTTGGCCGACCAGCCGCCGATCACACGTGTGAAACGTTGATGCGTCCCATAAACTTGTGTCCAGATGCGGAAGATTTCTAAGGAGCGTTTAACATAAAACTTGTGACCAGCCTGTGCACGATCACGATCCAATCCTTGTTTTAAGCCCATTTCCTTAGTGTAAGCAGCACTCGAGAAAGCACTGTTCCACGCTTCATTGGTGTATTCAAGGTAAGGTTTTAAATGAGGCCGCAGGTGCTGCTTTACGTAAGCTGCATATTGGCGAACGAAGTTATCATCAGCTTCCTGTGGAATGTTAAACCAAGGCGTGGCATTGAGTTTGTTAGCTAGTTTAACCATCACTTCCAGCGGTACACCACGGCTCCGGATACCATTCCACTCTGAACCTGCCCAGGTTGCGTGATCCATTTGTGGCATCTGACTCCACTCAGACATTTTGTTGCGCGTGATGCCTGAAATATTCATCATGCGAATCACTTTAAAACGACGCATGAAATTCAAGTAATCAGGATTGAACATGATGTGTTCATGGTATTGCTCAAAAGACTGATAGTTGCCAGGGCACTGCTGAGCGCCGTTGACCCGTTTAAACGGGTTGTTGGCACAAATACCACCCGGCAAAAGGAAACGAATATTCTTCACATAATTTTGTGGATTGCTGCGCTTAATTTCCAACGTAATCTTCAACCATCTGTCAGCACCCGCACGAACCTGTACGATATCTTTACCCGGCCCGCTGTGTACCACTCTTGCATCCGCCCCATACTGTAACTGGCCTTCACCCTCATACAATACGGTGTAGTTGCCATCAGGCAAGGTGCCCGCCGGAACCCAATGAATGACGTTTGAGCCTGCTACGCCACCTTTAAGATTGCTTGGCCAGCCATTGATGTCGTATTCAATATAGCCTTTGGTTAGGCGGTTTGATTCAGCAAATGGCAATGACATTTTGAATAAATCAACAAAGGGAGCGCTAGCATCCTGATGGGTTACTTCATTGGTATTAATGCCAACGGGCATTTTTGCCTGAGCTTGCAGACTCAGTAACAATGAAAAGCCGCAGAGTAGCGTTGTCAGAATGGTGCGAAAGTTAGCGATAGTTGGCATCCTTGAGTATCTCCTGTTCTTTCAAATGAGTAGATGTAATTTTTTATTAATCAATAGTGTTAAGGGTAATTTGGATTACTTACCCTTTTTCTTCTTGTACACGGGGCCTTTCTTATCTAGTCGGTATTGCTGACTAGGTGACAAAGCAGTACGTTTTCTGGTCTTGCTTTCAAACGGATTCTCAGACGTTTTAAATTCCAGACGAACCTGAGTTCCTTTTAGTTTTAACGTGATTCTGAAGTAGTTCATTAGATAGCGTTTATAGCTATTGGGTATTTTCTTGGTTTGATTGCCATGAATAATGACAATAAACGGGTTATTACCGCCTTGATGTGCATAGCGCAGTTTAATTCTAAAACCATTGACTAGCGGCGGTTGATGTTCAGTCAGTGCAGTCTCTAACATCCGCGTGAGTCGTGGCGTGGATACCTTAATCATCGATGAGGCATGCGCTTCATGAACGGATTGATATAAATGACCCACCCCGGTGCCATGCAACGCTGAAATAAAATGCTTATCCGCAAAATTAATAAAGGGCAGTTTTAAATCCAGCTTATCTTTGATCTGATCTCGTTCGTACTCGCTTAAGCCATCCCACTTATTAATGGCCACTACCAGCGCCCGACCGGATTCAAGAATCATCCCTAAGAGATGAGCATCCTGATCCGTAATGGTTTCCTGTCCATCCAGCAGCATAATCACTACATGCGCAACTTCAATCGCTTGCAGGGTCTTAACAATACTAAATTTTTCGACAGCATCGCTGACTTTACCGCGCCTGCGAATACCCGCCGTATCAATTAGGGTGTATTTTTGATCATCACGTTCAAAAGGAATGAAAATACTGTCACGTGTCGTTCCGGGCTTATCAAAAGCCACCACCCGTTCTTCACCCATAATGCGATTGATTAGGGTGGATTTACCTACATTGGGACGGCCAATGAAGGCGATGCGAATACTGTCATCATGTTCATCAGGAAGCTCGATGTCTTCATCTGCCGGGGCGGCATTCAGAATGTGATCCATCATCTGAGTGACGCCGCGGCCTTGAGTCGCGGCGATAGCAAACATTCCTTCAAAGCCTATGCCATAAAACTCAGTAAGTGCTTGGTCGGGATCAACGGCATCGGTTTTGTTAACCGCCAGATACACAACTTTTCCGGCACGGCGTAAGCGATTGGCAACCAGCTCATCGGCGGGGGTTAAGCCTTGCTTGCCATCAACTAAAAACAAGACAATATTAGCTTCCTCAACGGCGAGCCAAGTCTGCTTAGCCATGTACTCATCAATGCCCGCATCATCTCCACTGAGACCACCCGTATCGATGACTAGATAGTCACGCTCACCAATAACGCCAGTGCCATACTTACGGTCACGTGTTAAGCCTGGGAAGTCTGCTACCAGTGCGTCGCGGGATTTTGTGACACGGTTGAAAAGGGTGGATTTGCCCACGTTAGGGCGGCCAACTAGGGCAATTACGGGTCTCATAGATGCACAGATTGCGATGATTCTGAATTAAAGGCGGATCATATCAAATAACTTCTGATGATGCCTCGTTAATCGGAAAAGCATTGAGTGTGTGGTGTATTTGTAATCTAATCTTGGGTATATAAAGTGGCCAGGTTTATCTGGCACGTCTCAAAATTATAAAAATAAGTCATTCGGATGACTCCGGTGTACTGGGAGAGTTTTTTTGGAAAGCAAGATTCGTGTCGAATGTGTCGAAGACGCAGAACAATTCAGAAATTTAAAATGCGATTGGAATAGCTTAGTTGAAAACTCCATTCACCCTCAACCGTTTCTTTTATGGGAGTGGATATTCACGTGGTGGGAAGTCTATGCAAAATCAACTTATCGCTTGATGATTCTAGCCGTTTACAGCGACGATAAACTGCTTGCGTTAGCGCCTTTCTATGTTGATAGCTCTCATCTCTTAATAAAGCGTCGGCTGAGGATGCTGGGAGAGGGTGAAGCGTATGAAGATGAAGTGGTGAGTCATTATCCTGACGTTATTACTTTGCCCGATTACAGAGAATCCGTTGTGACTGCGCTGGTTGACTATTTGTTAAGCCACGAGTCTGAGTGGAGTTTTGGACAGTTTCGATTTATGTTGGGTAACTCCGTGCTCAGTGATATGCAGAAGAAGCTAGCTGCACAATACGATCATTACACCGTGAGTAGTTCGCAGTCCTATGCGATAGAGCTCCCTAAGACGCCTGAGGCTTATGTTTCTAGTTTGAGCAAATCTATGCGCAAGCAGTTCCGCTCACGTTTGAATCGAATGGAAAGCTCAGGTGAGTTAAAGATTTTCTCGGCGCATGAATTTGATGATCCACAGGAAGCTTTGGAGATTCTGGAAAGGCTACATAGAGCGCGCTGGGAAACGCGCGGTGTCAGCTGTATCTTTGATTCGATTGCATTTAAAACCTTTCATAAAACACTCTTAAATCGCTTGTTAGATCAAGGGATTATTGATATTCGCGTGATGTACCATAATGGTGAAGCCGTCGCTGCGGTGCATAACTTCAATTTTAATAAGCGTTGTTATAGTTACCAAAGTGGCTTCAGCAGTCAGGATGACAAGCGTTTTTCACCAATGGTCGTATTTGATATTTTAGAAATTCAAGCGCTAGTATCAGCTGGATACATACAATACGACTATCTCAGCGCAGAAGGTGATCATTCCTACAAAGAAAAGTTTAAGTGCGAAACAGAGCCGGTTTATGAAACGTTGTGGTTAAAACGTGGCTGGCAATCAATTCTAATGCAGAGCTACCGCCGTTTGCGTTCCAGAGCGGGTGTTTATTATCGCCAGATTAAAGCAATTCGCCTTGAAGATTTTACTAAAATCACCCAAAAGCAGGTAAGTGACGCCTGAGGCCAATGCCGAGTCTGAAATTGCATTCGGCAGTTTAATCGAATGTGATTTCAGACGTTGGCTTTGTCAGCTAACTTTCTGAGAACTTCCGCAACCGCTCTTAAGGCAAAACTTGCGGTAACCATCATGGCTGAGCCTAAACCACCCGCACAAGACAGCGACATATCCGTGCCACTGGGCTTATCAAAACTAAATCCTCCATCATCTGTAGCATACCGCTGCAATTCATCAGAGTAGATCGCAGGCACACTAAAGCGACGCTTCAAGTTAGTGCTGAAGCCATATTTCTGACGAAGCATTCTTCGGGTTGTAGAAAGCAAGGGATCTTGCTTGGTGTGACTTAGGTCGGATAGGTAAATACGACCAGGATCAATTTTACCACCCGCACCGCCTAACGTGATGATGTTAATTTTGCATCGTTTGCAATGATTGATCAAGGCAGCTTTAACCCGAGAGCTATCGATACAGTCAATCACAAAGTCTAAGGAGTCATCAATTAAGTCAGCGATATTTTCGATCGTTACGAAGTCATCTATTATATGTATTCGACACTCTGGATTAATTTCAACAATACGTTCTTTTAAGACAGCCGTTTTATCCTTCCCCAAAGTGCTGCTCATTGCCGGTAGTTGACGATTGATGTTTGATTCAGAGACTACATCCATATCAATCATAGTGATTTCACCAATGCCGCTTCTGGCTAGTGCTTCAACAGCCCATGAACCAACGCCACCGACACCAATTACACAGATGTGGCTGCTGTTGAATTTGGCGAGTCCGTCCTCACTATAAAGCTTGGCTATGCCTCCAAAACGGCGTTGCCAATCGGCTAATTGGGTCATGCAGTATGCCTGCTTAGTTAAATTGCTCGATTATTTTGAAAATTCTTAAGGATATCAACATAATTTCTTAGCATAGAGGGGCTATTTTTGGTTAGAATACCCCGTTTTCCAAGCTGGGCTGGATTTTCGACGTGTTAAGAGATGGAATAAGCAATTGATTTTCTTAACGGTTCGGGCCTTTAAAGTTGACCTTTTTTGAGCCAGCGTCCAGTAAATTTTTTCGCCTGACAATATTTAGAGTACAGACATGAAAGACCTAACGCGTTACCGCAACATTGGTATTTTTGCCCATGTTGATGCGGGTAAAACTACTACGACTGAGCGTATCCTGAGCCTTACTGGAAAGATCCATAAGATCGGAGAAGTTCATGACGGTGAAGCAACCACAGACTTCATGGAGCAAGAAGCGGAACGTGGTATTACCATCCAGTCGGCAGCAGTAAGCTGTGAGTGGAATAACCACCGCTTGAACATCATCGATACCCCTGGACACGTTGACTTTACTGTTGAAGTTTACCGTTCATTGAAAGTATTGGATGGTGGTGTTGGTGTATTCTGTGGATCAGGTGGTGTTGAGCCTCAGTCAGAAACTAACTGGCGTTATGCGAATGACTCGAGAGTTTCTCGTATCATCTTCGTAAATAAGTTGGATCGTCTAGGTGCTGACTTCTACCGCGTTACTAAGCAGGTTGAAGACGTATTGGGCGCAAACCCGCTAATCATGGTGCTACCAATCGGTACAGAAGATGATTTCACGGGAGTTGTTGACCTGCTAACCCGCAAAGCATGGATTTGGGATGGTTCTGGCGATCCAATGAACTACAAAATCGAAGATGTCCCTGCGGACATGGTCGAGCAAGTAGAAGAGTACCGCGAGAAGCTACTCGAGACTGCGGTTGAGCAAAACGACGAAGCAATGGAAATGTACCTGGAAGGCGAAGAGCCTGCGATGGACGTCATTAAAGCGTGTATCCGTAAAGGTACTAAAGAGCTTGCGTTCTTCCCAACTTACTGTGGTTCAGCGTTTAAGAACAAAGGTGTTCAATTGGTATTGGATGCAGTTGTTGACTATCTACCAAACCCCGTTGAAGTTGACCCACAGCCAGAAGTTGATGCTGAAGGTAACGAGACAGGTGAGTTTGCAACAGTTGACGCTGACAAGCCACTGCGCGCGCTGGCATTTAAGATCATGGATGACCGTTACGGCGCTTTGACCTTTATTCGTGTTTACTCAGGTAAGCTTGAGAAAGGCACCAGCATTCTGAATACCTTTACGGGTAAGACAGAGCGTGTTGGACGTATCGTTGAGATGTCTGCGGAAGATCGTATTGAGCTAGACTCTGCACAGGCTGGTGACATTGTTGCTATCTTGGGCATGAAGAACGTTCAAACCGGTCATACACTATGTGATCCTAAGTTCCCAGCAACATTGGAGCCTATGGTATTCCC
>ENA-ORXR01001570-ORXR01001570.1-marine-metagenome-genome-assembly--contig:-NODE-1570-length-23973-cov-11.736525_pt1 | contig 23973 bp, 30 predicted proteins | sample MGYA00237866_ERZ511479 | MGnify/ENA metagenome assembly ERZ511479 | reverse complement strand
GGGGGGGGGGGGGAGGGGGGTACGTTAGAGGCGAACGCCCTGGCAGTGGCTGAGTCCGCAGTGTCGGGGAAGGAACAGGGGCGTGATCAGGCTGCGGGAGATGCAGGAGAGTGGGCTTTACATGGAAAGGCGAAGAGGGTGCATTTAGTTCGAGGACTCAGACCGAGCCGAAGTTGGGCGCTCGCTGGGCTCTTCAAAGAAGCGCCCGAGGTCTTCATCACCCCGGCGCAGTTCAACGATGAACTGTCGCAGAGAAGCGAGCACTGCGGGAGAGGACAAGCGCACCGACGTCGCGCACTCCATCAACTCGTCGCACACATGTTTGCACGTGAGCTCCCCACAGGTAACAGATGCCCCGGTGTACACCCGCCCCTCCCCTGGACATGGCTAGCCTCACCAATCCGAGCTCCTTGCCATCAGGCAGAGACACATACCGCTGCGCCGCCTTCTTCAGCTCGTTGCCCGTGACCCCAAAGTACGGGTTTCTGCTGCCGAGCACCTCCTCCGACGCTCGCGACCCACCAGCTCCGAGCCCGGCCTCGCGGTTGCAACGCCGTCGACCCGCGCGCGTGTCCAACGAGTACGTCGGCGCACTGTTCAGCCTCTCGCGGATCGATAGCATCACGTCCGCATTCGATCCGTCCAATTTGACCGCTCCCAGCGCCCCTGGAATTGGTTGCGCCGTCCCTCCAGACCGCTGGGTGCCCACATCTGACACAAACGCCGCCAGCATGCGGCCAACCTCTCTAGAAGCCCCTGCGTCTTGGGCCACCGCAGCTACGGCTGCCGCCGTTCGGACAGCAGGAGCCGCGGCTGCACCGCCCAAACCGGTCAAATAGATGATCTCCGATTGCGCCACGTGCGCGCGAAACCGCTCACCGTCCGATGGCCGCGTCCCCGCCAGTAAACGCTTCTGGCCACGAGTGGTCTCCTTTTGAGCCCGCACCGTCGGTCGAATGTGCAGAAGCGCAGGTTGCAGACGACCTTGCATTTGCTCCACGTCGTGCTTGGCACACGACCATCGAGGCCCTGCCGTGCCAGCGATCAGCGCCTCCAGGTTGTTGGGCTGGTGTCCGACGACCTTGAAAATGGCGCAAGACGCAGAGCATGGCCCGCACGAGGGATCACTGCACCGGCAGCGCACGTTCCATTCCACTTTTAGCGGGCAGTGCGTGACCCAGTGACCTGGTATGCGGCAAGCGCCGCACTTTCGGACACCTGTTTCGTGCCATAAACCAGCAAGTGCGAATAGATAGGCATACGAATCACACAGCAGTATGTCCATCAACCTCCGAAAAGGGGAATGCACCAGCTCTGCACCGTCAGTGCTCGCTCTCGCATGATACATGACCAGCAGGAACAAAAGGCGGATGGCAATAAGCGCAATACACACCGGGACAGACGCCCACATTGAATGGCAACTTGAGCGTACCATTATGACTCGGCCCACCACCATCAGAGGGGGCAGCAGCGGAATTCCCAGACATGACCACTTCTGGCAGCTCGCAGACAGGTCGCAGAGAAGGTAGTGGGCGTGCTGGAGCCACGAATAATCGATGGTGTCGCGTCGCCGACCATTCGACAGGGTGGGCTGCGAGACAATGCAGGTCTCGTGGCGGACCCGAGTCGACGTCGTCGTCGCTGATGAGAGCCACGCCCCGTCCCCCATTGTCAAATTCTGCCAAATTCAGCGCACACGAAAATCGAAGCGATCAGATGTATTTGCGCGAAAGATACAAAACTTATATATGAAAACGAAAGTACCCCTTGCGTTCGTGTTCCGTTGGGATCGGCCGAAATTGAGCAGGCTGCAATACTTAAGCCCAGTCTACACGGCGGGTGCACGGCGTGCTCAGCACGCCTAGTCAAAGGCGGTCTTCTTGTATTTAAAGTTACAGTGCCACGCGAAAGATCTTGGGTCCTGGTCACCCAAAAAAGGAAGCTTCTGATTGAAAACATGTCGATCCGCCCTGCAGACCAATGACTGCGCTCTTACTCGTGGAGCGCTCCACACTTGTCGCACAACGCCAGTACGGCTACAAGAGTGCGGCGATACCATCTTTGTTTACCCCCGCTTACCCCTTCCGATTGTCTCGATTCTTAAGATGTCGGGCGAGGCTGGTTTTGACAGCCCTGTTGACTACGTTGCATGGTTAGTAGCTGGATTCTGATTATTGTATCTGGTAGTGGACGGGTCGTGTACTTTTTGCCATAAGAAATGAGTGTGCATTCACTGTGGGTTGCTGACCAACGTGGTGTCATAGTGACGCCAAAGACCCATCCTAAGTTTTGCGCTACGCGGCTGTCTTTGTGGGTCGTGAGCGTACTCTCTTTCCGTCCCATCCCACAATGAAAATTCTTCCCGGCTAATCCGGCGCGTCTTTTCCGCAAAGCCTCTCGCATTTGTCTGCTCCGTGTGCGGCAGCGCGTGTCTTCGGACGAGCGCGGAGGCCGAGGAGTGGACCGCAGCTGTGGACACAGGAGCGATACCAGAGGACGCGGACACCCAGTACTTGGTCACCCATGTGCGGCGGTGCAGCAAAAAGGCGTTTTTGGACGCTCGAGAAGTGACATGGGGTCTTTGTCGACTGTGCTACGTCTCCTCGCCCGCTCGTGCGAGGGCCGTGCCCCCACCCGCACCCCCCTCACCGACGGCCTCGTTCCCTCACCACTCCTCTCCCCCATCCAGGGTGCTACCGGCGTCGCCGCTCACACGGGCGTGGCGGGTTGTCTGCGTACGCAGCGTGGACGCAACTCCCTCCGAGTTCCATCGCTGGCGGGTGGAAAGGCCATCCTGACTGGATGTTCAGCCTGGAGCGGGTAGCGTGTCAGCCGCAGCCGCAGCGTTGCGCATCGTGCGGGGGACCTACCCCTCGCTCGAGGCGCCACAAGTTGCCGTGGTGGGCCAGCTGGCCACTAAGCACCTGGCCCCGACAAAGCCCGCATAAATTGTTGTTGAGCTGTCGAACGGAAAGAAGCGCAAGTATGAGCTCGTCTTCACGCCGACCGAGGAAAACGTCGCCCCCCAACAGGCCCGTAAACGTGCTGCCGTGGCCACCACTGGCCTCAGCCGACTTTATCCGGCTGACCCTCGGCTCGTGGCCGCCACCTTAGCTGATTCGTTCAGCGGGCTGGGGCGAGCGGGGGTTTGGCCGTGGCTCCAGTGGCTGCAGTGCCTACGCTTCCAGTGCGGTTGAGAAAGCAGTTTTTTGCTTGACAACGGTGCCAGCGGTTCGCTGCGGCGGCAGTTCGGTCGCCTCCTAGGTACGCCTGGTGTCGGCCTCGCCACAACTCAGTCGCTGAGGGCTGATCCACGGGCGGCCAAGGAGGAGACTCGCAATGCCGCAACGACAAATGGTGAAGGGGCATTCCTGGTGGCACCTCTGGTGGCTTTGCAGGCCATGGTTGATGACTTGTGCGAGAGAAACCAGTTCATCGAGCGCTTCGAGCGCGGCTTCGGTGGGGCAGAGATTCCCGCTACGTCTCCCTTTCTTGGGAAAGCTTCTCCCACCGATACGCGGAGCGCGGACGTTAAGAGCGTCCAAAATCGTTATGGGCTTGACAAGGGGGGAGTGCTGAGCTCAACCAAGGCCATACTTTCCTGTGATATCCAGGACCTCCCGTGTAGACGAGGCAACACGATCCTATTTGGGGTGTTTCCGGCGGCGACTTATGACCACGCGGCACTGTCCGCCATGGCAGACGTGTACGTGCCCAGCCTCGACGCGCTACGTAGAGAGGGGCTGATGGTGCGCGGTGAGCGGCGGGCGGTGCAGCTGATCTTGACGGGTGACTACGAGTTCACAACGACGTGGTGTGGTCATCTCGGAGCTTCCAGCAGGATTCCGTGCCAGCGGAGCACGGTCATGCGTCGGCGTACCCAAACAAACGGCAAACAGGTGAAAATCTACGGCAACATGTAAGCGGGCAGTCGAGCTGGCGGCCAGCCACGCACAATCGAACACTTTAGGAGGATGGAGGCGGCATACGCGGCAGGGGGTAACGACACGCTGTCTACGCCTCTGACACTGGAGGAGCACCTCTCCGTTGAGGAACGACCACTCCTCATCATCGACCCGTCACACATCGCTCCGGTGCCTCTACATCTGACGCTGAGCATCACTGTCTATCTCTTACGATTGGGCATCGAGGCGGTCTATTTTTGGCCTGGGTTGGCACCCGTAGCCAAGTACGCAAATGAATTGGCTGACACGCTCAGGCACTCAGTTGGGGTCTCCCCGACGCCGTACTTCAAGGGCGCTTTGAGCGGCGGCAATGTCCGCGGATTAGCGGTCGTCTGTCGATGGTGTGCCTGTTGCTGGCCACATACGTACCAGAGACGGTGAGCGCTGACTACAACGAGGCGTGCGCAACGTGTCAACGCGTTTTGCCCATCCTCACCCGGGCCGGCGCCGCGTCGCTGGACGAGATGGTCCAATTCCGGCGGGAAGCGGCGTCCCTCGTGGACCGCCTGTCGGCGGCGTTTGAGTGGACCAGCGCGACCGCCGAGCTCTATACCCTGTGCTGCCACACTGCCGACATTTTAGAAACGTTTGGCAGCCTGGGGCGGTACAGCGAACAGGGGCTAGAGGCGTGGCATGGCCACTACAACGATAATGTACGCCTGTACACAGCCGACACCTTCCCATAGAGCTGTCTGAGGTATGTACAGCAGGCTGCCATTTCGCGCGCTCCCTGTAACGAAGCGTACAACCGCGGCAGGAGGCGCTCACCTGCCAAAGAGGTACCTGGCTTCAACAACGCAGCTCGAATGGACGACAAGCGGACACGCCGCGGCAAGGAGATGGCCAATGGCCTATCGGTCACATTTAAAGTTTGCTTGGACAAGCAGACCGCGGATTGTGCCAGGTGGGCGCGTGACAACCTGACCGTCACTGTGCGACAAAACTGACGCCTACCTCAAACGGGCTAAGCTGCCTCTCGCAGGTACTCTAGGAAAAGACGGTGAGGAGGATTCCCTGATAGGGGGGCGGGAGTGGGACGAACTGCTCGAAGCAGAAACGGATAGTTTGATGTGTTTGCTGCTGGAGTAAATGACGAGGCGTGTGCTTGGACCTCATGAATGTGGTGCGTGGGCCTCCCTGCGACAGTTCGTCTAAAGTATTGACAGCAGGGGGAGCCGCTGGGGTGGCTTGAGTGGTCGATGCTGCTGGCAGCACCCGAATAATGAAACTCTATTGGTTGAGCGACCTCATGCAAGGTGTTCATGGACAAGCAAGACCAGAACATGGATCATATGTCTTGCCGTTGCCACGATTGACGTCGCCGTCCAATGAGACATCGATCCCTGCTGAAAAAGCAGCCTAGAGTTCTTTTCTTCAGCGTTCTCGCAGGTTGTGAGATTGCTTGTGGCACTCAAAAGTTGGGCTGCCTGGCCCCTGTTTTTCATTTGACTTGGCGCGTAGAGGGTGACTGACGCTGCCATGTCAGCTGTCGTGCGGCGGAAGATTACGGCCAAGTCGATGGCAGCCTCACCCAACCGCCACAGCCCTGGACTGGAAACCACACATACACTTTTACTGTACGCTCTCCAACTATTGTGCAGCCTGCGACCCACCCAACATCAGCCAGCATGCCGCCTCAGCCGCCTCTGCCGCCAAATAGGCTTTGTGCCAGTCCCCCTCCTCCGACGATGCATCCCCCACCGGTGCCGGCGCCTCGGTCGATGTCCAACCAATCCGTCGTCCGTGGGCATCAATCCGCCTCACGGCTTCGCCAAGATTATCCCGCGCCCATTTCTCGCAGTTCTCGGCATGCTTTAGGGCACACGCCTCCGACTCGCGACGTGGGCACCCCGCCAATGACCGTCCAGCTACTGTCCGCTTATCATCTGGACGTTTCGCGTCGCGAGCCCCCGGGCCTGCCCAAGCTGGCTTGCGCCGCTTTCCGAGAATTCGTTCGTAGTCGCCAGGCGCTCGTCGAGCTGCTGACCGTCGCACATAGGTTAGGCAGCTATACAGGAAGGTGTCCTCGGTGTACAGCGTCGAATTCTGGTTAAAGTGTGCCTGCCACGACTCAAGGCCTTTTTCATTGTACCGGCTAAGGCACCCAAACAGCTCCAAGAAATCAGGGGCGTGGCAACACAGAAAGTGAAGTTTGGGGGTGACAGTTGACCACGGGAAAATTGCCGTCATGCCGTCCACAAATCGGGCGGAGTCTCGACAAAACGCATCCGTCTCGTCCGCCGACGCCGGTCTGGTCCGGCTCAGCACAGGGAGCACTGCTTGCCACGCCTCACACGCCGCGCTGTACGCCTCCGCAGCAGCCACCGGTACGTATCGTGACAGAAAATTTCAGACCATCCCCAGCCGCTCACCAATCTGGTGGCACGCCCGCCCTTCAAACGAGCCGCCCCAATACGGTGCTGCATCCACACCCACACCGTACCGCAGCATCTGAGCCAAGTTCTGGGAGTAAACTTCTGCCAATCGGAGCCCGTCATAGAAGTAAACAGCTTCAATCCCCAGACGGAGCAGGTACAAAGTTATTCCCAGCGTCAGGTGTAACGGAGCGGGTGAAATATGGGTTGGGTCGACAAGAAGTAATGGGCGCTTGACAATGCATAGATGGGCATCCACCGAGAGTGGAGTATCCAGTGTGGCATTCCCGCCCCGTAAATATCGCGCGGCCGCCTCCTCGTAGTCCGACAGTGTCCGTAACGTGCCGCGCACCTGGCTTCCCGCTTGAATTTCTCCCCATTGGTCCACGCGCGACCCGTTAGTTCGTGTCCGTCGGAGCACCACTGTACACCACACACAGGGGTGAGTTCTGGAGTGGCCGGCGCGCCCAAGCCACGTCGAGATGAAACGCAGGTCGCCCGTCAGGATGAGACGCACGGCGCGCCGCAGGCCTCCCACGAAAAGCCCGCCTTGCCAGAGACCGTCCAAACCCAGGGTGTCGACGGCAGCCATCGCTGTCAGCGCCTCGTAGTCATCTTTCGAGGTCGGAAAGACGCCGTCAAGAATGGTGCTGCCGCGGCTCGATGGATGGGCTTAGCAACTGTTCGACAGAACAGCTTTACAAGTGCTATGCAGACCGACCTTGTCAAAACCAAAGCAAATATGCACGTCCCGCACGCCAGAAAGAGGCAGCGCCGCCGCGCTATTTTGGCCATCAAACGTCTCGTTCGCTTCGATCTGTCGTTCGTCAGCTCCCCGTAGAAGGCGCCCCAGAGACTCGCCTGTTGCCCCAGCGTAGCCAAACATCTCCTGGAGGGGGGCGCGCGGGCTCAGAAGCTGCGCGCCGCCGCCATTAACTCCCACCGCGTTCTGCGGCTCCGCCGCATACAGGGTTCGGTCGGCGCGTAGGCGCTCGCGGCTCGCCAAGCCGGCAGCGGGGCCCAAGAGAAGACGCACCCGCTGAAATAGCGCCTCGCTGACATTGTTTTCAATCATAAACTGGGTTTGGAGACGTACTGGGAGCGCTCTCAGAGCGGCGGCCGGAGCCACCGCGACGCCACCGCAGTGCATGGCATGGCGGCAGATGTCCCTCATCACCGCCGTAATCAACGCAGACTCCAAGCCAAAAATGCGCGCCACCGCCGCCGAGGCATAAGCCCGCCGCCGCTGAATTTGGCGGTCGGCCACCACGAGTTTAAGTGCCTCGAAGACTGGCTCGTACGTCCGCACCCGCCCATTCTTGAACGTGACCAAAATTTTGTTCGGTCGGGTGTTTGCGAGGTGACGGTTCAAACAATCCGCCGTGCCGCTACGCGAAGGGGGCGCGTCGATCCCCGCCGCTTTAGCGACCTGAAGCCTGTCACAAACGCTGGCTGGGCTGAGGTCGGAAGGCTGCTTGTGGGTGGGGGGTCGTCCTGGCTGGAGCTCCTGGCAGGAAGCAGTTGCGGCACTAGGCGATGCTGGCGTGGCCGTTATGCAAGAGGAAAGAGCAAGAAAAGAACCAGAAGCATGTCGGAGCGGTGCATAAATAACAGATAGTGTGTCAGCAGCCTTAGTGATTCTTGCCCTTATCAAGGGCGGGGTGATACATCTCAAGAACAACCATGCGCCCATAGATCGAATAGAAGGACGTGTACAAGAATGCGGACCAGCGAGGGTATCCATACCCTTCAAGAGCATCCGCCGTGCTCACCAGGTCTGGCTCAAGCACCATTCTATCCGCTGAGGAGGGAAGAGGGGGGCGGAGCAGCTGGATTGTCGTTGGGAGCAGCTACGCCAGATCTGTGGGTGAGAGAAGGCTGGTGGCTCTTCGCCAAGCCCGTAGCCCACTGCGCTCCCTCAAAACAGGGATGGATCTGTTCGAATCAATTTCAGAGGATTTCAGAAATCTTCACGTGGCGCTGGAATGTTCAAATCCAGAAGTCCGACCTTAACTAGACGTGTGGGGGCGTCTCCAAACCAGCCTGTTTGGAGTCGCGCTGCCGTTCAAGCTCCAAATCAAGGGCGATCCCGCGAGACGTCCAGGAGATTCGTTAAAGGACAATAAAATGTGAGCAGGTCTATTTTCTGTGTCATCACACCCCCGGCACGCCTTAGTTTTGGAGAAGATCCCAGCCACCAGTTCTTCAACCTTGCATATGGCAGAACGGTGCCACGTTTGGCTGTTTTGACGGTTGGAGCCATATGTAGAGATGCTATCAGGCCACCCCCCGTGCAGCGATGCACCGGCACTTGCCACGATTTGAGTCGCGACTCACCCAAGATACGATCTGCTAGATCTGACCATACACTTCTGGCACAGTGTGTTCCTGCGTGCCATGAAGAAGGACGGCGCCACATCACGTGTTTTTTGGCGGACTTATGCCCATATTGGTGCCGAATCACGTTCACGTCGCTCTCCGTGAAGACTGGGCCTTAAAGAGGCTCTTTCTGATGTCCCAATATTGTTCTCTGCGGACAAAAACAAGAACAGATGATCAAATACACCTTTGGAGGTATTTATGCATCAAAATGGAAGGGTACCTCACCTTGAACATCCCATGTTTATGAAATTGAGAAAGCTTTGCCGAAGAGGCTACTTATTCGTACGGCGAAGTCGGCGTCGCCGTCCAGTAGGGACCAGGGACGACGGCAATGGCACGCTACCGAATGTCCAGGTCTCTACAGCCACCCGCGTCGCTCTCTGCGCCGCCCGTGCACCACGTCTTAGTTTAGGTCGACAAGGCAGCCCCCGTTGGTGCCCCAGCTGCCCAGCGTGGCACTCACTGAGGAGCCGGATGACCCATCGTCGCCTCCCGCCACACCAGGTACGCTTTGTGCTTTTCTGTTGGCGGCGGGTGACTGTGCGATCGAGGGCGGCAATGTTTCTCATTCATGGTGCCCTGCAGATGCTAGTGTCACCGATCGACACTGCATATCGAGAATCTGTCTCATGGATGCGCACGCACCGTGAGTTTTCTTTCTCGACTTTCGTTGCTTCTGTCAGCTTGGCATCGATGCATAATCGTGTAATGCGTCGCTTTCTCTATGGCGCTCTCGCGGCAAGTACATCGACTCTTCTTCGATGCGGTACATGTATTTCGGTTGGGCACCAGCTGCCGCGCTGCCCACTCTTTCTGAAAGGCGAGATCCAACGCGGCGGTTGCTCTCCGTCGTGCCGTCCATGCGTGGTTTTCTGCGCCAAGTGCGGCACCAAAGAGCATTCCGAGGACACCCTGGCCGACGCGGTGCGAAAGGGGATGCCTGCCCGCCTCGCCTGCCAGAAAGTCGATGAGGAGGACATGCACGATGCGATGATGCCAAAGGCTCTCCCGAATGGTCCCGCTACGAGAGAAGTCGCGCAAGCTGGAAAGAAGCGGTCCCCTGAAATTGCATGCAATTCTGGGTCTCGAGTGGACTCGTACTTGCGGCAGTCGGCGGTGGTCGACGAGTTTGAATTGGGCAGTGCGTCCGCGATGGCGCCCACACGGATGTCGGAGGGCTTTGCGGCGGACCTAAAGGACGACAGTGCGTCGCGCGCTGCGAGCCGCTTTCTCGGAGTCATTTGGGCTGACAGCGCGCCGCACTGCAGGGAGGGATCCTCGCAGCCCCCCCAGCGGCATCTAGAGACGCTTTACACGGACATCAGCCACAAGGAAAGGACTTGAAACCTCAAGGATTCCATGAGTAAGTACCCCCGCTACGAAAGCAACCAGCGCCCAGCCATGCGGCGGTGGGCTCCCGAGGCTGGCCTGCACGGCACGTGCGGGGGCTTCTCCGGTAAAGATTTTTTGGGATTGGCAAATCCCCGTTTTGGGTTCATGTCGCTGCCGCTGAAGCGAGCCGCCGTACGCAACGTGCAGCTGCCTGACGGTCCAATCCTCAACAAGTTCAAGAGGGCTATGGACGACTTCGATGTCGAGAAGGCGTACCACGGTGGCTCCGTGACGATCCAGGAGTTCACGACGGAGCAAGTGTGAGCCTATCGGATCGGTTGCGCCGCGAGAGCCGAAGTGGAGCTCCCCTCGGTACTAGCATCTATGAGGCAAGTCATCAAGGATATTCACCAAGGGGAGGAGAATTCGAGTCCCATATTCTATCCGGCAGATTCTTGGTCACTGCGCCGGCCCACATGCTCTGAGATCATTGATTGATGGTTTGAAGGTCAGAATAAACACGATGCGTATTCTTAAAGCCTCTCAACAGCAGGACCCTGACCTCAGCAATGAGAAAAAGAAATCCTGCAGTGACAACAAGCAAACTTCGACATCCACAAGCGGCATCCGCAGTCGTCGAATGAACCTCCGCAACAGTCAAACTCCCACATGCCATCGTCACTAGCGAGGGTCGTGATGCGCGCGAAATCATGAGCTGGTTCCAGTCCGTTCAAACTGCACACGGGACCGCAAAGTTCGACAACATACAAGCTGGGACGTCGGACGCCGCAGCGCCCATCCCTTAGTCACGATGGAAAGGTAGGCGGCTCCACCCGTACGGCCCATTCTCCGCGTGTATAGGCCTGTAGATGAGAGGGTCCACATCAAACGCCCAATAAGATGCCAGAATCATACTCATCAAATGAGATTTACCATGTCAGACGGCGGGGGAGGTCGCAGATACGCGCCCCGAGCGTGGCGCCATGACCATGTCTTGATGGCATGTGACCTGATGTTGGAGTTCGGCGCCCAGTAACGCATAACTCGGCTCTTTAGCATCCGTGAAGACTCCATATTCGCGCCCTGTGCGGTTTACTTTCCGCGTTGATAGGCGTGCGGATGAGGGGTCCCTCATGAAACTCCAAGTATGAGGCGATTATCATAAAACTGTACTTCGCTTCTGAATCTTCTTCTATTGTATGTTCGTTGAATGTTGCACTCCAGAAGACGCCGAATGGGGAATCTCCTGAGGCTGCTGCTGCCGGCGCGGATGGTGCCGCGCCCAAAAACAAGAAGGCCAAGCTGGCTAGACCATAGGTCAAAGCTTCAAGTGCTGCAGCCAATATACGAGCCCCAGCCGCACAGAAGAGGAACTTGACGACAAATCCCAGCGAGGATGAGCCTCGGAAACTTTGGAAGCGCGGGGGTTCGTCTGCACCGGCGGCAACACGCGGAGACCGTGTTTGGCACCGAGGTCGGAAGCGATGATGGCAACATTGAGGACAAAGGCGTCACACACAACCTAAGCGAGAACACCAGGAAAGAGAGACACCATGACGGTGTTAACGCAAACAACAACGCGACACCTGCGCCGAAGATGCGCGCGTTGCGGCACATCCGGAGGTAAAACTGCCGGCGCGAAATCTCGGCAGCGGCGCTCCCCTCGTCAGCGCGCGCAACTCCGTCGCTAGCGGCTATCGCTACGCAGTGGCGATGCGTTTTGCGGATGAATCGTCGGTCTTGACACCGCGGCCAAGGAGCCCGCCTCGTAGCTGCTAGCCACTCCGCCGCTCGTGGCGGCCGCGCGGACATGGCGGCCCGTCGAGCGGAGGTAGCGTCAGCCGCAAAACCGTGGCCAAGGCGCCCATCTCTTAGCCGCGCGCGTCGTCTCCACGCGCTTCGACCGTGCGGACTATTACAACGTCCGACGGCGGCAATGACGGCCGGGGAAGGACGGGGAATAGCAATCGTCCGCGCCTGATGCGTCTTTGGCTCTAACAGCGTCGACGCCAGCCGCAACGATTGCATGGTTTCCGTGCGACGCGGGCGCATTTGGGCACGGCACTACGGACGATGAAAATCGTAAAGCTACTGCGACTGCTTTTTCAGCAGAGCTTGAGGCGGTCAGGGATTCTGAGCTTGGGTTTTTTCCGCTGAATGAAGAAGCAGCGGCGGCCGCAGTCACTAAAAACTCCGTTTCTGCACACGCAACTGGTGCAACGGCACGACCGTCCACGTTGCCCGTCACGCACGCCAAGCTACTCTTTCGGCGAGTTCCGAGATGACGCGTGAGGTCGAGATGGTTCTCAGTTCCCTGGAGCAGAGTTCTTCGACGACAAATCTGCGGGAGGTGGCGAAGATGCGCTTGTCTTCCGGCCGGAACCTGGTGGTGGTGGTTCAGCTGCTTCTATGGAGCTCGGGGCTGTCGGAGACGTTCCTGTGGACGCCACCCTCCGTTTTACGCCAGTGGACGACTACGCTCGGAAACGCATGCGCGTGGCGTAGCGCCTCGTCTGACACGCACGCTTATCCCAGTGGAGTGAGTCTTGGGAGTGTGACGTCCAAAATGTGGTGGTGTAACTGCCCATATGTGGTAGGGACATCTTTCCTTCAAACCTCATCTAGTAAGCGTTGCCCAAGGTGACGCGTGATGCCCCAGCTATGTGCAATGGTGTGAAGAAATGATCTTCCTGCCTTCGCATGGCGGCTGCACAAAGAGTTCTTGTGGCGATGGCGCAACCGCTGTGCCACCTGCGCAGAGCACACGTCCTCAAGTATATCACAGCAGCCCGCGCCGAACACGGACTCTGTCTTGCCGATTCCGTCAACGCCCTACCGTTTGATATCTCTGTGGGGCTTCCTAATGGCAGCCCACGCGTCATGCGTGCCTCAGTGGCTCGCTCCTGCGCGCTGTCGTCGGTTCCTGCCCATCGCGGAGTAGAGCACTTGGCTGCCGCTGCTGGGGTAGAGAGCGTCATGTTAGCTCCCTGAGGGTCGCCAAAGGCAAGCGGACTTTCGGTGACAAAGTCGGCTTACCAATGGAAGGACGTTGGCGCTCAGGGCTCTGAATGGGGACGCGGTAGGATAATGGTCCGGATGATGACTGCTGTCGACATCATGCTGTAGTACAACCCTGAAGCCAAGCAGTGACTCTGCGCCATGAAGTGTTCCTACGAATGCCGCCTGGTTTTGAGGGGGATGTCGGGGCCCTCTAGGGACTTGCGCTGTCTTCATGAAGGTGTATGTGCCGGGTTCACGAGGGCCGCGAGAAGCGGACGTATGACCGGCTGCACAAGTTGGCTCCGAAAATCTGGGCGTCACCGCAGCCGCTGACGCGCTCCAGGACGTGCGAGACCTGCACGTCGTAATGATGAGCGATCTCTTCTGGCGATACGTGAATGTGAAAAGGACTACCGGATTGGCTTTCGTTCCCTAGCGTCTGTGGCAGGCACAGTCAGAGTTTTGGGTGCCGACACCTGTTTCCAACTACGCTGGAAAGCCGTGCCCCCTGCCTACAGCGCACGAGCGCGATACAGAGTTGCTGGCGCTTGCTGATCAGAAAAGGTATCCCGGAATGCCGGTGGATGGGTGGGCGGAACGCGTCCTCTTCTCTTGAATGATGCTGGACATCTGTTTCTCTGGTAGTAGAGCACATGACCCAATGTAGCACATTTATTGTCTAGCTGAAGCAGGACTCTGTTGCTTCTCCGGATAAGTGGGTGCTGATGGTCCCGAAATTGCGCTGCAGACTCTCAAATGACTGGCGATCCTTCAGTTCTCTCCGGCTCGGGGCCCGTGTGCAGCAGACACCGCAACTTCCAGACGTACGCATGCCCGCCTTAGCGGCGGACATGCAGCACATACTTCGTGCGCGTGCTATGATGTGCTATGCATGTGCGCATGGCCCCGGACCTCAAAAACGTCAGCCTGACTCTGCGCGCACTAAAGCAGGCGACTGACAGGAGTAGGTGGCGATTGGTGGCGCTCGCTCTCTTGGAAGGATCACGTTATGGGACGCAAAATTCGTAGGCCGAAAATGTGAACCTGACCGGTTTTGGTCGGGCGGCGGCTCCTCCTGTACCTCGCTCGTCGAACGGTGTTGCTGCAGCGTTTCGGGACGATGGGGAATCGGGACCGGCATCCCGTGCATTCTGGGCCGGTCCGGCTGATTTGGCCTGTCGCAGCAGAGGGCGGCTCGCAGTGCCCCTTCCGGGCGCATTCGCAGCAGTGGACGTGTCGGGTCATCGGAAGAGTGCGGTCGCAGACCTCCAAGAGAATTTGAAGAAGCTGCCCACGTGCGCACCTGCCCCACGGGGAGGGATGCAGAAACGTGAGAAGGGGGTAGGAGTTGTAGCGACGGGTGCGGGGGAGGACGCCGAAGAGCCTGGATGAGCCAATCCCATTGTCAAGGTCAACGGTAAGAAGTTGAAGCGCGCTTCTGTGAGCTACGTGAGATTGAAGCACGCGGCGGCCGATTAATTGACGGAAAAAGATGCCTTCGCTGCGCTTCTTGGTCCGGGAAAGAGGTACACGGGTGCTTCTGTGACCAACAAGACTCTGTCGCATGAAATCGTGTGCGGAGAGCTTTTGGCGTGCGCCAAGAGTGGACATCTGACCATGCCTGCCGTGCTTGCATCTATGCAGCAGATTATCGTTCAGATGCGCGCGGGAGATGAAGACAAGTGTCGGGTTTTCAAGTACCTGGACGCCAATTCGCACGCGTCGACCCCATCATGGTGACATTTTTGAGGCCCCAACCCCCTTGGTATTGTCGTTAATTTTCCTTCGTTCCTCTCGAAAACCTCGGTGAAGGCCGAGAACACCGCGCAGGTGCCAGGTACCTCTCCTGCCGCGACGGTCCTGACGACCACCTTATGCTCGAGATTGACGCGCCCCGCACCCCCCCCAAAACTTTGCGATCTCGAAATTTTGACACTAACCCCCCTTCCGCGCAGGAGCGGGTAGCGGCACGGGTGCGGAATCCGTCGCGGGTGGTTGAAGACCCCCGTAGCGGCGGAGGACGACGGAAAGCCTCCGCGCAGGTATGTATTCTGTAGACTGACAAAGAAAAATTCCAGCTCGGGCGTTGTTTATCTTTCAGGCAATTTACAGGTTGTAGCGACCGAGAACTGCTTGAAGGAACCCTTAGCACATCCGTCCTGTATCGTGTAGCAATATTGTGTCGATAGTGATCATCGGCCACGCATGCAACTGCGCTGGTGCGGAACACGGACGCAGCCAACTACTCCCAACAAAAAGGGAAATCCAATGTAGGATGAACGTCAATAGAGTACAGAGGCAAGAACAAATTCCAAACACCTGAGCGTCTCGCAGAACCTCAAGAGACACCTCATGGAAAAAATGGCCAATGTAAAGCGGCTAATCACACCTGTGGGGCAGGTCATCCCTCGCCTGACAGACTACTTCTGAACGCATACAAGTACTTCGCCCAGCGCCCCTCAGCCGCCCTTCCTACTCGGTGGGCCCGAAAACAGCCGCAAAATGATTGGATCTGTACGCTTGACGCGCGTGTGCTGGTGCCATTGGTCAATTTTCTCGCGGACCGCCCGTTGGCCGGGCAGGCTGCTTCAGAACACGTCCTCTTGGAGCCAACGCCCGCTGTCTGTGAAACTACGGCCTACAGAAGATTATCAAGACGCACCCACGCCATATGAACGTGGAGTTCCTTGGAGGCAATTCGGTAATCCAGGTTGTCTTCCATCCGCACGCTGGCTGCCGGGTTTTTCAACCCCACCAGGAGGTGAATCCAAATCCGCAGCTTCCCGTGCTTTTCAGGCTGCGAGAAGCAGCGCAAAAGTCACGCGAAGCAGCGACAACGGTCGTATCGGTCGTGCAACTCCTACTCGTAACAAGGATTTATGTCTATTGGAACATTAATTTCGGCCCACAAATTTGAAACTGTCATGGCTGTGCCAGCGGAGCGCCAGTCATCACGTCATCTTGTCAGCACTGTCAATCCCAATCACCAGGCCACAGGCGCACAGCCAACAGTGGGCGCCACCCACTGGCCCTCCCCCCGTCGCGGGTGATCGTCACTCGCGCTCCCGCCACCCTTCCCACATCCCATCGTGCCCCGTCACGGTGCCACTTTGGCGTGCGCCGCCATGGAGATATCATCTGCCGAGCTGCACGACGGCGGTCGGTCTGGTACAACAACGTTGGATAGATCTATCAGTGCAATTTCTACTCCGGCGTCGGCGCCGACAACGTCGGAGTCATCATCGAGCAGCGGCAGCGGGAGCGCGGACCCGGAGCTGGACCTGTTAGTTGGTTTTTGTGCTCACTTTCTTGGGCGCTCTCGTTTTGGCGGCGGCGACTCGCGCCCCAACCACGGGCGCGACAACGGGCAGGCTTGGGTTGAGCGCCTGCTCCGATCGGAAAAGACCTTCAACAAGCGCATCCGCATGTCCGTCGCGTCCTTTGAGCACCTCTACGGGCACGTACGCCCACTCTTGCGCCGTGCAGGATACGGAAAGGTGGGCCGGCCGCCGACTATTCCGCTACGTGTCCCACTCCTTGTCGCTCTCTTTTGGCTGCCGCCTGGCGGGTCGCAGTTTGTCGCGTGCGAGGTGGCCGACCTGGCTGAGTCAACCTTCTGTGCCATCCTGCGAGACGTGCTCCCAGCTATCATCAGAGGGTTTCCGCCGTTTTGCTTCCCCATGTCGCTGACCTCAGAGCGGGAGAGCGCCGCGAACTATGTCTCCCGGATGGAGTGCCGCATTGCTGGTGTCGTCGGCGTGATTGAAGGGACGCTTATCGGCGTCCAGACGCCTCCGGCTGCCTGGAAGGAAGCCTATACCCCCTGAAAGTGCTTTTACGGACTGCTGCTGCTCGGCATCGTAGACGCCAGAAAGCGGTGTATTTGGATTCGGTTGGGCTTGCCGCGCTCGTTGGGGGACAGCCGAGCGCTCAAAGAATGCGGGTGGTACGAGCGGCAGCAAACGACTGGCGGCCGCATGCTCCATCCTGGTCACGTCATCCTGTCGGACGGCCGTATCGCGTCAGAGTTTTGGCTGTTGAAACCGTACCCCCCGCAGCAGCTGACCCCCGAGCGCACGTTCTACAACTACTGCATCTTTTCCCCACGCGCCGTAGTGTAGAACTCGTTCGGTTTGCCGAAGGGGCGCTGAAGGGTGCTCCGTGAAACGGTGTCGGCGGAGACCGAGCTTGTGCCTGCCACTGTGGAGTCCTGCGCGCTGCTCCGCAACTTTCTGATAGACGAGGAGGACGAGTGGGCGGATGTGGTGGATCCGACTGACGGCGAACCGAGAGACGTACATCCAGATGTTGGCGTGACACGCGCCTATCCGATGGCGCTCCGCCTGCGCGATGAGTTTGTTGAGCATCTCTTGGCTGAATATCATTAGAGTGTGGGAATATCAGCCGGGATGAGGCCCAGTCGAGATGACAGACTCCAAACGCGTATGTTAGCGTGTCTAACCAATGAGCCCGCGCCGTTCCAATCACGTGATTCGATTGACGTGTTCCCATTGGCTAGCAAGCTGTGGTGCACGCGTGCACGAGTCGTCAAGCTTGGGACTGAGATGTAAATCACAAGAACTGCACAGAAACAGCTGGCCTACACAGATCAGTACGACTGCATCGACGTTTCATTCCAAAGTCCTCTCAGAAGCACGACTGCACAAACAGTGGTACAGTCTCGTCGACTCACTCACCATCTCCACTCTCATCACCAGCGCCCAGCGGTTGCGTGGGCTTGGGTAGGGGGTAGGGGTCGTCCAGCTCCATTGTATCGCCACAGTCAAGCTCATCGGTAGGTACCCGAGGGTTCCCTTGCTAGAGCCCCAACGCCCGGATCCAGCAGTCAGAGCGGCGACGCCGGCGCCAGCATTGAGCAGGGTCTCACGCTGTTTCAAATCCCTCTCCATAGGAATATTGGTCGTGTCCAGGTCGATGATCATCGACAGCAGGCTCTTCTCTTTCCGGCTCCTGCGCTCTTTGTCCTTTTCTTTCCTCTTCTACTCGATGCGGCTCTGCTCCAATTCCAAACACTTCTTGGCCAACTCCAGGCGCTTGGTCATGCTTCTCTCGGTCGCCCCGGCGCACACCATCCGCGCGCTCTCCCAATCCTTTGCAATAGACTCCCGCTGCGCCTCAATCTGTTGCACGCCCTCGGCCAGGGCGGCGCCCGTCGAGGTGTTTGGCTTCTTACGCTTGAGGGCACAAGCCGGAACCACGAGCAGTGTCGACGTGTGTGGTGCAGAGAGGGGGGGGGAGCGGCGATCGGACGACCTTCCACCGCGCCCCACACGAGAGGTCGTCGGCGCGTTAAGGGGCGGGTTTGGGGGAGAGTCATCGGACTTGGCGGCTACGCACCCAGTAGGTGGAGCGTCGCCGTCCTCATCCGAGAGTCCCCAGATCGCAGCCATGTGGCGGGGCTGCGTGGTCGGCTCGTCGGGGTCAGACAAATCAGCAGGGGAGTCAACGGGCTTGGCCGCGAGTGAACCTGTCGGCGATGCATCGAGCACCCCCGCAGCCGACCGTGCAGTCCGTGACGCGGCAGCCGACCGAGCAGGCGATGCGGCCGTAGACCCTGCCCGCGATGCGCTCGGCGGTCCAGCGGGCACCCCTGTCGACACAGCACCTCGAGTGAGTACGATGACAGCAATCGAGTCCGAAAATACAGAGTGACACAAGAGCTGAGAGCAGGCGCCCAACTGTGCATCTCCAAACCGCGCAGAATGAGTTCAAAAACGGCCCTAAATCCTGAATACAACCACATCCAGCTCCCAGATCCATATGGTGATCACATGGTGCCCCAGGCTACACTAACGGTGAAGCGCGAATGCACTGTGCGGTGCATGTTGAGAGAAGTTCCCCCTACACTATAGGAGGAAAACAGGGTGCACTGAGCGCGAATCTGAAGTCAAAACGTCGTTCTGTTGACAACCGTGCCTCCTGCGGGCCCGTATATGCCAAGGATGCGGCGGTCAAACCTGCCCGTTTCTTGTTCTCGTTCATTGTTGTGCGCCTCCTGGGGTACGTCGTCTTTGAGTTGTCATGATCTGCTTGTTTAAGACCCTAATGTTTTTTGCGCAGGTGAGGACCAAGCGAGAGTATTGCCCACGCCCTTGCGCGCATGTGATCGCACGTACCGTCAATTTCATCGCCGTATTTGAGGAGCAACCCAACCAGTAGCCAGAATTCTCTTGGCAGCCGAGAAGAGTCGAGGCACCCAGTGCTAAATAGGCGTTCCTGAGCCCCCTGAGCGCCCCCAAAGCGCCCTTTGTAGCACCCATCAAACAAAACACTAGCCCACTGTCTTGAAAGCAGTTGAAGCCACATTCCATTTCGCGCGGGCGCGGACGATTTATCCTGAGGTGCGCCCAGAGGAGTCACCGTCTGTCCCCAAGGGCTCATTGATGTGTGGGTGGGGAGCGGTGCGTGCCTGCGTCATGAAAGAGATACATAACACAGGCACCGACGCTGACAGCCAGCGCCTCAGCTACGTCTATAAACATGACAGGCCCCCTACACTCATCGAGAGGGCCCCGAAAGCCCCCCGAAATGCGGGGGAGTTGGGCGCTCGAGCGACCAAAGAGCGCCCAGAAAGCGCCCAGAAAGCGCGCGAAATGAGCGCCCCAGGGCGCCCTCAACCACCCTATCGGGAGCCACCAATAGAGAGTTTTAGCAAGCCGTTTGTGGGACGATGGTGGGACGTCTGTGGGATCCTTGACCGGAAATGGTCGCTGTAAGGGGACGGATGCGGCGTCGGATGTGCGCGGGATCCCACAGACGATCCCACAGACCTGCAGCTTCGTGGGATGTTCGGGCAAAGATCCCACAAGAACGGAAGGCTCTGTGGGATGTCGAGACTGCCCCGACGGGTGCCCAGACGAAGTTTTTTTGACAGCCCTGTGGGAGGCGCCCTTAAGGCAATCTCGCCCCCCCAACACGACAGTGTGCGCCTCTCGTGCCAGTGTAGCCCAGTCCACCCCGGCACCGACCCGCCCCCATCCCTTGCGTTCATTTTCTTGTTCCCGGCCGTGCCCTCTCCCTCCCCCCTTCCACACCCACCTCGCACCTACGGGCTTGCTATTTTTCAAATGGAATCGTGTGTCGCGGGCGCCTCGGAGTCTGAGGGGCAAGGTGACGGCGCGTTTGCCAACGCGCGCGCGCCGACTACGGCCGAGAAGGGTGCGGGGGATGCTGTGAGGGAGGCAGCCACAGGCACAGACCCCGTGGGGCAACAGGTGGCTAAGCTGAAGAAGTGCAAGCAGAAACGGCGTTTCTCGGAGGAGGCCGACGACGTCCGAGCCGTCCACGCCTTCAGGTCGGTTAAGTCCCACTTGGCTCCTCGCGGGAAGCGAACGAAGAGATTTGACGAGGCGGCTTCCATATTCAACGCGCACCCGCAGGCGCCCTTTTCTGTCAACGGCAAAACATTGCACGACCGATTCCAGCTGGTGAAGCGCAAGTTTGAAGTGAAGGACAAGAAGGACGAATCGCGGTTGGGCGTGGAGGAGACGGTCACGGAGCGTGACAGGACTTTGGTGGACGTTGTGGACGAGGCCGTCGATTAAGAGCGGCGGGTGGCGCAGGAGCGGGACGAAGCCGACCAGCGAGAGCAGCGTTAGGTGCACAGCGGGGAGGTCATTCGCACACTGGACATGCAGCGGCGCCGCAACCTTCCCTCCAGCCACGCGGCCGAGGGCAGCCCTCAGGCGGCGGGTGAGAGGTCCTTATCTCGGGCGGCCTCTTCGGCGGACCCGACGCGGTCGTCTCGGCGCCGCAAGCACGAGGACTTGGACGATGATGACGTGGTGGCCCTCTTGGTTGAGAGCGAGAAGTGCCGCAGCGAGAAGGAGAAAATGCACCTGGAGCTCGAGGAGAGACGCCTCGAGCAGGACCGCGAGTTCCACCAGGCCGAGTTGGCCCGTCGGGACCGGCAGCATGCAGAGGACCGGCGGGAGAGGTCGGAGCAGCGACGCCTTCCTGAGGTTGTCTTGCGCAAACTGGGATGACCGCATGATTTTTTTCTCTATTGCTTGCTGTTTGCAGAGTGTGTCTTTGCGATTATGCATCAGTTCTTTTCTGCGCTTTCCCTCTTCGAAAAATCAAAGACAAGCATGATTGACAGAGGGCGGTGTCAGACAGATCCCCCCCACCCGCTCCCACCCGCACCAATCACCACGACCTGCGCCACAACCGCTGCCGCGGCCGGAACACCCGCTTGCGCCGCCGACCGCGGCCACCGAGAGCGGCCATCTTTTCGAGCCTCCCCCCGCTCCCCAGCCGCCAATGTCCCGTTTTTCGCGTCGCCCCCAGGCCGCCCCGCTGCCGTCGTCAATGAAGAGGCGGTGGGCGTCGGGGCGGCAGCGGAGCGGCGCGGCGACGCGACCGTCTGGTGTGCCGCTCGGCCACGCGTCGGCCCCGGGCGGACACGACGGCAGCAGCAGCGACGGCAGCGGCAACGGCGGCGGCGGCGGTCGGGCGGGGGTCCTCCTCCCGCTCGTCCTACCTGCGACGGCGAAGGTCAGGTCGGTCGCGCGGCGCTGCGCGGCATCTGCGGCGGGGGGCGTCTGCCTCCTCGTCCGAGGGAGGGCTCCCGTCCGAGGAGGGGGCGCCGCCGCCCGGTCCGTGCGGGGGGACTGCGGCCCCGCCGCCGCGCCGCTCGTTGGACGAGTGGGCGCCTGCGGCGGCAGCAGCGGCGGCAGTCGCCCGCGTGCCCCTCGCGGCGCCGGCGGTCGCCGGTGACCCACCCGCGGCGGCGGCCGCCACGGCGCCAGACGCGACGGGCACCACGACGCCCGTCGCGGCGTCGGCCGCTGCGCGGGCCGTCGAGGAGCCGGCGACGGCAGCAGTGCCTGCGCCGCGACGCCGCCCCGTGGCGGCGGCCGCCGCGCGAGCGGGAGCGGGGGGCGGCGGCGGCGGCGGCGGCGGCCGATGGCGGGGGGCCCCCGCGGGGGTGGGCACCGCCTAGGGAGGACGGTGGGGGCGCGTATGGCACCCCCGGGTGGCCCGCCCTGCGCGTCGCCGACGGCGCGGTGCGGCCGGGCGTGAGCCTCATTGCCGCCTGCTCGGCGCGGCAGGCGGTGTTGGCGGGGGTGCTCCCGGGGTGGACCCGCGTGGCGGGCGTCGACGAGGTGGTGCTCGTCGACTGGGGCGCCGACCCGCCGCTGTCGTCGGTCGTGGCGGGCGGGGCGGGGTGGGGGCCCCCCGCCGGCGGCAGCGGCGGCGCCGCCCGTGGCACCCCCCCCCCCGCCCCCGTGCGGCTGCTGCGGGTGGTTGGCGAAGCGGACTGGCACCTGGGTCGCGCCTACAATGTGGCGGCCGCTGCCGCGCGCCACGCGACGCTCGTGCGCGTCGACTGTGATCACGGGGTCGACGCGGGCTTTGTGGGCGCCCACCCCCCGCGGCCGCGCGCCTACTATGCGGGCAACTACATGGCGAGCCGCAACGACAATGAGGTGCACTTGAACGGGGCGGCGGTGGTGGCGCGGGCCGACTTTTGGGCGGTCGGCGGCTACGACGAGCGCCTCCAAGCGTACGGCTACGACGATGAGGATTTGTACGCGCGGCTGTCGCGGGGCGCGGGGCTCACCCGCCTCAACGTCTCGTACGCGTTGATCCACCACGTGCGGCACGACAATGCGGCGCGGTCGGCGCGGCCGTTTCCGCGCGCCCGCATTGACTACCACGCGCTGCTGCTCGAGGGGCTCCCGGCGTGGGGGGGGAACGCCACCACCGCCCCCGCGCACGCCACGTACGCGTTGCGGCGGGCGACGGCGGGCGACGGCGGCGGCTGCCTCGAGCGCACCCCGTCGGGGGACCTGGTGCCGCCGCCGGGGGCGCCCGCCGACGGCGCCGCCGCCGCTGTCGTCACGGCCGTCACGACGCCGCCGTCGGTCGAGGCGGCCACGTCCGCCGCCGACCGGGCGACCGCGTGGGATACGGCCCTCGGGCGGCGGTTGTGGGGGGATTATGATTTGCCGTGGGACTTTTTCTCCGGCCAGCCCCTCCCCGTGCGGGAGCGGCTGCTCGCGCGCCTCAACGCGCGCACCGCCGCGGTCGCCGACGCGGTGGCGGGGGGCGACGCGCGGGGCCTCCCGCGCGTGCGGCTGCTCGTGGTGCACGCGGCGTTTGGGCTTGGCAACCGCCTGCGGGCGGTCGGGTCGGGGGCGGCCTACGCGGCGGCCACGGGGCGGGAGCTGGTCGTGGTGTGGGAAGCCGACGCGCACCTCGGCGCGCCGCTCGGCGACCTCTTTGCGGTCGGCGACACGGGCGGCGGGGGGTGGAATGGGAGCACCCCGCCGCCGCCCGTGGCGGCGGCCGCCGCCGCCGCCGCGGGCCAAGGCCTCACCCTCTTTCGCTCGTGGGGGTTGACGTGGCCCCTGGCGGATTACGCGGCGTGGGACGGCGCGTGGGCGGCGTGGCGCTTTTACAACTACATGGTCGACGGGGGGGTGGACGGGGGCAAAGACGCCCCCATTGACGCGCCCGCCACCGCGCACGTCTACTTTCAGTCGGCCTACATCATGGCTGCGGCGTCGGCCTTGACCAACTGGACGGCCGCCAATGACGCGCTGCGCGCGCTGCCGCTGCACCCGGCGGTGACGGCGCTCGTCGACGGGGTGGCGGCGCGCGCGGACCTCTCCCGCCTCGGCGGCGCGCACGTGCGGTGCCTCAACCTCACGGCGGACCTCCCGTCGATTGCCAACGCCACCGCCTATTACGGCGCGGCGGGGGCGGCGGACCTCCGCCACTGGCGCGCCAAGTCGACGCCCGCCGCGTTTGCCGCCGAGGTGGTGGCGCGCCTCCGCGCGGCGGCGGGCACCCTCGACGGCTGGTACGTGGCGTCTGACTGGGGGGGGGCCCCCGCCGTCGTGCGCGCGGCGGTCGACGGGGCGGCGCCGCCGCTGCCGCGGGCGCGGGGG